>Ga0116156_10002612_pt1 | contig 16285 bp, 30 predicted proteins | sample AD_UKC045_MetaG_FD_89891 | JGI IMG/M metagenome (GOLD analysis project Ga0116156, IMG submission 89891) | Active sludge microbial communities of municipal wastewater-treating anaerobic digesters from USA - AD_UKC045_MetaG | ecosystem: Engineered > Bioreactor > Anaerobic > Digestate | place: USA... | reverse complement strand
TATCGTCTATTGATAAGTTTCGATTTTCCATAGTATGATTGTCCACGCTCATAATAAGATAATGTAAACAGGATATGAGGAAAATAGGAAGATAATTCTAAAATTACTTCTCTTGGGTGGCTCCAGCCGAGTTGACCAATGAAAAGCTCTGAAAAGTCAAAATTCTCAAGATTATTTTTTATCTTTTCAAGATCAAGTGACATACTTTATCTCCTTTTATTGGCCAATCAGTCCAAGCGTATATTTTCTTCTGGATTTGAAATATACGGGCCAGCAATAAAAACTAATGGTCTCATCTTCTAATCGCTCCGATCTTGCTTGAACAACTGTCTGCATTGTGTACAAGCAATTCTCCTTCAGTAGTAGCTATTTTTAATGCTCCCCATTCGGGTTTTTTATGATGCGCGTATATTTCGTTGACAATAATATCTGGATCAAGTGAAGGAACTTTATAAATATCCTTGTTGGCCAAATATAACATTGCAGAATGGTTAACATGCGAATTAGCCGTTTCTACCTTTGTACCTGCAACGTTGTATTCAATCAGTTTACCCATGTCATGCCAGAAACATGCAACTATTTCATTAAGCCCACATAAAGGACTGGTTTGAGCAATAACAATGGTTTCGTATGTATGTTGCCAAAGTCCTCCCGTCCAGTTATGGTGAAAGTTGGTGGAAGCTGGCCATTTACAAAACTTGGGAGCATACAGAGGACAGGCATCAAAAAATATTCCCAATGGTAGCCAAATCTCCTCGAAATACTTTCTAATATCTATTTCGGTGTACAAAACTTTCTTTTCCTCTCTTGTAGAAGATTCTCCAACCATCCTGAATCATAAGGCTCAGTAAATGTTTGGAAGTCACCAAAGAACAACAATTCAATATTTCCCCTCGGCCCCATTCTATGTTTATGAATATTTAATCCCATCTTAACTTTTTCTTTATATTCTGGTTTATCCCCTGGTTTATGTTCCAAATCCACCAACTCTAAAAAGACATCGCATTTATTTTTAATATCGGAGGCTTCTCTGGTAACAAGATTTGTGGTTTGACCTTTTTCGTTTTTACTTCTCGTTAATTGAGACATAGCAAAAACTATACAGGGATGCGAATCGTTCATGGCTATTTTTTTTAATTCATGTGCCAGTTGTGCAATTTCTTCATAACGACTATGACCTTTGGATACTCTCATTTCCTGAATATAATCTATAAATATTAATTTAGGGTAATTCCATGCTGCTATTTCTCTTTTAACGTCTTCAATTCCTACTTCACCTGATCTGACTCTCAGATTCTTTTTAAGAATCTCAATAATATTCTTTTTGGCTTCCCGCTCATGCAAAATATTATTCTTGAGATTTTTAATATACGGATCGTCAACATCAGGGCTATAGAAAGCTCGTTTAATTTCTTTCTGCATTCCAAGGGTAAGATAGGAATAAGCCTTCAAACTGATGTCTAATCGGTTCATTTCACAAGAGAAAAATAGGACACGTTGGTTCATAAGTGCATATTCCATAGCTAAATTCAAAGCCAGAGTAGTCTTGCCTGTATTAGTATCAGCACCGATTACACATAAATTCCCTTCAGTTGGAAGATAAATGTCGTTCAAAGACTTCCATTTGGTGGGGAATTTTTCTTTATTGGCATAAACCTCAAAATCATCTTCAGCAAAAAGTTCCTCTGATTGAATCATTTGTACTGGTTGCGAATCAAAGATCAACTTTTTACCCATCTCCATGGCTACTTCCGCAGTAACGTGAGGAGCAGATGCTTTTTGAGCTAGCTCAAGTGCGTTGTAAACAATCTTCCTGACACTAGATTTATCTTTGACAATATCTACATGTTCTTCGTATCCTAAAGATGAAGGATAATCAATAGCTAACCCTAATAAATAGGACGATTCTCCATCATTGTCACCTATCTTCTCAATAATATTAGGAATTGTTACGTGTTTCTTGTTATCGGATAAATTATAAATACAGGATACGATCTTCTGATGCTCGGAAGAAGAAAAATCCTCTGGGACTAAAATGATTTTTACTTTTTGGACTATATCTTCTTCCGCAAGCATCGAGGCAATTAAACATTTTTCCGCTGTAATATTGCTGATATTATCGAGTTGAAGATGTTGGGTTTTTTGCATTGCTTCTTTTCCTCTTTTGTCTTGAGCGGGTTTCCTTTATATTTCAGTTTATAGTTTCTTTCCCAACAATGAGAATAATATGGGCATCGACTTGTCCCTTTTTCCCACGAACAAGGAAATTCTGTACAAAAATTAACACCAGGGAGTTTCAATATGTCGGATAAAACTTCCTCGGTAGTCTCTTGCCCATAATATTTATTATAAAAGTCATAAATCATTGGAGTTATATCTTTTATGGCTTGTTCAACTCTATCCCAATTAAATAAAAGGACATCTGATCCATAAGCGCTATAAAGATAAAGATAATTATTATCTTCAAATTTCAAATCCCATTCTCCAAAACGTGCGTCACCACCAGAATTCATGTAAATTTTTACAGGATGTTGCAACATTTTCAAATAATAACCAGCTTGAACTGCATAATAAGCCTTTGGTCTTCCATCCCCATAATTAAAACTTCCTGATTTTGGACATTTCATTTCTACTGTTATTTCTTCATTGGTTTTTTTATTACGGAATCGAATATCGCAGCGTCCAGTAATAGGAATTCCATATTCTTTGTTAACGGGAAGAGTTAATTCGGCAGGTGGCTTATCGTCATATCCTATTCTGCCTATAAGAGTCCAGTCTTTGTATTTAGTATCCTCCAGACCTTTAAGAAATAGTCTGTTCTCGTGCCATTCCATCAAATCGCCACGTTCAAAATTACGAACATCAGCAATACTATAAATTTCTGAACTTTCAACCCCTGCAGCGCCAAGTATAATTTTTCTTAAACAGCATTCTGAATTTTTCCTTTTTCCTAAAAGATCAGATGAAGTTACATCACCCTCAATCTTCCCACTATAAAAAGGGAGAGAGGAGGCATATAAGCGAGGTTTCCATCTTACATCATAAGGTTCTCGATCCCATGATTTTAATACACCCAAGTCTGATATTTCCCTTATTTTTATCATATACGCCTCCTGTATTTCTTAATATTTTAGTTTTCCTATGATAGCTTTGAAGTGCTCATTGCAATAATATTTTGCATTACCTTTACGATCTTTGAAGTATTGAGTACCTTTTGCAAATTCATCATTACAACGTTCCACGGTTACATTATCCACCTCAACATTACAATAAATCTGTTTCGCGGTATCGAGACAATATGCGCAGGTTGGTTTCCTGTGTTGTACTGGATTGGTTGCTGCCTTCTGATATGTGGGAGTTTTAATAAAACTCAATCCAGCAATAAGTTGTTCAATCATCGATGGCGCTTGCGTTGCTGCATTTAAAACAGTATCAAATTTTAACTGCACTGTTTTATTATTATCAATTTTAACTAAGATTGAAACATCTTGTAATCCATATTCTTTCAATGAAGTCCTCTTTTCTTTTTCATTAAGAAGGGCATCAAAATCAGTTATTTCTTCTACATCTCTTCCTTCGCCGTACATTCTTCCTCCGTGTTCAAAGCATCTTCCAGTTCTTCCATTGTAATATCAAGAATATCGAGAATCTCTACGATTTGATCTTTATCTAATATTTTCATCCTCATAATAGGTTCCAAAGAGCTAAAGTCATAGTCTATCATTTCTGTATTGCTGTCATCAAAAACCACTACTCTCATTTATAATTTCCTTTCTGATATAATTGTCTTACTTTGTCGTAAGTGTTGTCAATAGACAGATTTTCGTTAATTTCAGACGATGTCATAATCCAGTCGATAAAATCACCCAAGGTAGGCATGGTTGTTTTTTCCATCCTGCCCAATTCATCTTCAATCTCGTCTGGCCATTCGTTGAGAAACTTCAGTGCGACAGATTCTTCCAGTTTAGTTTGGCAAACTGTCATCTTCACCTCCTATCTCTTGGATATTGCTGAATATCTCTCTTAATTTATCAAGCACTTCCTCTTCTGTTTTAACCATAACCCAATTATTACTTTCTCCTACAACATGAAACCCTACTTTGATTTTCTTCTTTTTTATGTCGCGGTCAACAGATACAGATTTAAAAACAAAATCACGATCATAAAATGACCAACTCCACTCTACACTCAACCCTTTTTTAACATTAAATAAATATTCTACCATCCTAAGAACTTCAGTTGGAACATTCATTTTACTACCTCCTATTTATTTATATACAAATTCATTCCATTTGAAATCATCCTAAAGAAACATTCCCAAGTTATTGAGATTGATTCTTTACCATGCGGGGTTTGAATTTCAAAAAAAACCCCCAAATCATCATCCCATGTACTAGATTTTAATACACATTCGCAATCGCCATCATTATAATCATAATAAGTATCGTCAAAAGTTTCTTCGTCCATCATTTGATCTCCTAAGATTGTAACATTTTTTTTTGATTTGTCAATTAATAATTTATGTTTGGATTTAACTCAAGAATTTGATCTTTTAGATTTCCTACCATAAAGTCTACACATCTTCTCGCGCTGACGGAGGACAAGTATTCTCTCCACTGGCAACTTGTAATTAGTGGATTTTTATTCTTTACTCCTTTCTTGATAGTTCTAATCGAATGAAAAATAAACCTATCAGTAGTAAAGTCGATTTGAATATACCCGACATTGTCAGGAATTTCACAAGAGATGTCAACCGTGTGAGGCGTAATAATAGAAAAATAATCAACGAAGTCAATATATTTTTCCCATTTTTTATCTCTTCTGAAATCATCATAAGAAGACTTTATCTCGTATGCAACTACTGAATTATTATTAAAACCTATCAGATCAAGCCTGTAAGGATAATCAGGAACTACAACTTCCTGTAATAGATACACATGGTGATTCTTCTTGTACTGCAAGAAGTTCCACTTCATTAATGTGGCTTTAATTAATCTATCGCCCATGTATTCCATACGTCTCCTGATGGGAGAATATATCTTAATGGTTTTGTTGGGGATTCTATATCAACATAATCTATCTCCCTCGTCCATGTTTCTGGTCTACTTCTGTGAACACCAAAGATAGTCTGGCTTGGATTTGCTGGTTTTCTCAAACCCATTATAGAATATTCATCAGCTCCCTTAATGGAACCTACAGTTCTTACAAATGGCATGTTTGTGCTTGTATGAAAATGTCCCATAAGAACTTTGTCTATATTAATATTTGCTGAATTGGCCAGTACCGACCAGTCACGAGAGAATTTATCTATCCCATACCATGGAATCCCATAATGAGAGGGGATATTGTTCCCGTGGCAAATTAAATAATTCCAGTTTTCAATTTGTACAATAGCAACAGGAGAATGAGGAATATTTATTTTTACATTCGGGACGTTTTTCAAAAACAGAGAGGCTATTTGTGTGGCCATAAAATCGAAGCTCAAGGTATTTTGATCTTTGAAATATGGTTTCTTCTCGACTCTTCCATGATTACCAGATACAGAAAGTACATAAACCTTTTCGAAATTTTGAGAGAGCTCATAAATCATGCGGGCCATAACCCATCCTGCAATTCCTACTTGACGCATTATATGATCCGTAGAACTTCTTTCCAGTTCCGCGTGGATTATGCCTGAAACATAATCTCCGAGTCCCAAGAAATAACATTCATTAATGATTCTTTGCTTTCTTTCCAGATCAATTAATGCGATAGTTTTGTCTATTGTGGCTTCACAACGTCTCAGTGCGATGTCGGTATTATAACCATAAAACCATGGTTTATGAATGCTCTTTTCCTGTTCAATACCTTCTTTATAAAGAGGAGGGACGATATTCTCTGGTTTAACTATTTCTCCAATATGAGGATCAGCAAAACATAGAACAGCCTTTTCTACATCCTCTCCTTCAATGAAAACTGGTTTATAAATTTGCCCGACGTTGGGAAAACCAGTTATTACTTCTTCGAGAGAGGCGACCATCTCCTCTTGGTTGACGACGGAATCTTTTAATAATTTATTCTCCTGCGACAAGGAATGAATTTTCTTCTCATACTTCGTCATTTGAATAATACTATCTTTTTCGTTGGCCCATTGGTTTTTTATTTGATCTATTGTGAAGTTTGTATTGAAGGTTTTATTAGCTCTCTCAAGCTGGTATTCTATTCTACCGTCTTTATGGATTCTTTCTTTAACATTTCGCGCAACTTCCTGTAGTTTGGACAATGTTTGCCTCCTATGATTAGTTGCCATTCTAATCTTAATTTTGTAAGTGTCAATTAAATTTAGGTTAAACATGTCCTCAGGATCGATATATGTCATAAACAAGTCGATTTTCTTTAGTTTTTTAAATATATTGTGCGTCCCTAGTAATATAAAATCTTTTATATTTTATATTTAATGTTTTAAAAAAGCTAAAACATTAAATATAAAAAAGACAAATAATAAAAAATAAAACATAAAAGATCAAACAATTCCGTAAAAGATAAAACCATCTTTTACGGTACTATTTATTTTAGAAAACAAAATAAATAGTATTATAGCTTTTAGCTAGTGAGGGCAATTTAACTTTTTTTTAATTGATTTTCCAAGAAAAAGGTTTTTAATATGCTTATGACAAATTTGATAAATTTCGCAAAAGATGAACTTAAAAGAACAGAATGTATGATAGAAGATAACCCCTCACTCTCTGCCGATGCACTCAATACCTGCCTTGGTAGTATTTCTACTAATATTTCAGCAGTTGTTTTAAAACTAAAAGAAACCATTAAATCTTGTTTTAGAGAAAAAAAATTAGGCGCAGTCAACCAGATGCGCGACGAGATGGAGTTCATTTTAGAACAGGCAGGTTATTTAGTTGACATTTTAGAAAACTTTGATACAGTGTTAGCGGAAAGAAAAAAGAGTTCGTAAAAATGGGCCACAGTGGTGGAACTGGTAGACACACCGCACTTAGTAAAGGAGACAATGTACGAAGACTGTAAGACGAGTGTATATTATAATCGAGATGGTCGATATAGGATTTATATACGATTTCCTAATGGAACACATAAAGTAATGTCATATCCTAAATACTTGATGGAAATTGAATTAGGGAGACCTCTCCAACACGATGAAACAATAGATCATATTGATTGTAATCCACTCAACAACACATTAAGTAATTTGCGAGTTTTGCTACGATCTGAACATTGTAGAATTGATGCACCACACCTTATTCCTCAAACATTTCGTTGTCCTGTGTGTGGAAAGATATTTGTACGTTCTGGCAAACAATTAAGCAATCTTATTAGGGATCGTAGAAGAAAACAAAAAGCTGGGCCTTTTTGTTCAAGACATTGTAGTGGAATACATAGCCATAACAAACAAATATACAGTGTTGTTTATCAAGAACTACCTTCAACAAAAATCTCCAAAAAATTGAGCGATTATGATGGGAATCATAATCGGATTCTCCCTAATTCGGTGGAACCTGTTAATGGCAACGCCGAGCTAGCAGACCCAGAAGGTCGGGCAAGTGTAGAGACTTTACAGGAGACACCTAGACCAGGTGAAGACAAAGTCCAGACCACAATATGAAAATAATGTGGTACAGAAAATGCGACGGTCGAGAGGCCGTGAGGGTTCGAGTCCCTCCTGTGGCACCAAAAAAAAGGAGGCAAAATGAACGAACTGGAAAAGTTTTTAAGTGATTTCAAAGAGCTAGCTACCTCCAACTTACAAAGAACATATATTGCACAAACTGAGAAGGAATACGGAATATATAGTTTATATTGTGATCTGGACGGATACAAACTCTATTATCCCGCAACACGTAATAGGAAACAATATAAAACATGCAGATTCTATAGAGATTGGGATTCTTTCTGTGCGGCCGTGAGAAGAAAAATAGAAAGAGACAAAAAAGCAGAAGTATGTTATGCGATCTTTTTAAATAATTAATAGGAGGATTAAATAGAAATAATATCATTTGAAGGTTTACCAGGTTGTGGGAAATCAACAATGAGTTTGGAGGGATACCAGGGAACGAGTACGGGATGACTCTTACAGGAGTGCGGGACGCAAACATAGAGCCCATTTTAGCGTTAGACGAATTGCGCCAAAAGACCTTTATCTCTATGGAACCAGTGCTTGATCTTGGGGAAATACAAAGCACATTATGGTATCTTAAACAAGAAAAGTATTCTGGACAAATCTGGATCGGCAGGCTCAACCACAGCAAGAAAAAACCTGTGTCCGATGTACTATGGGAAGACTTTAAAAAAGATATGTTCTTCGACACACTAAACATAAAATTCAAACAAGGTAGTTGAGGAGGGTAAATGACATTCGGATCGTTATTTGCCGGTATCGGAGGCTTTGATTTGGGGCTTGAACGGGCTGGCATGACTTGCTTGTGGCAATGCGAAATAGATAAATATGCAAAAAAAGTTCTCGAAAAACATTGGGTAGAGGTAAAAAGATATGAAGACATCAAACGACTCACAAATCCAGAACCAGTCGACCTTATTTGCGGGGGATTCCCCTGCCAGGACTTGTCTATCGCAGGCAAAAGAAATGGACTGGAGGGACATCGTTCTGGATTATTTTATGACATGGCCAGAATTATTGCTGAAATTAGACCAAGCTGGATATTGTTGGAAAACGTACCTGGATTACTTTCCAGTAAAGGAGGGGAGGATATGCAAACCGTCTGTGAAACGCTGGTTGAATTCGGGTATAGTGTCGCCTATCGGGTGCTTGACTCTCAAAACTTCGGAGTCGCCCAACGTCGCCGTAGAGTGTACATTGTCGGAAGTCTTGGAAACACAAGTTGCGTCAAAGTACTATTTGAGCCAGAAAGCCTGTCAGTCGATTTATCGAAGGGCAAAAGAAAAAAATGTGCAGATGCCAACACAGTTGGAAGCCTTACTGCAAGAGACTATAAAGGAATAGGGTCAACAATCGATAATAAAATAGTAGGGTGGCAGGATATGTTAGGACAGGGGAATCCACAAATGTTTGATAAGGTAACTCCTGTTATAACACGTAGCACTGCAACACATAGCTTAATAATAAACCCACACACTCAAGGCGGTCAAAGACAACCTTGTATAAATCAGACTTGCAATACGAAATCCAATGGTAGTAATATTAAAACAGACGGGAATACTTTTACTCTTCAAAGGAACGGACGCCAAGCAGTTTGTCAAGATAAATTAAGACGCTTGACACCAATAGAATATGAGAGATTGCAAGGTTTTCCTGATGATTGGACTGCTGGGCTATCTGATACTCAAAGGTATAAAACATTGGGCAATGCTGTAACTGTCAATGTTATTGAGTGGATTGGCAAAAGAATAATGGAGGTAAAATGACACCAACTATCCGGAATTACCAGATAGTTCAACCAACGGACAGAGCAACTCTTCGGAAATTCCGAATAGTTCAAAATAGGGGTAAATAAATGGCAAAATATGAGGTCGCGCAAGGCGGAGATTTACATCTTATAATTGAAGCTAAAGATGATGACGAATTTTTCGATAAAGCAAATAGTTGGGAAACAATAATCAAAGAAAAACTTGCTGAAATAGGAATAGAATTTTCATGGGATTGGCACTGTAACGATGATTTTAATCCTGAAGGCTTGAGTTACGATTATTCAACCAAAGAGTGGATTGATTGGAAAACTGCTTATGAAAGAGAATGTGGAAAGAAGAGGTGAAAGAATGATATATGATGAAAAAACAAAAAAATACATAAATGATAACGGTGAGCAATTTTACGACCTTCGCACTGCTGCCAAAAAACTGCGCCGTTCGATAGTCACAGTCCGTAGGTATGTGCAAATGGGGCAATTGTCTAAAATTCTTGACGATTCAGATAAGCACCGTCCAGATTTCTGTAAAAAGATATTGATACCATGCCACGAAGTCGACAACTGGTAAAATGTAAGGATTGCAAATACTTCGAGCCTGACCCGCATTCAAAAACTCGAGGTGTTTGTTTGAGCGCGTTGGCAGGGTTAAAGGGTATACCATTCAGAATAACCGTGAAAAACGCTTGCGTTTACGGGGTACTTGACAACCATAAAAAAGGTGCTATAGTATGGGTATCAAACGGGGGAAGGCCCCAGAAAGAGGAAGAAAGATGACAAGATATACAGAAAAGAGAGCCACAAACAAGGGACACCTTTTTTACCAGCTTGCAGTGGAATTTTACCTAGCGCACCCATCGGATTTTTACCAGCTTGCAGTGGGATTTTACCTAGCGCACCCATCGGAGCCACATCCTTCTGAAGCAAGTAGGCTTTTATGGCATATGTATAAGTGGGTGACTGCCGGCCACTACGAAGAGCCAGAATTGCTCGACCGGATTGATAGTGCGGACGATTATCTCAAAGCATTTTTCGCAAGAGAGCTCGAATCCGCCTACAATTGGACGCATGGCGGCAAAGAGCATTTTGAAGCCGCATGCAAAGAAATGAACGAGTACATCAGCATGGATGAAAATGGCGAAGAATATTTAAGTAGACCATCGGAGGCAAAATGACACTTGCAGAAATCGCAAAAAAATTTCCACTCGGAAGTTATGTTCTAGGCACAGAAAAAGGATATTATCCTAATAAGATGGGCATTGTCCTTGGCCACCGTGAAGCCGTCCCCAACAAAGCCTGCATGCGAGTGGCTTGGTTTGAGGGGTTGTATAGCACATTTGAACGTCAATCTGTAGGAACTTTTCCAGAGGAAGTTGAGCCTTACGGTGAAATTGACGCAATAAGGGCATTGGTAGAATTTGCAGGCGGGGCCCTTGACAGCGTCAGCCTTGGCAGACCAGACAGGGAAAAACTGGAAAATGCCATTGCGATTTTAGAGGAGGTTTACGAGATATGATAGTACCACCAGAAATAATTAAAAAACTGATCGCTATTGAAAAAAGCACCGCAGACAATGAAAAAGCCATTCAAGAAATCAGGAAAAAACTGGAAAAACCTGTTGTCGACTGGTGTATTGGAATGTGGGTAAGAGATAAATCAGTAAAAGATAAATCTTGCGGCAAGGGAATTATTATCAATAAAGAATATTCCAAAAATGAATATTGCATTTTCTTTTTTAAATCCCCAAGAGTTCTTTGGTACGAAGAAGAATTACTCAATGAATGTTGCGAACCTATTCCTTATCCTTACCAAGAGTTTCTAAAAGTAGGGGATAGAGTGGAATGGAATGGACGTAAGGGGACAATAATAAAGATAGATGGGACAGTAACACCAATAAAGGTACTCTTTGATGAAAATATTGGTTCATCATCATGGTATGAGATTCAACAACTTACAAAGATTGGAGAGGCACAAAATGAGTAAACTAGAGTATAAAATTGAAAATATTACAGAAACAGAAGATGGATATGTGGTAATTCCCAAGAAAGTATGGGAAATGTGCAAACAACTTAATGGTCCTCAATACTATTCATCCTCACACTCCACCACCAATCCTAGTGAAATTTACTGTAAAGATTGCAAACACTGCATTATTACAGAGGAGGATGCTGACTCAAACGACCCTATGTTTCCCGTTACACGGACTTTGGAATTTGCCGATTGTCCTGTGTCGACATGGTTTGAACAGGTTTGGTGTATAATCGAATCGGGGTTTTACGAAAACGGCGGTTATATCTGTGACCTTGAGACTTTGCAACCACCACCAAACTGCAATTGTTTTGAGCCAAAGGAGGAAAAATGAAAAAATCCAAAGTAGATTTGATGTTCGGGAGGTCGAATGATAATAGCCATTGATAAATTACCTAAAATATGCAAAGAATGCACATTCCTTTGGTATGATGATGAGAGTTTCGCCCTTTGCAGTGCGCAAGGTAGCCAAAAACTCATGAATTCAGATGATATTAAAAAACGAGACCCCAACTGCCCTCTCAAAAAACTTAGTATTGATGGTTTCTGGGGTACAGTATATGTCGGAGAACCCATTGAAAACAACAACTGAACTTATAGAGGGAAAATATATACTTTTATACTTTCAGGTTATTTTTGGGAAATATTAGTAAATTGTAGAAAACAATATGCTGAAGAAAACAAAGTTGTAACTAGGATCAACTGTACTGTATTAACTAAAGAATATCTGGAACCTTGGCAAAGTTCTGATGCAAACGTGGCCAAAATCTAATAATTCGCCTGAATTTATCACGTTTGGGATAGGAAAGAGATCAATGAAACCAATACGTTCTCCTCCGTTAAAAAAAAGTTAAATAAAGCCTCTTGACAAAAGGAAATACAGTGGTACAATGTGTTTTATCAAATAAGGAGTTAAAAAATGAGAGAAAGATTTAAAATAAGTCATTTTAGCGAATTGTATCATAAATATAAAGATGTCATTGATCAGATTGCATGGGAAAATGAAACTTATCATTGTTTTCCTGTCGAATTTGATGGGGACGAATGGTACGTAGAGGATATTAATCCCCATCTTGCTAACCTTTGTGGATGTATGTATCAAAGTGGCATGGAAAAAGCCTTCACTCTCGTTAATAACGCAATAAAAGATAGCGAAGAACTTAGTGAAGAAGAAAAACAAAAGACAAGGAAGGTTCTTTTCGATGATTGAAGTAGAATTATTTTCAACGCTAGCACGTGTGTTAAGTAAATTGGAAATAGATTAAGTGTTTCCCTCGCACTGTGGAAGGACATAGCTACATACTAGGCAGCTAGATGGGTGTGGTTGAAGAGGGGCGCGCTGTGACCACACCAGTAGGTATCAAGCCCTACCGAGGGAAAGCAACATCGGAGATAGCATCTCCGACTTGACAGACGACGCAAGCGTCTGTTTCACTACACCTGCCAGTGTATAGGATCGCATGTGAGAAACTGGAAACTTGTTGGGGGTATGGATAAACCAACAGATCATCCCGTTCACAACGTTTGAACGGCCTGCAGAAATGCAGTCACCTGCCAGTGTATAGGATCGCGCGAGTAAACTGGAAACCTTAGGGAGAATAGAGGTCAATCCCTATGCCGAAGCGTCTAATCAACCGTACGGTTCAGGAGAGAAAGGCTCTTGCTATTAGATGGTAGCTCTGGTGCCTTTTAGTATCACAGGGTTAGGCATTATTATCTCCTAGCGTTTACATTTGTATTCATCCACAGAGTGTAAGAATTTATCTAACGCTAGTGCTAATTACTGTAACCTTTGAGGGTGGTATAGGTCTTTCAGTAATACTGTTTATTGTCTTTCTGATTTTGAAACTGTGTGGGACAATCGACTGGTCGTGGTGGTGGGTGACCTCGCCCCTGTGGATTGGATTGGCTATAGGACTCTTCTTTGTGTTATTTGCCGTGATAGGGCTCAAGTGGTTGATTAATGGAATTGAGAAATACTAGAAAGTAAAGCCTGCCGAATGCGACTGTGTGGTGGAACGGTTAACACGCTAGCCTGTCACGCTAGAGACTGTGGGTTCAAATCCCATCGTAGCCGCCAAAAGGAGTTCTAATGGGAATGATGGAAGAATATATGATGGAGTGTAGTATTCTTGAAAACTGCGTTTTTTGTGATTTTAATGATAATAAACTCACATTCTTCTATATTGACAATCATAAGAAATATGACTTAATAGTCCTTGGAAACCCCACATGTACTGCATTATATATGGAAGATAATGGCACAGGTTTAGAAATTGTACATAGTTTTGAAAATATTGAAGAAGTTAAAACTCCTGCTGAATTTCAATCATTATTCGAATTTGAAACATCTTCAGTGAAGTTTCTGGATCACATACCAACTATACAATATGATAATTGTAGGATTCATTGGCTTGATCCAGAAAAAAGATACTTTGTTCTTTGTCGTTGGTCAGGAGAGATATTAAGTCTTGCACCTGAAATTTAGAAAGGAAATATTATGGATAGTGTAATTAAAAAAGAAGTACGAATAGTTAGTTTCGTTTTTGATGGTGAGGCTGTTGATGTACAATGTGCTAACGAAGCAGAAGCAACAAAATTGATGGATGTAATTGAAAGAATACAAAATAAACCATCTGAAACGTCAGTATCATCTGTAGCATTGCTATTGTCTAAAATAGATAATTTAATAAATAGACTGGATAAAATTTTTCAACCTTATATAACCTATCCTACAACTTATCCTTATGTAGGTGATCCTCCTCCACAGCCAAATACTCTTCCTTATCCTATAACATGTGAATCAAATCCTTCACATCTTAAAATAAAAAACAATACACAGGAGTAAAAAATGAAAGCTATTTTTATGCAAGAACCACTAAAAGAGTTAGAAGAAACCAAAAGAAATGACTTAGAAGAACTGTATTTTGTTTTTGAAGAAACAGGCAATTGCGCAAAAGATATGTATCTCCTTCACCACTGCGATTATCTAATTTGCAATTGTAAAAATTATTTGTATTATTATGCTCAGCTTCATGATATTCCATGTATAGAAGAAGAATATTTTTTGGGTCATTATGGTTTTATTCACGACAATCCCGATGACCTCAAAATATAACGCCAAACCTGGTTTTTACAAAGGAGACTATTACAAATCTCAATTGGAAATAACTGTTGCTGAAGAAATAGAATATTTAATGATGGCAGAGCCAGAAGACCGCTGGGAAATTTGGAAAAATGTTTCTTCCTGCGTGTACGAAGATAAAATAATCGTTATTCCCAAACGTAATGGAAACGGGAATTATAACTGGAAGGTTGATTGGGTAGCTTATGGTTTTGATGCCAAAGTTTTGTTTTATATAGAGGCAAAAGGTTACGTCAGGCCAGACGATCTACCAAAGTTTAACGGATATGCCAGACTGCGGAAAAAAGACCCTACATTACCACCGCTGTATTTAGTCAGAAAAAGTATTACCAGAATGACCTTACTTGAGGATTTTTTGGAGGAAAGAAAATATGAATCGTAAAAAAATGTTATGTATTCTCTCAATATTTTTAGTTGTCGGAATCGCTGTTGTTTCTTTTGCTTTCTTGATGCAGACAGAAGCAAAGGTCAGGAAGATTGAGTACGCTGTTATTAAACCCTGCGATGATAAGTTAGCTCATTTTAAGATAAAAGATGGCAAAGTACAACAGGTCAATTCTATCGCAACCGTCATTGAGGGAATAGAAGAGCACGATCAGAATGGCAAGAAGTTAGAGTTTTGGGAACGCTTCAACAAGCAGACTATTTATATTAGCATTGATTCTTGGGATGTTAAAGATTGGGAATTGGGCGCATGGGTTCTCATGGGGATTAATTATAAAACAAAACAGTATTATATTAATCCTTACAGTGTTGGGCTATTAGAACAGTGGGTGACAGTTGGAGAAGATTGTACTATAGGGTATGGCCCATGGACTTGTGCCCTAATGAATCTTTATATTTACTGGATCAATAATAACAGTCCTCCTTCCGCCGAGGAAATTACAAAAAAAATAGGAGTTATTAATTAATGGACATTGAAACCAGAATAAAAAACTTCGTCGAAGAGGTCTCCTCTTTTGCGTCCAAACACGAAACAGAAGTTGTGGATGTTATCAAAATAGAATCTTCTCGTCTTAAATCATTAGGTTCCAAACTCCAGACCGAAGCATCAGCCTTAGAACAAACAGCTCAGTTGGGTGTTTATGAAAAACAACGTTTACTTGATGCGGTAAGAGGAGATTTGACAGATGCCAAGGCAATAGCTTATAAAGCGAAAGAGAACAGAAAGGCGGTAGAATCGGCTATTAAAATCTTTACTTCTATTTCTTCTAATCTTACATCCCGTACAGAATATTCCGAAGGAGGGCGTTAATGTCTCGTCTCATACTAAAAATAAATAGAATGTATCCTGATGCAATGCTTCCCACTCGAAAACACAAAGATGATGCAGGATTAGACTTGCCAGTCTATGGTAATCATCGTTTTCCTGATGACTTCACAATCGTCGTTCCCACGGGGTTAAAACTTGAAATTCCTGAAGGTTATTATGGCAGGATCATCCCACGAAGTAGCACATTACTAAATAGAAATATAATCGTTCAAGAAGGAATAATAGACGCTGGTTATAGAGGACATGTTGGTGTAGTCATACATACAGTTAAACCTGTAACATTGGAAAACGGAGAGTCTATAGCCCAATTAATTATATGTCCACTTACAGAAACAATTATTGAAGAGACCCAGACATTAACTGAGTCAGAAAGAGGAGAAAATGGCTTCGGAAGCACCGGTAAATAAAGAATATAGCAATTGGAGATTGTTGGTTGGAGAAAATAAC
>Ga0116156_10002611_pt1 | contig 16300 bp, 11 predicted proteins | sample AD_UKC045_MetaG_FD_89891 | JGI IMG/M metagenome (GOLD analysis project Ga0116156, IMG submission 89891) | Active sludge microbial communities of municipal wastewater-treating anaerobic digesters from USA - AD_UKC045_MetaG | ecosystem: Engineered > Bioreactor > Anaerobic > Digestate | place: USA... | reverse complement strand
GTTAAGTCCATTGCTGGGGTAAAAAAGATTACTAGTAACTCTTTGCAAAATTTTAGCAGCGTACTCATCGAGTTTCAAACGAATGTAGATGTGGACGAAGCAAAACGTGAAGTTCAGGATGCGGTAGATAAGGCGAAGCCTGATCTTCCTTCCAATCTTCCAGATGATCCGCAGGTTATTGACATTGATATTTCAGAACAGCCTATCATGTTTGTGAACCTGTCGGGTGACTATGATCTTCAAACATTGAAGCGCTATGCGGAGCAAATGCAGGATCGTTTCGAAACTTTGAAAGAGATTCGAAGAGTTGATATTGTTGGTGCGCTTGATAGAGAAATACAAATTAATGTAGATCTGTATAAAGCTTCTTTAGCAGGTGTTGCCTTGAGCGATGTTGTTCAGGCAATCAGTGGTGAAAACGTAATTATACCGGGTGGTCAGATTTCAGTTGGCGGAATGAAACGATCTTTAAGTGTGAGTGGGGAATACCTAACGGCTGAAGGTATTGCCAATACCGTTATCGGCTCGATCAGAGGTGGTAAGGTATATCTAAAAGATATTGCTGAAGTAGCCGACACGCACAAGGAGCAGGAAAGTTTTGCGCGGTTAGATAAGAAGAATGTAATAACCCTTAACATTGTTAAACGCAACGGTGAAAATCTTATCGATGCTTCTGATCAGATCAGAGTGATCATTAAAGAATTTGAAGAAAGTACGCTTCCTAAAGGCCTTAATGTAACGGTAACGGCAGATCAGTCGGAAAATACGCGCGTTACGCTTCATGATCTGATCAATACCATTATTATTGGATTCATTTTGGTTACCGTTATCCTGATGTTCTTTATGGGCGTAACAAACGCAATTTTTGTAGGGTTATCCGTTCCGATTTCAGCCTTTATTGCATTCTTAGTATTTCCGACTATCGGATTTACACTCAACATGATGACATTATTTTCATTCCTACTTGCACTGGGCATTGTAGTGGATGACGCCATTGTAGTAATTGAAAACACACACCGCGTTTTTGATAATGGCAAGGTGCCAATTCGCAAAGCAGCCAAGATCGCAGCGGGTGAAGTTTTCCTTCCCGTATTCTCAGGAACATTAGTAGTGTTGGCCCCTTTTGTTCCATTGGCATTCTGGCCTGGCATAATTGGAAAATTCATGATGTATTTACCAATAACTCTGATCATTGCACTTCTTGCCTCTCTTGTAGTAGCTTATATTATTAATCCTGTGTTTGCGGCTGATTTTATGAAACCGCATGATCATGACGAAAACAATGATGGTCCTAAAGTGACGAAAGGATTTAAAGTAACTTCGGTTGTTTTCGCAGGCATAATAATCGTTTCGTACTTGATGAGTTTTGGTCTTGGAAACTTTGTGTTGTTGATGTACTTGTTATATGCATTACATCATTTTGTTTTGAAGAGTGTAATTTCAACGTTCCAAACTTCTGCATGGCCTAAAGTGCAGGAAGCCTACAAACGTCTTTTAACCTGGACGCTCTATCGCTATAGACCAATTTTTGTTGCTCTTAGTGTTGTTTTCCTTCTTGCATTCTCAATTGCATTCACATGGTGGCGTAAACCTGAAGTTGTATTTTTCCCGGCTGGGGATCCTAACTTTATCTATGCATTTGTCCGTATGCCAATTGGAACGGATCAACGCGTAACTGATTCTGTAACGGCTATCGTTGAAGATAGAGTAATTGCAACGATGGGTAAAGATAATCCAATTGTAGAGTCGGTTATTTCAAACGTAGCTATTGGGGCAAGTGAAAATCCATTTGAAGCGGGAGGTAATACAAGCCCTCATTTGGGTAAGGTATCTGTTGCCTTTGTAAAGTTTGCAGATCGTGGCGGACAATCTACCCGAGCTTACTTAAATGAAATTCGTGAAGCCGTAAAGGGAATTCGCGGTGCTGAAATATCTGTTGATCAGGAACAAGGTGGACCGCCAACCGGTAAGCCTGTTAACATTGACATCGCTGCAGAAAATTTTGAATTGTTAGTAAAAACTGCAGATGATGTTAAACGTTATCTTGTGGCGAATCAAGTTGGTGGCGTTGAAGAATTGAAGTCGGATTTTCAAAGCAGTAAGCCTGAGATACTCATTGACATCGATCGTGAAAAAGCCAACCGTGAAGGTATTTCAACCCGCGATATCGGGCAGGCATTAGGTACTGCAGTTTACGGAGCCGAGATTTCCAGATTCCGTGATGAGAATGATGATTACCCTATTCAATTGCGCATTAAAGAAAATCAACGCAACGATCCTAACGTATTAATTAATTTACCTATCACTTATCGTGATATGGGTTCTGGGGGAGTTGTCCGTCAGGTACCACTTTCAGCAATTGCCAAGGTAGATTATTCGAATACCTATGCAGGGATAAAACGCATCAATCAAAAACGAGTGATTACTTTATCATCAAATGTTTTGGGTGGTTTCAATGCCAATGAAGTAGTGGCGGATATTCAAGGCAAACTTGATTCGTATCCTACTCCAGATGGGGTTACGATTAAGATGACAGGTGAACAAGAAGATCAGAAAGAAACTTCTGCATTTCTTGGTGTTGCTTTCGGACTTGCCTTTGCGTTGATCTTTATGATTCTGGTGTTACAATTCAATTCCATCAGCAAGCCTGTTATTATTTTATCTGAAATTGTATTCAGTGTTATTGGTGTGTTGATTGGTTTCTCATTATTTAAAATGGAAATCTCCATCATCATGACGGGCGTAGGTATTATGGCCCTGGCAGGATTGGTGGTTCGTAATGGAATTTTGCTGGTTGAGTTTACAGAGTTGTTGCGTTCACAAGGTGTTCCACTTTATGAGGCCATCATTGAAGCAGCGAAAACCCGTATGACACCTGTATTGTTAACGACTATTGCAGCAACGATTGGTTTGATTCCATTGGCAGTTGGTTTGAATATTGACTTTGTTACCTTGTTCACCGAGTTAAATCCACATATTTATTTTGGTGGTGATAACGTAGCATTCTGGGGACCACTTTCTTGGACAATGATTTTTGGATTGATCTTCGGAACGGTTCTTACCCTTATTCTTATTCCAACTCTGTATTTACTGACTACTAAGTTGAAAGAAAAAATATTTAAGAAGAAAGTAGTTTCCGATGAAGGTTCAATATCTGAGTCCCCAGTGCTTTCTTAAAAAAATAGTATAAACTAAAAACAGTAAAAAGTCGTCTTATAACAAAGACGACTTTTTACCTTTTTATGAAATCCAGAATGATGACCTTCTTTATTGTTACAGCACTTTTCTTGCTGATCGACTACTATGTATTTCAAGCCATCTTAATGGTAAGCAAAGAGTGGTCGCCCTTGTGGAAAAATTTTCTGCGCTATGGATTTTGGATTCCAACTGTATTGAGCATTGCCGCAATGACCTGGTGGACTTTTGGTGATCCGTACGCTTCGAGTGCTGGTTTTCGGAATTGGATGTTAACCGGATTAGTCTCAGTTTACTTTTCTAAACTATTTGCTGTTGTTATTTTATTCATCGATGATATTTACCGAGGTATAAAGTGGTTGGCCAATTTCTTTTACAAAGGAACCGATGGAAATATCTCAGGTGAAGGTATAACCCGTTCTGAATTTTTATCGAAGACGGCTTTGGTTGCTGCTGCAATACCTTTCGGAACAATGGCGTATGGAATTATTTCGGGTGCGCATGATTATCGCGTAAAGCATTTGACTGTTAAACTTCCCAACCTTCCCAAATCTTTTGATGGAATTAAGCTTGCACAAATTTCTGATATACATTCAGGAAGTTTTTTTAATAAGACAGCAGTAAAAGGTGGAGTAGAAATGTTGATGAATGAAAAACCGGATCTGATTTTCTTTACAGGCGATTTGGTGAATAACGAAACCAGTGAGGTGAGAGATTATATCGACATCTTTAATAAAGTAAAAGCCCCGCTCGGTGTTTATTCTGTTACTGGAAATCATGACTATGGAGATTACAAACCTTGGGCAACTGAAAAAGCGAAACAAAGTAATTTCAAAGATTTAGTGGAGGCTCATAAAATAATGGGTTTTGATATTCTTATGAATGAACATCGATTCGTAGAAATAGGAGGAGAGAAGATTGCCATTCTTGGAAATGAAAACTGGGGTGGCGGAAGATTTGCAAAATATGGAAAGTTAGATCAGGCGTATAACGGAACAGAAGAAGCAGCTATAAAGCTTTTACTTTCACATGATCCAAGTCATTGGGATGCACAGGTACGAAAACTCTATCCGGATATAGACATAATGTTTGCAGGACATACACATGGTTTTCAATTTGGTGTTGAGATTGGGGATTTTAAATGGAGCCCATCGCAGTATGCGTACAAGCAATGGGCGGGGTTGTATCAGGAAGACAATCAATACCTTTACGTAAACAGGGGCTTTGGTTATTTAGGATATCCCGGAAGAATAGGAATGCCTCCGGAACTTACCATTATAGAGTTGAAGCGTGCTTAAATGTTATTTGTTTAATGTTAATAGTCTTTGCAGATCTATTAACATTAAACAGATCATCGATAGCTAGATCTTTCCAGAATGCAATGGATGTAATCGATTAGCATTAGGTGTTACGAGATCGGTGCTTATGGCGACATCATTAAAATCAACATTGGTAACTTTAAGTGCATACATCAGCAAACGAACTTCCTTCATGGAGATTGTAGCATCTGCTTCGGCTAATTGGAACAGGTAAACGAATGCACAAATTTTTTCTTCTTCTGTACAATCGTTCAGAAGATCCAGACCACGATTGAAAATCTGCTGACCTTTTAATAGTGCAATGCTTCTGGAGAACTCAAGAAACACGGTATCGTCAATATCCTCTTCATTTTTAATCTTTAGAATAATTTCCATTTCGCGATCATCGATTTTTCCATCGGTGTTGATCAGCATGTGTACAAAGTGAAGGAGGCCAAGTTGATAATTCTTTTTCATACAAATTCGGTTTTAATGTTAACGTTTATTTAATCAACGAATGGTTACAATACCCAATTCAATAGTTTACATTCAACAATCCATTTCTAAAACACAATACTGAAATACTATTCTGCTAACATTTTATTACGCTGCGGAAGGGCTTAAGGGTGGGAATTATTCGCAACAGAGTAATGATATGAAAATAGGAGTATAAAATTGTATTCACAATACTTTTTTAAAGTATTCTGCTAAAATAATGTTGTTCAACGATTTTGGTGTTATCGCTATCGATTTCTAAAATAAAATTCAAAATTATTCAGACACACCAATTCAGCAATTACCGATTACTTATAACTGATTACCGAAAACTATTTCTTAACAACAGCATGTCCACCAAACTCATTTCTCAATGCAGCAACCACTTTACCAGAGAAGGTATCATCTTGTAAGGATCGATATCGCATCAGTAGAGATAGTGCAATAACCGGTGTGGCAATTTGATTTTCCAATGCGTGTTCTAATGTCCACTTACCTTCTCCTGATGATTGCATTACACCTTTAATTGAATCGAGATTAGGATCTTTTGTTAATGCATTCTCCGTTAACTCCATTAACCAACTTCTAACAACAGAGCCATGATTATACATCTTGGCAACTTTATCAAGTTTGAGATTAAATTCACTTTTTTGCATTACTTCAAAACCTTCAGCAATGGATTGCATCATACCATACTCAATTCCATTGTGTACCATTTTTACATAATGACCAGAGCCACTTTTGCCACAGTATAGGTAGCCGTCCTCTACTGCAATGTCTTTAAAAAGCTGCTCGCAATGATTGAACGCAAATTTATTTCCACCAATCATAGCACAGACTCCATTGCGTGCACCATCTGTTCCTCCGCTTGTTCCGCAATCGAGATAGTCAATCTGAAATGCTTCCATTTCTTTTGATCTTCTCATCGAATCTTTATAAAATGAATTACCCCCATCAATCAGAATATCACCAACTGATAAGTAAGGCTGAAGTGACTGAATAGTTTGGTCGACTAATTCTCCCGCAGGAATCATCATCCAGATTACACGTTTGCTTTCCAGATTTTCAGCAAGGTCTTTTAGCGATGTTGCTGTTTTGATCCCCTTCTCTTGAATAGATTTCAGAGCATCTGGATTTACATCGTAAGCGACTACATCATATTTGTTTCGCTGCAGATTCAGTGCAAGATTGAATCCCATTTTACCGAGTCCTATTAATCCCATTTGCATAGTGCTATGTGTTGAGTAAGTAAGTTAAATAATTATTTAGCGTGATCATCTTGCAAGCTAATTTTCAATTCGTGAAGTATGGCCATATCCAGCTTTAAATTATTGGATAAGTTTTTGAATATCGGAAATACTTTTTCTGAGTACGTTGAATGGTAGTGGGTATTGGGTAGAAATGTTTTTACTGATCCTGGCATTAAGGATGCATAATCCTGTATCAAGCCCAATTTTTTCATAGCAAGGTAGGCCGCTCCTTGTGCTGATGCATCTTCAGCCCGAATGAGTACAATCTTTTTCCCGAATACATCAGCCAATAATTGAAGCCATAATTCAGAATGCACAAACCCACCACTTACGTGGATATCATTAATGATAAGCGATGACTCCTCGAGTGTTTTGCAAATGTTGTACAGTGCAAACAAAATACCTTCCATCACTGCACGCGTGAAGTGTGCTTGTGTATGTGATGAGTCAATTCCAAAAAATACACCACACGCTTCGCTGTTCCAAAGTGGTGCTCGTTCACCAAGAATGTAGGGAAGGAAAATGAGTCCATTACATCCGGGTGATATCGTTTCACTTTCCTTCAGTACTTGGTGGTAGTCTTCAGGCGTTTGTAATTTCTTATTAGAAAACTTTCTACATACCATTTTAATGCTACTCCTCCGTTGTTAACTGGGCCACCAGTAATGAAGGTGTTTTCATCAAGGCGATAGTTAAATGGCATAGCCTCAGCTTGAGGTGTTGCCGTAGTACTGGCCACTCGGATAGCACCACTTGTGCCAATAGTAAGCGCAGCAACACCTGGAGAAGTGGCAAAGCTTCCCACATTTGCCAAACATCCATCACTCGCTCCAATAATAAAAGGTACACTTTGATCAATTGCCAGTTGTTTTGAAATGGATAGCGGTAAGTTGCTTTGTATATGTGATGTACTTACTGGATCAGAAAGTTTGTCTTTCGAAATTTCGCATCGTTGCAAGGCATTTTCATTCCACGAAAGTGTATCAATATCAAATAGTCCCGTAGCAGAAGCTATTGAATGGTCAATTTCAAAAACGTTATAAAGTTTAAACCAGATATATTCTTTTATGGAGATGAATTTATGAGTTTGCTGAAAGAGGTCGGGTTCATTTTCGCGCAGCCAGATTATTTTGCACAATGGCGACATGGAATGAATTGGCGTTCCGGTTTGTTCGTACAGCATTTCTCCTGATGAAGATGCTCTAATTTTTTCGGCAATACCTGCGCTGCGGTTATCAGCCCAGGTAATCATATTCATTAATGCTTGTCCACTTTTATCAACACAGATAACGCTATGCATAGCACTGCTCAATGCAATTCCTTTTGGTTGACTTTGAAGTTGATTGATAACCCGTACTATACATTTAATAAATGCTTGCCAGATGAGTTCAGGTGGTTGTTCACTATATCCGGGTTTCGGGTTGTGAGTAGGGTAGGATACTTGCGCTGTACACAACACTTCACCGATTGTTGTTACCGCTACTGCCTTTGTACTTCCCGTTCCGATGTCAATACCAATGATATAATCCATGAATGAAATTGTGGCTTCTAAAATAGTAAATAGTTGTGGCTTAGAGGTTGTTCATTGAAACACAAAAAAAATTGAAAGGGCATTTGATCGTTCAAATGCCCTTCAGTTCAGATTAGGTAAAAAAATTTTGTTGACTAAGAAGTTTGAGAATCCATCTCTCTTCTTCGTTTGGCATCAATCGAGTATCGACCGGCACCAAAGATCATAAATACAACTAAGCCTACCAGCACGACAATGGAAGCCCAGAGCTCTGTATTACCTATTGAAAGTAAACCTTGTGGTAGGTTAACAAAAATGACAGCACCAATTAATATGGGAAGTTGAATGGCACATACAAATCGGGTAAAGAGGCCGAAGAAAATTAATGGGCCACCCAAAATATGGGCGAAAACTATATAATGCGATAATACAACAGCTGCGAAAGCCACATTGATTCCTGAAGCAGTCATCTCAAGCTGATTCATGTGGGTTATAAAATAGGCACCTTTATAGGTGATGAAGATGCCCAAAACCATTCGGAAGAAATCCAGAAAACCGGGGCGGTGATTATTTCCCCATTTCTCAACGTCATTGATTACGCTCATTGCAGTAGGGTTTAATTATACAAAGTTTAAGAAATTAAGCTGGCAAAGGCAACAAAAATCGTAAACGTTTGCATTCAGATACTTATACTGCCACCCAAAGCAATTGAATGGGTAAATTTAAAACCATAAAAAAAGCCTCCCGATATTATCGGGAGGCTTTTTTAGTCAGTATCGGTTATGATTAATAATCGTTGTTTCTGCGATTAAATCCACCACCGCCACCACCTCTGTTGTAGCCACCACCGCCACCACTGCGAGGAGCATCAGTTCTAGGTCTTGCTTCGTTTACTACCAAGGTCTTACCCATGAAGTCGAAACCATTTAAGCTAGTGATAGCTTGTTTGGCACTCGCATCATCCGGCATTTCGATAAAACCGAAACCACGGCTGCGCTGAGTTACTTTGTCCATTACAATTTTGGCTGAAGAAACTTCGCCATACTCTTCGAATAATCCCTTCAATTCCGAGTCGGATGCCTTAAAAGGGATGTTGGCAACATAAATGTTCATTGTGTAAAAGAATAAATGAATAAATTAATTAACGAAAACTGACAGACTTAAACTAGAACTACTTCTCGTTGAAAGGGTGACAATTAACTGATTCAAATATAGTAGAAAATTTTTAGTATTCTGCAAACCTTTTTTGCCTGAAATGTTAGAGTATGTATCAATATGTACATCAGGCGCTTAATTAGAGCTTTTATTAATCTAAATTCTTGCCTTTTTACATTTCAAAAGGGCTGTAACCGAATTGGAATAAGCTGCGTCATAGAGGCAAAACTTAAAACAATACAATTATGGATGAGGGAATGTTTGGAATTCTAATGGTCATCGTGATCACCTTGGGAGCGTTCATTATGGTTATTTACCTGCGCAAGTTTCAAAACATTGAGCGCATGGCGATGATCGAAAAAGGAGTTAGTAATGAGTTGTTTAATACTATCGGGCAACGCAACACCTCGTTTCCGCTTCGTGTTTCATTGCTATTTATTGGTGCAGGTCTTGGTTTGTTAATGGGTTATTTTCTGGATCAGACTTTTGGTATGGAAGAGGTAGCGTATTTCTCGATGCTCTTCATTTTTGGTGGCCTTGGATTGGGCGCAGCATACCTTATTGAGGAGAAGAAAATAAATCAATCGAAGTAATATACTTGTAAATAGATCGCCCGACTATTTTTAGTTGGGCGATTGTTTTTTAATCAGTATAGTTGTCTCAATTTAATTGGTGGTAAAACATTTATTTCTAGAGTGAACCTAACCTATTTCACTTTCGGCAGGCTTTACTTCATCAATTTGAACCTTTGGTATTTTCATTTTATGAAAGGGCAAGTAAGTTCACGCACATGCTTATCAATCTTTGTTCTTTTTTGTTTTAAAAGAATGCTTGTGCTTAGTTTTAATAGGTTAATGGTAATGTACATCAGTCTCTTCTGCCATTTCGAATAGGATTCTTTGATTGCCTGAATCAAAATAAGATTATTAAATTTCCGGAATGGATCAGAAAAAATTAAAGCTGCTCTTCAGCTTACCCGTAATTGTTGCCGCACTTGGCTACTTTGTTGATATCTATGATTTGCTTCTTTTCAGTATAGTCAGAATTTCCAGTTTGAGTTCACTTGGTGTGCCTCAAGATCAGCTATTTGAGAAAGGAGAATATTTGTTGCGCATGCAGATGACAGGCCTGTTATTAGGTGGAGTGATATGGGGCGTTATGGGTGATAAACGTGGAAGACTTTCTGTTTTATTTGGATCCATCTTGTTATATTCTGTTGCGAATATTGCCAATGGCTTTGTGACAACGGTAGATCAGTATGCCTGGCTAAGGCTGATAGCTGGTATTGGACTGGCCGGTGAATTGGGTGCAGGTATTACCTTAGTTTCCGAAACATTGCCAACGAATCTTCGCGGATACGCAACTGCTATTGTAGCCAGTGTAGGATTGATGGGTGCCGTAATGGCAAATCTCGTTTCGAAAGTTTCGGATTGGCACATGGCCTATTTTATTGGAGGTGGTTTAGGTCTTGTGTTATTGTTGGCGCGAATCAGTGTCTTTGAATCAGGAATATTTTTAAAGACAATGCAGAAAAATATTGAGCGAGGAAATTTCTTTCAGTTATTTCAAAAGAAAACTCGCTTGAAAAAATTTCTGGGATGTATTTTCATCGGTTTACCGATTTGGTTTGTTATTGGAATTCTGATTAGCTTTTCTCCAGAGTTTGCTGGCGTGCTGGGAATTGAAGGCACTGTGATTGTTGGAGACGCGGTGATGTTTTCATACATGGGATTGGCCGTTGGAGATTTGATAAGCGGTTTCCTCAGTCAGATATTGCGGTCGCGTAAGAAGATTGTTTCCATTTACGTTTCACTTACCTTCTTATTTGTTTTGTTTTTTTTATTTAGTCCATTTAAATCGCTAACCGTATTTTATGGTATTTGTTTTCTTCTCGGTGTTGGGGTTGGTTACTGGGCTTTGTTTGTTACTATCGCGGCAGAACAGTTTGGAACAAACCTGAGATCTACGGTAACGACATTTGTTCCAAATATTATACGTGGATCGCTTATTCCAATCACATTTGGTTTTAAATACTTGCGTGATACGTTGGGCGTTGTACAAGGTGCATTGATCATTGCAGTTATCACTACCATTATTGCATTTATTGCTTTGCGCGCAGTAGATGAAACATTCGGAAGAGATTTGAATTTTGAAGAGGAGTAGAGTATGTTAGGCAATAGTTAAATGTTAATAGCAGTTAATTGCTTAAACTTTTAAATTCTTGTACTTAACACAATAAACAACAAGTTTTGGATTTTAATGGTCAGCCTTATCCTAAAGACGACTGACCATTAACATTTAGCGATTAAAAAAGAAAGAGCTTGCTTAATGAAAACTTTATCCTCAATTTTCAATTGAAATTTGGAGCCGTGGTTAAAAAAGTCATTTTCGTTTTTTCATTTCTCTTCTTGGCAATCTTTTGCTTTGGCCAGAATCAACATTTGATTGACAGTTTAAAGCGATCTTTTACAAAGTCATCCCCTGAAGAACAATTCAAATTATTAAACGAAATCGGTTTTCAATATCGATTATCGTTTCCGGATAGCACTGTTTTTTATTGTTTGAAAGCGTATGAATTAGGCTTGCAGATAAAAGTTAAAAAAGAGCTTTCTAAACCGTTGAGTTTCATTGGGCTTGCGTCAGCCTACAAGGGTGATTTTGAAACTGCATTGGATTATCATAACAGATCAATTAAAGTAGCGCAAGAACAGCATGACACCATTCAATTAGCCTATGGATATAATAATTTAGGCCGGTTATTTTTTGATCAGGGAGATTTATCGCGTGCATATGCTAATTTCAGTGAGGCACGGAAGATATTTGATCATAGCGGAGATAAAGTAGGTCAGGCATACATTTATAGAAGCCTATCAAATCTTTTCAAGTCACAGAAGGATTACGTCAATGCTCTCGATATGTCCATTCGTGCATGCAATCTTCGTAAAGAAGCGGGAGATCCAAGAGCAGTTTTGTCAGCCTTAACGGAACTGGGATTGGTGTATAAAGAAATGGACGATTCCAAAAATGCCTTATCCTCTTTTCGTGAAGCAGAAGCAATTGCAAATGCAATTCAGGATAACGCAAGTCTTGCTGAAATAAAGCTTGGTGTTTCCGAATTGTTAATTTCAATGGATAGCCTTGATGCTGCTACTAATGAGATTAATAATGCAGTAGAAAATCTGAAAGGAATATCCAATTCCAATTTATCTTCCCGCATCAAATTGATTCAGGGTCAGATTTTATACAAGAAGAAAAAATTTAATGAAGCGATCCAATTATTTGAGCTGGTAATTGCGGATGCAAGTAAGAGCCAGAATATCGCTCAGAAGATGGAGGCTAACTATTACCTATCTAAAATTTTTGAGGCACAGGGAAACGAGCAAAAAACTACGGTTTACACAAATCGTTATTTATTGTTGAAAGAATCGCTGGATAATATTGATCTGACTAGGCAAATTGAGCGGCTGGAGTTTCAGCTGAAGATTGAAAAGAAGGAAAAAGAAAACGATCAGTTGAAAGCGCTGGAGAATGAAACTAAAACGACCATTCAGCAACAACGTCTTCAGAATATTGTATTAGTGGTAGTGATCTCCTGTGTTAGTCTGATGGTGTTGTTTCAATGGTTGAACAGTAGAAAACGTAGAATGGCCAGCATCTGGTTAACGGCAAAAAATAAAGAGATACAAATTCAACGTGAAGCAATTTTGAAACACAATGAAGATCTTAACAAAAGAAACCAACAACTATCGGATTTAAACAATGAAAAAGATACGTTGATGAGCATTGTTGCGCATGATCTGAAATCTCCATTGAATAGAATAAAAGGATTGGTGAATATTATTGAATTAGAGAAAGGTATTACCGATACCCAAACCTCTTATTTGAAATTGATAAAAGATTCAACACAAGCCGGTCTTGATTTAATTACAGATTTACTGGATGTTCATTCTATTGAAGAAAATGTATTGCCCACCTATGATTCCCTTGAGCTTTGTCCTTTCGTTTCCCAAAAAGTAACTGCATTTAAAATGGCGGCAGAAGCGAAGAAGATTGAGCTTAAATTGAATTGCTCTATTTCCATTTCAGTTTCGACAGATCAGGATCATCTGGGTCGCATCTTAGATAATTTAATTTCAAATGCAATTAAGTTTTCGAAAGAAAATTCTATTGTGGAAATTTCATCAGGAGCTAATCAAACGCACTTTTGGATTAGTGTAAAAGACAGTGGCCCTGGATTTTCGGAAGACGATAAAGAGCAGTTATTTAAAAAGTTTAAAAAGCTAAGTGCAAGGCCAACCGGTGGAGAATCATCAAATGGTTTAGGGCTAGCGATTGTAAAAACACTGGTAGACCGGCTAAACGGAGAAATTACCTTAACATCTGAGCAGAGAAGAGGAAGCGATTTTAAGGCAACATTTCCGCTAAACTGAGTTTGCCTGCAATTTTATGTCTGGGGAAATGAATATCTTATCGATGCAAAACCCAATCATTCTGTGCCACAAAAGTATTTAGCTACTATTTTTTTGTTGTTCAATAGCGCACTTTGTTTCGCTCAAAACCTGAGTGAAATAAAGAAACTGAAATCTGAAATTATCAGGACTAAGGAGAAAGATCAAATCAAGTTACTAAGTGATCTTGCCTGGGAATACAGATCGTCATATCCCGATAGCACAATTTATTATGCATCCAAGTCGCACGCACTAGCTCAAAAATTAGGAGACAAGAAGAAATTGGCGCGCCCCTTGAATTTTATTGGACTTGCTTATTTTCATAAAGGCAATCATCTGGATGCATTTGATTATTTTAATCAGGCTTTGAAGGTAGCCGGAACGCATCGTGATTCTTTGCAACTGGCACATGCTTATAATAACATCGGCAGACTTTTTTTGGAACAGGGAATTTTACAACGTTCCCAATCTTACTTAACACAATCATCCCAGATTTTTACGGACATGAAAGACTCCTCCGGTATTGCGTATTCGTATCAGAGTCTTGCGGGGTACTATAAAATCAAAAAAGGTATTTCGGAAGCAGAAAAGTATTACAAGGCAGCTTTCGAAATACGACTGGCGCTGGGCGACACGAGAGAAATTATGTCGGCCATGATTCAGTTAGGGAAACTGTATATGGATAGCCAGTTAAACGATAAAGCCCTTTATTATTTTGAGAAAGCAGATTCTATTGGTAACGAAACAAAGGATGCCATCATATTGGCAGAAATCAAAACATTGACAGCGCAATGTCTGATGAATAACGGAGAACTGGAGCTGGCTGAAAAAATGGCGAGTGAAGGATTACAATACATTAAGAGCTCACAAAATGTCCGGTTGCTTCCGGGAGCATATTTAACCATGGGGCAGATTCAATTTAAAAAGGGAAATCTTTACAAGGCAAAAGAGAACTTTAACCGGGCAGTGGAAATTTCAACCCTTCGAAAAGATTTGAATACACGAATGGAAGCCTACTTTTTTTTGTGGCAAACCTTTAAGCAAGAAGGAAAAGTAACAGAGGAATTGGCCAATTATACACAGTACAGTACGTTGAAAGATTCGCTCCGATCATTGGAGGTAATTCAACAAAAGGATCGTTTTCATTTTGAAATGGAAATAGCAAAACGCGAACAGGAAAATGAAATATTGAAAGTAAAAGAGGGACGGAAAACTGCTTTCATTATTGTTCTGATTGTTCTTGTTCTTTCGGCACTTATCGTTCTTTATTTACAGGTAAGAAACAGGAGAAGAATTTTGCACGTCAACCATCTGCTTGAAGACCGAAATCGGGAGATCAAAAAAATCAATAGTATTCTCAATGTAAAGAACTCAACCCTTGAGAATCATATGACGACACTTGTAAATTTTTCGAAGAATCGAAGTATTGCTGTTGGAAATCTGACTCAAGCCATGCGCGATATCGTTTCCATAACTGCCAAAAATCTGCAGGTAAGTCAGGTTAGTATTTGGGTGTATGACGCTGAAAAGAAATGCATAGAATCCATTGCAGGTTACAATTTGAAACAAGACAACTACGTCAAGACTATGACGTTGCGCTTCGAAAGTGCTCCTCAGTATTTCGATGCGCTCAAGAAGGAACGAATGATCATTGCGGAAGATGCCCGGACACACGAATACACCAAAGAGTTTGCGGATTCTTACTTTACGAATCAAAATATTTTCTCCTTGCTTGATGCTACCTTCTTTTTAGATGGTCATTTGAAAGGATTGTTGTGTTGTGAGCACCAGCATGAAATGAGGAAATGGACCACAGAGGATTTGATTTTTGTAAGCTCAGTTGCCGATATTATTTCGCTTGCTTTCCGCACGTCACAGCGATTGGAGTATGAACACCACATCAAACAACAGAACAAAGAGATTGCGCATATCAATGAAGGACTTGAAGAGCGTGTGAAACAACGAACAGAAGAATTGGAGATACAAAATAAAAGATTAGCAGAGTATGCGTTTATCAATTCGCATTTACTCCGTGGCCCGCTTTCAAGAATTTTAGGATTGATCAACTTGATGGAGCACGATAAGACAATGAAGGAAGGTGAAATATTGGGTTTGTTACGTAAATCCGGAGAAGAGTTAGATCAGGTTGTAAGCAAAATCAATACTGCGATAAGTGATGGAGATTACATTACACGAGAAAATATTGAATAGTAGTGATAGCATGGAGATAGGCAAAGAGGCTGTAAATTGAACTGTGTCAAAGTAGGACAAACACTAACTTTGACACATAATGAAAGAGAAAGAACAATTCAATTTAGAAGAGATTAAGAAAAAAGCCTTGGAGCAATTCCGCTCAGGTAAATCCTTGTATGGTAAGGATGGAGCATTTGCTCCTATGCTCAAAAGTTTTTTAGAAGCTGCCTTGGAGGGCGAGCTTGATTCACATCTTGATGAAGATGAACGGAAAGAAGGCAACCGTAAAAACGGCAGGACGAGTAAGACGATTCAAACTTCAACTGGCGCATTAGAGATAGAGACAAGTCGTGATCGCAACGCAACCTTTGAACCCGAACTAGTCAAGAAGCGAGAGACGGTATTAGCCGATACGCTCGAAACAAAAATCCTCGGGCTTTATGGATTAGGTATGAGCTTTCGTGATATCAGTTCTCATCTTAAAGAGATGTATGATGCTGACATCTCGCATACCACGTTAAGTATTATTACCGACCGCATAATCCCCATCATCAAAGAGTGGCAGGCGCGTCCGCTAGAAGATGTTTATTGTATTGTCTGGTTAGATGCCATGCACTACAAGGTAAAGGATGAAGGACGGATTGTATCTCGCGCAGTGTATCATATCTTGGGTATTAACAAAGAGGGTCGTAAAGATTTACTCGGTATGTATGTATCTGAAAGTGAAGGAGCAAACTTCTGGCTCAGTGTACTTTC
>Ga0116156_10002609_pt1 | contig 16305 bp, 30 predicted proteins | sample AD_UKC045_MetaG_FD_89891 | JGI IMG/M metagenome (GOLD analysis project Ga0116156, IMG submission 89891) | Active sludge microbial communities of municipal wastewater-treating anaerobic digesters from USA - AD_UKC045_MetaG | ecosystem: Engineered > Bioreactor > Anaerobic > Digestate | place: USA... | reverse complement strand
TCTACGACCATCTCCATTTAATAATGATCCATCAGGATTTACATACACAATTCTTCCATCACGTAGTTTGTACTTGTTTAGGAATATATCCTCTGGGCCAGTTGAGTCATATGGTAAAAGCTCAGCGCCTTCAATCTCTTCAGGAGAAAGGTCCTCAAATAGTTTTGAGGATAACTTCTTTGATGCTAGCATCTCGTCTATATGCTTTTTCAACTCAGGGTTACTTCTTGCTTCAGCAACAAATTCAATGTACTCAACTAACTTCTTGGCCTCATCCTTTGAAAGTGCCCTTCCAAACATGTCTTGTGACCATGATGCAGTAGTGTTTACACCCTTTGCAATTGTGCTTGCCCATTCATGAAGGTCATTGATGGCCTCAGCCTTTTCAACACCCCACTCATGTAGTGCATTAACCCCTTTTGCCAATTCAGTATTCCACTCATTGATGCCATTAAGCATCTTTGCATTGTGGTCAACTGTCTCAGCGATTGCATTCGTTATCTTTGCATTGTTACCAACCCAATCTTGAGTGTGGTTTAGTACCTTTGCGTTGTAGTCAACAGTCTCAGAGATCTTCTTCGTCATCTGGTAGTGTTGGTTGCTCTTCTCAGCAAGGGTCTTTGAATGCATTGCTACTTTATTAATGTTCTTAGCAATTTGGCCAGTCCATTTCTGGTGCTGCTCCTGTAGGCTTTTTACCTTTTTTAGGCTTTCTCTTAGGGATTTGATCTCTTTAGCAGATACATTCCCTTCTGAAATTGCATTTTCAATGGCAGCAAGTCTCTTTTGTGTTTTACTAAGCTCATTCTTAAAGTAAACAGTCCATTGCTGAACGCTTTCTTCATTTACTTTCATACTTTGCTCGCTTTTATTTTTAACAAGTTGTTTTGCTTCTTCTCTTAACTTTGGTGCTGGTAACTTGTCAGATAAGTCATAGATAGAAACACGTTCGTTAAGGATACCTAACTTATTTGTTAAGTTCTCATGAGATTTCTCAAACCTATCATACGATTCATTGATCATTTGGATTTGGTTTGATACTCGGGCCCTTAGGCTTTCGTTCACTGTTTCTAGCTGGGCCTTTTCAAACCCTGGCTTAGCCACCAAGTCATAGGTGTAGATCTGTTGAATAGAGACTGTCTTGTCGTCATTGACTGTACCAGCAGCTCTTGAAGAAATGGAAAGTGGAACACCGGCTTCAAGTAACGATTTAGCTACTTGACCTTTAGGAGTACCTTCTAGGATTTCAATACGGCCTTTGACCTGTCTGTTTGCTTGGTCATACCATAGGTCAATTATCCTATGAGATACATTTCCAAGGGCAACCTCAAACCTGTCAGGATGGTCTAACTCTCCTAGTAGGCTACCTAACTGGATATCCTGTTTAAGATACTCCAAGTGAGGAAGGTACTCTTTCTCTTCGTACACACGCCCATTTCTATTTTCAACTCCGAACTCAGCGAAAACACCCTCGAGTATGGTCTTTCCTTTCTGACCAACATTCTTTAGGTTTTGACTAGATCTCTCTAGTATTAGCACATTTTTCATGTTCATTAGAGTTTATTGTATATATTATAGGTTCGCAGCTATAGTATTGGTAGCTAATGTAAATAAGTCATCACATTAAGCTACTATACAGTTACTACACCATTAATGTTACATCTACTCTTTCTATACTTTGGGAATAAATGAAATATATGCGAATAAAAAATAGAAATAATGTTAAGGTGTTATTTTTTTATTATATTTACAATATGAATAGGTTTGGGTACGCGTGCATAAACACAGAGCTCACAGCGAAGGGAATAAGCTCTAGTAGATCAATGAAGCTTTCAACTTTTTTGAAGAATGGTAGAACTCATTATGACACTACAGTCATAGGGAACTTGGGGTCTTTACTACAGACACTCAAGTGGAATGAGGAGCATGGAATAAAAGTCTTTAGGATCTCCAATGACCTATTCCCTCATAAGAATAGGGTAACATTAGATGAATTATTGGAGGTTGAACCTATTAGGGTACTCCTATCTGGAATTGGTGAGTACGCCATTTCTAATGGACATCGGCTGTCATTCCATACAGACGCCTATAGTGTACTAGCGTCACAACGTGAGAGTGTTGTTGCCAATGCAGTTAATGATATAAATTTTGTATCAGGAGTTTTAGATGCAATGGGGTTAGAGTGTACTCCTCTACATAAAGTTAATGTGCATATTGGTACTTCAAAGCCATCAAAACCCCAAGCTGCTGAGAACTTTATAAATGGGTACAACCTGTTAAGCCCAAGTGCCAAGAGGCGTTTGACTATCGAGAATGACGATAAGCCATCAGCATTTACAGTTGATGATCTGTACAATTTAATTCATACACATATAAGAATTCCTATAGTTATTGATTACCATCATCATTCTATCCATAATGATGGGGTAGATTTAGAGAATGCACTGTCCAAGGCGTTGTCCACATGGAATGGTGTACGACCCATTGTACACTACTCTTCTTCCAGAAAATTATATGAGGATGTAAAATCTCCAGTAACAGCACATGCGGACTTCATATATGAAAAAATCCCCACTTTTGGTAGGGATTTTGATATTATGCTAGAGTGTAAATCTAAAGAGCAAGCTCTTCTTAAGTACGTTTCTTGTCTTTAATTACAATCTTATGTTTTTTCCTAAAAGCCAACTCCATTTTTAGAAAATTTCTTACCCATTGTGACCCATACCCATCATTTAGTATGTTCTTTATATGGGCATTTGACAACTCACATATAGGTTTGTATACATGTTGAGTTGGCTCTTTTCCTACAGGCTTAGCAAGTGAACCCCAATGTAATGACTCGCGTATAACTTCAAATGGTGCAGAATCGTCAACTGATAGTTCAACATAACCAGGTGCGTCAATTCTGCGGAGGTACGACAACCCGCCGTCAACTGCATACAAATGGCCATTAGCATCTCTATACTGCTTGTAGTCATGTTGGTGGTATGATGTCAGTACTGTGCCATCAGGAGTTCTTATCCTATTCAGCACAATGTTTGGAAAACTTTCCGAATGTTGTTGGTGTTCCCATTCAGGTATATTAACTCTGTCCTCTTTCATCTAATCTTCGTCATCTATTTGTAAAACATGTTCAAGAAACATACCCTGTAACGCACAGTACACAATTAGCATGGGAACTGTAACGGTTAGCATATTAAACCCATTGAATATTGTCATTCCATTTGAGCTCATGACTATTGGAAATATAAATGATACAATCCATAGCATTGTATTCTTGCCTATCTTGAAGTATTTGTGCATAAAAAATATCAAGTAGATACAAGCAAAGCTACTTGCTAAAAAATCGCGTATCATTCCCAATAGTACCATACACTAAAATGTTATCCATTTACTGTTCTCAAGGTCAACTTCCCTTAAGTACTTGTCCATTTCATCCTCTGAGTTAAACCATAGAATGTATGATTTATGATCAGTCATATTGAATAGAATATGTGGACGGTAGAATACTCCTTTGCCAGTAATGAATAGATGGGAGTCCTGGAGTATTTCATCATAGCTAACAGGCGTACCAAACATTGAGTCAAATGTATCATAGAACCCAGCACTTTGTAGGGTTATGAACAGGAACCTTATGGTCTTCTTGTACTCGTACTGCTTGCACTGTTTATTAACATGTGATGTAATTGTACAGATCTGCGAAATATTTACTTTTACCATTGAGTAGAGCTTTATGGATGGGCTCTTACACCCATCCATGTGTTAGTTGAACATCTTAAAATTTTCATTTCCAATAGTTTTTTGTTCACTACTGAAACTGGATTTGTACACTTTCATATCAGTTAAATCGAGGTACCCTGACATGATCTCTGGTTCATATAGGCTAACATTGAACCTATTTGGGTCCTTACATAGGTATGGGTAGAAGTTAGCGCCAAATGCTATATCACTTGGGCTGCCATCAACCTTACTAGTGAAGTAATCCCAATCAACAAACGACTCCTTTGCCCTACCTTGTGCAGTTAACGGAAGTAGCACAAAATACTTTACCTTTCCCTTGTACTCATTGTACACCTCAATGAACTCATCTATTGAACTCCTGTCGCCAATGATAACATGAAGGTTAGTGAATACACCATTCTCAATGAACTTATCAGCTGCAAGTTTCCAGGTATCCTTTAGATGTGGATGTGTACTCACAGCAACTCCACCGCAATACTTCACAGTTGCATCCATAATACTCTTTGCCTCAGGAGTATTGACCCACATTCCGTTTGTTGTGTAGTTAGGGGTGATGCCCATGTTACTGCACAGTTCCATAAGGTCTACAAACTTTGGGTGTGAAGTTGGTTCACCACCGCCAAACGCGATCTGGAATGGTTTTTCATTCTCAGACATTTGTCCAAAGAAGAACTCGAATTTTTCGAGAATATCATTTGGGTGGTCCTCTGATGCCATGCTATCCTGGTAGCAATTATGTACTAATACGCCATTTACAAAGTAATTATGATGGCGTTCAATACCTAGATTAAAAACATTTCCGGTGTAATGTTCTTTTGTAATTTTTTTTATTTTCATGTTTTTTGTTTATGGTAATATTTATCTATTTTATCATGACAATCACTGCACAAAACAACACCTATATCATTACTGTTATGATATAAAATAACTGCCTCTTTTATAACATTAAATTCGTTTGTTCCACTTTTTACCCCTTTAATGTCTATGTTTAGTTCTTTACAAATTTTTGAAATTATTAAATTAAGAGGTTCAATGTGGTGTACATGAAGCTTATTATTATGTACACCACATTCTGCACATTTATATTCATAATGTTTTAATACCTGTTTTCTCCAATTCTTTAATTCGTCACGTATAGATTTATTTACACTCCTAGTTCCTTTAAAATTATGGTGGCAAGCACCTCTTTTATAAACTATTTCTCCATCGTTAATTTTTCTTCTAACTGTACTTTTTAATTTAGAAATAGTAGCAGTGGATTTCATAGGGTTATATCCGCTTTTCATGTACTCTAAATGTGATTTAAACCCTAATCGCTTATACAGAGGTATAGCTTTATCCTTAATTTCCCCATGCCTAGTAAGCATCGCTTTACGGACAGTGCTGTCATTATTCATGGGATTATTGCTCCTCATGAACTTTGACTTAATCATTCTATTTTTAATTTTACAATTATCGCATACTCTATTAAACACAATTTCTTTAATTTCTCGTGTTTGTTTTTTTTCAACAGAGCATATAAAATCATTGCAATACTTGCAATGGACACGTTGTATAATTGTTTTAAACGAGTTTACTCTATGTTGTGATTTGACCAATGGTCTACAGTTATCACATAGAGTTTGCTTAGCTGTACCCAAAAATGAACCACTACAGTTTTTACAAAGTTTTTCAAATTTAATAGACAAATACTGCATCTTTTTAAACAATAAAATTTAATTTATATATCTAACAAATTATCAGTATCTTTTAAATTTTTTGCTTCAATCCATTTACCGTTTACATAAAATTTATGATTAGGAGTGCATTTAATAATTTTGCCATTTTCTAACTCAATTACGATCACTTCTCCTTCATAGAGTCTTTTATGTAGTTGTTCTACTTTACCTATACTATTTTTTTGTTCAAATACGTCGTAATTAACAACAACGTCTGATATCAAAATGTCTTCAATAGGTTTTTCACCGTTTAAAGTATTTATACGAGTGTCACCAACAAAGCAATATGGGCATTGCCCTTTGCAGTGGGATGTAACCTTCACATCATAAAACTCAGGGTATAATAGCTCTGTGATTGGTTTGCTAGGGTCAATAGCAATCCTAATTGTCTTGCCATTCATATGAATGGACTTGTAGTTGTGTTCTTCGAAAATTCGTAGTTTAATCATAAGTTGCCTCGTTGCTAGTAGAGTATAAGAACTTATAGATGAGTTGTGCCATCTTTTCGTACTCTGGGTTTTTTGGTGAAATGTACAGCGTCGTGCCTCCTTGAAGTTCTTCAGACACATGTGATTCTACAGTGTTGAACCATTCCGGCTTTGGCATTTCACCATTCTTCACTGCACGTAGTTGTTCCCTTATCTCTTCAGTAGATAGTTCGGTGTTATCATACTCAAGGTAATGGTAGTCATCATCAGCAAGGACCACCATATGGAAAAGGTCATCACATTTCTTATCGATCCCAAAAACACGTAGGATCTCATTGATCATTTCACGTAGTACAGCATCACAGCCATCACTAAAAGTGAAAATTGTCGTTGACGAATTCGTAATTAGATCCGTCGTCGAGTGGATTTTTAGTTTTTCATGCATAGATTTTATTTTTAAGTTAAAAAGGCAATTATTTCCAATTTGCTACCACTAATAGATGTAAACTATTTTTATCTAAAATTGGCCTATTTTTATAGATAGTAGGTTCTTCAGCAATGCACTCAATCACCTTAACTTTCCTATCATTCTTGAACCCATAATCCTGATCATCAAAAATTTTTAAAAGGCATTTCTCTGCCTCTGTTGGGTCATCTGCAATTGCATACCATTGACCTAACTTTTCTGTTGTTAAAAGGTATAGTTTAGACATACAAAATATTTTTACTACATACGGTAACTTATTACATCTTTAAACGCTGTTTCAATCCATTGCATCATCTGGTATGGTATGGAGTTGTCGCTTTTACTTGTTATGACGATTCTACCAACATTATCATCTCTTTCATACCCCCAACAATTTCCTCTACGTTCATCCTCTTCCAGTTGTTCCCTTGTGTACACATAAATAGGTTCAAACATGTCCTCAAATCTCATGACCACTGGTGTAATTTCGCCATTAAGAACTCTTCGCTTATTACACGTAAGGTACTCTCCAAACACTCCTGCAGCTGCAAGTTTATTCCATTCTTCCACCATGTACCTCAGTAACTTCTCTACTTCTTCTTCTGATTTCCCACCAATAAGGAACATCTCTGTAGAACTGTTTGTTATAAGGTCTACAACGGAATGAATCTTTATATCAATAAATAGCTTAATCATCTACACTGTTTTTTGACTACCAAATAACCCCCTAAAATGCCTAGCACATAAGAATTGTGTAAGTGCCTTTCGACCCTTATTTGGGTCATCATCAAATATAACTTCTTGTACCTTATTAGTTGCAGGTGTTAACTTGCGTTCTTGAGACCAACACATACCGCATTTTTCTCCACTACATTCCTTTGACACGAAATTATCCATATGGCTAAAATAACAAATTTTTTGATTACTTGTACAAATTATTGTATACTATATGGTGAATAATATTTAGGGGTAAGTACTGCTTTAGGTCTTCAACACTTCCATCCTGTATAAGTTGCCTACACAGTGTAGATGACACCTCTGGAACATCACAATGAACAACCATATGGGGTGCTCTCATGAACCATGCTTCTTCAGAAGGTTCGTTATACCCTTTACGGTCCACCACAACAAATGACACAAGTTCCTTTAGAAGTTCACTATTGTACCATTTATCGAATTGTAACGCATTGTCCATTCCTATGATGAATGAAAAATTATGGGGGAATCCCTCATCACGTAGTTGGTTAATAAGCTTAAATGTTTCTCCACTCATCATATGGTCAATTTCATATGTAAATACATCTAGGTTTGGCATACCGTCAATTAGCATTCTGCACATCTCCACCCTATGATGCCCATCAACCATATCCTTACTGAATGGATGGTGGTATGACGGTACTAGCCAAACTTCATCAAAGTGCCCACTATTCAGTACACTTTGTGCAACTTGTAAATGCCCAATTGTTGGCGGGTTAAATGCACCGCCTAAAAAGGCAATGTTCTTCGGTGTCATATTTCTATTCCGGTTATGAGTTTGCCTGATGATACCACGATGTCATAGTCTGAGAAACCATCAAACTTCTTTTCATCAATAGTTATCCTATCATATATTTTCTCTTGCGACCAACCACGTTCTTTCATACGCTTGACACGTATGCCCATAGGAGTATTAACGTAGATGACCATGCAAAATGGTCTATCCTCTTTCCTAATCTTTGACACTCCATCTGTCTCCATGATGAACACATCTGATGTGTTCCAACCATCAACACTTGTTCCATAGAAGTTACCGCCATACTCAACCTGTTCATAGAATTTATCAGGGTTCTCTACAAACTCTTCCCTTGGAGTGAATATGTAGTGAACTCCATTGACTTCTCCTTCTCTCGGAGATCGTGATGTGTGTGATACATCACACTTAAACCCTCTTTTTTCAAAGGATTCCCGCATGAATGTTTTACCACTACACGAAGGACCACATAAAATTATTCGTTTATGATTCATAATTATTAAATTTTTGTTGATATTTTTTTGTAAAAACAATTAATCCCTTTTTTACTAATATTTTTAGATCATCAAATTTAATAGATTTCGGGCTTTCAGTTAATTTATACTTAAGATTATTCTTTTTACAAAATTCCAAAGCAGCCTCTTTTTTTCGTTTAACCGTATCGCTATTCCATAAATTTTTCGGTTTTATTTCAACTAAATATTTTTCATTTATTATAAAATCGGAATGATAACATTTTGATATATTTTGATAATCTAAATATTTTATTCGATATTTTAATTGCTCGGCTGATTCCCATTTTAGGTTAAATCTTTCAATAACATATATCATGTATGAAAGTTCTTTAAGACTTCTAAAAAACCATCCTTTATACCATCCAGACCATCCACTTCCAGATCCTTGGGGAGAAGGTTTTCCATACATGGGATTTTTTTCACCTGAAACAGCTATAGACAAATTTTTTTTAAATTTGTCTATTTTTTCTAATATTTCCTCTGGTGTATATTTTTTATTCCAATAATATAAATTTGATCTTTTATTAATACACCTATCACTTTTTTTAAGGCCATCTTTAATAGATTGTTTATGTATTTCTGACATAGGTACTCCCTTATACAAATTACTGTAATACTGCTTTGTTTTTTCAGAATGATGTTTCCCAAAAAAAGGATTTTTTTCTCCTATTTTTAATTTTCCTTTTTCAGAAAGTTTATCTTTATGGTCTTGTGTAAATTTTTTACCTATATTTGCACAAGATTTACAAAGTTTATTTAATTCTACAGCACGCTTATATGATTTAAGGTGTTTATAATGAATTACTTTATCACATTTTGGACATTGTCTAGTATACATAGTTTTAATTTATATATTCAAAGGCGCTAGGGCCAACTAGAATGATTCGTTTATGTGTCATAAAACCTAATCTATAAAAAGTTCATAAATATTACTCTTTGTGGTGAATTTTACATACCTTACATTGTTTTCAATCACCCTATCTTCTAGTATTTCAACAATCTCAGGAGTAAGGGTAAAATCTTTACTTGAGAATACATGGTCGCTATCATTACCAACAAGTAATGAACACCCAACAATTGGATGGTTGCCCTTTACACAACTAAAATGGCCTCTTTGGGTCCATTCAATCGCCTCAACCTTTGGTCCAATTTGGACCTCACCGTTCCTTAAACACTTCAACTTTGCCATTACTTAGCATACCATATTACATGTGTAGCATCCAACCTAGGTGTGCTAAACACATCATCATTACTCTTATTTGTACCTTTTACCCAGTACCCAGATCCCTGGTCATACAAGTTACCAGCCATTGTTCTCCATTGTGCAACCGTGTAAAATTCAAACTCATCATCAGGATCTATAGGTGTGTTATAATTATGAGTTCCGTATAGGGTTCTTATATGGAACTCTATATCGGTAGCATCACTTAGGCTAAAACCATACCTTTGGGTTTTTACCCGATCATATGTGGTAATAACGCGGTAGACCTCATCCTCAGTCATAAATACCCCCTGCATACGAATGCACATTTGTACAGCCCTGGCCATTTCTTCTTCAGGAATGGCCGTTAGGTACACCCGTCTATTGTGAGAGGTTTGCATTTTTATGCCATTTAGCGAATTTTACTGCAGCCAGCCATAAAGGAACTATTGATATCTTGTCGTTAAAGGTAAATTTTGTCTGGTTAACATACCCATTAACTTCATACATATCACTGGGCATAAAGTTATCTTCGTGCTGGTTGTACTCTATAAGACACCCCTCTGGTGAGAAAGTCTGTATCAATACTCTTGTACTACTAATAACGACAAGTGTATTGATACCGCCAGTCTTTATATTTTCTATGGCAGATACTACGTTCATGATCCAATCCCACGACCAATGAAAGCACCAATCATCAGGCAATAATGGAATTGCTTCAGTCTCATCATTCTCTGAGATGAAGTACCCATCAGGGTAGTCATCTGGAGCGTCGTTGACATGCACCATTCCTACAAGTTCTCCTAGTAGTGTATTTCCATTTAGGATATCGTCCTCTTGCAAATTTACCATATTCACATCGTTAATCATTATCTTCATCATCAGAATCTTCAATTTCTTCGCGTGATAATGAACAGTAGCCAAATTCCAAATTAGTTAAACCAAATTTTTCCAACACTTTAATTTCTTCATCTGTAATCTCAATAGCATCAGATTTATCAAATTGATAACTATCACCATCAATATTTCCAAACCCTGTTTGTATTGATTTTGTTTTATCTAACTCTTCCTGAGTTATAACTTTAATTAATCCGACATCACCCTCATCAGCGACATCAATTGATAATACCACCAAATACTTTTTCATTATATGAAATGTTAGTTGTATAGTTTTTAATCTAAGATGCCTGATCGTAGCCGCGGTCCTGTTTTTATCCTACCATTTATCTATGCCCTAACCCGACAATCACTGACCAGCCCTCCGCCTATGTCTGTTTAGGTTGCATCCTTAGCAGTGGTAACGACCTAAGTCTCCTGCTGTGGGCTGTGATGCCGCGAACTTCCTCTACACTAATGCAGCGGTAGGTCATCTGGGCATCTTAGATCGACTATTTTAGTTGCGCATAAAGTCAATGAACAAGTACAGAATGAATAGAGAACACGCAACAAGGCTGACTACTCCCCATGTACTGTTCACATACCAAGAGACAAGCACAACTTGTGCACTAGGAAGGAGAATACTCAGGGATGGTTTTTTAATGTTCTCAAAAAACGAAATTACCCAAACAAGGTAGGCTACAATAACGATAAATGTGATCATAGTAAAATTTATTTTTATGTTGTTAAAACTTTTTTAACGAGCTGCATATAATAAGTACCTAAGGACTCAAGAAAAGAATATCTTTAATAGAGCTGTTAAACTACCCAAGGTGTAACCGATGACCGATCATTGATAGTTTTTCTTGGTAATCCCATTCAGGGTTATCATCAAGAGAGAACAGGAAGAATAGGTTTGCCCCTCCTGAGAGTTTCTGTTTTACCCATTCTACATTATCAGCAGTTACAAAGTCCCAACCCTCGGTCCTTTTAAGTGTATAGTCACCCCTTACATCCTTTTCATAGAGTTCATCAAATGTGAAATCTCCTGGAATAGGAAAGTCTGATTTCTTGGCTGGCCAACAATGTGGACTACAAAGGTACGACATGACAAGGTTCAACTCATCAACAGTCAGCTCATCAATAGACTTAATCTCTGCATACTCATTCAAGTAGTCAGGGTAAATTTCTTGAATAACTGATGTGACATCATTTTTCCCGTTACCGGAAAAGATGAATAGTTCCGATGAACTGTTTGTGATAACGTCCACTACTGAGTGGAACCTTACCATGAAAACTTTTTTCCCCATGTTTATTCTCCAAAAACTTCATCTTGGCATGCTTGGCATAACCCTGATATTGTGTACTCCTTCTTTGATAGTTCATCCCTGAACTCTTTGTTAGGGTCTATGTCCTTTCCACAAAATGGGCATTTACCCCTTTTAACTTGGTCCATCTCTTCATTGAACCCAGCCGACCGCATGATGTTCTCATTCATAGTTAAAATCCTTTTTAAACTTATCTGTTTCAAATATTAGGTACCCTTTTCTTTTTAGTCTTTTTATGAGCCAAGACGCGTACCATCCACCAACAATGCCCCCTATAAAAAATCCGATAATAAAAGAAGTTAACATATCCTACTCTATTTCGTGCGTTTTAATTTTATTGATATGCCTTCTCTGAGATGCAGTAAAAAAGGCAATGCGTTTTAACCTAGAGAACTTATTCTTTAGTTCGCCAGCAATACAGTATGAGTTCTTTAGCTTTTTAAGCTTGTTAATAGATGCCATACTAGTCGATTTTGTGCCATAAATCTGTTTCGTCTCCTTGTTCTAACCTACATGCCAATGTGTTGAATAAAAAGGAGTGCTTGTTTGTTGTTGCATTTATTGTAATCCACCCATCAATTTCTTTAACTTCACCATAACTTAAAAGTAGTATACTCCTATTCAAATCACGCTTGAATAAATGCTCAACCACTACATTTTCTGCTTTGGTTGTTACCCCTAGTCCTTTCTTTATTTGATTAAGCCTTTGCAGGTCCTTTTTATTCATATCAACTTATTGTTTGGTGCCATTCCCTATCCTCATGTATAACCCCTATGGCCTTCTGTCTTTGACCAGTGTACACATACCATGTTATTCGTATGTTCGACCATGCCATGTAAAGCCAACTAGATTTTCTATACAACCATTTTTTCATACCTATACAGATTTACTTAGACCATTCTTTTAACCCAAAATGCCATAGATGACACTCAGGACACTCATACACTTCATATGATGTATCTACAACGTCTAACCGCTTCAACATGTCCAAATGACCCTGGGCGTCTTCACTATTTTTGAATTTTGTCCTGTATAGGGTATCCCCATTCATTGGACGAGCACATAATCCAAGGTCTTTTATCTTTTTACTCATTGTTAGTCCCCCTGTGAAAAGAAATCAGCCTCATCAGCAGATTCCTTCATAAGAATAGATACATACTCCTTTTGCTCCTTTGGCAGACTTTCATACCAATCAAGGATCTCTACCTTCTTTTTTTCCTCTAGTGTAGAGTTAAAGAAGAATAGGCCGCTTCCATTAATTCGTTCCTGTTGTGTCATTGTGATGTTGTATTGGTTGGTACTACTCTGAGGTATCCCTTAGTAAACTCCTTATCATGTTTTCTGGCCCAAACCCTTCCTTTATGTGCTTCTGGTCAGCCAACCAAGGGTACTTTACCCCAACAAGCTTATTGGATATGTTCAATTCTGGGTTCTTCTTCCTTGCGCGGTTTAGGAACTCTTCATACTGTGGAAGCAGCCTTCTCCAGTCATCTTCCTTGTAAATAACTGAGTTACTTTCCCCTATGCATATGTAGTCAGTATCCTTAAACCTTTGTACTGTTAGGAAACCACTCTCTTGAGGGGTTAGTTTACTCCATCCATTTGGTTTTTTTCCTTCTAGTTCTCCTATCTTGTATAGGATTTCCAGTATGTAGTTATGGATAGTTCCCTTCGAGAAGTTCTCCATGTATAGGTCGCCGTTTGGCGATATAACACCTCTTACACCCTTTGCCAAAATTTTAAGGCTTGACGGATTCTTGATGATCTGCCAACCCTTTATGTTTGGGTCTGTCCAAACAACATTTTCGTCCCGTTTCCTTTGTTGCCTTGCGTATGTTTTCTCAAACTCATCAAACTCATCAGGAACTGCAAACTTGCTTGACATGAACTTGTCTGCCACTCCCTCTTCAATAGGGTTTGATAATGGGTCAGATACTCTTTTTGCTCTCATACTATAGGTGTTATTTTGCAAATATAAACATTTTCGCCTAATTAGAAAATATTATAGAGTATTTATTTAGCAATTGTGCACTAAATTCCATCCCAATAGTACTTGATCCATTTAACATGGTCTTTTTCAACTTTACTCAAGGAGTTGTACCATGATATTGTGTCAGTTTCCCTTTTATCTTTTTGGGGTAGAGAATTCTTATTGATTACCTTTTTCAGTATACTGTCCCTATTCTTTGTTGACTGCCTGCTGGCTATTTTAATCAGGTCCTTATCATGGGCCTCAATACAGGATTCTTTATCATGATAGAAATTAGTACTTGCAGTGCCATACCCATTCATGTATGTACAAACATTATGCTCAATTGTACTACTTAATTTTTTGCTTTCTAGTATTTTAAACACAGTGTACCCATCAGGCGAATACTTGGTCTTGTCATTTGATATAACCTTTACTTTCATTATCCCAGTATAGTTCCGTATACCATCCCTTTTACTCGTTTCCTCCATGTAGTATGTGTAGTACTCCGCTCCAACTACAAATTTTTCTTTTTCGTAAGAGTTAAACATATGTACTTAAATTTTATGGTGTATTAAAAGTGTAAAGAGTTCTAGCATACTCCCTATAAAACTCAGGATAACTGTCCTTTGGACGTGCACCGTTATCTATGAGCATGAATATCAACCTATAGTTGTAAGTCCCTGATACCTTATTTGTGATTGCACTATCTAAACAAGCTCCATTTCGACAGTTGACATCTGCACCATGGCTTATAAGAAGCTCTACTAAGTCAATATAGCCGTAAGAACATGCAATCCTAATGGCCTCATTGTCAACCGATGACACATCCGCCCCTAGTTCAAGAAGAACTTTAGCTGATGCAAAGTTACCCATCCTAACTGCCTCTCTAAGGGCCTCTGCATTTGAATAGTTCACATCTGCACCATGTTGAACAAGCACTCTAATTGTCTGTGCATAGTCACGCTCTGCGCAGTAGTATAGAAAACTATCCAGCGAACTATCCAGTGTACAAAAATTAGATTTATACCTAGAAAGTGCTGAATTCACTATACTAGCATACTCTAGGTTCACCCCAACAATCTGTTTCGTGAAACGTCCTGCTCCATAGTCCAAGAGCCCTTCTACTATTCGTCTTCTTCCTTTTGAACACCTTATTAATGCGTTTACCTTGTCTGTATCGTGAAAAAATTTATAGCATTTGTTTCTTAAAAGAAAAATTAGCATGCCATAGTTATCGTTATTACATGCCAGTTGTAGTGTGTTGTAAAGCACCTCATCTGTGGTACTTTTCAATGCATCCATGAGTTCGTTATGGCTCTTAGGCTTGAACGTATCTACACTTGACATAATGCCTACTTTTTAAGAATTCTGTCTTCTATAATGGATATAAGGGCAAGTATGTCCCTATCGGCTTTAGCATTGAATAACCCTAAGTTTTTTCTGAGAAACTGCACCCTTTTAGACACATACTCACTCATAGGTGCAAATGAGAACTCTTGTCTAATTAAGTCTTCACAACGTACCAATTCGTCAATGCCCATTGTGAACATTGCGTTATCAGCCTCCCAAAAAATCTTAGGAAGCATCACACTAGGTTTAACCCTATGCTTTGTTGCCTCAATGCACTGTAGTACAAGGACCTTTATATCTGACGGACCATTGTATGATGATATGAACCTCTTCATAGATTCTACCTCATTATCATCACGTTTAGGATCATACACCACATCATGGAAGAATGCAGATAGTACTAGTGCGTGGTATAGGTGTTGTGGAATAGTTGAGTACTTTTTTAGCAGGAGTAGTAACGTCCTTAGGTGCTCTACGTTGTGGTACTTCCTATGGGGTTCTCCCCAAGCTTTAGCGACATTGTTGATATTTTCTTGGCTTATGTACTTCTGTAGTATACTGCCATACTCACTGATTATCCTTGTCATTTTATTGGAGTTGTTAACCGTATTCCAGCCATTTCAAGACGTCTCTTCGAGATCTTACCCTTTAGGTAAAGGTCTATGAGTTTCTTACATCTTATAATCTTACTAATACTCATAGTGATAGTGGTTTAAAAGAAGACACTCTGTCCCTTGTGCGGATGGTTGGACTTGAACCAACAACATCTTAGCCTCAGATGCCTTTCCTACAGTCGCTCTATTACTAGAGTACAGTAGAGGTTTACCATTACCTCACAACCGCGTTAAATCATTTGTACCCCTAAGAGGATTCGAGCCTCTGCCACTAGGTCCGGAACCTAGTATTCTATCCGTTAAACTATAGGGGTTTCCCTCCGCAATGTGACCCCAGTAGGCCTCGAACCTACAACCTATTGATCCGTAATCAATTGCTCCGTCCATTGAGCTATGGGGCCTTTTTTATATGAACTTTTACTTCTTTGTTACCGTCATCTGACTTCAACAGTATCACTACTTCCTCTTTGTCAACATAGTAGTGAAGTGAGTTTCCAGTTAAGAATTGCTGACCATCAATATCAACTGTAACTTGGATGTTTTCTTCTAGCGTAAGAGCCATAAGCTTTTACTTTATTTATTGTA
>Ga0116156_10002602_pt1 | contig 16330 bp, 14 predicted proteins | sample AD_UKC045_MetaG_FD_89891 | JGI IMG/M metagenome (GOLD analysis project Ga0116156, IMG submission 89891) | Active sludge microbial communities of municipal wastewater-treating anaerobic digesters from USA - AD_UKC045_MetaG | ecosystem: Engineered > Bioreactor > Anaerobic > Digestate | place: USA... | reverse complement strand
GCCATCGGAGCGGGATTTCATCTGGCCTCTATGAAGGTGGACCGCGTCCCGGAAGATACTTTCGAATCGATCAATCACAAACGGGGCATCTGGCTGCCAGCTTTGGAGATCGGCAGAAAGGTCCATCCCTGGCTGGAACTGCAGACCGGCATCAGCACCAATAAACGGCAGTTCTCGATCAGGGAATATGATGATTATGAGGACAGATTTAGCCTGGAAGCGAACTATGTGGACATCCCTCTGATCTTGCGTGTAAAACTCTATGGAGTGGAGATGGGCGCGGGGCCTACTCTCTCGGTGCTCACAGCTGCCAAATACAAGCGCCGCGGAGATTTGGAACCGGAACACGCTCCCTATGAGGCCGCCAGATTGATTCCAGGAGCCAGCCTGGGGTTCAGGTACGCGAAGGGCAGAATGGGGCTGAATCTCTACTACTGCAAAGATTTGACGCCCTTCTCCGAGAATTATCACATTGATAAGTATCAAGACCGCTTTCTATGCTATTTATCCTACCGCCTGGGCCAGGCAGAACCCCTTAACGATTTGCTGCCCAGGGAATTGGCTAGGATGCAGCCCTCCGAATCACATCTGTTTGGAGGCCTCAAGAAATCCATCTGGGGTGGCAGCGCAAAAATCAGTGTGGTGATGGGACTTGACAAAGTAAGCAGGTTCCCTTCCGGTTTTGGCTTTGGCTACAGGCTATCAGCCGCGGCTCTGAGAAGCAAGTTTGATGAAGGAGAAGCGCTTAGCATGCTCGACCTGGCTGCCCAGGCCCGTTTCAGCTATAAGAAAGGGATCGGGGAACTGTGGCTGGGGCCGGGATTTGGAATGGGAAGCGGTCTAGCGGTAACGGATGCTGAATACTTCCCCATATTTCCATTTCTGGTTCCCAAGGCCTGCGTGGAAGCGGGTATCAGGGTTCACGTGCTGAGACAGGTGGCGGTTGACCTCTCCTGGGAGCAGTCCTCAATCCTGTTTCTGATGTCTATGTTTGGGCTGGGATCCACTACAACCAGCTCATTTGGTGTGCCGTATCTGGGACTGGCGTTAGGATTTTGAGGATAGATTAGTTTCCCGCTGATATGTATTTCCAGGGGATTAGATATTTCCCGCAGATTACGCAGATTGGTCCGCAGATTTCGCAGATTTTATAGAGTTATAAGGGTCAAACAGGTTTTATAGATTACACAGATGCTTGATGTAAGTGGTTGAGCAGGTCGAGAGAGGTTGAGATGGTTGAGAAAGACGTGAAGTAGGTTTACCTAAGCCCTCAAAACCATCCCTACTTTTTTATCCATCCCCATAAAATCTGTTATATCTATGTGCCCTCTTACAAGTCAGTCTGCGACATCTGCGAATAAATCTGCGCAATCAGCGGGAAACTTTTCTGCGAAATCAGCGTGAAAATCTGCGTAATCTGCGGGAAATTCTATTACAGTGCTTCGTTATAGTTTGCATCCAGAATCTGGATGAGGTCGCGATACTTCTCCCGCAGGTCTTTGAGGTGCTTGAGCAGAAAGAACTCCTTTTCCAGTGTCACCAATCTGGCCCTGAGACCGTCCTTGATATCGTCATAGGGGATAGGAGCAGCTTGTTTGTGGTCCGTGAGCATCAGAATGTGATATCCAAAGCTGGAGCTGAATACCGGGCTGATATCTCCCACCCGCATAGAAAATGCCACTTCTTCGATTGCAGGAATCATCTGCCCTCTGCGAAAGTAGCCCAGGTCACCACAGCGCATGTTGCTGGGGCAGTCGGAGCACTCTGAACAGGCCTGGTTAAAATCATCTTCGTTGCCGATCTTCTGCCTGATCAGTCTGGCTTTGGTTTCGGCATTGGCACTGCCCTTGCCGATCAGGATGTGAGAGGCTCTCACCTTTTCGGGATCGCTGAACAACTCAATCTGGTCCTGATAAAAAGCCATCAGCTGCGCCTCATCGATTTCCAGCGCGTTTCCGCAGAGCTGGCGGATGTATTTGCGGACCACAATCTTGCGGGTGATCTTGTCTTCCAGTTTCTTCGCTTCGGTTGAGCTGAGGGGAGAGCCGTTTCCGGAGTCATCCAGCGCTTCGAGGCTCTGGAGCAGGGCCAGGTCAAATTCATCCTCATCGGCCTCAATGCCTTGAGACTGGGCTTCCCGATACAAGAGACAGCTATCGATCAGGCGGGTGAGAGTGATAATCCTCTCCCGTCTCATCTGCTCTGTTTCTGCTTGCGGATCAACGAGTTCCGAAGTTATCTCCAGCTCGGTAATCTCATAATCCGCCACTTTGGCGATCACCAACATCTGTGTTTCCTTTTTGGGAGGATCAGATAAGGCTCAGTACCCCTCTAATCCTTGATTCTAACACAGACATATTAAGCTCGTTTGATGCAATTGTCAAATCGAAATCCAGCTTGCGATACCATGTGACCTGCCTTTTGGCATAGTTGCGGCTGTGCTGGGCTGCTAGATTGATGGCATCTTCCAGAGAGCATGTTCCTTCAAGATATGGCTTAAACTCTTTGTATCCCAAGCTGTTAAGCCCTGGATCGCTCCATGTGTAGCCCTGCTCCAACAAGCTCTTGATCTCGTCTATCAGCCCGGATTCAAGCATCTGGGCCATCCTGAGATTTATGCGCTTATAAAGCTGTTCGCGGGGGGGCATGATCAGAATACTGAAGGTTTTATAGGTTTCGGAGGGCTGCTGCCGTCGCCAATGCTCGCTGAGCGGGATGCCAGTCGCCATCCAGACTTCCAGACCGCGGATGATTCTCTGGGGGTCATGGACGCTCACTCTGGCGGCAAACTCAGGATCGATCGCTCTCAGCTCAGCATGCATCTCGTTGAGCAGCATGATTCTAGCTTCCGGAGTGGCAGCGTGGGCGATTCTGGCGCTGAGGCTCAGTTTGATGCTGCCGGGGATGCGCGGTAGCTCGCAAATCCCCTCCAGCAAAGCTTTTACATAGAGGCCAGTTCCTCCGCATACGATAGGTATCAAACCTCTGGAGGCATACTCACGGATCGGACCGGCCGCGTCCCTGGCAAAGCTTCCAGCGTCGTAAACCTCTTTGATATCAATAATATCGATAAGATGATGGGGTACCTGGCGCCGATCTTCCAGAGTGGGTTTGGCGGTGCCAATATCCAGTCCCTGATACACTTGGCGGGAGTCGGCTGATATGATACCGGACCCAAAAGCCATTGCAAGGGCTTGGGCCAGGGCTGACTTGCCTGAGGCAGTGGGACCCTGGATAGTGACGAGCGGGATCATAGCAGGCGCTTGAACTTCTTGTCGAACTCCTGCATGGTCATCTTGATGATCAGCGGCCGGCCATGCGGACAGAAGAAGGGAGTCTGACAGGCAAAGAGGTCGTTGATGAGCGCCAGCATTTCTCTGCGGGTGAGAGGCTTACCTGCTTTGATAGCGGCCTTGCAGGCGATCGATTTGGCCAAAGAATCTCTAAAATCCTGATTCTCTTCCAGTTCGGATTCCAGTTGTTTGAGGATGTCGATAAAGATCTTGCCACCCTGCCAGTCGGAAAGCTCCGCGGGGATTTCTTCCACCACCAGCGAAGAACCGGAGAATTTCTTGAGCACAAAGCCTGTCTTCTCAAGCAGTTCCATATTCTGATCCACCAACTCGCGGATATCGGTAGCGATATATGGAGGGATGTCCACCACCAGCGGCACTATTAGTTTTTGTCGGATGGGAGGAGCGCCGTGAGCCCTCTGGATCAGCTTTTCATAGATGACGCGTTCGTGGGCCGCGTGCTGGTCGATGATCACAAGGCCATCTTCCACCTGAACAAAGATATAGCTGTTGTGGAGCTGCCAGGGGTTGATGTAGTCTTCCTCGTTCTTGAGCAGGATACGATACTGCGGTGGGGGAGTGGACTCTTTTATGGATCCGGAAACGTCCCCGCTTCCCTCTGTAACCTCTCGTGTGGAGCCGTAAGCGTCCCCGCTTGCCTCTGTGCCTTCCTCTCCATCTCTCGCGGAACCGGAAACCTTCCCGTTTGCCGCATCGGAATCCAAGGCCACATCCTTGCGCAGCGGTGGAGCAAAGAGATCATCCTGCCAGAGCTCGCCAAACTCCTTCTTGTAGCTGGAATAACGGGGCACTTCCACCCGGCTGCGATAGATGCTTTGTTCCAGAGTCGAGGCTTCCGAAACCGCGGCGGCCTGATGAAACTTGTCTCTGGCGCTGGCGAAAATGGCGTTCTCATAATCCGTGAGGGCATCCGTGAGTGTGCCGTGCACCAAAGCGTGGAGTTTCTGCTGCTCCCTGAAGCGCACCTCCAGCTTGGCGGGATGGACGTTTACGTCGATCTGCTCCGGGGGGACCGTGATAAACAGCATATAGGGCGGCGTGTATCCCTTGGCCCAGACACGGGTTTTGAGGATGAAGGGTTCGTAAGCGCTCCGGATGGCATGACGGAGGGTCTTATCGCTGATGTATCTCCCGTTTACGAAAGTGTATTGAATGTCGATGAGCTTGTCGCGCCGCTCTTCCAGACCGAAGATGTAGCCTTCCACACCATAGCCTTCCCGCTCTGTCTGCACCGGGATCACATCGTCCTCAAAGAAGCCACTGCCAAACACTTCCGCCATCCGCTGTCGCCGGTCCCGGGTGCCGATATAGTTCAGGAGGGTCTTGCCCTCCGAGATGAGCCTAAAACTGATGGATGGCCACAGAATGGATTGATAATGAAAGTATTTGAGGATGTGCCGCAGCTCCGTCTGAGCGCTTTTGAGAAACTTTCTGCGGGCGGGCAGGGCTTTAAAAAGCCCCTTTACGGTGATGTTGGTGCCGGGATTGGAGGCTGTCTGATCAACATTACGGAGTCTGCCGTTGGAAAAATCGACGCGGGTGGCGGTTTGATCTGCTGTTTGGCGGGTGATGAGGCTGAGCTCGCTCACCGAGGCGATGCTGGGTAAAGCCTCTCCTCTAAAGCCCAGGGAGCCGATATGGATGATGTCTTCCACTGTTCTGATCTTGCTGGTGGCGTGACGTTCAAAGGCCAGCATGGCGTCGTCACGGCTCATGCCATGTCCGTCGTCGGATACCTGGATCAGATCTCTGCCGCCCGCTTCCACAGCAACGGTGATCATCGTGGCCCCTGCATCCAAAGCATTCTCCACCAGTTCTTTAACTACAGAAGAGGGACGCTCGATCACCTCCCCGGCGGCGATCTTGTTGCGGACGTCTTCAGATAGGACTTTTATCCGGTTCACTTTTCCCCCTTCACTCTTCACTCTTCACGAAACTCAGTACCGGAAGATCGAGCCATTTGTAAATTCACGGATGATGGAGTTATAGGGGATCAGCGCGTCCGGGATATCCCTGATATGAGAAAGCAGATGCAGCAAGCGGCGTGATTCCATATACGCGGAGCTGTTTTTGGAGACGCCCTGCAGCAGTTTCCAGGCGTGTTTGCGAAGGATACCCAACTCGTAGGTGAGGCTGCTGTTGAACATATAGTCCGCATTTTCCTGATAGGGGAAGATGTTTTTCTCTTCGCCTTCGCGCACGTCCACCCATCTCTGCAAGGTTTCGATGGCGGAATAGCCTCTGTATTGATGGTCTCTCACGATCCTTCTCAGCAGCCGGCAGTCGGTGGTGGGGATGCGGTTGTGGTTATCTATGTTCAACTGATTCAAAGCGCTCACGTATATTTTTGCCTTGCTGGAGGCTGGCACCGAGGCCGTGAGCAGATCGTTGAGCCCGTGGATGCCTTCCATCACCAGCACGTCGTCTTTGCCCAGCTTCACAAAGTTGTTGCTGCGTTTGCGCAGGCCTCTGGTGAAGTCATACATAGGCAGCTCAACTTCTTTGCCGGCAAGGATATCGGTGAGCTGCTGGTTGAGAAATTCGAGGTCCATGGCATAGATGGACTCAAAGTCAAAATCGCCGTTTTCCTTGCGGGCGGTGCGGTCGCGATCGATGAAATAATCGTCCATCCCCAGCACGATGGGTTTCTTTTTAGAGGCCTGCAGCTGCACAGACAGCCGTTTGGCGAAAGTGGTCTTGCCGGAAGAGGAGGGTCCCGCGATCAGGATCAGTTTCACTTTAGGCTTCTTGACGATGCTGGAGGCAATTTCCGCGATCTTCTTCTCGTGCAGCGCTTCCTCCACCAGGATGAACTGCGAGATGTCATAGTTGTCTACCAGCTTGTTCAAGTCCGTGATATTGTGCACGTTGAGGATATCCAGCCACTTATCGTGTTCCTGATGCAGGGCAAAGATCTTCTGCGGCAGCTTGAAGGGTTTGGCAATCGTGAGGTCTTTACCGGAGGGGAATCTGAGGATAAATCCCGGGGCCTGATAGACGATGTCATACTCGTCGATCATGCCGGTGCGGTCTGCCAGCGGACGGATGTAGAAATCGTAGTATCTGCCGCAGCGATAAATGGATACGCTGTCCCGGTAGGTATAACGGAGATTCTTCTGGAGGTCCTTGCGGCCCATATTCATAAAGATATCCAAGGCCTCCGAGAGCTTGACTTCCTCACGATCGATCGGCAGATCGGCTTCCACAATCACCCGCATTTCCTGTTTGATTCGGGCGCAGTCCTGCTCCGTAAACTTGTCGGTGCCAAACACTTCACAAAACACGCCGTCTCCCACGCTGTGTTCGATCACCAGCGAGTGCTTGTCTCCCAATAGGTTATACAAAGCCTTTCCGAGGATGAAGATTGCGCTGTCCTGATAGATGCGAAAGCCTTCCGGATGCCGGATGGTGATGCAGTTGACCATCGTGTTCTGCTGCAGCACATATTCGTCATTGACATATTGGGTATGGTTTATTTTGTAGGACAACACGCTATGCGGATTTATGTCCGTTTCGCGGATCACAGCCGCGATCGGCTTGGGGTTTTCCAGCTCGATCATGCTGTGCTGGATGCCGTTAAGTCTGATGTCTATGTTCATTAGTCTTTTCCTGTAGATTTTTTCAGCGTCGGGATCCGTTTCGACGGATGTCTGACGAACGCGCCATAATTCTCAGCAAGCGATAACCGTCAAGTGAAAGGAGATCAAGTGACCAAGCTCACCAAAGCGCAACGCCTCAGAAGGGAAATCACCCATCTGGCGGGGATTATCTTCGGAGCAGTGTTTTTTGCCATAGGCTATTCCTGGTTTCTCTTGCCCTACAACATCGCTCCCGGCGGCGTGGGAGGTATTTCCCAAATCCTGTCTTTCTACACCGGGATCCCCAACGGCGTAGGCATGATCCTCATCAACCTCCCCCTCTTTGTGATCAGCTTTATCTTCATCGGTCGGTCCTTTGGGGCCAAGTCTCTGTATGGCATGCTGGTAACTGCTGCCATGACCGATCTCATGAGCTATCCGATGCTCCACAAACTGGGTTTGATAGCGGACCTGGCAAAATATACCCACATCGTAAACGGACGCACCGTCTATGCCATGCTGGGACCAGAAGATATGATGCTGACCGCGATCGCGGGATCTGTGATGCTGGGGCTGGGACTGGGGATCATTTTCCGCTTCAGAGGCTCCACCGGCGGCACCGATATACCCGTGGCCCTTATCAAACAAAAAGCCGGAATCTCTATTGGCAGTGGCTATTACATCGTGGAAACTGGCATCATTCTGGCCGTGGCGATCTTCCTGCGTGATCCCAAAATCCTCATCTGGGGCTACATCAACCTCTTTATCACCACCAAAATCACCGACCTCGCCTCGGAAGGCCTGCCATACATCAAGGGGGCCTACATTATCTCGCAGGAAGTGGACGAAATCAAGGAAGAAATCTACAAAAAGCTGGACCGCGGCGTCACCTTCTTCAAAGGCCTCGGCGGCTATGACAAAAAAGAGATCGACGTGCTCTTCTGCGTGCTCAACCGAAGGCAGGTACCGCTGCTCACCGATATCGTCAAAGACTGCGATCCGGACGCGTTTATGATCCTCACCGATGTCTATGACGTACTGGGATATGGATTTAAGTCTCGCAAGATAGATCTCAGCGACGGGTAGGTGGACTTAGGATTGGCGGGTTTGATGGCATGCTGGCAGGCGAGTTTTGGAGTGATTTTACACCTCCAGGAGTTCACAGCGTTGGCGGGATAGCCTCCAGAGGCAGAAGCAGAGTGATAAAAGTCCGGAGCTCATGAGGCGCGAAAGCTTCCGGGGCCAGGGGTCAATCTAAAGCCAGGATCTGATGCGCTTCAGCGCTTCCTCATCGCCCAGGATGGCAAAGGTGCTGGGGAGATCGGGACCGTGGGCCTGACCGATTAAAGCGAGGCGCAGCGGGGTGTAGAAGGCTTTTCCTTTCAGTCCGGTTTCGGCGATCCCACGTTTGACCAGCTCCTCCACTTTTTCAGGGTTTAGAGGCATGGCCGCGGGGATTTGGGTGGAAAACCAGGACAGCACCAGTTGAGCACTATCAGAGCGGACGCTCTGCAGGTCTTCTCCTTCCAAAGCATTGGGGGAGATAAACATCCGGCAATAAGAGGGGATCTCTGAAAGCAGGCTGCAGCGTTCCCTGGCCGCTCCAACCATGCGCTTCAGCGTCTCTTTTTCCAGGATGGGCAGATTTTGTTCCCCAAAGAATGGCAGCGAGCGTTCCACGACAGTCTCGAGGGGCAAGTCGCGCAGATATTGTCCGTTCATCCAGTCCAGTTTGGTGAGGTCAAACACCGCCCCGGCTTTGTTTACGCGCTCCAGGCTGAAGATTTCGCACAGTTCCGCGAGGCTGTAGAGCTCTCTGTCGTCGGCAGGATGCCATCCCAGCAGCGCGATAAAATTGAGCAGGGCCTCTTTGAGATAGCCCTTTTGCAGATAGCTTTCCACGGAGACGTCGTTCATGCGCTTGCTGAGCTTGCTGCGGTCCGGATTGAGGATGAGGGGCAAGTGCACCCACTGCGGGGCTTGCCAGTCCAGGCATTCATAGAGCCAGATGTGTTTGGGGGTACTGGAAAGCCATTCCTCGCCTCTGATCACGTGGGAGATCCGCATGTAGTGATCATCCACAACGGCGGCAAGATGATAGGTGGGAAAGCCGTCCGATTTCAGGAGCACTTGATCGTCGGATTGGGAGGCATCCATCTCCACGTGTCCGCGGATCAGGTCGTCAAAGCCAAACTTGCGCTCATCCGGCATGCGGAGCCTGAGCACGTGTTTTTCTCCCGCGGCCAGTTTCGTTTCCACTTCCTGCCGGGAGAGCTTCAGACAGCGGCGGTCGTATTTAACGAACTCCTTGCTGGCTTGTTGATTAGCCCGCATTTCTTCAAGTGTTTCCTGAGAGCAGAAGCAGTAATAGGCATGGCCGCTTTCCAGTAGCCTCTGTGCTTCACTGTGATAAAGCTCCAGCCGCTCGGATTGGGTATAGGGGCCATAATCACCTCCCAAGCCAGGACCTTCGTCGTAATCGAGGCCCAGTTTGCGCAGCGAGCCGATGAGGTTTTCCACCGCTCCTTCCACATAGCGGGATCTGTCGGTATCCTCGATCCTGAGCACGCAGGTCCCCTTGAGTGAGCGGGCAAAAAGATAGTCATAGAGGGCGGTGCGGAGTCCGCCGATGTGCAGCCATCCGGTGGGGGAGGGGGCGAAACGTACTCTGATCTCTTCCAAAACGTAGTTCCAGCTGCTAGCGATCGATGTCGAAGGCTTGTTTGAGCACCTTGTGATGCAAGATGCGGTAATGGGGCTGGCAGTAGCTTTTGAAGGTGCTGGAGTGATGTGGTATAGAGGCTTCCAGGACGTGCGCCTGCACCTCTTTTACCAATTCTGGAGAGGGCTTATAGCGCGCTTCAATGCGAGGCCACAGCCTGCGCCAGGTGGCTTTCCAGGAGCGGACGTCGATCTCCATTTCCAGACAGGAGTCAAGGATCATCTGAGCTACTCTGGCAACCTGAGCGTCGTCCGGAACCTGCTTGATCAGTTTTTTGGGCAGGCTGGAAACGGGAATGGGTTCTTCGCCCCAAGCCGGAAAGAATGGTATCAGGTCAAGTGAAATGCGATAAAAGCCTTTACGGTTTCCAATATCTTGCAGCAGAGGCTGATAGAGCTTGCGGTTCTTTGCAAGCTCCTGTTCCAGGCTTGTTTGAATCACTTCGAGATCCTTGCCCATATGGCTGGGGCCGTAATAAGACTGGCAGAGCAGTTTATAGGCGTCTAGCAGGTTTCCCTGAGGATGGAGCCTGGCTTCCAGGTCCATGATCGCGTTGAGATCGCTGGCGTTAAGAGCTATGCGGCGAGTAAGCATGTACTGACTTTCCTTTTTTGACTATGTATTTAACCTGGACGTCACGATAGTGGAAGGCAGCCGTGAGATCGGTGTCAAGCACGCTGAGGTCGGCCTGAAAACCAGGTGAAAGCTTGCCCAGACGGTGTTCATCGTGACTCAGCCAGGCGGCGTTGGCGGTATAGATGCGGATCGCCTCCACGGGAGTGAGGCGCTCGGAAGGATTGCGGTGATGGATACAGGCATAGACGGACATGGCGACGTTCATTGGCGTCACATACCAATCCGAGGAGCCCGTCACTTTCACGCCCTGAGCGGTAAAACTGGCAAAGCGGTTCATCTGAGCGGCCCTTGCGGTTCCAAGACGGAGGGCATAAAAGCCGTTTTCGCCTCCCCAGAGGAGATCAAAGACGGGCTGCATGACAGGCACCGCTCCGGAGGCTTTGATCTGGGCCACAAGGTCATCCGGGGTTAGCTCGCAATGGATGAGCTGGTGCCTGAGATCGGCAGGATGTTTTTGCTGCATCTCAAGGTAGATGGTGTTGATTTGTCGGATAGCGGCGTCCCCGATACAGTGGACGCAGACCTGCATGCCGTGCTGGTGGGCGGATGTGATAAACTCTCTCCAAAAGCGATCGTCGTGATAGAGAGAACCGCGGGTGTCGGAGTCCTCGTAGCTGGTGCTCAGGGCAGCGGTATGGCTTCCGATGGAACCGTCCGCCAGGATGCAGCCTCCGATGCGTTTTGCACCGACTGCCATGGCCGCCTTGATGTTAAAGCTTTGGGGATAGAGGATATACTCGATGGGAAGCTCAGAGCTTCTGGCCTGCAGAAACTGAAAGTGATCAATACTCTGATCGGCGTCTCCAATCATGGTGTGAACGGTGCAGAAGCCGCCTTTCATCGCCACTTTGGCAGCGCTGTGATAAGCCTTCAGGATGCCGGTCTCACCGCAATTGGAGTGAAACCAATGGGTGGCGCGGTCGTTATCTTCTCCTCTTAGAATGACATCGCTGGATTTGATCGCTCCGATCAGCGCTCTGGAGTGGGAGCTCATCATACAGCTGTGACCGTCTATCCTCCGCAAAAGTAAATGGCTGTCTCCAGCTGCCTGGTCCAGTTCCTCCTGAGTGGGGAAGCGTTTTTCCGCCAGCGAATTCTCATCAAAGTTCCAGGCGAAGAGCAATGCACCGGGTTCCAAGTCACGCGCGGCCCCCCCGATCCTGTTGATGAGGGCGCTAATATCCTGGCAGTCTTGCAGATCGATGCCTCCGCTGTAGAGCCCTCCGGAAAAACTGTGGGTGTGGGTGTCGATAAAACCGGGATAGGCATAATCGCCGCCCAGATCGAGATCCTCAGGACCCAAACCAGCCGGCAGAGTGCTCAGCAGTTCTACAATGATGCCGTTTTCCACCCTGAGGGCTTTGACGTCATTGGCGAAACTATCGTCGAGATAGAACCTGGCGTTGTGGATGATCATGCCAGCAGCTCCTGACAAAGCTGATAAAAGCGGTGGATGGGAAAGCCCATCACATTGAAATAGCAGCCTTTAATGCCGGTGATAAACTGAGCTCCATAGCCCTGGATACCATAGGCGCCGGCTTTGTCCATCGGCTCCTGAGTCTCCACATAAAGCCTGATCTCTTCTTCGTTCAAGGCTTTAAAGGTGACGCTGCTCTTTTCCCAGGCTTGCAGGCAACGCCCCTGATACACAAGGCAGATTCCGGTATAAACCTGATGCGACCGCCCCGATAGCAACCTCAGATACTGGCTGGCGCGATCTATTGAATCGGGCTTGCCCAAAAGATGCCGATCGAGAACGACAAGCGTGTCCGCCCCCACCACCAAACAATGGGAATCGACCCGCGCCGCTACAGCTCTTGCTTTGTTGCTGGCATGACGCAGTGCCTGGACCCGGGGCGCTTCTCCCGTATCCGGTTCATCAGCGTGGGAAGGCACCACAAGGGCTTTGACACCCATCATTTTCATGAGGTCCCGGCGCCTCGGGGAGGCCGATGCCAGCACGACTTTCGTGTTCTCTAATAACTTGTGTATCATATAAATAACCTGCGAACACACAAATCCTGAGGGGGGATTTACGTCAACATATTTTTAGACTCGCAAAAAATCTCTTGCCTGAAAACAAGGCTTCGGAAAAGCTTGTCTCAAAACACAAAAATACCTATCCAGGAGGATAATATGGAACGTGTACACAACTTCAACGCCGGTCCGGCAGTCTTGCCGGAAGAGGTGATGCTGGAAGCACAGGCCGATTTCTTCAACTACAAAGGCATGGGCCTTTCGGTGATGGAAATGAGCCACCGCAGCAAAGAATACCAGGCCATCATCGATGAGACCTACGCTGCCGTAAAACGCATCTATGGCCTCGGCGACGACTATGAAGTGCTGTTCCTGCAAGGCGGCGCCAGCATGCAGTTTTTGATGGTGCCACTCAACTTTGCCTTCGACGGCAAGGAAGCCAACTTCATAAACACCGGTGTGTGGTCCAAAAAAGCCATTTCCGAAGCCAAAAAGATCGGAAAGACTGTCCACGTCGCCGCAACCAGCGAAGACCGCAATTTCTCTTATATCCCCAAGAGTTGGAAGCTTTCAGACAACCCCAGCTATCTGCACATCACCACCAACAACACCATCTTCGGCACCGAGTGGAAGACCGATCCGGTGGTTCCCGCCGGGATTCCTTTGATAGCTGACATGTCCTCCAATTTCATGAGCAAGCCGATCGACGCGCAGCGCTATTCCATGATTTATGCCGGCGCGCAGAAAAACGTTGGTCCTTCCGGCACTGCCGTCGTCATCATCAGAAAAGAGCTGTTGGAAAAGGCTATCCCAGGCCAGCCTTCTATGCTGGATTATCAGTTGCATGCCAAGAATGGCTCCATGTACAACACTCCCGCCACCTTCACGATCTACATGATCGGCCTGGTGCTGAAATGGATCGAAAACTACGGCGGCCTCGCCAATATCGAGCAGAACAACATCGCCAAAGCCAAATACATCTACGATGCCATTGATGCCTCCAACGGCTTTTATAAAGGCACCGTGGATGCGGCGGACCGCTCACTGATGAATATCACCTTCCGCATGCCCACTGAGGAACTGGAAGCTCAGTTTATCTCCGAAGCCAAGAAAAACGGCATGATCGGTCTGAAGGGTCATCGTGACGTAGGTGGATGCCGTGCCAGCACTTACAACTCATTGCCGCTGCCTGCTGCCCACGCGCTGGGTGAGTTCATGCGCGCATTCCAGCAGCAGCATGGTTGATCCGACCGTCTGAAGACCAGTGACAATCCACTTCATCTGGTATCGTTAATAATCGCGGCGGGCGGAATCCCACTTTCCGCTCGCCCCTTTCGCATCTCATAAGTATAAACCAGGAAACTATATGACAGTATTCAGTTTGTTTCTGCGGGGCGGCATCCTCATGTATGTGCTGTTGCTGCTTTCAGTGGCCGTGATCGCCATCGTCATCGAGAAGTATCGCCTCCTGAGATCGGTGCGCAATTCCAACCGCAAGATCCAGTCATCCCTGCATCAACAAGACAAGCTAGACAACGTGCGCGCCATCCTGAGGGTCTATGGCAGCAATTCTCCTCTGGGGGCCATGCTAAACAAGCTTTACAACTCCAATTCCAGAGACATTGCCCTGATCAAGGAAAGCATGGAATCCACCGCCAATCACGAACTCCACAAGCTGGAAAAAGGGATGGGATGGCTCTCCACTTTTGCCGCCGTCGCTCCCCTGATCGGCTTTTTGGGCACCGTGATCGGAATGGTGAGGGTGTTTATGAACATCCAGGGCCAAAGCCAGAACGGCATCGATATCAACATCCTGGCCGGAGGTATCTGGGAGGCCCTGTTGACCACGATCGGAGGCCTGGTGGTGGGTATTGTGGCGATTATTCTCTACAACGACCTGGTGGTAAATCTGGAGAACATCGCCAAAGAAATGCAGGAACAGGCCATCGAATACCTGATCCGCTATCAGAAAACGGAAGAATAGGCCATGAAACTCACGACGTCCAGCAAAAAAATCAGCACCACCGTGTTGATATCCATGACGGATGTGGTCTTTCTGCTCATCATCTTTCTGCTCTTGTCCTCCAATTTCGCGTCCCAGACGGGACTGCCTATCAAGCTGCCGTCCTCCACTTCTTCTCAGCGACAGGCGCATCAGGTGCTGCACGTGATCTATGAAAACGATCAATCGATCATCCTTTTGGACAAACGCTACACGCTGATGAACCTGGAGGGGGCCCTGAAGGATAAGTTTGTGAGCAAGGACCAGGTGGTGAGGCTTTCCGCCGAAAAGCAGACCGAGCTGCAGAAAGTGATCACGCTCATGGATGTGATCCGCAACGCGGGATATGAAAGGATTTTCGTGGCCACGGAACGTCCGGAACAAGGCAATGCCAGATAGATACCGTCAATATCTGCCTCTGGCCGTATCAGCCGGATTGCATATTATCGTGCTGATCGTCATGATGTTATACTATCTGCCTCTGATGAAGCGGGAGCCCTGGTATGAAGTCAGTTGGGGAGAACCTGTCATCGAAGAGCAGGTAGTTACAGAGGTGGCGGAACCGGCGCCCGAGCAAGCCAGTCTGCCCATGCAGGCCACTCCCGTACAGCCAGTGGTGAGGCAGGCACCGCCTTCCGCGAGGCCCGGCGCTCCGCTCAATCCCCCCAAAGCCGAAGACATCGGTCCGCCCCGTCTGGCTGAAAGCGAGGTGGTGGAAGCTCCGGTTTACACTCCCGTTGAGCCCGCTATCAAGGCCCCGCCTTCGCTGAGGAGCAATCCCAACGTCACGACGGCGCTGCGGGAAACAGTGACAGGCATCCCCGCCAACAACAGTCCCGGTTCGGTGGAATCAGACCTCGAAGGCGGCAAGCTGATCCGCACGGATACCAAAAAACGCACACACTCCTTTGGAGATTATGGCGAGGTGAAGCTCAGCTTCAGCGTCGATATGTCTGCCAGGCTGATCGATAGCTCCATCCGGGTGATCCAGTCTCAAAACAGCAAGTATGATGCCGAGGCGATCTCGGTGCTCAAAGATATGACCTTCAGTTTTCGGGGCCGCCCCGATCCCGAGAAACCCTACCAGATCACTATCAAGTTCAGTCCCTGATCGTGAGTATTAAATCTCTGTCTCAGTTCAAGATGCCTACTCTGATGGGGATACTGAACCTGACTCCCGATTCTTTTTCGGACGGCGCTATGTTTTGCGATCCCGAGCGCGCCCTTGAACAAGCCCTCATGCTGTTGGAAGCTGGAGCCCAGATCATCGACCTGGGAGGAGAATCCACCCGTCCCGGAGCAAGCGAAGTGCCTGTGGAAGAAGAGCTTCAACGGGTACTGCCGGTCCTGAGAAGGCTGATTAGACTGCATCCCCGCCCCAGGATCTCGATAGACACCCGCCACGCCAGGACCGCGCGGGTATGTATTGAGGAGGGCGCCACTATGATCAACGACATCTCCGCCCTCCGTCACGATCCTCAGATGGCATCCCTCCTGTCAGATTATCCTCAGGTGGAGATTATCCTGATGCACATGCAGGGGCAGCCGGAAACTATGCAAGTGGCTCCTAAATATATCGATCTGTGTGGTGAAATCAAGAGCTTTTTCGAGGAAAGAATCGAGTTTTGCGAGTCCTGTGGTATTGCCAGGGAGCGCCTTTATCTGGACCCCGGGATCGGATTTGGTAAAACTACCGAGCACAATCTAGCCCTGCTGAGGGCTTTGGACAAGTTCGGCGATCTCGGATTGCCGATCGTGTTGGGAGCGTCCCGCAAACGTTTTATCGATTCCGTTTCGCCCTCTGCACCAGACCAGCGTCTGGCTGGCAGTCTGGCAGCCGCGCTGGCGGGTTCCATGCAGGGAGTGAGTATCCTCAGAGTGCATGACGTCTTTGCCCACAGCCAGTTTTTCAAGGTCTTGCAAGCGATAGTGGGGCAGAAAGCATGACCTGGCTGGTCCCGCAATTTCGCGATATCGTGGATATCATCATCATCGCCTTTTTGATTTATCAAGCTCTCAGCATCGTCCGCAAGAGTGGTGGCTATCAGCTCCTGACAGGCATCCTGCTGTTGTTTCTCTTGTATCTGGCCTCGGTGCTGGT
>Ga0116156_10002598_pt1 | contig 16339 bp, 10 predicted proteins | sample AD_UKC045_MetaG_FD_89891 | JGI IMG/M metagenome (GOLD analysis project Ga0116156, IMG submission 89891) | Active sludge microbial communities of municipal wastewater-treating anaerobic digesters from USA - AD_UKC045_MetaG | ecosystem: Engineered > Bioreactor > Anaerobic > Digestate | place: USA... | reverse complement strand
TGACCGCGCCGCGCGGCCTGATGGTCATCAATGCCACCCGCGACGCCGTGCAGTTCTCGGTCGCCGAGGCACGCAAGTCAATTGCCGTGGCACGGTCGATCTTCGAACTGTACGGCCGTCCCGACCATGTGAAGCACGCCGTCTTCGAATCGCCGCACGATTACAACCAGGCGATGCGCGAGGCCATGTACGGTTGGATGACGCGTCATCTGAAGGAAACGGGCGACGGCTCGCCTATCCCGGAACCGGAGCACGCCACAGAAGATCCCGAAACGTTGCGGTGTTTTCCCGGCCAATCGCGGCCCGACGACTTTCTGACGATCCCTCAGTTCGCCGCGGCCGAGGCGCGCCGGTTGCTTGAAGCTCGCAGGCCGCCCAAGGACGTCCAGCAAGGGCAGTCGCAACGAACGGCGGGCCTGGAGGGATTGACGAAGTGCCTTTGCAACACCGAGCGGCCCGCAGCAGCTCAGAAGTCGCTCGTGGAGGCCAAGACCGACGGTCAGGTCAGCACGATTGTGTTCCAGCCTGAGCCGGGATTGAGGCTCACGGCCCGCCAGCAAACGTTGTCCGCGGCAAATCAGAAGCTGGCGATCGTACTCGATCTGGACGCCGGCCAGGCGGCGGGCGACGGTGCACTGGCCGCCGCACTTCGAGGCCGCGGCTGGAGCGTGCTGACGCTGGATCTGCGGGCCACGGGCAAGATCGCTCAGCCCCATGACCGGATCGGCCGCGCGCCCGATCACAATACGGCCGAGTGGTCGCTGTGGCTGGGACGCCCGCTGCTGGGCCGGTGGGTGGTGGATGTGGGCCGCCTGTTGGACGCCGTGCACGACAGGGACGGCCGCTTGCCGGGAGAAATCCTGGTCGCTGGCGTTGGACCGGCTGGCTTGGTCGCCGTCTGTTCGGCCGCTCTCGATTCGCGAATCACCTCGGTCGCGACGTCGGGCATGCTGGCCAGTTACGTGACCGACCAGCCGTATCAGGGCCAGCGACTGGGGATTCTGGTGCCGGGGATTCTGCGCAATGCCGGCGACATCGCGCATCTGAGTGCTTTGGTCGCTCCGCGCCGACTCGTGATCGGCGGCGGCGTCAGCGGTGGCGGGGCACCATTGGACGCTGCCGCGTTGGATACCGCATTTGCGTTTACCCGGCAAGCCTATGCGGTCGAGGACGCCGCGGATCGCTTCCGCTTGATTCCGGATGCCGATCCCGTGCGAGTGGCGGAGCAACTCAAGTGACCGCGCAACTTGGTGTTTTGGATTCGATCTGCGCACGAGAAGCCCGGCTTGTCCGGAAGAGCCGGGCTTCTTCTCCGACGATGCCCAACTCGCTCAGACCTTCTCGGCCGCGGGGCACACAAAACCTTCGCGGTACTCGCGGCGGACCATCGCCGTGGCTTCGGGCGTGTCGGGGAAGACCTCTTTCGCGGGGTCGAACTTGAGCAACGGGCCGAGGGAAATCGGGTACTTGGCCAGATCGTTGCCGTTATCCTTCAGGTGCTGCAGCGTCCGTTCCAACGTCGCTCGGTTGTCGTCCCGGCTCTTGCTTCCGCTGAGCACTTTGGCGGCCTCGTCGGCCGAAACCTTGTTGGCCTCGCCCAGGTAGTACGAAATGTTGCCCAGATGGGCCAGGGCTGCGGACAGGTGGCCTTCGCGCACGTCGGCGTTCAGGTCTTGGTGCTTGCGGCTGATGCAGGCGTCGATGAAATTGCCGTAGTGGTCGCCGCCGCCCTTGAACTGCTTGATCGACTTGAACTGCTTGTCGAACGCTTCGCAGTCCGTGTACGTCCGCTGCACCAGGTAGCCTTCGCTCCCGTAGAACACGACGCCGACCTTGCCGCCCTTATTGCTGCCGAACAGGCGGTTGAGTTCCTCGTCGGCGCAGTCGTCCACCGACAAGCCGCGGGTCTCGAACACCAGGCACTTGTCGCCGTAATCGAAGATCGACACTTCCGTGTTCGGCGTGTCGCCGGCGTCGATGTAGCTGTCGTCCTGACGTTCGGCCTGGTAGCCCAACCGGCCGCCGTAGGAAATGACGCTGCTGGGATGCCGGTCCATACCCAAGCCCCAGCGGGCGATGTCCGTCTGGTGAGGGCCCTGGTTGCCCGAATCGCCGTTGCCGTACAGTCGCTGCCAGTGCCAGTCGTAGTGGAATTGCGGGCGGGTGACCTTCGGGGTGGTGAAGGGGGCCGGTCCCGACCAGAGGCTGAAATCGACTTCCGGCGGGACAGGGTAGTCGCCCTTGGGGCCGATCGACTTGCGGCGTTTGTAGCACAGGCCGCGAGCCAGATTGACATCCCCGATGCCGCCCTCGTGCAGAAACTTCATCGCCTCTTGGATGGCTTGGTGCGAGCGGCATTGCGTTCCGACCTGGCAGATGCGGCCGTACTTGCGTGCTGCGGCGATCATGGCCGTGCCCTCGGCGATGTCGTGGCACACCGGCTTCTCCACATAAACGTCTTTGCCGGCTTGCATCGCCCAGATGGCGCTCAAGGCGTGCCAGTGGTTCGGCGTCGCGGAACCGACGAGGTCGACGGCCGGGTCCTGGAATGCCTCGCGCATGTCCCGCACGAATTTCGGCTTGATTCCCTGCTTTTTCGTGACTTGGTCGCAGCGTTTAAGCCCTTCTTTCTCGTCGGGATCGACCAGGTACAGGATTACGGTACGCGCATCTCCGAGAAATCCGTTGATGTGATCGCCGCCCCGGCCGCGAACGCCGACGACGGCTACCCCCAGTTTCCCGTTCGGGTCTTTGGCCTTGGCGATATGGGGAGCGGAGGATAGGGCGGCGGCCGCAGCCACCGATGTTTGCAGGAAACGACGACGGTTCATGGGGGACATAAAGCACTCCTTTGGAGGTAAATCAAAAGACCCAGTGCGAAGAAAAAACAACGTATCCGCGGGCGTCTGCAGCGGCTAGTTACTTCTTGCCGCCTTACCAGACCGTACCATACGCTAGCATGGCGGGAACATCCGGTAAAGCCACCGATCACGACGGTGTCTGGTCGGAAATCCTGGTGGCACGGACGTGGCCGAATTCGCCAGAATTCGCGGCGAACAAACGGTCCGCGAATTCTGGCGAATTTGGCTAGACGCCCGAAATCCCCGGCCAACTGTTAGCGGCAGCAAAGAAGCCCGGTTTCTTTGGGAAGCCGGGCCGGAACTTCTTGTTCCCGACACGCCTATCTACCCTTGCAAGGCCGGGCGACATCAATATAATCCGGGGTTACGGGGCGGAGGAATGCCTGATTTCCCGCGCCGCGAAAATCCGGTAGACTATGCCAAAGTGCGGGTGTAGCTCAGTTGGCAGAGCACAACGTTGCCAACGTTGTTGTCGTGGGTTCGATTCCCATCACCCGCTCTTTTTTGCTTTTCCCCCCTTGAGTTTTCGCGACTGAGTGCAGGGACTCATGAATACGGCGGACAAAGAGAACGACGAACTGCAGGACGTGGACGCTGCTGCGCCGGAGGCGGAGCCGCAAGAGGAACCCAAGCAACGGATGGAACTTCAGGTTACCGTGGACAACACGAGTGCCTGTGAGCGGCACGTCACGGTGGTGATTCCTCGGGCGGACATCGACCGTTATTTCGAGACGGAATTCGATGAACTGGCGCCGAAGGCCGAAGTTCCTGGCTTTCGCCCCGGTAAGGCTCCCCGAAAATTGGTGGTCAGCCGGTACAAAGAGCACATCGCCGACCAGGTCAAAGGCAAGTTGCTGATGGACAGCCTGGCCCAGGTCAGCGAGGAGCACAAGTTTTCGGCGATCAGCGAGCCGGACATGAAGTTGGATGCCGTTGTGCTGCCCGACGAAGGCGACATGACGTTTGAATTCAACCTGGAGGTTCGCCCTGAATTCGAGATGCCGGAGTGGAAGGGACTGAGTCTCCGGCAGCCCCGTCAGGAAATCACCGACAGCGATGTCGAGGCCCATCTGCAGCGGATTTTGAAGCGTTACGGAAAGCTCGTCGTCCACCACGAACCAGCCGAGGTCGGAGACTACGTCACGCTCAACCTCACGTTTTCCCGCGACGGCAACGTGCTGTCGAAGCTCCAGGAACAAACGGTCGTCGTCAAGCCGAAGTTGAGCCTTCGCGACGCCCAATTGGATACCTTCGGCGAACTGATACGCGGCGCCAAGGCCGGCGATCGGCGCGAGGCGACGCTCAAGATCAGCGAGGACGTGGACAACGAGGCGTTGAAGGGACAGGAGGTCCGCGCCGAGTTCGAGGTCATGAAAGTCGAGAAGCTGCAGTTGCCCAAGTTGACGCCGGCATTTTTGAGCGAGGTCGGCGGCTTTACCGACGAGGCCGACTTGCATGCCGCGGTCCGCGAGGAACTGGAGCGGCAGGTGAAGTTCCGCCAGCAGCAGGCGGTGCGCCAACAAATCACGAGCCTCTTGACTGCCGGCGCCAACTGGGCCTTGCCGCCCGCGTTGCTCCGCAAGCAGACCAAGCGGGAAGTACAGCGGATGGTGCTGGAACTGCAATCCGCGGGATTCAGCAACGATGTGATCCAGACGCACGCCAACGAGTTGTCCCGCCGGAGCCTGGCCTATACCGAGACGGCCCTCAAGGAGCATTTCATTCTCGAGCGACTGGCCGAGGAGCACGAGATTGATGCGGAGCCCGATGATTACAGCCGGGAGATTGAATTGATCGCCGAGCAGAGCGGCATGCCGGCCCGCCGAGTCCGGGCGCGGCTGGAAAAACAGGGCGAGATGGACTCGCTGAGGAACCAGATCGTGGAACGCAAGGTGATCGAGTTGATCACCAGCCACGCCCTGGTGGAGGAGGTGCCCTACGAACCGCCAACCGACGACGTGGTCGCGATCGATCATGTGATCAGCGGGGTGGAGGAGCGGGAGCCCATTCCCGAAGCCCATCACGGCGAAGAGCCGAAACCGCTGCCGGGGACGCCGACCCACAGCGGATGATGCGCAAGCCAGCAGGGAATGGCACGGGGCGCCGGGGGCAGCTTCGCCCAGGTCGACGGCACTGCCCTCTCCCTTTCGGGGTTGCGCGTGGCGGTCGCCGCGCCAGGGCCGGGAGTATGGGGGGCTGCCGCACGTCCGGGCGGGTGCCTGCTCGGACATCTCGGCCAGCGCCGAACTGTGTTATTCAGAGCTGCACCTCGTGCCGTGGCGGGGGTGGAGCGTGCCAGCATGACGGGAGTCGCGCCAATGCCCATGTCTGATTCGTACGGCTACCAGAACTATCAACGCCAGCGGCAGTTGACGCTGGGGGACCTGCTGCTGGAAAACCGCATCGTTTTCCTGCAGGGCGAGATCTACACCGGCAACGCCAACGAAGTGGTGATGAAGCTGCTGTATTTGCAGAGTGAAAATCGCCATAAGGAGATTCACTTTTACCTGAATTCGCCCGGCGGCGAGGTCGTCGCCACGCTGGCCATTTACGACACCATGCAGATTTTGAGCTGTCCGGTGGCGACCTACTGCGTGGGCCAGGCCGCCAGCGGGGCCGCCGTCCTGCTGGCCGGCGGCACCAAGGGCAAGCGTTTCGCCTTGCCGCACGCCCGCGTGATGCTGCACCAGCCGTATGGCGGCGTCAGCGGGCAGGTCAGCGATATTGAAATCCAAGCCCGCGAAATCCTCCGCAACCGGGAAATGCTGAACGAGATCCTGGCCAAACATACCAGTCAGTCGATCGAACGCATCGCCAAGGACACGGACCGGGATTTCTTTCTGAGCGCCGCCGAAGCCAAGGAGTACGGTCTGGTGGACGAGATTCTCACCAAGCCCCCGGAGGATGCCAGCAAGGACAAGCTGGAGGATTGACCCCGGCGCGTGATCGCTGCGGGCCGAGCGCGCCCTGGCGAAACCGCGTCCGCGCAACCCTACCGCCGAGAAAACGATACGGAGCGAGCGTAACATGCCCTTGATCCCCTATGTCGTCGAAAAAAGCGGGCGCGAAGAGCGCGTCTACGATATCTACAGCCGGTTGCTGAAAGACCGCATCATTTTCCTCGGCTCCCAGGTCAGCGACGAGGTGGCGAACGTGGTCGTCGCCCAAATGCTGTTTCTGCAGTCGGAGGACCCCAAGGCGGAAATCCATCTGTACATCAACTCGCCCGGCGGCAGCGTGACCGCCGGCTTGGCGATCTACGATACGATGCAGTGGGTCGCCTGCGACGTGGCAACGTACTGCGTCGGGCAAGCTGCGTCGATGGGGGCCGTGCTGCTGACGGCCGGCACCAAGGGCAAACGCTATGCGCTGCCCAACGCCCGCATCATGATCCACCAGCCGCTGGCTGGCGTGCAGGGCTCGGCGGAGGAGATCCTGATTCACGCCCGCGAGTTCCAGCGGATCAAGCAGCGGATGAACGAAATCCTCATCAAACACACAGGCCACTCGCTGGAAAAGATCGAGAAAGATACCGATCGCGACTGTTTCATGTCGGCCGACGAAGCAAAAGACTACGGCTTGGTCGATCAGGTGGTGTCGAGCATGCACGTCGTAGGCCTGCCGGCGTCCGGCAGCGGGGGCCGGTGAGGCGCCGGCGTGGCACGGCTTACTTGTTAGCCGTGCTGATCGAAAGCTCGCTCGCAGGCAACGCTGCACGGCTAACAAGTAAGCCGTGCCACACCAGTCAACTCGCTCGCAGGCAACGCTGCACGGCTAACAAGTAAGCCGTGCCACACCAGTCGTTCGGCCTATCGCGCGATCTCCGTAAAGCGGGATTCGCGGACCACGGTGACTTTGATTTCGCCGGGATACGTCAACTGCTCCTCGAACGCCTTGGCGATGTCGCGGCAAATTCTGGCGGCCCGCACGTCGTCCGTGTCCTTGGCGCTGACCAGCACCCGCAACTCGCGTCCGGCCTGGATGGCAAACGCCTGTTCCACGCCGGGGAAGCCGCTGGCGATCGACTCCAGTTCCTCCATGCGTTTGATGTAGCGTTCCAGGGATTCGCGCCGCGCTCCGGGACGCGACGCGCTGCACGCGTCCCCCGTCGCCACCAGCATCGTGTAGGGGTACTCCGTGATGATCTCGTCGTGGTGTCCCAACGCCGCGTGGACGACCTCTTTGCTCTCCCCGTGCCGCTTGAGCAGGTCCGAACCGATCTTGGGATGGCCGCCCTCGAGTTCGTGGTCGGCGGCCTTGCCGATATCGTGCAGCAAGCCGCAGCGGCGTGCCACGTCGCCGTTGAGGCCGATCATCTCCGCCAGCATGCCCGCCAGGAAGGCGACCTCGACCGAATGGCGCAGCACGTTCTGGCTGTAACTGGTGCGGAAGTGCAGTCGGCCCAGCATGTAGATCAGCCGTTCATGCAGGCTTTGCACGTTGACCTCCTGGGCCGCCTCCTCGCCTTTGCGGCGGATGAATTTCTCGATTTCTTTTTCCGTCTCCGCGACGATCTCCTCGATGCGCGAAGGATGGATGCGGCCGTCGACAATCAGCTTTTCCAGCGCCTGACGGGCCACTTCACGGCGCACCGGATCGAAGCCACTGACGATCACCACGCCCGGCGTATCGTCGATAATCACGTCCACGCCCGTCCGCTTCTCGAACGCGCGGATATTGCGGCCCTCGCGGCCAATGATCCGCCCCTTCATGTCGTCGCTGGGAATGTCGACCGTGCTGGTGGTGCTTTCGGCCGTGTGGGCCGCCGCGTAGCGGTGCAGGGCGGTCAGCAGCATTTCCCGCGACAACGCCTCGCAGCGTTCGGCGACTTGCCGTTCGTGCCGCAGAATGATCTGGCCGGTCTCCTGAGCGAGTTCCTCGTTGAGCGTCGTCAGCAGACGCCGCGTGGCCTCCTCGCGGCTCAGTCCGGCGATCTGGTGGAGTGTCTGCCGGTGCATTTCCAGCACCTTGGCCAGCTCTTCGTTGCGGCGATTGAAGGATTCGACTTTCTCGGTCAGCCGGCGTTGGGTGGCTTCGACGATGCGCTCCTGCTTCTGCACGTCGTCGGCCTGTTGCGTGAGCGTCTCCTCCCGCTTGTCCAGAATTCGTTCCCGTTCGCGCAGCTCCTCGCGCAGCTTGCTCGACTCCTTTTCGGATTCCGCCTTCTGCTGAAGCGTCTTCTCCTTGATCTCCAGTTCCGCGGTTCTGAGACGGTTGGCGGCGTCCTGGTTGGCTTGGGCCAGAATGCGTTGCGCCTCGGTCTCGGCATCCTTTCGGCGCAGCCGGTCGAGGGTGCGAAGCAGCGCAAAGGTCAGCCCCGCGGCGACCAATGCCGCGACGATGGCGATGATGGCTTCGGTCACGGTCCGCTCCTTGGATCATAAATCAGGAGCGTCCGCGGGCAGGCCAAGCCAACGGGGCGCCGGACGATGGGAGTTCGGTCTCGATCCCCGGCCTCGGCGAGAGGCTCAGCGAAAACGTCGAGCGTACACGTGGTTCATCGTTGACGGCGGCGCCGGGGCGGCGAGCCTCCCACACCCGGCCAGAGGTAATCGCGCACGTGAATTGCCGCTAATCGCTGAAATACAGTTTCATTTCGCCGAGGTTCAGGGGCCTCAACCAGCCAACCCAGCACCGAAATCCAGAAGCAACGCTCCCGCCGCCGCAATCCGGCACGACTTGCGCGCCCATCTGAGCAACAAACGGGGACGAACTGCAACTCCAAAACCAGGCCTGGAGCCAAGCCCCACAGAAATCGCAGGATCATCAGGATCAGGTACATGAATCGAACCGTCCACCAGTCAACGGCTGGCTGAGATCGCTCGCCGGATTGTCGCCGACAAGCTAAACCGAATCACTTACCGTCAAGCGCCCGCTGCTCCCGGACTGCCCGGGGGACGCGGTACGTTACGTTTACTTGAAACTCTGAACCCGACCTGCGAGCCGGTCGTCCGACCGGCCCACGGGTCTGACACAATGTTAACAGAGTCTATGGGACCTGAGAATAGTCCGCCCCCGCCCGGCAACAGAAATTGGCAAGATCATGGGCGGGTGTTGCGAGCGATGCCAAGCAGAGAATCGGCGAAAAAGAGTCACGATTTTCCGCTGGCAGCGTTGCCAGCGCCGACCGAATGGCAAGGCGAACCACTGTTACGAACCTGCCGATTGGGGAAAATGGGCAGGCCCTTCCGGGCCAAAAACGCGACCCCTAAGTGTCGATATCGAATTCCAAAATCCGAACGTCGAAATCCGAAACTCGCAACAAATCGGTTCCCAAGCGGGGATTGGGAGCCCGGCTGGCTCGAAAAAGGCCGGGCTTCCGAAAATCCCCGCAGAATCAGCGTTAACCCATCAGCTTTCCGCGTTCCTCTTCGCAGCTGCTCCCGTCCGGTGTAGCGTCCTTGTTCAGGTCGTACCAATCCTCGTCGAACTTCAGGAAGCCAGGTTCTCCGCCCTTGTTCTTGCCGATCGCCACGTTGGTTCCCAGGGCGATGACGGAGTCGCCCAAGGCCACCTCCGGCCTGCACCGCGGCTGGTTCTCTGGAGCCTTGTTGCGGATGCACCAGGCAAAATGTTCGATTTCCTCCGTGTAACCGCGGCTGACCGGCCCCATGCTTTCCGCCGTTTTCGCCGTCGCCGCGTGCCCTCCGCCACTGGCCTGCGTATCCATCGTCGGTCCGGCCTTGCCGTCCTTGACCGAGACGCGTGAGGTCGTATCCGACTCCTTGTACAGCATGATCTCCTGCTCTTTGTCCAGCACCAACGTGCCCTTGGTGCCCATCACGACTTCGCCGTAACCACCGAAGCCGTTGCCGTTGATCGTCGAGTAGCAGACGACGATCTTGCGGTTCTTGTCCGTCGCGTAGCCCGCGACGCCCTTTTCCGGATCCGGGAAATTGATGCTGGGATCGCGGTAGCCCACGTCGAATTTCGGATCGTATTCGGGTCCCGGAAACTCGAACATGCAGTACACGTGGTCCTCGGCATCGCGATCCAGGGGGAACACGTGACGGCCGCCGACGGCGTGTACCGACAGCGGATGTGCTTTCTTGCCGTCCTTTCGCAGGGCGCTGACGAAAATGCCCGCCGCATCCAGCTGATGGCTGCCCAGTTCGGCCATGAGCCCGCCTCCCGTGCGGTCCCATAGTCGCCAGCGACACAGCTCTTCCATCGCGGGACGAGGCCGGCCGTTCTCCAGCGTGGTGGAGATATAGCCGTGTTCTTCCGCGTTCAACTCGCGGTCCGCATTCCAGGCCCGCCACTGGGCGACTTGTTTGGCCAGCAATTGCGCGCGGGCCGGATCCTTTTCCTCCTTGAGTTCCGCCTCTTTCGCCTGCAATTCTCGGAGGATCCGGTCCACCTTCTTGCCGCCCCCGAACACGACTTCGCCGCCGGGCAGCGGCTGCTGCCAACTGTCCCTGCCGGGCAGATTGCCGCGGTGCCATTGGGCGCGAATGTGGTGCAACTGGCCCAGCAACCCCCAACGGAGCAGATTCACGGCGTTGTCGTACAGCACGCTGTAATGACGTTGATGCCCGACCGAGAGGTACAGTCCCAACTCGTTGGCCACGCGGCCCATCACCTTGCACTGGGCCACGTTGTGAGCCATCAGTTTCTCCGTCAGCACGTGCTTGCCCGCTTTCATCGCTGCGCACGCCACCGGGGCGTGCAAATGCAGCGGTAAACCGATGATGACGGCCTCGATGTTCGGGTCTTTGAGCAATTCCTTGTAGCCGCCGTTGGAGGCATCGTAGACCTTGACGTGCTTGCGAGCCTCGTCTTCGGACTTCCAGCCATACACGGCCATCAGGCCCTTGCGGACCGCCAGCGCCGCCGGCGTCGACCAATCGCCGTGAAAGGCCCGATGCACGTTGTACGGCCGTATGTCGGCAATCGCGGTGACTTGAACGTAGTCGGGATTCAGGGCCCCGATCAGAACATTCCCCTCGTCGCCGGTGCCGATCACGCCCACCCGCACGGGATCGGTGATCTTGTCGTAGCCGAAATACATCGCGCCCAGGCCGCCGCCGGTCACGGCCCCGGCCGCGATGACTCCCTTGAGAAAATCTCGCCGGGAAACGCCGATGGCTTCCCAGTAGTTGTCCCGTCCAACTTCGCGTTCTTCAGGCGTAAAGCTCATCATGGTCACTTTTTCTCCGTTTTCGGTGGGCAGCAGCGCCGCAGCAGACACTTGACAAGGAAATCCAGGCCGGCGAACTGTCCGGCTCCAACAGCGGCCAACACGAGGCAGCCGAACATTTCGATAATCTGATAGTGGGCCGGGATCGCTCCGGGAGCACCCGGCCACTGCGTAGCCACGATCATTGCCAGGAATCCTGCCCCGGCTAACGAGGTTATCCGTGTGAACAGCCCGACAATTAGGAGAATCCCCACTAACAGGTCGAACGTCGGGATGATCTGGTCGATGAACACCGTATCCATCGGCTTCCGCCCCGGCTTGCCGAGGGCCAAATGCCCTCGGACGGACTGTTCAGGCGTCGCCAAGGCGTTCAAATCGTCCTCCAGCCCCTTCCACATCATGTCGATGCTCGTGAGCCAGCCCTTCACTTTCTGGTCGAGTTCTTTTTCGATCGTCTCCACCTGTCCCCGCAGGGACGCGACTTCCATCCGCGAGTCGTCCTGCCGATACTTGTCGACGCGTTCCAGACCCTTAAAGTACTCGTCAATGTCGGCCGCGTTCTCGTCCAGCAGCCACGCGAACTGTTGCTCGCGGAATTTCTGGACCTCCTTCGCCTTGGCTGCCTGCTTCTGGTCGAAACCGTAGTGATTGACGACCTGTTCCCGGTACTGGTTCCAGGCTTCCAGTGTGCCTTCCCGGTCGAGCCGCGCGCGGCCGTGCTCGTCCCAGATGAACCAGTGGAACAGGGGCGTCAGGGGCCCTTTGGAGACCTTCATAAAGCCGACCGAGGTGAACGTGCCGCTCACCAGCTTGTCAGCACCTTCGCGAAAAAAGTGCCACCCAATGGCCAGTCGCAGGGCCACAATCGACAGGATGGCAAGCGTTCCGAGTCGATATGACGAGTTCAAGAGCAGCGTCTCCTGGATGCGGGGTTATGAATCTGAGGGCAGGCAAGTCAGCTCCTGGTGCGGCCCGAACGCCGCCGGCGGGATATCTTCGTACCCGCACATCATTATTACCAAGAACTCAGGCAGTGCAACGGCTCTTTGGGCCTGCCGAGCACAAGAATTTTGGTACATTGATCTCATGCTCAATCCCCTGCAGCCGGCGGAATCGTCGCACGCGAGCCCCGTCCGATACCCCCAGCGGGCCACTTCCTGGCGTCTGCGCACGCGTTTCCTCAACCTGGGTTACCAACCGTTGCTGATGGGAATCATTAACGTCACGCCGGACAGTTTTTCCGATGGCGGACGATTCCACGACACCGCTCTGGCGATCCAGCAAGGCCTGCAATTGGTGGAACAGGGAGCGGATCTGCTGGACGTGGGCGGTGAAAGCACGCGGCCGTACTCGACTCCGGTCGAGCCCCAGGAGGAACTCCGCCGTGTTCTGCCCGTGATTCGGGCGTTGTGCGAGCAGACGACGGTGCCCGTGTCAGTCGATACGTGCAAATCCCATGTGGCCGCGGAAGCGGTCGCGGCCGGCGCGGAAATCATCAACGATGTGACGGGGCTGGAAGGCGATCCCGAAATGCCGCGCGTCGCCGCGGATACCGGCGCCGGCGTATGCGTGATGCACATGCAGGGCACTCCGCAGAACATGCAGGACAATCCCTCCTATCGAGACGTTGTTGAGGACATTTTGGACTACCTGCGACGACGGCGCGACGCCCTGATCGCCGGCGGATTGGAACCGTCGCGGATCTGCCTCGATCCGGGCATCGGATTCGGTAAAACGCACCAGCACAACTTGACGCTGCTGGCCAACTGCGGGCGTTACCACGAACTGGGGTGCCCGCTGCTGGTGGGCCCCTCGCGCAAAGGGTTCATCGCCCACGTCCTGGGCGACAAACAGGCGGACCGCACGGCGGGCACCATCGGCGTCGCCCTGGCCCTGGCTCGGCAAGGCGTGCAAGTGATCCGCGTGCATGACGTACTGCCCGTGCGTCAATCGCTGCTGCTGTTTGACGCGGTGGGTGGCTTCGCCGCACCATGAGCGCCCGACACTGTCGCGAACTGTCCGCCATTGAATTCGGAGCGCCGGGTGGTTGCGAACCGGTCGCCTTTGCGTAGCATGGCTCTCTGAGCCGTGCAGATTCCCGCGGTATGTTGCCGCTTGGCACGGCTCGGAGAGCCATGCTGCGAAGATTCACCGCCGCTGTCCCCCAACACCGAACACTGACCCCATGCCCGACGCCGAGTTCGATCCCTCCCAGAACCCGTATCGCAGTCCCGTCGCCACGGACGAGGGCGGTGCTGACACGGATCGCCTCCAGCGAAAACGGGCTCGCGACTTTGCTTTGGTCGGTTTGTTTCTTGGGGCAAGTTACGGGGCTGCCACAGGAACGGCAATCACGGTGAGCCTGGATGTGATGCGCGCGCTGGTCCAGCTTCAGACGGAGCCAGGCTCCTTTTCCGCTTTCGATCGCATCGACGAGTGGATTACGTATTACGTCGCCGTGGCGGCCCTGGGCGCAATTCTGGGCGCGGCAAACGGCGCGGTGCTCGGCTATGTGCAGGGTTGGCTGACCGCCCATCAACCGCCCTTTTCTCGGCAGAGGCTGCAGGCAGTTGCCGCTTTCTGCTGGGCGAGCGCCGCAGCCGCTTGGTGCCTGTTGATCGACCAGAACATGCTGTCCGCCGCCCCGCGGACTTGGATGTTGTACCTGACGCTGCCGGTCGCCGCCTCGGCCGCAGGGTGCGGTGGAGCCATCGTGGCGACGAAACTGAGACGCGGGGTCCGGGACTAGGCCAAACTGCTCGTTCGTGATAGAGTCTGGCTTGCGATTCGTGCCCACATAACCAACGTCGCTGCGTAACTTGGCCTGCGCCGGAATCCTCGTTCAAGGCTTCGCGGAGCCCGTGAAACCTCAATTGAATTCCCATGGAAGGCTCGTTCCCCATTCCTGACTCGGCGGACTTGTTGGCTTCGCTGACTCCGGCGCAGCGGGAAGCGGCTGCGCACCTGGACGGGCCCTTGCTGATCCTGGCGGGGCCGGGCAGCGGCAAGACGCGGGTCGTCACGCACCGCGTGGCGAACCTGCTGCTGCACGGCGTCCCGCCCAACCAGATCGTGGCGTTGACATTCACCAACAAGGCGGCGGACGAGATGCGGCAGCGGGTCGAACGGTTGACCCAGCGCGGCGGCGTGTGGATGGGCACGTTCCACTCCTTCTGCGCCCGCCTGTTGCGCCGCTACGCCCCGCTGGTCGGCCTGCACGAGAACTACAGCATCTACGACGCGGACGACAGCCGGCGAGTGCTCAAACAAGTGCTGGGCGAAAGTGAATTCGCGGTCACGCACACGTCGCCGGAAGCCATCGCCAACGCCATCAGTTGGGCCAAGAACAGCCTGGTGACAGCCGACCAATACCTGCCGCGGGCCAACAGTACGGTGGGGGCCGTCGTCGCCCGCATCTATCCGGAGTACCAACAGCGGCTGATCGCCTCCAACGCCTGCGATTTCGACGATCTGCTGCTGCACGTGGCTACGCTGCTGCGCGAGCAAGACGAACTGCGGGCGCAACTGGACGCGCGGTATCGCTTCATCCTGGTCGACGAATACCAGGACACCAACCTGGCCCAATACGCCATCGTGCGGGCGTTGTCCATCGACCATCCGAACCTGGCCGTCACGGGCGATCCCGACCAGTCGATCTACGGCTGGCGCGGTGCGAACCTGAGCAACATCCTGGAATTCGAGAAGGATTTCACGCAGGTCAGAGTGGTGCGGCTGGAGCAGAATTTCCGCAGCACTCCGAACATTCTGCGGGTCGCGGACCACCTGATCTCGTTCAACGTGCGCCGCAAGCCCAAGAAGCTGTTTACCGACAATCCCCCCGGAACGCCGGTGCGCTTGGTGGTCTGTCCAACGGGGCAGGACGAAGCCGATGGGATCGCCCAGCGGATCGCCGAAGAAATCCGCGCCGGACGGTGCACGCCGCGCGACTGCGCCGTTTTCTACCGCATCAACGCCCTCTCGCGGTCGGTGGAACACGCGCTGCGACTGCAAGGCATCCCGTACCAGATCGTCAACGGCCTGGAATTCTACCAACGCAAGGAAATCAAGGACGTGCTGGCGTATCTGCACCTGCTGAACAACCCGCAAAACGATCTGGCCCTGCTGCGGATCATCAACACGCCGGCACGAGGGATCGGCAAGACGACCGTCGAGCGGCTGACGAACTACGCTCGCCGGCAACGGCTTTCTTTGCTGGAAGCGGCCCGCCAGAGCGGCTTGATCGAGTCGATCCCGAAACGCACGGCCACGCAGATCGCCAAGTTCGTCGCGGCGTACGACCGCATGAGCCTGCACGCCGGCGGTCCGCTGCACGAAACGATGGTCTCGGTCCTGCACGAGTCCGGCTACCGCAACGCGTTGGCCGATTCGGATACTGAAGAAGACCAGGAACGTCTGGCCAACGTCGAAGAGTTGCTGACCGCCGCCGAAGAGTTCGACCGGCAGCACCCGGAGGCCGAGCACGCGCTGGAGTTGTTCTTGGAACAGGCGGCCCTGGTCGCCGATACGGATGCGCTGGAAACGCAGCGAGACCGCGTGACGCTGATGACGCTGCACGCGGCCAAGGGCCTGGAATTCCCGGTGGTGTACATCATCGCCGTGGAGCACGGTCTGCTGCCGCACGAACGCAGCATCGAGGATCCGGAGAAGCTTGAAGAAGAGCGGCGACTGCTGTTTGTCGGCATCACCCGCGCCAAGCAGGAGTTACAGCTCAGTTGCGCCCAGTACCGGGCTTTCCGCGGAGACCGCCGCCCGACGATTCCCAGCCAATTCTTGATGGAATTGCCCCGCGAAGAACTCAGTTACAGCGAGCCGGTCGCGTACCATGCGGACTTGGACGACGACGAAGATATTGACGACTTCGATGACGATTTCGACGCGGAGAGCTTCGAGCCGACGCGCCACCGCACCTCGGTTTGGCGCGATGAAGATTTCATCCAGGAAGCGCCCGCCGACTACGAGGAGTACGACGCCGGCGACAGCGACTCACGGCGCCGCGGCCGGCGGTCCGGCGAAGGCGGCAGGATCAGCGGCCGAGCACACGTTTTCCTGCCGGGAATGACGGTCTGGCACCCGGACTACGGCACCGGCATCGTGCTCTCGGTAAGCGGCAGCGGGCTGAAACGCAAAGCCCAGATCCAATTCGTCCAGGGCGGCGACACGAAGAGTTTTCTGATCGCTCACAGTCCCCTGGAACCGGTGCCGGAATGAGGCCCCGTCCACGAACAATGTCGCCTTTCGCTCCGCGAAAGGACGCTCTTTCGCGGAGCGAAAGGCGACAAAACAGCGGTTTTGTTCTTGGACAGATTGCGGAGCCCCT
>Ga0116156_10002592_pt1 | contig 16360 bp, 12 predicted proteins | sample AD_UKC045_MetaG_FD_89891 | JGI IMG/M metagenome (GOLD analysis project Ga0116156, IMG submission 89891) | Active sludge microbial communities of municipal wastewater-treating anaerobic digesters from USA - AD_UKC045_MetaG | ecosystem: Engineered > Bioreactor > Anaerobic > Digestate | place: USA... | reverse complement strand
GCAGGTCGAGGCGGTCGAGCAAACCGGCGCGCGCGGCACGACGGCGCAGAACGCGCAACTGCGCATCGTCGCAGTCCAGACACAACACGCGGCCGTGTGGGCCGACCTGCCGGGCCAACGGCAGCGTGAAGTAGCCCATCGAACAACCCAGGTCGAGCACGGTCATGCCCGGCGCGACCAGGTCGCCGAGCACACGATCCGGCGGCTGCAGCAGCAGGCGCACCGGGTTGATCAGTAGCCAGCCTTTCCAGGAGGGAAACACGTACTTCGCCATGAGCGGCTCCTTCCTGATCAAGACGGAGAGGCGCGAACGGCTCAGTTGTTGTTTCTGAAACGATTGGTGATCGGCAGCCGACGATCCTTGCCGAAGGCGCGCACGGTGAGCTTGATGCCCGGGGCGGCCTGACGGCGTTTGTATTCGGCGAGGTCGATCAGGCGCACCACGCGCGCGACGACGGCCGGATCGAACCCGGCGGCGACGACCTCTTCGGCGCTGCGGTCCTGCTCGACGAGCCTTTCCAGAATCGGATCGAGCATCTCGTAAGGCGGCAACGAATCGGTGTCGCGCTGATTGTCCTTGAGTTCGGCGGTCGGCTCCTTGGTCAGCACGCGCTCGGGGATGATCTCGCGCCCGGCGCGCTGGTTGATGTGGCGGCTGACGCGGTAGACCCAGTGCTTGTAGCAATCCTTGATGACGGCGAAACCGCCGGCCATGTCGCCGTAGAGCGTGGCGTAGCCGACCGCGGCCTCGGATTTGTTGCCGGTGGTCAGCAGCAGGTAGCCGAATTTGTTGGACAGCGCCATCAGCAGATTGCCGCGAATGCGCGCCTGGATGTTTTCCTCGGTGATGTCGGGCGCGACACCGGCGAAGACCTCGGCGAGGATCGTGTTGTAGGACTGCATCGCCTCGCCGATGGGCAGCTCGTGCAGCGTGGCGCCCAGGTTGCGCGCCAGGGCCTCGGCGTCCTCGCGGCTGGCGTCGCTGGTGAAGCGGCTGGGCATGAACACGCAAACCACGTTGGCCGGGCCCAGCGCCTCGGCGGCGACGGTTGCGACCAGCGCCGAGTCGATGCCGCCGGACAGGCCGAGCACGACTTTTTCGAAACCGTTTTTGGTCACGTAATCGCGCGTGCCCAGCACCAGGGCCTGCAGCATTTCCTCGGCCGGATCCAGCGGCGGCTGGACGATCGTTTCCAGCGGCGGATAGTCGCTCGCGACCGGTTCGACCGGCACGGCCGGGAGGAACCGCCCCTGCTCCTGCGCCTCGCGGCGGTCGTTGCGCGATCGCGGATCGCGCAGCCGGTCGCGCAGCACCGCACCGACGTCGAGATCGCAGACGATCAGGTCTTCCGCGAAGCTGCGCCCGCGCGCCAGCAGGTTGCCGTCGTTGTCGAAGATCACGCTGGAACCGTCGAAGACCAGTTCGTCCTGCCCGCCGACAAGGTTGCAGTAGGCGAGAAACACGCCCAGGTCGGCCGCGCGCGTCGAGAGCATCCGCTCGCGCTGTGCGATTTTTCCGTGGTGGTAGGGGCTGGAGCTGAGGTTGATAATCACCGCGGCGTTGCCGGCGATGGCCAGTTCCTGCGCCGGACCGTCGGGCACCCAGAGGTCTTCGCAGATCGTCACGCCGATGCGGTGCTCGCCGAGGGTGAAAACCAGCGGCTGCGTGCCGGCCTGGAAATAACGGTATTCGTCGAACACGCCGTAGTTGGGCAGACGCATTTTGTGGTAGACGGCTTGCACCCGGCCGCCGGCGCAGATCGCCGCGGCGTTGTAGGCGTCGTCGAGCACGTCGACGAACCCGGCGGCCACGACGATGCCCTGCGCGGCGTGGGCCAGGCGCTCGAGTTCCTCGCGGTTGCGGCGCAGAAAATGCGGACGCAGCACGAGGTCCTCCGGCGGATACCCGGGCACGGCCAGTTCGGGAAAGACGATCAATTCGGCGCCCAGCGCTTTGGCTTCGTCGACGACGGCGATCATGCGCGCGACGTTGCGGTCCAGGTCGCCGACGACCGCGTTGATCTGCCCCAGGGCGATGCGCAATTTCATTCCCACACTCCACGGGTGAATCGCCGCGATTGTAGCACAGCGGCACACAGTCACAACCACATCCGCCTGTGACAGAAAAAATCTCCGCCCCGATTTGAATGGTCGTTCAAATCAGATATACTTCCCCATCCGCATCTAGCGGAAACAACGATTGAAAACATTACCAATCGAACGATCCCCACGGGATCATTCGCCTTGTCGCTCGACGGAGGTTGGACAATGTCTGTTTTCACGCAAAACCGCTTGTTGTTGCTTGGTTTGGTATTGCCTTTAATCATCGGCGCATGCGGCCAAACGGCCGATGATGACGACCATGACGATTCTCCATCTCCATCCGATGACGATAACGACGATAACGACACTGAAAACACGATGGACGCCGTTTCTTCGGCAACCCCGGGCGTGAATTCGATGAAACTGACGGCCGAACACTCCGGCTGGAAAAACGCCGGCTGCGCCCTCTGCCATGCCGACGCCCACGATCGAGGTTTTACCGGCGCCTCTTGCGTGACATGTCACGGTTCCAACGGCGCGTCGACCCGTCCGGCAGGTCACGCGAACGGCGATTGTTCCACGTGCCATGCCGACGCCCACCCCGGCCTCGGCTACCACTCGCCTTCCGACTGCCGGATGTGTCACGGCTATGAAGAGGTCGACGGTCCCGCATGCGCTGCAACCGAGGATTTCGACGTCGTCATCATCGGTGCCGGCGGCGGCGGTTTGGCGGCGGCAGCCAAACTGGCGCGAAACGGCCTTTCCGTAGCCGTTCTGGAACAACATTATAAGATCGGCGGATGCATCGGCACCTTTCAACGCGGCGACTACACGTTGGAAATCGGTCTTCATGCGATGGATGCGCTCGATCCGCCCGACGGCATGAACCGCGTCGTTTTCGAACAGTTGGGGATCCTCGATAAAATCACGCCGCTACGGCTGGATCCGCTGTATGTTGCGGTTTGGCCGGGGATCCGCTTGGCCGTTCCCGCCGATGTCGAAGCTTATCGGCAGATGTTGAAAGGCACGTTCCCGGAGGAATCCGCCAACATCGATCGCCTGTGGGACGATATGGCCGACTACGATATCGTCTTTGGCGCGATCAACAACATCATGTCGGGGAACGTTTCGATCGACGACCTGTTGACCATCGTCAAAAACCTGAACACCGCCATCGACCTGCTCGGGTTGAAAAGCCTGACCGTCGCCCAGATGTTGGCCGAATACACCGCCAACGAACCGCTGACGGCCGTTTGGACCCAATTGGGGATGTTCCTCGGCGTCGACATGAACAACCTTTCCGCCCTGATGTTCACGGTGATGTGGAACAACTACCACCGTCATGGATGCTATTATATTGAAGGCGGTTCCGGCGCCGTCACCGAGGCGATGGCTCAGGTCGTCGAGGAGAACGGCGGCACGATTCGACTCGGCGCCCGCGCCACGAAAATCGACATCGAGGGAAACCGGGCCGTGCGCGTTCGCACCCTCGATGACGGTTGTTATTCGGGTCGATACATCATTTCCAACGCCAACGCTCCCGACACTCTTCGTCAGATGGTCGGCGCCGAGCATTTGCCGACCGACTATCTGAACGCGTTGGACGAGATGTCCATCGGCTTGTCCACCTTTACCGTGTACCTCGGCGTCGATCACGATTACCGCGCCGCCTTCGACGGCAGTCACGAAATCTACTTTTCGGACACCTACAATGCCCAGGAAAACATGGAGGCCATGCTGCTGGGCGATATCGAGCGCGTGCCCGGCGCGGTGGTCAATTATTCGGTCGTCGATTCGACCTTGGCACCGGCGGGGAAAAACACCATGCAATTGACCGCCGTATTGCCGTACGATTGGGAAAACGATTGGCATTGGCACGAGGACTACGGCGACTATGTCGACCTGAAAACGGATGCGGCGCTTGCTCTGGTCGAGCGGGCCGAACAATTCCTTCCCGGATTGTCCGAACATATCGAAATCATGGAAGTCGGCACGCCGCGCACCGTCGAAGGCTACACACTCAACCCGCGCGGCACGATTTTCGGTTGGCATCACAATGTCGAGCAAACCCTCGAAAAGCGTTTAGCCAACCAGACGCCGATCGACAATCTTTACCTCGCCGGCATGTGGACCCAGCCCGGCGCAGGTCAGACGACGGTCATTCAATCCGGCGCCAACGTCGCGAAAATGATTCTCGATCGCGAAGGTCGGTGAAGCGCATTTGGATCCATAGGGGAAGCGTTTTCATCAGGTTTGTCGGCAGCGAATATTAATTACTTACGGTTGGCCGGACACGGGGCTCCAGGTGGGTTCGCGGCCCAGGCGGGCGGCGACCACGCGGTTTTGCTGGGAGACGTCCCAGCCGAGTTCTTCGAGCAGGTCTTCGAATTGTTGCGGCGGCAGGCCGTCGGTGCCGCCCCAGGTCGAGGGTTTGAGGGTGACGTACACGCCGCCGCCGGGGATGCCCCAGGCGGTGTAGGTGGACGGATAGTTATCCCAATCGTAAAGGCCGCCCCACGGGTTGCGCTTCCATTCGATCAAATAGGGGCCTTTCCAGCAGGAGAGATCGAGGTTTTTCCAGGAGGCACTATGGCTGCCGGCCTTCCAGCCGTATTTTTCGGCCAAGCCAGGATCGACGCCGCGGTAGACGTCGGGCGGGTAGAAGCCGCAATCGGATTCGAAGCGCGCCGCCGCTTCCTTGACCATGCGCATGTCGGTCTGGAAGATGGCAACGTACGCCCGTTGGCGGGCCCATTTGGCGGAAACGGCGCCGGTAACGGAAAGGATCGCCACGATCGTGACGACGATCAGCACCTCGATCAAAGTAAAACCGTTTTGACGTTGTCCCGTATGCATTCCCGCCCTTTCCAAACAATCCGCTGAAAATCCTGATGATGATAATAGCTGCTTTGAGTATATCGGTAAAAGAGGATGAATAATCAAGTCGTTTCCATGTAACCGGCATTCCAAAGACCATCGTCTTTTTGCACTTCCCATAAATTGTGCTATGCTGCCGCGCATGTCCCGCATGGTGTACGGCAAACGTCCGGTAATGGAAGCGTTGCGCTTTCAGACGGGACAGGTGCAGCAACTGCTGGTCGACCAGGCCAAGGCGAAGATCCTCGGCGAAGTGCTCGATCTGGCTAAGAAACTGGACGTGAAGGTCCAGTGGACTTCGCGGGCGCACCTGGATCAGCTCACGGAAGGCGGCAATCACCAGGGCGCGGCGCTGACCGTGCGGGAATTCGACCACACGTCGATCAAGGACTTTCTCGCCGGAGCGGGAAAAAACGCGCAGGTCGTGGTGGCGCTGGACGGGGTGACCGATCCGCAGAATCTCGGTTCATGCCTGCGCGCGGCGGGGGCTTTCGGGGCCGACCTGGTAATCATCACCAAGGATCGGAGCGCGCAGGTGAACGCGGCGACGACGCGGGCCGCGGCAGGGGCGACCGAAGCGGTGCCGATCGCGCGGGAAACCAACCTGGTGCGGGCGCTGGAGCAACTGCAGGCGGCGGGCTTTTGGGTATACGGTCTGGCGGTCGACGGCGCGCGGGCGATCGGCGCGGCGGATCTGCGCGGCAAGGTCGTCCTGGTGCTGGGCAGCGAGGGCGAAGGGATGCGGCGGTTGGTGGCCGAAACCTGCGACGAGTTGGTGCACCTGAACGCGCACGGGCCGATCGAAAGCCTAAATGTGGGGCAGGCCTGCGCGGTGGCCCTATATGAAGTATTTCACCAAAAAGGCCGAGCGACCGATAAGTAAAGACGACATCAAGCGAGAGCGCCGTTGGATTATCCACGAACGTCCTTGGATGAATAAAGGAGAACAGGGTGGAAGAGCATCGTTATCAAAAGCGCGTGGCGAAAAACCTGTTGGCCAAGGTGATGACGCAGACCTCGGAATTTTTCGGCTTTGTGCAGGACCTGGCGCAGGGCGGCCTGGGGCTGACCACGAACCGGAAGATCGATCCGGGAACGACCGTGGACATTCATTTGAACATTCCGGCCAAGCCGACCATGAAGCTCACCGGGCGCATCGCCTGGCGGCGCGATCTGCCGGCGCTGGCGAAAAACAAGTTCCAGTTGGGCGTGGCGCTGCAGGAACCGCCGGCAGAATACACGAAGTTCGTCATCGGTCTGATCCAGTACGAAATGGAGCGCCGCAAGGACAAGCGTTTTTCGGACATTCTGGAGATCCACAACGAGGATGTGCTCGACCTGTTGGACGCGGCGACGGCCGACGTTTCGGCGAGCGGGTTGTACGTGCGCACGGGGCGGCCGCTGCCGGTGGGCAAGCAGTTCGAATTGAAGCTGGCCGCGCCGGCGCTGCAGGAACCGATTTTCTGCCTCGGCGAAGTGGTGGCGACCTTCGAATGCGACCCGGACGATCTGGATCACGCGTACGGCGCGGGCCTCAAGATCATCTCGTTCATCGGCGAGGGCGAGGAGCGCTTTTCGGCGTACATCCGCACGCTGGACGAGCTGTATAAATTCCACTGGCCGCCGGAAATCAAGAACAAACAGGCAATGGCGGTCGCCACGGCGGTCGAGGAAATACAGATCGAGGACGAGGAAATCCCGATCGGGTAACGTGAAAAACAGCATCTTCCGGGTCAAGAGACTGTCGCTTTTCCCGGCATCGGCAAAAAAACGTCTGCCGCCCTTGCGGGTCCTGGGGAATCAATGGTCTCTTTTCCCCTACGCTCACGCAGCGAGCCGCCTTCTGCCGCCCCTGACGGAGCTGCCGGCCGCCTGACGAAATAGTGAAAGACCTTCTCCAGCGACGCGGGATGACCGGGAAGAAAACCCGCCGATGCGGCAATTGGTTATTACAATTTGACAGCAGGCGCGCGGCGTGGTTTGATTCGGCGCATGATCAGAGCGCAGACACTTCAGCACGTGACCCAACTGCGGATAACCGACTTGCGGCGGGCCGGATGAAAACCGAACATCCGTTGGGCCGCTATTTACCGCTCGTTTTTTGCCTGGGCTGTCTGACGGCCACAACGATCATGCTCGCCGCAGCGTATCCGTCGCAGGCCGCCCACCGGTATTTCGCCCAGGGTCTGTTCGTCAACGGGATGACGTATTTCGATCTGCGCGGATGGCTGATCGACGTGCTGGTCGCCCTGCCCTTGTTCACGCTGGCGGTGGAATTGGGGATTCGCGGCCGACGTTTGGCGGCGCGGCGGGAGCGCCGCGCGTTTTGGTGGAAGAGCGGGTTGACGGCGGCGGCCATCGCGCTGACGCTTGCCCTGTATATCGTCAAAGACCGCGTGTTCGGCTTGAACATCGCCGTCGGGATGATGGCGGCGGCGATGTTCTTCATCGTTTTATCGGCCAGGCCGCGGCCGGCCGGCGACCGGCGCTATCTCCGGTGGCTGCCGCTGGTCATCGCGGCGCTCAGTCTGCTGCCGGCGGGCGCGGCGAGCTGGTTTCGCGTCCGGCACGGCAAGCCGACGGGCGCACCCAACGTCATTTTGATTTCCATCGACACGCTGCGGGCGGACCATCTGTCGTGCTACGGGCACCCGCAGAACCTCACGCCCAACATCGACGCGTTCGCGCGCGAAGGCGTGACTTTCGCCAACACGATCGCGCAGAGTTCGTGGACGCTGCCCTCGCACGCCTCGATGCTGACGGGTTATCTGCCGTCGTCGATCGGCGTGTTTCACGAGAGTTTTCCGCTGCGCGAGAGCGTGACGACGCTGGCCGAGCTGTTGCGCGAGCAGGGCTACGCGACGGTGTCGTTCAACGGCGGCGTGCTGCTGGACGCGCATTTCGGCTTCGCGCAGGGGTTCGACCGGTATTGGAGCTTCGACGGCAACAACAATCCGAACAATCCGAACTCCATGAACGACCTGGCCAGCATTCTGAACAAGACCAGGCGCAATCTACCCACGCTCAAGGGAAAGAAGTTTTTTCTTTTCTTCCATACCTATCAGTTGCACGATCCGTACAATTTCCACCCGGGCATTTCCGAACCCGGGGCCGCGAAGTGCAGCGACAGCGAACAGAACATTCCGGAGTGTCTGCTGGCGTACGAGGGCGAGGTGCGGTACGTCGACCGGCAGATGGGCACGCTGTTTCAACTGCTGCGGGAAAACGGGCTGCTGGACAATTCGCTGATTATTTTTACATCAGACCACGGGGAGTCGTTCCTGCGCGACAAGCATCATCACACGGGCCACGCGATTTATCTGTACGACGAGTTGATCAAGGTACCGCTGATCGTGCGTTTTCCGGGCGGCGAGCATGCCGGGCGGGCGATCGGGGCGCAGGTGCGGTTGCTGGATCTGGTCCCGACGATTTTGGATTTCGTGCAGGCGCGGCGCTTCCCCGGCGAGGGCAAGAGTCTGCTGCCGCTGATCGCGGGCACGGAGACCAAGGATCGTCACAGCCTGTCGGAATATTATAAAAATCCGCATTTGAAAATCAAAAACCTCACGCGGTTTTCGTTGCGCACGCCCGAAGCGAAGCTGATCGTGAACCAGCGGCGCACGGAAAACGAGTTCTTCGATCTCCAACGCGATCCCGGCGAACTCGATAACCTGCTGGCGCAGCCGACGGACGACGAGCAGGCGCGCGCCAATGAACTGATGCATCGGTTGACGACCCTGCGCGCCGGGCGGCGGCTGCTGGCGGCCGACCTCGATCCGACGAACGCCAAGCAGATGCGGGAAGTGCCGCCTGAACTTTACAAGCAGCTCAAAGCGCTCGGATACGTGCAGTAGCGGGGGAACCGACCGCGCAGGACGCGACGACGGCGAACTTGAACTTGCGGGTTTTGCACACTGGGAAAACAGCGCAAGCCGCACAAATTCAACTATTGTTTCTCGAATCCCGAAGTCGAACGGTCAGCCGATTATTATTGCGTTTTGCGCCAATTCTCTATTAATATTCTTGGGTTATAACTTGTTAAAATGGAGTACACGCGATGACCGGATACCATAACCACTTCAAGTTGATTGCCCTGTTGCTTTGTCTGCCGTTTCTTTTCCTGAGTTCCTGTGGTGACGACGACGATGATGACGACTCGGGTAATGCCGCAGACGACGACACCGACGACGACGATAACGACACTGATGACGACGATACCAACGATGACGATACCGACGATGACGACACCGACGATGACGACACCGACGATGACGACATCGACGATGACGACACCAATGATGACGATACCGGCGACGACGACACGTCCGAACCACCGACCGTGGTGGATATCTCGCCGGAAATGAGCGAGGATGAAATTCCGCTGGGATCGCCCGTCGTCATTACCTTCAGCGAAGCGATGGACAAGACGGCCGTGGAAGGCGCGTTCCAGATGGCCGATTCGTCGACCGTGATCACCGGCACGTTTTCCTGGAAGGCTGACGACACGATCATGACCTTCCAACCAACGGACCCGATGGCTGAATACCGCACCTATTCCGTGAGTCTGACCGGAGCGCAGACCCTCGACGCCACCGGGCAGCCGATGGCGGAAGATTACTGGATCGAGTTCGATTCGGTGGACTTGTGGACCCGCGAATATGCCGGCGCCGGCACGAACAACGAAATTGGATACGGAGTGGATATAGACGATGCCGGCAACGTTTACGCTTGCGGATATGAGGCAACGGCCGCACAGGGCGATGACGCCTGGATGCGTAAAATCACCAAAAACGGGTTCGAAGCCTGGAAAGTCACTTACAACGGACCCGGCAACGACATTGATTGGTACACCGGCTGCGCCTACGATCCCGCCGGTTATGTGATCGGCGCCGGTCGCATGAAGCCGGCGGACAAAAGCACGTACGATATCCTCGTCGGCAAATACCACGCCTCGGATGGAACGCCGGAATGGATAAAGACGTTGTCGCCGTCGGCCACTCATGACCTCGCCTACAATGTGGCGGTCGATGCCGATTCGAATATCTACCTCACCGGCAAATATGTCGAACAAGATCCGACTACCGATTGGATTTGGGTCGGCAAATACGACGAGGATCTTAACGAAATCTGGACCGACAGCTATGCCGCCAGCAGCAATGATGATTCACACGGAAACAGCATTGCCGTCAACGAAAGCGGGGTGGTGGCCGCGGTCGGCACCTATTTTGCGACCAGCACCAATCCCAATGTTTGGTTGCGCGTCTACGATGCCGACGGCACGGTGCTCTGGACGGAAATCAGAGACGGCGGCGAGAATGGTTACGATCTCGGAGAAGGCGTCCAAATCGATGCCGAGGGGAATGTATACGTGACCGGTCGCCAGAACGATTACGACTTGTTCGTGCGTAAATACGACGACGCGGGCGATCTGGTCTGGGAGGTCGTTCAGGAGGATGATTATTGGGGGCGATCGATCACGCTCGACACCGAAGGCAATGTCTGGTTGGCGGCCGAGAAATACGTCGACGGGGAAAACTGGAACATCCTGATCGAAAAGTTTGACGGCGACGGAAATTACCTGTGGGAAAACAGCCTGAACGGAACCCTCAACAACTTCGACGGCACCCGCGGGATTGCCACCAACGCCAAAAACATCGGCGTGTTGACGGGGTTCATTCGCCATACATCCACCGGCGCCGATGTCTGGGTGCGTAAATACGATCCCGACGGCGGCTGGAGTAACTAAAACCGGCTAAAACAAACCCCGCTCCTTGATGCCAGGGAGCGGGGCTTTTCTGTTAAATACGGCGTTCGGTCAGGAAGCGTTCGACGTCGTCGATGAAGCGTTTGGTTTCGCGTTCGATCTTTCCGGTCAGCGCGGGGAGATCGTCAAAGTTCGGCTCGGCCGCGGCGACGTGTTCGATAATGGAATCCGCACCCTGCACGGAGGGCACGAGGCGATAATTACGCCAGCCGCTTTGCTTGATCGCCTGCCAGAATTTGCCTTGCACCTGCTTGTTGGCGGCGGACAGCCACAGCTCGAAAGTGCAGGTTTCATGCAGGAAGACGACGGCGATTTTGAGCTTGCGGGCCTTGAGCGCCGGGGGAAACAGCGCGAAGTAGGTCATGTCCATGTAGCCGAAGTAGACGTTGCCGGCGACGGCGTAATCGGGAAATTCATTCTGAAACGTCGTGCGCAACGCCTGCATGTATTCCAGCAGACCGCGGTACGCCTCTTTGACCGCGCCCTTCGCCAATTGCTTTTTGTACTCCATCACCTTGACGTGAAACGAAGTCATGGTCGCTCCTTCTATTGTAATAGTTGCGGCAGTTGGAACGCGCCGTCGGGCGACGGGGGGAAGTCGTAGACGGCGAGGACCGCGTCGAGGTTGAGCGGGCCGTACAGGTGCGGAAAGAGCGGCTCGATCGCCGGATCGTGCGGCGCGGGTCCGGCGGGCGGTTCGTACTTCACCGGCGCGGAGGTGCGCCGTTCGTCGATGCACAGCAGCAGCAGATCGGTCCGGCCGCGAAAGAAATGGCCCGCGGTGTCGACGACCTGCGCGCGGGTCGAGCAGTGGATGAAGCCGTCGGTCGCCAACGAGGCCGGTCGGTATTCGCCCTGCGCCTGCGCTTGCGCCCAATCGTCGCGGGAAACGAGGTGAAAGATGACGTGCATCGGTTATCCTTCGTTAGGTTATTCTTTCAGCCAACCCCAGGAAAAACGCGCGAAGGCGATACGCCTGTAGGGCAGAAACGGCAACGGTCCGGCTTCGTAAAGCAGGCCGAGGCGGCCGTCGGGGATCAGCGCGAGGGCCGAATAGGCCGCGCCGCCTTGATGAAGCACCCTTGAATAGGCCCAGGACTCGCCGCCGTCGAGGCTGAGGCGGACGGTCAGGCGATGCCGCAACAGCTCGGTTGTCGACGCGGGATTGGCAAAGAGCAGGCCGGCGGGCGTTTGCAGGAGGCTGCCCATGCAGGAGGGGTCCGGCAGGGCGTCGTCATGCACCGCTTCGGTCCAGGTTGCGCCTTCATCGTCACTGCGGGCGATCCAGCGCCGGTGCGCGGAGGAAAGATCGCGCATGTTGAGCAGCAGGCTGCCGTCGGCGAGTTGCGCAACCTGCGCTTCGTCGGTGTCGGGGCCGAGAACGCCGCCGATTTGCCAGGTTTCGCCGTCGTCGCTGTAGATCACGTGGGAGTGCGCCTCGCCGGTGACGGAGTTGCGATGGTCGCAGGGCACAACGAAGCGTCCGCTTGTCAGTTGGATGGAACGGCCGGGGCCGGTGGCATACCAGGTCCATTCGGGGAGGCTGACGGCGTCGGTGATTTCGACGGGCGCGGACCAGGTTTCGCCGTCGTCGACGCTACGGGCGACGAACACGCGGCGGTCGTACTGATCACGGGCCGGGTTGGTGCAGAACGGCAAGAGAATGTCGCCGGTGGCGCGGTCGACCACAGGCGCCGGATTGCCGGCGGTGTCCGCACCGTTGTCGATGATCACGCGCAGGGCGGACCAGGTTCGGCCGTTGTCGGCGCTGCGTTTCATCACCAGGTCGATATCGCCGGTGTCGGAAATGCTTTGCCGCCCTTCGCCAAAGGCGAGCATTGTGCCGGCCGCCGTCTCGATGATCGCGGGAATGCGGTAGATGCGGTAGCCTTCCTGTCCGCCGACAAACACATCGGCTTCGGCAAAGAAGACTTCATCATCGTCGTCGTCGTCGAGCGCGTCGTCGTCGGCGACGTCGTCATCGTCGGCAACGGCGTCGTCATCGGCAACGGCGTCGTCGTTATTGTCATCGTCATCGCCGCCCGCGCAGGCGAAGGCCGTCACGATGGCGAGGAGCGCCGACAACCAAGTCAACGCGGCACGGTGAAGGAGCGGCTTGGACATCGGATTTACCCAGCTTTCGACATTTTTAGGTCGCCGGTTGCGTTCAGCGCCATGACCGGATGAACCGCGGACGTTCATTATCTACTGCACCGGAATGCGTCCGTCAAACAAAAGGGCGGACCCGATCGGCCCGCCCTTTTCGGTGATCACCTATATGTTGCGGATCAGTCGGCGATTTTCACGATGATCAGCATCTGCTCGCCGTTGTCGGCCACGTAGGCGTACTTGCCCATGACCCACACGCCGTGCGGCGCGCTGCCCATATCGACCTCGAGGTCCAGGGCGTCGCCGATCTGCTGGAGGTCGGCCGGGTCGGCGGCATCGACGAGGACCAGCCCGCCCCAGGAGTCGGCGGCGGCCCAAACGTCGGTGTAAGCCGTGCCGCCGATGGTCAGCGCGCCGGCTTTGTAGGCGCCGTAGAAGCCGTCGGCGGTCTGCAGGACATCCAGTTCGGCCATCGCGGCCGGGTCGGAGACGTCCACGGTGATCAGGCCGGCGCCCCAGTCGCTGAAGAAGAGCGTGTCGCCGTCGAGTTTCACATCCTGACCCCAGGGCTCGAAGCCGGCCGTGCCCGGGTTGAAGTACTCATTGAGCACGGACATGTCGGTCGGGTCGGACACGTCGACGGAAATCAACGCGCCTTCGCCGCCGCCGCAGTAGGCCACGTCGCCGCCCACGCCGAGGTTGTAGCAGGTTTCGCCGGTGGCCACCTGAATTTCACCCAGGGAGGTCGGATCGCCCTTGGCTTCGCTGACGACTTCCAGGTAGCCGTTGCTGCCCGCACTGCCGCCGATGTAGATCGTGCCGTCCTCGCCGCGCGCGATGGCATTGAGGATGCCGATGGTGGTCGGAATGAATTCCCAGACGAGTTCCGGTTCGGCCGGATCGGACACGTCGATTTTCAACAGGTTGTCGCGGTTGGCGACATAAAGGAAATCGCCGTCGAGCGCGAGGTTGTAGGACTCGCCACTCGAGGGATTGTACTGACCGACAATCGCGGGCGCGGCCAGGTTGGCCACGTCGACGACGTAAACGCCCTGGGATTTGGCGGCTACGAAGCAGGTGCCCGTTTTGCACGCCAGATCTTCGGCGTAGTCGATGTCCACGTATCCGGTGATGTCGCCGAAGGCGTAGGTATCGTCGTCATCGTCGACGGCGTCATCATCGGCGGCGTCATCGTCGGCGGCATCGTCGTCGGCGGCGTCATCGTCATCGTCATCGTCGTCGTCAGCGGCAACATCGTTGTCGTCATCGTCATCGTCGCCGGAGCAAGCAAGCATCGAACTGAAAAGAATCGCGGCCATGAGCAGCAAAACCATTAAACGCATCTTGTTCATTATTTCCCTCCTTGCCAAATAAGGTCTTTTACCGATCCGTGACAAGAGACCCCGTCCTAAATAACTTTCGAACGATTTACCGATGCAACCTCTTACAATCTCATTGGAATTCGCTTTTTTGGCATGATAGGCCCATTCGGAAAGACGAGTCAATAGACTCGACCTTTTATCCAGACAACCCCGAGATGGACTGAAAAGACCAAGTGCTGCATTTCCTATTAAGCGGTTATGAGCGTTCTTACGTGCAGCCAATCGGCAAAACAACGAGGTTTCTCCAACAACAATATGCGGCCAATTATTATGCTTGGAGACAACAATACTTGACCTTGCCGCGATTGTTTCTCCAGTTAAAAATGTTTGATCTATGCAGATGGACTGAATACTTTTTCATCGTCATGGCGGAGCGTGCCAACGATTTCATGACAACATCAAACCAAAGATTAGGGTGGCAATTTGGTGTTGGCTTCATCCTTCGGCGGCGGGTTGATGAAGACAGTCTCGGGCGGCGCCGCAGGCTGCGGTGGTGGATTGACCGGAACAACATCTGTCGACTAATTTACAAGTTAGTTGATTCATTGACAGACATCCGATTCGTGGTATCATTTTTCTTCGAGGTTGCGGAATATCAGAAAGCAACGAAAGTTGCGTATGTGGAGGAAATCATGACGAAATATAAATGCAATCTACTTATAATCACCGCTATTTTGGCTTCATTGTCCATTTTTGTGGCCGCCTTGGCAGCTTGCGGCGATGACGATGATGATGATGATAGCTCTGATGACGTTGCGGATGATGACGACGACGACGATGACGATGACGATGACGACACTGTCGATGACGATGACGATGACGACACAATAGACGACGACGATGACGATACCGGAGACGATGACACAGAGCCAACTTGCACGTTCCTTAATGGGGAATTAAACGGCGATTGGGAGTTTAGCGGCGTCAACAACGTTGATCCGCCGGAATCCTTTGAAGCCACCGCAACCATTACCCATAATGTCGGTGAATGCACATTCTATTTCGCCAGCGAAGAACTCGATCTGGGCTTGAACGGCACGATCGTGGGATTGAATTTTACCGCCCTATGGAGCGATCCGGACACCGGCGAGTTTTTCCAACTCGACGGAACTCTGAATAACGAAGCTACCCATGCGGAAGGAACCGCCACCGGTGACACCGCAGGAGAGATCGTCGACGGAACGTTCACCATGGACAAATTGAAGTAACCGATTCTTTGCTTATCGACGGCGCAGCGTGTTCGCATGTTGCGCCGTTTTTTTGCATTCATCCGCTCTCTTCACCGATCGATCAGAAACGATCTGTCTTTTTTGTTCGCTACGTCCCAATGTGTTTGTTGGTCGTTCCGAAAATAGTCATGTTAACACTACAGATTTTACGTTATCTGCCGTGATCGTTCGGTTCCGCTCATGAGCACCGCGCCCAACCAGCATCCCTGGTCTCCGGGTGAAAAAGAACATTTCCTAATTATCATATCAAGATAGACAATTCTCTTTATCACGCCTATTCAACATGTTGTTTCTTTTTCCCAGGATGAAGGTAAATACTTCCTTTTTACCTGCATCGCGCGTAAAGGCAGGTCAGTCGGTTGGTTGAGAGGGCGGCAAACGCAATACAGCATTGCGCAGCAGAATACTTCTCGGTGTGTCGACCATCTGCTTTTTCCATTGCTGAAGGGTCTGTAGATTTTGGTGTAACAGATCGGGCGTCACCAAATTGAATGCCGGCTCCGGTCGTAACTCGATGATCGGCCCATCCTGGTCCAACTCCGCGACTCCGGCGACTCGACATGAAAAGCCATATTCTCCCAAAGCGTTGCATAACTTGGCGGCTTCACGATGTTTCCCAATCACCGTAAGCGGTTTATTATAAGTTATCGAGGTGTTCAAGGCCGCCACGATCTCGACCGGATTGAAGGAAGTGCGGATAAATTGTCCGTCGAGCTTTCCAACTTTCATAACATATTTACCAACAAGGACGCAGATCATAAAAGACAAAATCATGCGGGACAATATTTTGATCCATCGAGAGCGCAGATAGAAGGGCAACGTCAACCAGCCGATCTCCAGCGCAAAGATAATCGCCATCGCCGCCAAATAGTTGCTCAGTAGAGCATGAATAACAAATGTTAGCGTTGGCAAAAGAACAGGGGGATGATGAAGGTTGCGCAAATAGGACCAGAAAG
>Ga0116156_10002580_pt1 | contig 16426 bp, 12 predicted proteins | sample AD_UKC045_MetaG_FD_89891 | JGI IMG/M metagenome (GOLD analysis project Ga0116156, IMG submission 89891) | Active sludge microbial communities of municipal wastewater-treating anaerobic digesters from USA - AD_UKC045_MetaG | ecosystem: Engineered > Bioreactor > Anaerobic > Digestate | place: USA... | reverse complement strand
GAACCCATTGCGATGTTCACTCACGACGTTGATCAGGTTAATATTAATTCTATAGCGCATACGCTTAAATTTATTGAATCCGCGGTAAAAAACAAAGATTATAAATCTTTTATATACGCCGCGTCTCAATTCAAAAAAAGAATATGTTCGACAAAAGCGATAAATGAAATTAATTATGAAGAATATCTTGAAACAGAAAATAAATACGGTTGTAAATCAGCTTTTTATTTTACCTGTCTCGGTTCCGATCGCGATAATATCGATCCGTTATACGATTTGAACGCAAAACTGATTTACAATAAAATCACCGTAAAAGAATTATGGAAAAGAATTCTTGAAAACGGAAATGAAATAGGTCTTCATTCAAGCGTTTATTCGATAAAACGCGAAACTCAAAAAGAACTGAAAAACGAATTGCAAAGAATGCGTTCTGAAATACCGGAATTAAAAGGAATTCGCGCTCACACGCTTCGCGTCTCCGAAAATTTTTATAAAATTCTCGACGAAGAAAAAATTGAATACGATTCGTCTTATTCATACAACGAAATGATAGGATACAGGTCCGGACATTTTTTGCCGTTTTATCCTTTCATAGACGGCGGACGTCTTTCGGTATTGATTATTCCTTTTTCATTTATGGACAGCATACTCGCTCATCAGAACGGTTATCCGAAAAATGAAAATGAAAAAAATATGCATTTTGAAATAATAAAAATCCATATTGACAGCATAATAAAATCCAAAGGAATTATGGTATTCAACTGGCATTTCAGAACAGTTAATCATTACAGAATGCCGTATATGTTTGAAATATACAAAAACATTCTCGAATATTTAAACGAAAAAAAAATAAAGTTTGTAAGACCCTGCGATTTTGCATTATCTTATAAAAAATATTTAAATCAATTTTTTTAACATAAAACTATGACCGATTGGAACAAATATTGGGATAACCGCTCTAAAACCGAATCAAGCGCGGTTTCCGCTTCAGGATATACTCAATGCGGAATAACCGCTCCGCATGAAATCATCGCTGCTATGCAAAACGATATTTCTGAAAAATTGCAAATATCGCCAAACGACCAAATGCTTGAAGCCGGATGCGGAGCCGGAATGCACATAAAAGTTTTTAAACCAAAAGTGAAAAAATTAATCGGAACAGATTTGGCGTTCGGTATGACCGTCCGTTCTAAAAAAGATTGCGGAATTAACGCGGTTAATTCAGGGTCTGTATCGCTACCTTTCAAAAATTCAACATTCGATAAATTATTGTGTTACAGCGTATTTCATTATTTTCCAGATATGAATTACGCGGAAAAAGTCGTTAGAGAATTCGTAAGAGTAGTTAAACCCAGCGGAATAATTCTTATCGGCGATATTCCGGATAAAATAAAAATAAACGATTACCTGAATTATATGAACAAAGGCGACAAAATTAATAATCTGAAAGACAAAATCAAATACATTCTCAACTCTTTAAAAATAAAAAAATTCAATCTTGAATTATTTTATAAAAAAGATTTTTTTAAAACGCTAAACGTTGAAAATTCCCTTGTTTCAGTGCTTGAGCAAAATTACAGACCTTGCCGGATTTTAACCGAGATGCGCATAAGATTTGACGTGATTATAAAAAAAATAAAATAATAAAATGAATTTAGCAGCCGGAATTATAACAAAAAAAAATAAATCTGAAATCCTTGAAAGAATGATAAACTCCATAAATTTTTTTGGAGATAAAACATGCAAAGCGGCCGCAGGCGATTTTGCCGCGGGCTGGATTTCAAAAGAAATATATGCCGCCAAATCGGCGGAATTTAATAATGTTATCGTCATTATTCTTGGAAACATTTTTAAAATAAATTGCAAATTAATAAAAAATAATAATTTTGAAGTCAAAGAAATTTTCGATTTGTTCGAAAAAACCGGAACCGCGCTCGGCAATCATATTGAAGGAGAATTTAATATTGTTATATATGATTCTAATAAAGCAGAATTATTTTTATTCAACGACAGATTCGGATTGATTCCATTATATTATTATTTCAAAAACGGTTTATTTATGTTCGCGTCAAAATTCAAAGCATTTTTTCAAAATCCTGATTTTGAAAAAAAACTTGATAAAACCGGAATCATTGAATATCTAACATTCGAATATCCGCTTGAAGACAGAACTTATTTTGAAAATATAAAATTACTTCCTTCGGCTTCGGCATTGAAATTCATCGGAACTGATATTTCAATTATAAAATACTGGCATATAAAATTTTCAGAAAATATCAGTTATTCCAATACAAACGAATATATAGAAAAACACAACAGCGTCTTAAGCGAATCAGTAAAAAAACGAATTCCGGCAAATAATAAATCCGCTTTATTTTTAAGCGGAGGCCTTGATTCGAGAATGATAGCCGCGCAATTATACGCAAACAAAACCGCGGCTGAAACCTACACTTACGGAAGGTCGGAAGAACAGCTTGACTATAAATTTGCTTCAAAAATTGCGGAAACATTAAATTTCAAGTCAGAACTAATAAAAATTTCAGAAAATATTTTTGTTGAAAATCTTGAACGTCATACTTATTTTATGGAAGGGATGGCGCCGCGTTCAGTTGTAGTGCTGCCTTTTCACAAAGCAAAACAGAATTCCGGTTCGACTTTTTTTTGGGGATATTTCGGCGATGATATGTATGGAGCTTATTACGATAAAACCGTTCCTTCAGATAATTTTAATAATTTAAGCGATTACATTTTAAAAGCGAATTATATGAAAAATCTCGACGATATATCAGAATTAATTAACAAAGATTTTGCCAAGGATTACACAAAAACAATCTCAAATTCAATTTTTGAAATTGTAAAAACAATTTCATCGGAATACCCCGACAGGTATTGCAAATTATATTTCAATCTTTTTCAAAGACAGCGAAAAATGGTATCCGGCGATTATCTGGCTTCGAGTTTATTTTCAAAAACCGCAATACCTTTTACCGACTATGATTTTGTTGATTTTATGACAAATCTGCCTTTTGAATATCTTTTAAATCAAAAACTTGAGAAGGAAACGTTGAAAACATCTTTTCCATCGCTTGCCAAAATTCCATGGCAGCATACTCATTGCGATTTATTCGCTTCGAATTTCAAAATAAAACTTAATTCTAAATTAATTAAAACTCAAATTATGTTCAGGCGTTTTACTGAAATGATAAGTTCCGGAAAATATTCTTATAATTTAAAACATTTTGAATATCCGGAAGAATACTGGACAAGCGTAAATCCGCAAAAAAAATTTATCTCTGATATATTATCCGATTCGAAATCTTTATCAGCGGAATATATCGATAAAAAAGGATTACAAAATTGTCTTGATAAACATTTCAGAGGAATTTCAAATTATTCAAGATTAATTTATACGCTGCTTTCGCTTGAATTTTTAAGAAGACAATTAAATTTTTAAAAAATCTTATCCTTTTGATTTCGTTTTTTTTCAATCTCGAAATATTTTTTTAACTCGGATAGCGCATTAAACGTTAAGTAAAGTTTTTCAAAACATAGATGCATTATTGAGATTTAAAATCGCAATTTATGTTAAAACTTTTAAAAACCCGAAAACTTTTTAAATTTACGGCTTTAGCCGTAAATCTTATGTTTTTAAGATTTTGAAAAATTGTCTGAAACAAGTATTCTATGCTGACTGAACAATTTTTCAAAATCCTTATGCAGTTTTCGGGTTTAATTCTTTTTTCCTTTCATTGTGTTTTAAAAATAATCGACAATCCTGAAAGGATTGAATTTTACATAACCGCAGGCGGCAGCCTGCGGCAACCAATAATACGTTTATCACATCGACCCTGAAAGGGTCGAATTTCACGCGATATTTATATCGCAATTTATTCTTTAAAATTCGACGCTTATCAGCGTCGAATATTTATATCCGGAAAAAAACGACTTATTAGACAGCTCTAATTTCAAATTGAAAAAATCAACTCTTTAGTATCTTATCAAAAAAATTTTTATTTATTGCCAAAACATTTTTTAAAAGCGTTCCCCAATGATACCGAGAATAAAACCGATTTTTAATAACGAAATACTTCAAGTATTAAACAGCGTAAACTCTGATGAAATAAATTCCGCAGCCGAGAATTTCAAATCGGAACTGAAAAAAAATTACGGATTTAACGAAATTATTTTTTTTGAATCAGGCAGATCCGCTTTAAGTTGCTGTCTTAAACAAATCAAAACCGAAAAAAAGTTTGAAGTAATTATTTCAGCATTTACCTGCTCCGTCGTAGCCGATGCTGTTATAAACTCCGGATGCAGACCTGTTTTCGCTGATTGCGATTTATCGGATTTTTCTTTAGACGTAGATTCTATGATAAATTGCGTTTCTGATAAAACGCTTGCTATAATATATCCGCATCATTTTGGAATCGCTTCAAAAGGAGTTTTAAAAGCCGCGGATTATGTGAAAGAAAAAAAAATTTTTTTAATAGAAGATATCGCGCAAAGTTTATTTTGTTCGGTAAATGCCAAATACGCGGGAAGTTTTGGAGATTTGGCCGTTATGTCGTTCGGACTTGACAAACCTATTTCCTGCGGTCAGGGCGGCGCGCTTCTTATCAACAATAAAAATAGTCTAATTAATTGTTATAACAAACCAGAACCTGAAACTAAAGAAACTCAAGATATACTTTCATTAATCTTAACCGATTATCTATTCAACCCTGAAAACTATAAAAATTTTTCTCAGCTTGAATCTGCCGAACGTTTTATAAAAAAAAATAATATTAATACATTTGATAATATAAATGAAACATTGCTGAAATTTGAAAACCATATTTCAAAAAAAAAGGAATATAAAACTAATAAATTAAAAAATATTATTTGTTCGGTTTTGAATCTCAATGCAAAAATAAAAGAATTCATTATCAGCGAAAAAAAAATATTTGTCTTAAAAAAAAATTTTGAAAAATTTAAAGACGCGAGTTTAATACGAAACTCAAACGCGGTAAATTGGCGTAATTTTATCGTTTCAAAATACTCCGATAAAATTATTCCATTTGAAATTTCTGAAAATGACTCGACGCATAATATTCTAAAATATCCCGCGGTAGCAAAAGAAAAAAAAATTGCGGAAGAAGTATGCTCGACTTTCAAAAAAAATTTTAATATTGAAATAGGAAATTTTAACTGGCCGTATATTTTACCGGAAAGAAAAGCTTATAAAAAATATTCAAATAAATCCGCTAAATGCAAGAATGCATTTTCAATTTGCGGTAAAGTATTGAATTTTCCGGTTCATATAGATTTGCCTCAATTTATCGGCGTATAATTTAAGTTTTTAAAATGTTTTGTTATAATGCTATTTTTTAAATAATTTGGAGATAAACTATTATGAAAGTTTTGCTTATAAATCCGCCTTATACAAGGTTTAAAGGTCTTGTTGACAGATATTTTCCAATCGGATTGGGTTATCTTGCGGCAGTGTTGGAAAAAGCCGGACACACAGGTTTAATATATAACGTTGAAAACAGCGCTATAGGCGAAGGCGAAGTCAATTGGGAATTTATTCACCGTCTCGACGTATTCGACGAACTTTTAAGACGGCAGGCAGACGAATCTAATTTTATATATGAAGAAATAAGAAGCGTTTTGAAGAATTTTCAACCTGATTTAATAGGTATTTCGAATAAAACAGTAACTTTCAAAATCGCGGCAAGAGTCGCTAAAATCTGCAAATCAGTATTTCCTCAAACGCCAATAGTTATGGGCGGAGTTCATTCGACAGCTTGTCCCGACGAAGTTATTTTCAACGAATTTGTGGATTTTAATGTTATAGGAGAAGGCGAAGAAACATTAGTTGAATTAGCCGGGGCGCTCGAAAATAAGCAAACTGATTTTTCAAATATTAAGGGTTTATATTTTAAAAATTCAAATAAAGAAATTCAAAAAAACGAACTGAGACCTCTGATAGCCGATTTAGACAAACTGCCTCTGCCCGCCTGGCATTTATTATTAAATAATCATAATTACAGCAAAACTTTGTATCAATCAATGCTTGGCGGTATTTTTACAAGCCGAGGTTGCCCGTTCAGGTGCGCATTCTGTTATTGGGAAATGTTCGGCGGAAAAGTCAGATGGAGATCGCCTGAACTCGTTGTTGAAGAAATTCAATTAATGAAAAAGAAATACGGAGCTATTGAATTTTATTTCTGGGACGACGTGTTCACCGTAAACAAACAGCGGCTTATTAATTTCTGCAATTTGTTAATCGAAAAGAAAATCAATATCGCTTGGAGATGTCATTCAAGAGCGGATTTATGGGACGCGGATATTATAAAACTCGTAAAAAAAGCCGGTTGTTATAGAACGTCGCTTGGAATCGAATCCGGCTGCGACGAAACATTAAAATATATGAATAAAAAGTTGAATCTCGATACCGTAAAAAAATGCGCCGAACTATTGAATAAATATAATATGCCGTGGAACGCCGCATTTATAATCGGGTTTCCTGAAGAAACAGAAGAACAAATGCTTCAGACATTTGAGTTTATAAAACAAATAAATCCCGGAGAACTCTTTTTATCCGTATTTACTCCTTTCCCCGGCACTGAATTATATTATAAAACAAAAGAATTGGGTTTATTAGAAGGGGAAATAGAGTGGGAAAAATTTGAAACAAAAGGACCTAAAAACGCTTTTGTTTTAAAGGTTTCAAAAGAGCGGTTTCAAGAGCTTCATAGAACTATGATGAAATGGATTGACGATTACAATAAGGAGGCAAATACATTTTGGTATCGTTTGAAAATGAGAATGCCGTATTACAGAAAACATCCGGTTCTATTTGCGCGCAGAACATACGAGTATTTATATAAAATGTTTTATAATGTCGTCAAACCTAAATTTGTTCATAATAATTTTTTATGATAAATTCTAAGCCGAATTTCAAATTGTCTTAAAATTCAACCCTTTCAGGGTTGATATCATCCCGCAGGTTTTCCTGCGCGGAGCGCAGGCCGCCTGCGGTTATGTAAAATTCAACCGCGTTCGCGGTTGCAGTATTTTAGAATAATATTATTTTAAAATGGAGGGAGAAGTATGATTAGATTTTTTAAATTAGTTTTGATTATTACAATTAATTTATTTTTATTTCATTCTAATCTTTACGCAAATGATTCCTCGGTTTTAACTGATTTGGAAAAAGAAAAAATCGCAGTTAAAGAATTATTTTTAAAAAATTACGCAAAAACAAAAGAACCGAATTGGAAACACCATAAAGTCGGCGACGTTGAAAATTTAAAAAGTATTACCGAGTTGATAATATCTTATAAAGAAAAATCCGATAAATTAGTTCCTTTCGAAGCGCTAATTAAATACGAAGAAAAAATCATAGGAATAGACGGACACGGCATACCCGTAAACGAACCGGCAAAAAATAATTTCATAATATTCGTATATGACTCAAATGATTCGACATGGAACGAAGCGCCTTCCGAGTATTATTGGAATAAACAAATTTTATTCGATAAAAATCCAAACATACAAACAAAACGCTCGCGCGATTCCTTTTTCCTCATTGCGATAATCGTTATTTTTTTTATTTCGCTTCATTTTGTTTCATTCGCCTATTTCAGAAAAATTTTTGATGAAAGAAAAAATGAACTTGACGATTTAAAAAATGAGATTGAAAAAATCAAAAGCGAACAAAATAAAAATTAAACGATTGGACTGATTAATAAATCTTTTTATTACTAAAAAAACAGGGGGGTATCTTTATTAAATGAAAAAAGCAAATTACGTGGTTTGGCTTACTGGAATAAGCAATTCCGGCAAAACAACCGTAAGCAGAGAATTGATGAAATATTTGGATACAAACAAAATAGATTATGTATTTCTCGACGGAGATTTAGTCAGAGATTTTTTTGAAAATGATTTGGGTTATTCAAGACAGGATAGATTGCATAATATCAGACGAATAGCATTTGCGGCAAAATTACTTGCAGATAACGGTCATCTTGTTCTTGTTGCTAACATAGCCCCGTATTTTGAAGCGCGCGATTTCATACGCCGGAAAATTAAAAATTATATTCAGGTTTATATGAAAGTCAGTTTGAAAGAATGCGCGGCTCGAGATACAAAAGACATTTACGAAAAAGCTCTTAAAGGATTAAAAAAAAACGTGATAGGCGTTGATGATAAATACGACGAACCGCGAAATCCCGATTTGATAATCGACACTGATGTTACCGATGTTGAAACCTGCGCAAGTAAAATTCTCAATCTGCTTAAACAAAAAAACATATTATAAATTTTAGGAAGTATACTTTATGCTTAAATTAAAACTAAATGAAGATGGAATACTTGATTTATTGAATATTTCATTCGGATTATTTAAACCTTTAAAAGGTTTTCTGAACGAATCCGATTACAGGAACACAGTTGATAATCTGCATTTATCGAATAATACCGTATGGTCGATACCTATAACCCTTGAAATTACAGAAGAGCAAAAAAGTGAAATAGCTAAAAATGATATTATTGAACTTACCGACGAATCAGGCGTAAAATACGGAGAACTTGAAGTCGAAGATATTTTTGAAACGAATCCGGAAAAAGATATTTTAAAAATTTTCGGAACAACCGATATGAAACACCCGGGCGTAAATAAAGAATTCAACCGTGGAAAATACAGGGTCGGAGGAAAAACAAAAGTAGCAATAGAAAAAAAATCAATAACATATCTTGACGAATATTTTTTATTTCCCGAAGAAGTAAAAAAGCAAATCAAAGAAAAAAAACTTAAGACCATCGCCGGATTCCAGACAAGAAACGCTCCGCATAGAGCTCACGAATATTTGCAGAGAATAGGTCTTGAATTTACGGATGGAATTTTTATACATCCGCTTATCGGATGGAAAAAAGCGGACGATTTTTCGCCGGTTGCAGTTAAAGCCGCATACAAAGAAATGGTGGACAATTTTTATCCGAAAGATAAAGTGATTTTTTCAGTTCTACAAACGGCTATGAGATACGCGGGTCCTCGCGAAGCCGTATTTCACGCTATAATAAGAAAAAATTACGGCTGCACCCATTTTATCGTAGGAAGAGATCACGCTGGCGTTGGAAATTATTACGATAAATACGAAGCTCAGCGATTTGCTTCAAACATAAAAGATTTAGGAATATCCATTATTTGTTTATGCGGACCGTTTTACTGTGAAAAATGCGGCGGTATAGCGACAGAAAAAAATTGCGGACATTATCAAAATCAAAAGCAGTATATAACTGAAATCAGCGGAACCGATATCAGAAATTATATAAGCGAATGCAAACGTCCGCCGGAAAATATAATGCGGAAAGAAATTGCCGATATACTGATTGAGCTTCATAAGAAAAAACTCGCTTTCGGAGCATATGAATAATAATCTCGAACCGCTGAACTCAGAAAAATTTTCCCGCGAATAGCCGCGAATGAACAATAAAACAGTAAACAATTAAAATTTATGATGTTTTAAAGATTACGGCGTTTAAAATAGATTCGTTAAATTCGTCTGATTCGCGGTTTTTTTACCACGAATTGAACGAATCGAACGAATTGAACGAATAAAAAAATTGTGTCTTTTTAGTTTTTGGGTTTTAAAAGTTTTAACAAATAAACTACAATGTTTTAAAAAACTTTACCGCGTCCTGAAAATATTTTTCGGGCTGAAATTCAACCCTTGTCAGGGTTGTTATGTTTTTGGTTTTTAGCGCCGCAGGTTTTCCTGCGCTCCCCGCAGTCTACCTGCGGTTATGTGAAATTCAACCGCTTTCGCGGTTGTTAAAATATGCGTAATAATTTTTATGTATTACATAGGCGATTTTGCTGCAATCGTGGATTTGCCTGATAGGCGAATTCGCGGATTTAATATCTTATCAATAAATTTCTTGCATTTACGGCAAGAATATTTTTTGTAAAGCTTTGAAACATATATAAATTACAATGTTTTAGAGCTTTTTTTAATCTTCAATTTTTAAAAACTTAGCGGCTGTCAATACAGTTCCAATTTTTTATTATAAGGAGCAAATATTATGTCAAAACAATTTATAATTTTAACTACGATAGGTCCAGCGTTAAATAACAAAGAATTATTAAATGAAATGATAAAAGCGGGTTCTACGCATTTACGGTTTAACGGCGCCCATCTAAATCCCGACCAATTAAAATTAGTTTTAAAACAGTTCGCGGACTGTAAAGCTTATAAAGTTTTAGATTTGCCCGGAAATAAAATAAGAACAAACAATATATTCGAACCCATAACTTTTTCAAAAGGCGATAAAATACAGATTAACGATTACAACATAAATTACGGAAAAATTATTGAGCAATTAAAAGCCGGTATGGAATTTACTATGAACGATAGTTTATATCATTTTAAAATTATGGAAAAAACCGATAATATGATAATAGTTCAGGCGTCAAATTCCGGACAAATATTAAACAACAAAGGAATTCATTTTACTGGAATAGATACAGACAAAATTCCCTTATTACTGGAAAAGGACAGAGAATTAATTAAAACCGCAGTCGAATCAGGAATAGATTTTTTGAATTTATCTTTTGTTAGAGATACAAAAGATATTTTTGAAGCAAGAAAAATAATAGAATCGTTCGGTCATCCCGAAGTAAAGTTTATGGTAAAAATTGAAACAAAAAAATGTATGGAAAACCTCGAACAGGTTCTTAACGAAGAAAATATTTTTGTAGTTGACAGAGGCGATTTATCAAGCGAAATCGGTTTAATGAATCTCCCGGAAGCATTAATAAAAATTTTAAAAACGGCAAAATTAAAAAATAAAACAATATGTTTTGCAACGCAGTTTCTTACAAGCATGGTAACAAATTCAGTTCCATTGATAGCCGAACTCAACGATTTATACAATGTCATAAAATCGGGTATTGACGGAATACAATTATCCGAAGAAACTGCAATTGGAAAATACCCGTTGAAATGCGTTGATATTATTACTAAAATGCGCGAAAAAATTTATAATGAAAAAAAAAGATAAATCTAATTGGACAGCGGTAATTCCGGCAGCCGGAAAAGGAACGCGTCTAAATTTCGATAAACCGAAAATTCTTTATCCGATACTTGAAAAACCAATACTTTATTGGTTGATAGATTTGCTTAAAGAATATTGCGGTCATTTTGTTTTTGTTCTATCGGAATCAGGAAAAGATAATGTAAAAAATTATATCGATAAAGAATATACGATTAATTATGATATAGCTATTCAAAAATCGCCAATCGGTATGGGCGACGCAGTCTTAGCCGCCGAAAATTTCGTTAGAACTGAAAACGCTCTCATTATATGGGGAGATCAGGTTTCAATAAAAAAGCGGACAGTTGAAAAATGTATAGATTCTCATATATCAAGAATAAACGCAAAATTCACCTGTCCCGTATTCAGAAAAAAAAATCCGTATATTCATTTTGTTACAAAAAATAACCGTCTGATTAGTGTTCTCCAAAAAAGAGAAGGCGATAATATGCCTGAAGAAGGGTTAAGCGATTGCGGATTTTTTTTGTTTAAAACAAAAACTTTATTTGACTGTCTAAAAAAAAATATTTATAATAAACGGCTTATCGGAAAGCAAACAGGCGAAATTAATTTTCTGCCTTTATTTTCCGAATTTGATAATGAAAAAGGCGAAACAGAACTTCTTGAGATTATTTCCGAAGAAGAGACTATAGGTATAAACGATATTAATGACGTAAAACTATTAACCGAATATCTCAAGAAAGGGAATTTATAAAATATGAATAACCAGAATTTCAATGTTGTTATATTTTCTGGCGGACGCGGAACGCAATCAATTACGGACGCTATATTAAAATATCCGTTAATAAATATTACAATGATTGTGAACACTTATGATGACGGGCTATCAACCGGTAGAATAAGAAAATTTATTGGAAATATGCTTGGCCCGTCGGATATAAGAAAAAATATTTCCCGTTTAATGCCAATAAAAGAAACATCCGATAGAAGCCTTAATTATCTGCTTGAACACAGACTGCCTGTATCAGCGGTTTATGAAGACGGAATAAATACTTTGGAATTATTTATTAGCGATAAACCCTGCGGATACGATTTAATCGACAGACATTTCAATAATCTAACGGTTAAACAAACAAGGTTTTTAAAAAAATATTGTTTTGAATTTTTTAAATTATGCGAAGCGCGGAAAAAAAATAATATTGTTTTTGATTTTTCCGATTGTTCTCTCGGCAACATTTTTTTCGCTGGATGTTACTTATGTTGCGGTCAAGATTTTAATAAAGCTGTCGAGGAATTTCAAAAATTCTGTTCAATTCAAGGAAAAGTTCTGAATGTTACAAACGGACAAAATTTAATTCTTACCGGACTTAAACAGGACAATACTTTTTTAAAAAATGAAGCGGAGATTGTATCTCCCCAAAACTCGTCGCATATTTCAGAAATTTTTTTATTAAAAGATTATTTTAATAACCAATATTGCGATGTAATAAATTCAAAGAGCTTTGCCGAAAAACTTGATTATTTAAGAAATTGCGAAAAACCGGCCGAGTTAAATACCGAAGTTGAAAAATCTTTAAAAGAAGCCGATATAATAATTTACGGACCCGGCACTCAGAATTCTTCGCTGTTCCCGACGTATTTAACTGAAAATCTTGCGGAATGCATAGCAGAAAATAACAATGCTGAAAAAATTTTTGTAGCCAACATCTATCGAGATTATGATATTCAAAGCGAATCCATAAATAGTCTCATAGATAAATTTTATTTTTATATATCAAGAAAAAATAAAATTAAAATAGAAAAAAAAGATATAGTTTCTCAATATTTTTTTCAGAAAAGCGATAACGACCAACTTGATAATCCCAATTACATTTCATTTTCAGAACATAATTTTACGGATTTAGTTTCAAAAGTTAAAATTGGAGATTGGGAAGATAAATCCGGAAAACATCTCGGCGGCAAAATACTTGACGAAATACTTAAAATAATTCAAAGCAAACGGGATATAAAACTTAAACCATTTCATCATACTCTTTCAATCATAGTCCCCGCTTTAAATGAAGCAAAAACCATAAAAACCGTTTTAAACAAATTGTCATTGTTAAATTTTGACGAATTTAATTTAAACAAAGAAATAATCGTTGTTGACGGCGGTTCAACGGACAAAACTTTAGAATTCGCAAAATCTGAAAGTCATATCAAGGTTTTATCATTAGCGTCAAAGAAAGGACGCGGCGCCGCGCTAAAATTTGGAATTGAACACGCAAAAGGAAATATAATTGTTTTTTTTCCTTCAGATAACGAATATAAAACCGACGAGATACATTCGATAATACTTCCTATAATTCAAGGGCAATTCGATATCGTGTTCGGAACAAGATTAATCAAATGCGCTAATCTTGACGCCTCAATATTGAACATATATAAAAAAAATTATTTTAATTATTTTTTAAGCAAATACGGAGGCATAGCGTTAAGCGTTATGTCTTTAGTTTTATACAACAAATATATAACGGATCCGCTAACAAGTTTTAAAGCGTTTAACGCCGACATTTTAAAAAAATTCAATTTAAAAAAAGACGGCGTTGATATGGATATGGAAATAATCGCAAAATCCTCAAAAATGAAAAAATTTATTCTTGAAATTCCGGTTGAGTTTTCGCCGCGCCTTAAAAGCGAAGGGAAAAAAATAACATTGTTAGACGGATTGAAATCTATTATAACTTTTTTAACTTTAAAATTTTCAAAGGAAAAATATGATTTCTAAAAACAAACTATCTATAATCATACCTGCGTATAACGAAGAAAAATTTATCGGCGAACTGATAGAAATTATTGAAAAAATTAATATTGAGCCGCTTGGTTTCGATAAGGAAATAATCGTAGTCGACGATTGCTCCAAAGACAAAACTTTTGAAAAAGCAAGTAATTATAAAACCGTTAAATGCGTCAGACATCCGGTCAACAAAGGGAAAGGCGCGGCTGTTCAAACCGGAATAAAAGAATCGTCAGGAAATTATATACTTGTTCAGGACGCCGACCTTGAATATGATCCGGCGGATTATATCCCGATGCTCGAAAAACTTAATTCCGAACTTAAAAACAATAAACTTGTTTCGATTTACGGAAGCCGGATATTAGGTCAAAAAAAATTAGGTAGAAAATCAGGAATACACCCGAGCCAGGGTTTAGGTCCGTTTATAATGAATAATGTTCTGACTCTTCTCGCTTATATTTTATTCGGAAAATTGATTACGGATACTTTGACTGCGTATAAAATATATCCGGCTGAAATTATCAAAGGCTTTACAGTAAAAACAAAAGGTTTTGAAACAGACCACGAACTGACTTCAAAATTAATTAAACAAAACGTAAAAATAACCGAAGTTCCAATATCATATAATCCGCGAACTGTTCAAGAAGGAAAAAAAATAAAGGCAATAGACGGACTAAAAGCGATATGGACTTTTATAAAATTCAGATTTTCCGATTAAAAGTCAAATAATATTTTAACCCAAACACTGCAATTGGATTTTGAAAAAACGCTAAAAGTAAGGGAAAATAATTGTTACTATTCCGGCGCATTTTTAAAAACCGTTAAAACGGTTTATTTTTCGGATATTCTATCATTAACCCCGCAATTAATTGCGGGGTTAATAAAAAAGCATACGTATTTTTCAAACCGTTTTAACGGTTTTATTATTTCAGTTGAATAGCAACAAATAATAAGGAATAATTTTAATGTCTATTACAAAATCTTCATTAGAAAAAAAATCATCTCCGCCGATTATTAAATCGCCCAGATACGGTTTTGAAAAATACATTATCTATCCGCCGGCAAATTTAATTACTCCGCTGCTTATCAAATTAAAATTAACTTCTGACCAGACAAGCATCCTCGCTTTAATTTTGACTATTGCCGGCGGCGTATTTATTGTTTTGGGATATAACAATTATTTCTATAATTTGATCGGTATCGCGTTTTGGGCTATTGGAATTATTCTTGATTTGGCGGACGGCGAAATCGCTCGCAGAACCGAAAATTTCGGCATTCTTGACAAAATGAAGGATTCCTGCGTTCATACCGTATGGTATTTTTCAATATCTCTTCAATCGCATTTCAGATATAATTCTGATATAATTGATTTGCTTTGTTTCAGCGCGCTTGCTGTTTTTGCTATACGGCTCGGCGTAACCTTAAATATGGATTACAGAATACTCAGGGATAAATACAGAGCTATTCTAAAAAATCCTGATATCTCGCCAAAAATGGAAAATAAAAATTCAGGCGCAAATATTTTTTGGGTAAATCCTTCGTTTAAAAATTTTTTATATTTTATTTTATATTGCGATACAGTTTGGATCGCGATTATCGTTTGCGGATTATTCGATAAACTTTTGTGGTTTTATTTGTTTTATATGATTACGGATTTACTTCAATCTATTTATATAATGCTGATTAATTCTTATAGAACCGGAAATTTATTTGGGAAAAGAAATTGATTAAATGAAAAAAATATTAATACCTTTTGATTTTTTGACGAGTTTAATAATAATTTTTTCCGGCGTTTTATTTTCTCTGCCTTTGATAATAACGGGAAGGATTTTTAAACTTTTTAGACTTAGAAAATTTTATAAACGCCATAGATTTATTTGGCTTCCAAGCGCATCGTATCAAACAGGATTAAATAAAGGCGGCAGATGGGGCGTCCTTCCATATCACACTACCTTTGACGGATATTTTGAAAAAAATTTCATAATACATTTGATTGGCGACAAATATTTAAAGGTTCAAGTTGATAAAGACGTTTATGTTATAGATTATCCGATTTTTTTAAAAAAAATTATGTCTGCCGGAATATTTAAATATTCAATTTTATCTATGAATGTAGTTTTATTAAATCTTTATATGTCCGTTTTTATCTTTAAAAATAAAATCGATTTAATCGGTTCAGGAAGCCCGTATTTTATAGGAGTGAATACGGCAATTTTTTCATTTATAACAGGATGTCCGTATTATTGGGGACCAGGATGCAATTATGATCTGGATATTGAACTTAACGGTCTGCCTAAATATATCCCCTCCAAAAAAGTAGCGATGCTGTGCATAAAAATCGCGACCAAATTCGCATTCAAATTAAATTCCATTCGTCAGGATTTAAAGGATTATCTTGTTAAAAAAGGAACCCCTGCCGATAGAATTACCGTAATCTACAACGCTGTGGATTTGGAATTATATAAAAAAAAACCGGATTATTCAAAGCTTGAAGAATTTAAAAACAATTTTAAAATTGTTTATGCCGGAAGAATAAACAGAGTTAACGTAATTCATCATATTATAGAATGCGCCAATTTAACATATAAAAAAATTCCTAATGCAAAATTT
>Ga0116156_10002567_pt1 | contig 16482 bp, 7 predicted proteins | sample AD_UKC045_MetaG_FD_89891 | JGI IMG/M metagenome (GOLD analysis project Ga0116156, IMG submission 89891) | Active sludge microbial communities of municipal wastewater-treating anaerobic digesters from USA - AD_UKC045_MetaG | ecosystem: Engineered > Bioreactor > Anaerobic > Digestate | place: USA... | reverse complement strand
CAGGCAGCAAGAATGATAATTAATATAAATAAAAAAACTTTTTTCATAATAAAAATTGCAAATAATAATTCTCAAAATTAATGAATTTACGTTAATCTTGCCTGAATATTTTAAATTGAGAAAGAAATCTGTTTTTTACTTCCGTAAAGTTGAAGTAGGCAAAAGTAAATATTTCATTGTTAACTGTTTTGCTCATTTAAAATTTATTGTTTCAAAAGTCGTCTATATTTAGTTATAATAAACTGAGGAAAAAATGAAAAAGTTTACTTATTTATTTATCATATATGTATTTGCATTATTTTTAATTCAATCTTGCTCACAAAAAGATGCTTCTGTAAAAACGATTGGTATTATTCAAATTGTTGAAGACACTGAATTAGACAAGGGAAGAGAAGCATTGGTAAATATACTTAAAGATTCCGGCTTTGTAGATGGAAAAAATATAAAAATTAATTATCAAAATGCCCAAGGGGAAATGTCGAATATCCCTATGATTATAAATCAATTTAAAGCTGAAGATGTTGATTTAATAATAACAATAACAACACCATGCACTATCGCTGCTGCTCAATTGGTAAAAGACATACCCATTGTTTATTCAATTGCTTTCAACCCGGAGCAAATGGGTTCTAAAGACTACGGAAAAAACATTTATGGCTCTTATGATTCTTATAATATTGAAGAATATGGTTCGCTAATTAAAGAAATTTTGCCAAATAAGGTTCGGGTAGGTTTACCTTATAATCCGACTGAAGCTAACGCTACTTTTTCAAGGAATAAAATAAAAGAACACTTATCGGCAGCAGGTTTTGAAGTAATTGATATGACTGTTAATTCAAGTAACGACCTTTTGCAGGTTGCCCAAACATTAGCTCAAAAAAAAGTAGATATGTTTATGGTTGGTGCAGATAATATCGTTGTTCTTGCTCTTCCTTCCTTAGTCAAAGTTGCAGAAGCGAATAAAATTCCTATTTTCACAACTGAAGCTTCTAATATAGAAAAAGGAGCTGCTATTGGCTTTGGTACTGACTACAAATTATGGGGTGAAGAAAGCGGAAAGATTGCAATTAAAATACTTAAAGGTGAGAAAGTGGAAAGCACCGAATTAGCCGGGAAAAAGCTATTTATCAATACATCTGCAGCTCAAAAACAAGGTTTGGTTATATCAGACAGCTTAATTCAGAAGGCAGATAAAGTTATTAAGTAATCTAAGATTTGGTTAGGAAAAATGAATTCGTTTTATACAATTTTGCTTTTAGTCGTTTCTAATGTTTTTATGACCTTTGCCTGGTATGGACATCTAAAATTTAAAGAAATCCCCGGTTTCAACAATTTAGGACTTTTTTATATTATTGTAATTTCCTGGGGTATTGCGTTTTTTGAATATTGCTTTCAGGTTCCGGCAAATAGAATTGGTTTTGCCGGCAATGGTGGAAAATTTACCTTAGTCGAACTGAAAGTACTTCAGGAAGTAATAACTCTTTCAGTTTTTACGATTTTCTCATTACTTTTTTTTAAAACTGAAACATTTAGAATGAATCATTTTATTGGATTTGTTTTTTTAGTTCTTGCTGTTTATTTTATTTTCAAAAAGTAATTATATATTTCCTAAAGCCAGAGGTGCTTAGCTAAAGTAAAAAAAGTAATGACACTATTTTTCACTTTCGCACAAGTTTCCCGGGCTTTGCGTAAGTTTATAAAACAAATTCAAAGAAAACAAATATTTTATTATCTTCCGCCGGCAATAGAAATTCTAATATCTAAACCAGTTTGGACAGTGCTGTAGCCGGGTGTTGAAGCACCTTCGGTATAAGTGCCTTCATATCGGATAAAGAAAGAAGCAGTAATTCTGTTACTCATAGAATATCTAACTCTAGGTTCAATAGTAATTTGAGTATTGCCATCAAGGGTTCTGCCGTTTTCGCCGGTATAATCCAAGACATCATAAGTAGAGCGTTTGTTCTTTTTGAAAGAGCCAGTGAAGCTAAATTCAACGTCATTTTTTAGAACTAAGCCAAACATTGGAAATTCAAATCCCTTTAAAGTATAGCTTGCCTGAGCTTGGATTTCGTCAGTTGCCTGCCGCGTAATAGTTGACCTGTTTGAAGAAGACAACTGATATTGGGAAGTAGAATTATATTTTAAAGTAGCAGTTAAAAGTCCGTCAAGGGCTTTTTCATCGAAAGACATAGTAATACCGAAAAGTGGCTGGAAACCATACTGAATTTGCTGACTTTGAACAGCTCTTCCGTTATCGGTAATTTGAGCGCTTTCGGTGTATTTAGTGCTATACAAATGTTCAAATGAAATCTTTTTAGCAACACCACCCCAGATTCCCCATTTTTCTATTCCTTCCCATCTGATTCCCCAATTAATAGCAGGTAGAAATTTTCCAGCTTTTCCACCGATAAAGCTAAAAGCTTCCATTCCATCATGAAAAGATTCTGAAAGAGCATTTAGTAGCATACTGTTTTTTGTAACAGTATCCAAATCCATAGCTTGAATACGCTCTTTTTCTATATTGTAAAGTTCAATTACGTGCTCAACAGTATTATTGAAAACGTTAAAGCCGAAAACCGACGGAAATGTTAAATATGTTCTGTTAAAGGATTCTAATGCGACAATATTTGTAAAAGTAGGAATCCCCATACTATCAGAAATAACAGTTTGATTTCTGTTGTAACCGAGTTCAGATTTCCATGTAAGTTCTAAAGTTGCACCTTCCCAAAGAGGACGCGAGGTCTTTAGTTCAAGAGATGTTTTTTGACTGAAATTATCTTGCAAAATAGAATTTTTTGGTCGCAATCCGGGATAAGTAGAAAAGCTAAAGAATGGGAAACGACTTGATGGTTCAATATTATAACCGCCGTGAGGATTACTTACCAAACCAAGTTGATAGGCAAAAGAAGGACCGAGGTACATTTCGCTTTCCCTGAAAGTCAGCCCTCTTCCCCAAAAATTAGTCATACCTGTTCCGCCGTAAACGCCGGGATTTGTAGCAGTATTTGATTGAGTGAAATTAATATCAAATTTTTCGTAGTCAAAAAATATAAATTTAAAAACATCTCCTACTGATTTCAAAACGCTTGAATTGGGCTGTGTTGGAGGGGCTTTTGTAGTATCAGGTTGGCTTTTCTTGATTTTTTTATCATTAGAAGAAGCAGTAGCACCAAAAAGCATATCGCCAAAAGATTTTAATTTCAAACTGGTATTGAACCTGATATTATTTTGGAATCCGGCACTTTTAGCAGCATCAGCAATATGTGGGTCTGTTTGCAGAGGGTCCTGCCATGTGTAAGTTGTATTGAATAAGCCAGTCATATCAATAAACTTTAGTAAATCCCCAAGAGGTAAGCGTGGTTTAAAGTTAATTACTAAATTCTGCGAGTGCTGATTACTTCGTCCAAGGTCGATAATTTTTCCATTATTGAAAAACATTATAGCAGCAATTTCGCTTCCAGTCCGCTGTTTCCCGAATTCATCTAATTCTAAAGGAACTAAGGTGCTTCTGGTAGTAACAGAATAATCTATTGTTGGATTTAGTAAACCACCTTCTGCCAACTTCCAGTTGAGCTGTGCCTGCTGCTGTGCAGAAAAATCACGGTACACTGGACTTGGATATTCAAGATAACGCGACTGCTCAGTTGTCCGGCGCCTCATTAAATTGAAAGAATAATTGAAACTAACTGGTAAAATATTTATTTTTAATTTATTATAAATTCCAATCATTGGAACATCAGCAAGCCATGATGTTGGATTAAATGAAAGAATATCCGGGATTTGCACTCCATATTGGGCAGTAAACTGCCATAACCAGTTAAATCGTTCAGCATACAAAGGAGAACGCAAGAACTCCTGAGAATATGAATATCCAAAAGTAACCCGATTAATTGTTTGATTAACCAACCAGAAACTTGAAGGAATACCGAGCCGAACCCCTGTTAAAGCCCAGCTGTCCTGCACCCTTAACGTTTGAGACCTTAACCTTATGTTGTTTGCAATTTGTTCTGCCTCCTGTTCAGAAAAGCCCTGCTGAATTGCCTGCCTTCTTGCAGATTCAGCAGCTTCCTCCAATTTTATATCATTGTTTGCAACATACTCTGGATTTTCCATATACTCTGCGTGAGTAAATGTTATTGGTACTTTCATTTCAGAGAATGAAGCCGGAGCAAATTTTTCTAAATTTCCTTGAACGGTTACTGTCCAGTTCGTTGTGCTAATTCTGTTTCCGAACCTGTTTTCAATCATATGGAAATTAGGTCTGGAATGACTGAAAGAAGCATTTACGTTGCCTAAATCAGCTAATTTCATATCAAAATTAGCAACCCCAGACCAGTCAGTCCTATCCTCCGGACTTAGCAGTCTCAACTCGTCTATCCACATTGTAGTAGTTAGCTCGTTCGGGTAGCGCTCTGCCGGATTTGCAATACCGAAACCAAAGAACTGAATTCGCGTTAATACTGGATTCCCACGAATTGCAAAATAAGCAAGCGGGTCATTGGGAACAGGGAAGACTTGTCTATCCCACAAATTCATAGTATCACGAATTTGCTTTATTGCTGTTAATTCTGATAGCTCTATTTCAATAGTGTTTTTATCCCAATCACGCAGCAAAGGTCTTCTGTATTCATAATAATTTGATGAGTCAGTACCAAACCGCATATAAGCATAAGCTTTGGGAACAGCACCGGCAACTATATTTTCTGGCATTGAGCCATCACCGTGCAAAAATACCTTTAATTTTGAATAGTAGAAAACATCAAGTGGCTGAAAGAATCTAACTGCCATTCTCTCTTCGCCATATCTTAAATTCTTAACCTTTATAGCTAATGATTGTTCATTTAGCTTGATAATCTGATTTGGGTCCGGATTATTCAACTGCTTTTGAGGACTTACTCCGGGAGGCATTGTATAATAATCAGGAGGACCGCTGTTTTCTTCAATATTAACAAAAGAAACCTGAAGAACGCTATCGTCAGTAGGCACATTTTGTAAATTATTTACTCTCTGCCAATTTGAGCCAAGCAAACGCCATTCTGCAATGCTTGCTTTAAACATTCCTCCTTTGAACCATACTCTTATATATTGGATATTCGAAAACAAAGGATTTCCTACTCTTCTCATTGGGTCACGAATTGGGATTCTGTATAAATACCAGCCGTTGCTTCCACCACCAACGATTTGTGTATTGTTGTTCGGGTCTGGAACTAAATTCACTTCGTATTGAAAATAAGAATTGTCTAAAGCTATTGTCTGCCCGTTGTTGCTGTTTAAAATTTCAGTATCAGGAAATTGTCCCATTTCAGAAACACTTGCATTTCCTTCAAAATTATTATAATTACTGAAATCTTCTTCAACTCTTAAATCATCATCTTTGCTAAAATCGAATTTATAATTATCTCTTGCAGGGTCATCTTCTAAACCTAACGGAGATGGATATTGTTCTTTTTCTTTTGTATTGTCCAAAGCGTCAATACCAACGTCCTCGCCGGCATCAATTATATTATTAGGCATAGGATTAGCAGCAGTAATACCATCTTCAGTATCCAATGCCTGATTCGGTATAATATCTTCACTAATCTGACCAATATCTATATACATTTTACTTTGTCCGGGTTCATACTGGTCTATTTTCATCATTATTTCAATATATTCGATATTTTCAGAATCGAAATTAGTTGTAAAAGAAGAAAATAGCTTCTGAAAGCCGCCCCATATTTTTTCCTTATTTTCTGGTTTATAGCTGAAAACGTTGGTGCTATCAAAATTAGGATTTTTTCTATCCAAAAACTCCGGATTTTTATTATAAATACCGCGTTCATAAGGATTAAAATTAATATTCAATGGGCTTAGGTTCGAGCGTCCCTGAACAGTTGAGCGTTCAGGATATACTTCTTTAATAGGAGTTCTTGCAATAAAATACTGATACCAAAATGTTTTTCCTCTGAATTTTGCTCTTTCTAAAGCATCGAAAGCAATTGAACTGTCCTCAGGTTGTGAGCAGTGCTGCCATTGATAAGGAGAAAGTCCAAGAGAAATATATCTTTGCGCTCCTTCAAAGTCATCGACATAAACTACCGGCTCATTATTATCCGCAGCAACATCAGAAGTACGTTTGTTTGGCTCTGGCAAAATCATTGCCCATTCAGCTTTTATTCCCATTGATGATGGTGCTTTGGTATCATAAAATGGAATGTTATCAAGTAATTTAGTTAGCCAGGGAGTATCCCAGTTAAGTTTTGTGTCAAAACCAAGCATTGAATTAGCAACAGGTTCCTCGCCTAAACGCACTCTGTCAACAATTGCTGCCTGGTCGTAATACATAAAAGTAAAACCCAAATTTGCATTTAAGTTCCTGCTTTTAAATAATTCATAATCACCACGAACACCAAGCAAAGTCTTTGTAGTTAAATTAAAAACATCATTTGCTTCATATTCTACTTTCAGGTTAGCATTTGGCAATGTGGCTCTGGCATTTCTTAATGTTAACCTGCCAGAATAATAATCTACTACGTAATCTTCATATTCACGGAGAGTAACTCCATCAAGAGAAACTTTCACACTTCCGGGTGATAAATTATAAGCACCGAGCGAAATGACATTTGTTGCAGTTCCTGTTACCTCACCTGAAATAATGAATCTGTCTCTTGCTGTATTTCTACGTGCTACGTCATAAGTAGTATCATAAACATCACTGTAAATATACTGCTGAGCTATTTGAGGTGAACCAATTTTTTCAAAATAATCAATAAGCCCCTGACGGAATGGCTCTGCGCTTGGAAAAGTTATTTCGCCTCTTACGGAATTAAAGAATGGCTCTTTCAAGTCGAATTTTCCATCTGGAGGAGTTGCACCAGTGCTATTATTAACCTGGTCAACCCGCAAAACTGATACTAATTTATCGCTTGCGCCGGGCAAAACGTCACTTGAATCGTTTGATTTATTTATATACCAAACTCCAATTTCAGTATCATTAATATTAACATTTGTTGCGTTAATTGAATAAATGTTCTTCATCTGACGCTTCCACAAAGTAGAGAAGCCGGGTTGCAAATTTGGACGATAAATCAACTTCAATATCATAGTATCTTTTTCATTTCCAAATTCATTGAAAGTACCATAGTATAAATCGTCTTCCATAGCCGTAGTAGCTCCTTCAATTCTGTAATTAACAGCATAAGTTCTGTCCTGCCGCAAATTAAGAATAGTGAGAGTACCCAAATTAGGGTTGTGCTTATAGCGACTTGAGTCTAACTTTAAAAATGTCCCACGCTCTACAACCCCTGATTGTATTGGCAAATGCTTAATTGCCGGGTCATAATACTCTCCCATTTTCATTTTCTTCGGTTCCAAATCTGCTATTGCAACAGAATTTGAAGAATACGGGCCGTCGCGAACATCACCGGTAGATTCCCAAACATAAATTTCTTTTACTCTGTAATAATTCGAACTTGCGGGAATTACTGGAGTTGAATATTTAAAATACTCATTATATATAGCTTTATAAACTGTATCTAAGAAAAAGTGGTTTTTAGCGTAGTCGTAAGCTCGGATTTGGAATTGCTGACGGCTTGTTCCGCCTTTTACATTTACAAACTTTCTTTCACCGCGTTTTTGTGATGCTAATGTTTTTAAATATAAAGGTCCAAACTGGAAATCGGCTCTTACACCAAAGAGTGCCTGACCACCACTTATTAAACTTGATGTAGTCGGAAGTGATACGTTTCCAACTTCAATAAGTTTAATAATTTCGTCATCTTCACCTTCGTAAGAAACCTTGAATTTATTATCGTATTCAAATTGACGGCGTGTATTCCAATCAGTTCCAATTTTAAATTTGTCTCCAATTCTACCGCTAACGTTAACTCTAATGTCCTGACTAAATATTGGTGAGGATTGAGATTGCCTAAATGCAGAAACAGTTCCAAGATTTTGGGAATCCCAACGCCAGCCGACACGAAGATTAACTTCGCCATTTACATTAATACTGATTTCCGGTTTTCCAAATAAAGAAATAATTGGATTGGGCGGTATTGGAATAGTTAGACCAGTTGAAGAAGCAAGCATACGGGCAATATCGCCACCAGAAAGAGCTGCACTCAAATCGTAACGATTCATCAACGAATCCCAAATCCCATTCTGAATTACTTTCTTTCGCATTGACAAATATTCATCTAAAGGAATTTCGTAGTCGTATCCTACGGGTTTATCTAAAAAAGTTTCATTTGATTTTAAATTTTTTGCACTTGAATCAATAGCTAAATTTTTTTTATAATCCTGCGGTAGAAATTTTGAGCGGGCATCTGATTTTGGGTGGTCAGATGAAAATCTTTTTATTAGCTCATAATCTAAGTATTTGGAAAATGGATAAATGACGCTATCGCTAAAATCAATTGGCGGTAGAGTTTTTATCGTTGTATCAATTAAAATATTTTCTGGGTTTGTTGGCTGAAAATTAAATAATAAATAAAAAGGTGTTTTGAGTAGTGGAGTTGAATAATAATTGAAATAATTATTATATAATAAATTATAAATAAAAAAATTATACTGATAATAGTAAAAATTATTTACAGATTGGTAAGGAAAAAAATAAGAGTTATACTGCTTATAAGTATTAGCTTTTATTTCATCTTGGGAGTTAAAAAATAAAAACAAAAAAAGCAATAAAAAATAAGATTGCTTATATGATATTCTGAAAATGGATTTTGTTTTTATTAGACTAACAGGAATAAATTTAAAATTATTACTGTTAGTAAAACATTGACAGATTTTTTTTCTGTCAAAAATTTTCAACCAATTGAGAATTAGCACCATTATTTCTTTTAATAAAATAAAAACTAATAATTTAATGAAAGCAATTCTTCTTTATTGTTAAAGAAATTTATAACTGACTGATTTTGCTTTTTAATTAAATCTTTAAAAACTTTGTTTAGCCGATAGTTATAAATAGTATTGCTGTTTTTGTAAAAATCCCTAATCGAATTAAGGAATACCTGACTATCCTGAATTTCACCAAGTTGGTCCTGGATTCCTTGCATCTTTTTTAAACTATGCGAGTCTGAGTTTGAAACATTTTTAATTATTTCAGAAACATATCTGAATCTTTTAAAACTTAATCTTAGTTTATGCAACTTATGGAGTATTTCAGTCCATTCATTTTTTAATTCAAAAGAATCAATAAAATTATTAAATTTTTTTTCTTCTTGCTTTAAATTCGGTGAATTTAATAATATTTTATTAATATCTTCAAAATACTCGGTAATATCAAAGAAAACATCATATTTTAATTTAATAATTTTCTGAATATCAAAATTCTCGAAATGAATTTTTTTCAAATCAATTTTTAAAAACAAAACCTGAGATTCAAAGAAATCAAGATTAATTTTCTGTAAATTTTTATTTATTTTAGCAATCAGTTCTTTTTCATAATTGAGCAAATACTTATAAAAATCAATCAGCAAAGGATATGAAAAGAACATATTTTGCACTGCAAGAATTTGCACCTGAGTATCTCTCAGCGGATTGAGCAGTTTCAAATGCTTTTTTATTTCCTTGCTAATGCTCAAAAGATATGGAGAATCGGAATAAACCTTTAAGGCATAGCAAAGAGCAGTAAGTTTTCTAATTGAAACTCTAAGGTCGTGGACCGAGTTCTCAGAAAAATAACTTTTACATTTATAAAAACGCTTCGAAAAAAGACCAGACAATCTTTCAAATTCAAGCAGTATTTCATCTTTAATGAGCATTGGTGGATTATTTCCAATCCACCAGCAATGAAAATCTCATAGTGTTTGCCAATGGATGATTTTCTTCAATAGTATTAATGAAGCTAAAATCGAGCTGGAATATGTCGTAACGGACGCCGGCTCCAAAGTTCCAATACTGTCTGTTGCCTAAAGTAGATGGTTCGGTAAAATAGCCGGCACGTAAAGCAACAATGTGTTCGTACCAGTACTCTGCTCCGACAGCAAATTCCACTCCAGCGTTTTCCCAGCCGGTAATTAACGATTTTGGAATTGGGTCTGAACCTAAGCTGTCTCTTTTAACAAGTAGTTTTGAAATGTCGAAAGCAAGTTTTAAATCATTAAATTCATCGCGCAGAACGTTAAAAGCTGCACCTAACTTTAATGTAGTTGGTAGTGGGTCAGATTCTTTTCTATAAGTAATTTTTGGACCAACATTTTGCAGATTGAAACCGACTGATAGAAAATCTTCAAGTGTTGTACCGAAAATATCCAACTCATAAGGTTTCCAGAGCATTCCAATATCGAAAGAAATGCTGTTTCCTACCCCCGCATCGCCACCAACGAAAGCAGATACCGGAGCTAAATTTGAGCGGATATATCGCAATTGCACACCAATTCCGAGGTCTTCTGCAATAATAGTTCCATAAGACAAACCGACTGCGAATTCATTCGATTGGAATTTTTCTCCTGCCTCGCCACTTTCATAAGTCCTGGTAAATTCACCGAGATTCATAAATACTATATTGAACGCTAAAGTACCGTTTAAATCCTCGATGTACTGCCCTATAGTTCCGTAACTATAAAACAAATCAGCATTGAACTGGGGAAGCCATTTTGAAAATGTTAGTGAAACCTGTCTCCAAGGCACATATTCATCTATGCTAACTTCTACTGAATCCTGGAAAGCAAGACCAGCTGGATTCCAGAAGACTGCATTAATATCATCGGCAATAGCAGTGCCGACCTCGCCCATTCCACTTGACCTTGCATCTGGAGATATCAGAAGGAAAGGTACTGCTGAACCACCTGCCTGGCTAAATACGCTTACTTGGTTTCCTAAGAATGCTAATGTTAAAAGCAGGAGTACTGTTGCTTTTGGATTTGTTTTCATTATTCTCTCCATTTTATACTAATTATTTTTTTTCTAAAATTAAAATGATATTTTATTTTGCTAAAATCATTAAAAATGAATTAGCTCTGTTTGAATTTTTATTTGTTCTTGTAACAATATTAAAGAAATAAGAACCACTTGATAAACTCGAATTACTTTCATTTAAGTCCCATCTTATTTCTGCTATATTCCTTGTATTTATCGTATTTTTTAATGTTTTTACAAGTCCGCCATCATATTGATATATATTTACTTCTGCCTCAAATGGTGGCTCTATATTATGCTTAAAGTAAATTGTAGTATAATTGTCAAATGGATTTGGATAATTGCAAACATCATAAACAATTATAAAATTTTCACTTTCTGCAATATTAAAAAACGTTTCTTGTGTAGAAAAATTGTTAAAAACATCCCAAGCCCGAACTTTTATTTTATGGGTGCCGGGAGTTAAGTCGAAAAGAATTTTTTCGACCGTTCCGGATTTAGAATTTTTTAAAGAAGTAGTAAATAAATTTGTCAAATCAATTGAATTTGGATTATCATCAATCCAACCCTCAATCCTATGACCAATTCCCAAACCAGTTGCATTGATTCCGCTTTCATCGCTTAAATCAATAATTAATAAAGGATTATAGCTAACATAATCGCCAGATTTGAATGTCCTGTTGTCCAGATAAAGAGAAATATCTGGTCCTTTTTTATCTACTATCACGTTTGAATCTAAGCCAACAACTTTAAATGCCCGTGTGGCTCCTTTAGAAAAGCGATTATCATCTGAATAGGAATAGACATATAGCCGGCCTTTTGCATTTGTATAGCTAATATCTTTAGGAATGATGAAATTAGCATTAAATACACCGTTTTCAACCTGATAAGAGCTTCGGTTAAGCGCTCCGCCATGCCTAAGTATTGAGTGTTTTGAACCATCATCGTCAACAGCTGTTATTAAATCATCGCTATCAAGCATTGTTACTATTGCTATTCCATTGTAATCAGTTACAATTTCTTTGGTTAATGGGTCAATTATTGAGCAGGCAATACTCACATCAGTAAGCGCCTTTAGCTCTATTAAAGAACTATCTTCTTTTACTTCAGTTCCTTTTATTGAATCAATTCTAACGATGTAATCTGGTAGCAAAATTTTTAAAGTCGGGTCGCCGAGCAAAAAGAACTTCTCGCTGTTAGAATCATAATACTTTTGCTTGACTTTAAACATTGCTTCACCAAGATTTAAATACTTACCGTTAGATTGATTTCTTGTTTCAATTGACCTGTAAAATTCATTATTTAGTAAAGCATTGTCGCTTGAAAATACTACCCGTGCAGATGAAAACACTCCAATAGCACCACCAATTTTGCTTAATAAGAGTACTTCTGCCCCACTTTGTATATCAACCAAATCAAATCTTCCGAAATCGCAGGTAGCAGCGGTCAGGAAAAATAATTTATTTAAATTCTTGAATTGCGGTGTAGTAATAGAGCGTTCATAAATTTCTTCGTGGGCAAGCACTCTTGGATTGCCGTGTCCAATCCAGTTAACCAATACTGCACCACTTGTATTAACCACTGAAATTAAATCATCGGTTACCCGCGGCTTTCGTTTTCCACCCGGTACGTTTTCTGTCGGATATTCAACCAGATATAGCTTCTTTTGCTGGACATCCTGCTCCATCACAATATTTGCTAAAGTTTCTGACTGAGTTGTATGCTGCGAACCATTACCGGTATCAGAACCGGCGTAACTATCGTCAGCAAGCAATACTGCTGAAGCCCGCCAATTATCTGATGAAGATTCATTTTCGTAGTGTTTGATTTTTTCTATTATTTCAAAACCAACTTGATTTGATGTAACTGGCATTCGAGCTATAGCAAAATCAATCAAATCGTCATCGCCCACAACACGTGCAAAGTAATCGTCATAAGTTGCTGAGACCGTTGCAGCAACACTTTCGCCTTCATCTTTGGTTTGGTATGTGGTAACGTAATTTATTTGATTTGTTGTTATATTTTTATAATCATAATGTCCATCGCCCCAAAGCATTACAAATCTTGGTTTGACTTCCCAGTTTTGCATTGCAAAAGCAAAGTAATCTCTTAAGGCAGTGGGGTCTGGCATTCCATTTGCAAATTCTAAAAATATATCATCTAACAAAACAATAGATATTTTTAAATCACTGTTGCTGCTTCTGTATTCTTTATATGCTTCTGCGGAAGAAAGTAAATCCTTATGAGTAATAATCACATAATCAGCATTTGCATAATTTTCTCTTAGGTTTGCTATTTTAGTTTTGCTAATATTTGGTGTCTTATATGTACTTGTTAAGAAAAACTTGGAAGGACTTTCTGAATAGATTTCTTTTTTGAAAACAAAAGTATTTTTTACTGTTGTATAGTTATTTAAATATTTTGGTTCCAATGGATTGGTAACATCTAATCCTATTGGAGTACTGCTAAATCCGGTTATCGTATATTCAGTAACTCCCTTCATTTTGGGGTCACTAAAAAATCCGAGTTCGTTTTCTAAGGCAACAAAAGAACGAGGATACTGGATTTCATACCAATCGAAAAATGGAGTTGCACTTAATCCTGAACCAGGATTATTATAATTGAATTTTAATGTGCTTCTGTTGTCTGATGGTATTTCAGAAGCATTTAAACTTACTTTTTGCTGCTTAATAATTGCGTCAATATAGCTTCCTTTTCCTATGCCAACCACATTAAATTCACCTAGTTTTGTACTGGTTTCATAAGCAGTGAAAGTGCCATAGCTGCTTGTCCTGTGAGCTAATGAATATTTATATGTTATTGTTCCGCTTCTGTCTAAATTGTGCAACACATTTGTAAACGAAACGGGAAAAACAGAACGCCCAAGCCATTTTCTTCCTGAACCGCTTGTAAACCTGTTGCTCAGCTCTTCTTTAAATGATAAAAGGCAGGTATAGCTTTGTGGGTAGTTTTGAATTTCGCCTTCTGGAACTGGAGCATCTTCAATTCGCCTGCCATTTTCTCCACCCCAAGTTAGCAGATAATAGTTTTTATTACTGTAACTGTTTTTATAATGATTAAAGTTACTGTTTTCGTAAACGAAACCGGTTGTTGGCACGCCATAAAATGCTAAATATTCAAAATTTTCCCCTGAACCAGTTACTACAGTTATGGGGATTTCATTCATTTCATTGCTTAAAGCATCAGTAACTAATTCGCTTAACTCGCGTCCATTATTGCCATAAAGCTTTAATGTATTAGCTAAATCGCCTGTAATATCAACGCCGATAGAAGTAAGCTGATTTTTATCAATTCTATACATCCCTTCGGCATCAATTGAGATTTTTACCCAGTTGTTTGGGTTTTGACTTTGAATTTTATCGGAGTGTTTTTCTTTTTTTTCAAGATTGGAGTTTTGAACAGCCCAGTTTTGTGTTTGCAAATGATTTAAAGTAAAAGGAAAACTGTCATCTTTTGCTTTTGATAGCGAATTGCTGGTTTTACTGTTAAATTCGATATTTAAGTTAAACTCGCCGGGCATCTCAATAGAATTTGTTGCTGGATTATATCTGGCTACAACAATATTAACTTCTGCAATATGTCTGTCGCGTGAAATACCGAGATAATTTATGCTGACCCAATCCGGCAATTGATAATCATAATAGAACTGTTTATCAATGCTGTATACAGGTGATAATTCATCGTCTGATTCCGGGACAGGGACGATATAAGAATTGATTGAGTTAATATTTGTTACAGAAAAATTTTTTAATTTAAAATCCTCTTTAGAAGGAACAGTTATTAACTCTTTTAAAATAAATAAAGTTGGTGAATTGGGCTGATTTCCAACTTTCATAGCTTGTGAAATGCGGGGGCTAATAGATAATAGTCCATTACTGGTAATAATGGTATCTATACCGGTAAGAGTTGGCTGCACTCTTAAAATCAATTCTTTTTCTGTTGATGATATAACTGATAAGTTATTTGCTGGGCTTGTGCTATAAAGCAAGATACTTGAATTGCTACCCATTACCAATAGAAAAATAATTATTGATTTAGCAAAAAAACTGTTTTTTAGCATAAATATCAATGTTAGTTTCTAATTAGTCGTTCCTTTTAATTATGTAAGAAACAACTTCAGCTCCTTTTTAAGCTATGTTTATCCGGTAGCAAATCTTTCTATAACTTCTTTAAGTTTAATGAACAAATTGAAAAATTAATTCAAACAACTTTGTAAAAATAATAAAAATAAATATCAAATCAAATATTTATTTTGAATTATTAACGTATTTTTAAATAATATATTTTTAAAAAAATTATTTGATTTAATTTTTTTTCATTTTTATTGAAGATATTGCTGCTTCAATAAAACTTTTAGTGCTATCGTTAAAGTTCTTTTTGTTCATTATAAAATCAACTGAATTATATTGTTTTTCTTTTGTCTGGAAAAGAAATTTAAAATAAATCATATAATCAGATTTGATAATGTATTGCTCAAATTGCACACTATCTTGCTCAAATTGAGATTTGCTAAGCTGAAAAGAATCGAAATGTTTATCTAACAACCTGTCAAAAAAGCTAATTTGCTCTTTGCCGTCTAATGAATCAGGTAAAAAAACTTTTGAAATAAAAAGCAATGTACTTAATGTATCTGAGAAAAATATTTGCTGTGGCTCTATTTTCAGCTTAGAATCAGCAATCAAATCAAGAATAATCGGCGAGTATTTCTCAAACAGCACCGAATCAAGTTCAGTGAATGTCTTTGGAATCCCTATTGAAAAACCTAATTCATTATACTCTCTTTTTTCTTCAATTAAATTCGGATTTTGCTTAAATCTATAAGTTTTTACTAAAGAAATCTCTTCTTCTTTCTGTGAACAAGCATTAAACAAAACAGAAAATATTATTACAGATAATATAATTTTTTTTAACATATAAACAAATTGCATTTTACAAGAACTACTATTTTAAAAAAATAATTTGAAATAACCAAAACTATTTTGATTTTATCGGAGAAAATGCTAATTTTGTAATCATCGGCGCGTAGCGCAGCCCGGAAGCGCACTACTTTGGGGTAGTAGGGGTCGCTGGTTCAAATCCAGTCGCGCCGACAAAATTTTAAGTGTTTTTCTTTAATATCTCATCTATCTAATTCTTTCTTGAGAGAGTTATTTATCACCCTCAATTCATAGTGTAAAATAGGTTAATGTAGTTATTCTTTATTAGACTTGCCCCAAAATAAAGCAAGGCATTATTTAAATGGAGATGACATCACTTAGCACTGTCATTCTGAGCGGAGCGAAGAATCCAGAAAAATTTCTTTTAACCACTATTCTCTGGATTCTTCACTTCGTTCAGAATGACCGACAAAAAGCAAAGATTTTATTGGTAACCTCCTTATAAAACAAGTGCTTCATTTAAATTGAGATGACATCACTTAGCACTGTCATTCTGAGCGGAGCGAAGAATCTCAAGTTCTGTGTTAAAAAGGATTTGTGTGATTCTTCGCTGCGCTTCAGAATGACACAGTATAGTAACTCTTTTAACAAATTACTACACTAGACATCAGTAGCTCTTAATTTTGTTTGTAGCTTTTAGCTACACTATGTCATCTCCAGATAAATAAAGGTCTTCTTTTAT
>Ga0116156_10002559_pt1 | contig 16495 bp, 13 predicted proteins | sample AD_UKC045_MetaG_FD_89891 | JGI IMG/M metagenome (GOLD analysis project Ga0116156, IMG submission 89891) | Active sludge microbial communities of municipal wastewater-treating anaerobic digesters from USA - AD_UKC045_MetaG | ecosystem: Engineered > Bioreactor > Anaerobic > Digestate | place: USA... | reverse complement strand
GCTAGGGACCCCGTCGCCGCTTGATCACTGGATCAATGCGACGCTGCGCATGCTTGCGATGCTCGTGCTCCACGTCGCCTCAACCTTCCGGATGAAAGCGCGCCGTAGCTCGGTGAATGCCACACCGACAACGCCGCTCGATCTGCCCCAAAGGACGACCGACACCCATCAGGAAACAACCGCTGTCGCGCAAGACAGCCCAACCACCCCCTCCGTCTCGCTTGGCTCACGCCAAGCGATCCACCTCCCCCAGTTTTCAACTGGTGGAGGCAAACAGCGCACCGTCGCGACGAAGGGGACCTTGCCTCCACCTGTGCGAAGCACTGGGGGAGGTGGATTGCGCGCCCTTGCGCGCAAGACGGAGGGGGCTTCGCCCCGCACTCCGCAATCTGGAAGCATGAACTCCGTTCACGCGTTCCCGGCGAAGGCCGGGACCCAGCCCTCTTCAGAAAAAAGCGCGCAACGCGCCCATCATCTGAACCCCTGACCTAAGCTCAGGGCCAAAATCAAAAATCCCCACCCCGCGCCCCCGCGGGAACGCACCCGCGCGTGTAATGACGCCGCGCCCAATCCGGGCTAATCCCCCTCCATGACCTACGCACCGCCCCTTTCCGGCTCGGCTCAAGACGAAACCGTCGAACTCCGCCCGCGCTTCGACGAGCACGGCCTCGTCGCCGCCATCGCGCAGGACGCCGATACCAACGAAGTCCTCATGCTCGCCTGGATGAACGCCGAAGCCCTCCAGCAGACCATCGACACCGGCCGCGCCGTCTACTGGTCGCGCTCGCGCAAGGGCCTCTGGCGCAAGGGCGACACCTCCGGCCACGAGCAGCACATCGTCGAGATCCGCGTCGACTGCGATCAGGACGCCGTCCTCCTCAAAGTCCGGCAGATCGGCGCCGCCTGCCACACCGGCCGCCGCTCCTGCTTCTATCGCATCGCCTCACCGAACGGTCTCAAGGAAGCCTGAGATGAAAACTTGGCTCGCCGCCGCCTTGGCCGCAACGCTCGCCGCCTGTGCGACGCCATCCGCAGGCCGCGGCGAACCCGTCGCCATCGCCGCAACCGAAGCCGGCTGGAAAGCCGAGCTCTCCGACGTCGTCGCCTGGGTCGCCTCGCAGAAATCCACCGGCTTCATCATCATCGACGACAACCGCATCGTCACCAGCAACATCTGGCCCGTTCCCGAGGCGGACACGACCTTCAAAGCCAGCCTCGTCCACGGCGTCACGCCCGATGGCCAGACGCTCGAAGACGTCGCCTCGCAGCAGAAGAGCTTCGTCGCGCTTCTCGTGGGCATCGCGATCGACAAGGGCCAGCTCGACATCGCCAAACCGGTGAACGCCTACACCGCCGCCGGCTGGTCAAAGACCAGCGCCGAACAGGAAGCCGTGATCACCGTCCGCAACCTGCTCGAAATGAACTCCGGCCTCGCCGAGAACCTCTCATTCGATGCCGCGCCCGACACGAAATTCTATTACAACACCCCCGCCTACGCGATCCTGAAGCGCGTCCTCGAAGGCGCATCAAAGCAATCGCTGGATCAGATCACGCAAGACTGGCTCGCCACGCCCGCCGGCATGACCAACACCGCCTGGCGCAAACGCCCCGCAGCCCTCGCCGATGTCGGCAACCCCACCGGCCTGGTCACCACCCCGCGCGATGTAGCGCGCATGGGCCAACTCGTTCTCGATGGCGGTATCACCACCAACGGCACGCGCGTGATTTCAAAAGCCCAACTCGATGCACTCTTCGTGCGCACGAAAACCAATCCCGCCTACGGCCATCTCTGGTGGCTCAACGGTTCAGCCGAAACAGTCAACGTCGGCCCCAACTCGCCAAGCCGCGCCGGCCAGTTCATCAGAACGGCGCCCGCCGATCTCGTCGCCGCCATGGGCGCACAGGATCGCAAGCTCTACATCATCCCCAGCCGCAAGCTCGTCATCGTCCGCACCGGCCAGACTGCGCCCGACCGCCAGTTCGACGAACACCTCTGGGAAAAGCTCACGGCAGTGATGCCAACGCGTTGAGCCGATAGCGCCCATTAAGACTCAAGGACGCCTGCCGCACGGATTTAATGTTCCGCCGCAGCTTCTCCTCATTTCACTCCCTCAATCCGCCAAAGCCGCGTGCGATTGTTCATCATCGTAAACGGGGATGACAATGAAGGACGCTCTTCTCGCCACCGGCGCAGCGCTCATCATGGCGGTGCTGCTTTCCTCTCCGACCTTTGCCGAAGCGCCGAACAAGAACGCCACACACGCCCGCCCGCTCCATTCCACGCAGGCCGACAGCCCTGCCGCCTTCAAAGCCGCCCTCGCGCGCTGATGTAATCGTCTATCGCGCGACTAAAGCCGCCGCCTCGCCCCTCAGCCGGGCGGCGGCAAATGCCCGCTTTCCGCCCTATCGTCGCTAAGCCCTTCCCATCCGCCGCAGGCGTTGCTAACGCAGCAGGACACCTGAGGAGGAAGCCTACTCATGAAGAGCCAAGCCATCGTCGCCTACGGCCAACCGCTTCAGGAAGTGACCTCCGACATCCCGACGCCTACCGGCACGCAAGTCGTCGTGAAAATCTCCCACTCCGGCGTCTGCCACTCGGACGTCCACCTGCAGGACGGCCATGTCGATCTCGGCGATGGCGACAAGATCGACTGGTCCAAGGGCCGCACGCTGCCCCACACGCTGGGCCACGAGATCGAAGGCTCGCTCGCGGCCGTTGGCCCGGATGCACAGGCCCTTCTCGAAGGCCGCGCCATCGGCCAGCGCTTCGTCGTCTTCCCGTGGATCGGTTGCGGCGAGTGCGCCACCTGCAAGCGCGACCAGGAACACATCTGCAACAAGCCGCGCCAGCTCGGCATCCAGGTCGCTGGCGGCTACTCGGAATACGTCCTCGTCCCGCACCCGAAATACCTGCTCGACGCCACCGGCGTGCCGGAAGGCCTCGCCGCCACCTACATGTGCTCGGGCATCACGGCGTTCTCGGCGCTGAAGAAAGTCCGCACCGCTTACGAAGGCGAAGCCATCGCGATCGTCGGTCTCGGCGGCGTCGGCATGATGGGCCTGCAGTTCGCCCGCGCCATGTTCCCGAACAACAAGATCATCGGCTGCGACATCGATCCGAAGAAACTCGAAGCCGCGATGGCCGCTGGCGCCGACGCTGTCTACAACTCGAAAGAAGCTGACGCGCTCAAGAAACTGAAAGTCGACACCGGCGGCGGCGCTGCAGCAGCCGTCGACTTCGTCGGTTCAACGCCCTCGCTCAACTTCGCCAACGGCGCCATCCGCCGCGGCGGTGAAGTCGTCGTGGTCGGCCTGTTCGGCGGCAAGTTCGCTGCACCGATCCCGGCCTTCCCCAGCCGTCCGTTCTCGATCGTCGGTTCGTACACCGGCCCGCTCGGCGAAACGCGCGAAATGATGGAGCTGGTCAAAACCGGCAAGATCGCGCCGATCCCGGTGGAAATGCGCCCGCTCGATCAGGCCGACGCCACGCTGAACCAGCTGCGCGAAGGCACGATCGTCGGCCGCGTCGTCCTGACCCCCTGAGGCTAACGCCGCAAGGCTAGCCGCCGATCGGCGTTTGCGGTCTCACGTCATTGCGCGTCGAGAAGTAGAGATAGTCGCCGTGAAACCCGGCGACGCGTTTCAGCTTCTCGGCGTCAATGATCTGGACGCGCCGCGACTTGTACCGAACCACGCCCATCTGCTCGAGCCGGTTGAACACCCGCACGATGTGGATGACGCTTAACCCCAGTATGTCGGCGAAGTCTTCCTGAAGCAGCGGCAGCTGGATGACGTCGCCCTTGTGCCGCTCGATCAGCTCCAGCCGCGCCACGATCTCGCACAGCACATGCGCCAGCCGCTGCGTCGCATCGCGCCGCCCCAACGACACCACGCGCTCGGCCAGCAGCGCCTCTTCATGCGCGTTCGACCAGACCAGCGCCTCGGCCAGCCCCGGATGACGCGTCATCATCTGGCGGAAATTCTGCGTTTCCAGCTCCCACAGCGACGCAGGCGTACGCGCCACAATGTCGAACTCGGAGCGATCGAACATCAGCATGTTGTAGCAAAGGAAATCGCCCGGCAGGGCGAAGTTCACGATCTGCCGCGACCCTCCCGGCAGATAGCGCGCCCGCAACAACCAGCCATCCTCGACGATATACATACATTTGTACTTGTCGCCCGTACGGATCAGCGCCTCGCCCACATCCAGCGAGACGCGCTTCTTGGCCAGCTGATCGATGTCGGTTCGCAGGTCGTGAGAGACCGTGAAGTAGCCTTTGAGTTTTGAAAGCAGAGCCTTGCTGGGCATGCGTTCTCAAGCGCGCGTGCAGACGCACCTGTCCCTATTTCACAAAATGAAACCCACCTTGTCCAAGGCAGAGAACGGTCTCCACCCGGTCGGGTTCCGTTTGCATCCAATATGGGACTTGGCCAGAATCTGGCTGGGTTAACTTACGCCGCTTCCGACAGCAGCGGACGAACGCCCATCACGCCGGCGATCTTCGCCGTCAGCTCGCGCTGATCCAGGGGCTTGGACACATAGTCCGACATCCCCAGCGCCAGATACTTCTCGCGGTCGCCGCTCATCGCGTCAGCCGTCAGCGCAATCACCGGCAGGGTCCGCCACGCATTGCCGCTCCCGCGGATATGGCGAATCGCTTCCTTGCCGTCCATCACCGGCATGTGGACGTCCAGCAGCACGAGATCGAATTGTTCGTCGTGCAAACGGTCCAGCGCCTCCTGTCCGTTCATCGCCTCAACGAACTTCGGCGACAGCTGCGCCAGGAACAACTTCACCACCTGACGGTTGACCGCATTGTCGTCGACCAGCAGGATCTTCAGACCACGCAGGCGCTTCATCGCCGCATCGCTCGGCACGGGGAATTGCGGCTCGTGTGACGCCACCGGCGCCATCTCGTCCACGGCATCCGCGATGAACGTCAGCGTGAAGGTCGAGCCAGTACCCGGCTCCGATTCCACCGACACATCGCCGCCCATCAGTTGCGCCAGCTGGCGCGTAATTGCGAGACCCAGGCCCGTACCGCCAAAGCGACGCGTGATCGTCGCATCCGCCTGCGTGAACGTCGAGAACAGGCGCGCACGCACAGCTTCGGTCATGCCAATGCCGGTGTCGCTCACCGCAACGCTGATGCGCCACTGCGCCGGCCCGACCTCTTCGGAAGACACGACCATCTTCACATTGCCACGCTCAGTGAACTTGATCGCGTTCGACAACAGGTTGCCCACGCACTGACGCACCCGCACCGGATCGTAGTGCAGCATCGACGGCATGCCCGGCTGGATATCGAGATCGATATTCAGTCCACGCTCCACCGCTTTCGACAGGAACAACTGGCGCAGGCGCTCGAACGTCTGGCCCAGATCGCCATCGGTCGCTGCGATCTCCATCTTGCCTGCTTCGATCTTCGACAGGTCGAGCACATCGTTCAGCAGCGCCGTCAGCGTCTTGCCGCTCTCGAGAATGACATCGACCTTCTCGCGCTGGTCCGCCAGCAGCCCGTCATTTACCAGCGACTGCGCCATGCCCAGCACGCCATTCAGCGGCGTACGGATTTCGTGGCTCATCGACGCAAGGAAGTTCGACTTCGCAACCGTCGCGGCCTCAGCCTGCTGCTTGGCCTCGATCAGCGCCAGCTCCGCCTGCTTCTCTTCCTGGATGTCCAGCATCAGGCCGACAGCGCGTACCGGAACGCCGTGCTCGTTGCGCTGCACGCGCATGAAGATACGTACCCACTGATCGTCCTGCCCCGGCCGGTAAAGCCGCGCGTCGATCGACTCCACTCCCGGCGAACGCAGGCAGCGTTCCCAGCTGTCACGCACCGCAGCGATATCGTCGTCGTGATACATGCCGAACGGCCGCATCGCATGACGCGCCAGCGCCTCCGCGCCTGCCAGCTCCTGATACTGCGGCGACGTCCAGCGCTCCGAAGACCTCAGGTCGATTTCGTACACACCCGCATTCGCCGACGACATCGCGATCTCGAGGCGATCATGCATGATCGCCGCCTGGTCGCGCGCATCAACAAGCTCGGTGATGTTCTGCGACAGCCCGAAGATCTCGAACTTGCCCGAAGGCAACCGCCGTCCCGAGGTGAACTGCGCCAGCGTATGGCGCCATGTCCCATCCGGCTTGCGACGGCGAAGGTGCAGCGTCGCGGTTCCGCCCTGCGTGGTGATACGCTCGCGAACCTGCGCATCCTTCTCGATGTCGTCCTGGTGAAGATCCTTCACGATGTCGTCCAGACGATAGACTGACAGCGCCTGGCCCCGGCGCACCAGCGCGTCGGAGAAGTGGAACGTCTCATCGTCCGGATTGTAGCGGAACATCCCGATGTCCGCGTCGCGCATCAGGCGGTCGCGCACATCGATCGAAGCCACCAGCTTGGCGAGCATCGACCATTCGGACGTCACGTCCGAGAAGATCACAACACCAGCCGCCTGGCTGCGCCCACGCTTGGGCCGCAACCAGCGATCGCCTTTCGGCGAGCCAAAGCGATAGACCGTGCCCTCGCCGTACGATTTGTGTTCAGCCGAAGCGGATTCCAGAAACTCGATCAGGCCCACGTCCACCAGATTGTCAGTGGTCGCACCGGTCTGCTGACGGAAGGCTTCGTTCGAATCGCAAACATGCCCATCCTCGTCGACACGCAGCGCAGCAAGCCCGAGCGCTCCAAGCTGCTCAAGCAACGCTGCCGCGTCGGTCCCGGTAAGTTCTGACAAGGTCGAGGCCTCTGGACGCAATATCTGCGAAATATGCTGGCCAGACCCTAGTGCGCCGCATGTTAATGCGGCCTTTCCGAACCGGGGAATTAGCCCTGCCCAGAATAGGTATTTTGTTGGTTTTCCTCAGAAAAACGCCAATGTTACCCTGACGTTATCGTCGATGAGATGACGATCTTCTGAAGGTGACCCATGTCACCGACCTCGTTCTGGCGGGCAATGAACTTGGCGTCGGTGGTCGCGAAATAATCGCGCGACTTCACCGTCGAGACCTTGATGAACTCGCCCTCGACCTGATCAGGGGTCATCGTCAGCAGGGTGAACTCCTTGGCGAAGGCGTTGTAATACAGAACCTCGGTATTCGCCTCCGCCATCAGCCAGTTGATCTCCTCGAACGGCATCGAGTCGCCCGCTCCCGGCGACGTCACGGATGTGCAGCCGAACTCCACGCCGCGCTGCTGGCCCGTATAGTCGTGCAGCTGGTTGGCCCAGCCCGTGTGTGTGTCCCCGGTCAGCGTGACCAGCCGCGCCTTGGCCGCCTTGGCCGCCGCATAGAGACGCTCACGCGCCTGCGGGAAGCCGCTCCACGCATCGAGGTTCCACTCGAAGCCATAGCGCGCCGTTGACCAGAAACGCTTCGATCCTTGGCTGACCTTCTCGTATTGCGCCGCCGACAGGCCGGTCTGCAGGTTCGGCATCTTCACCTTGGCCATGGTCACCTGGTTGCCCAGCACCTGCCACTTCCTGTTCGCCGCGGTCGAAGCCTTCAGTTCTTCCGCCAGCCACGCTTCCTGCTCGAAGCCCAGCATGGAGCGGCTGGGATCATTGATCTTCGCCTTCAACTTGTCCGCGATCGGCGCGCGATCCTTGTCAGGCGCCATGAACATCTCGTCGAACGTCAGGTCTTCTCCCCGGCCCACAAGTCTGCTCTCCAGCAGGAACAGCGTCGCCAGATCGCCAATGTCGAACTTCCGCCAGATCGCCTCGCGCGCCCGTCCAGCGACGGGATCGCGCACCGGCATCCATTCCAGATAGGCCTGAACAGCCGCAGCCTTGCGCACAGTCCAGTCGCCTTCCGTTTCCGGCTGATGATTCTCGGCGCCCGTCCGGTAAGAGTTGTTGGCGCTCTCATGATCGTCCCACGTGCAGAACCACGGCGCGACCGCGTGGGCCGCCTGCAGGTCCTCATCCGCCTTGTACTGCGCGTGACGCGTCCTGTAGTCGGTCAGCGAGACACACTCATGCACCGGCTCGTGATTGCGGTTGAGCTCCTGGCCCGACTGCCCGCCATAACCGGTGTTTCCGTATTCGTAGATGTAGTCGCCGGTGTGGATGACGGCGTCGATCACGCTCTCCTGTCCGCGCTTGGCGATCTCGCGATACACGTTGAAATATCCGAACGGGAAGTTCGAGCAGGACACCACCGCCATGCGGTACTGGGCGACGCCCCCGTTCGGCAGCGTGCGCGTCGTCCCCACGGACGAAACGGCCTGCCCGGCCGTGAACCAGTAATAATAGACCTGCCCCGCCTCGAGCCCGTCGACATCCACTTTGACGGTAAAGTCGCGCTCAGGTCCGGTAACGAAGGTTCCCTTCTTTACCACGTCCTTCATCGCCGTATCGCGCGAGACGTTCCACATGACCGGAACCGGCTCCTGCACGGTTGGCGTCACGCGGGTCCACAGGATCACATTGGTCTGGGTCGGATCGCCCGAGGCGACGCCATGCCCAAAGGCGGCTTTTCCGCGATAAGCGCCCGTTTCCCCGGTCGTGGTGCAGGCCGCGGCAGCCCCCAGGCCGACAACCCCGAAACCCAAAGCGGCGCGCCGCGTCAGCCTGGTCATGGATTTATCCCTCGTGCTGGGCTACTGGCCCCAGACTTACTAAGCCTATCGAATCCCTACCTCGCAGCACACCGCGACGAAAGCATGACGCCTGATAACCCTCACGCCAATTCAGTGACCGCCCCGGCGGAAGCCGAGGGCGCACGCCTTGATAAATGGCTGGCTGACGCCGGAATCGGCATGTCCCGGTCCCGCCTGCGCATCCTGATCGAGGAAGGCCGGGTCACTGTGAACGGCCAGCCCGCAACCGATCCCAGCGCCAAGGTCGTGGTCGGCGCCACCTATGAAATCGACCGACCAGCCCCGGTCGGGGCCCTGCCGGAACCCGAAAACATCCCGCTCGACGTGGTCTTCGAAGACAAGCACCTGATCATTATCGACAAGCCGCCGGGCCTCGTCGTCCATCCCGCTGGCGGGTCGGAGCGCGGCACGCTGGTCAACGCCCTGCTCTACCATTGCGGCGAAGGCCTTACCGGGATCGGCGGCGTCGCCCGCCCCGGCATCGTCCACCGCCTCGACAAGGATACGTCAGGCGTCATGGTCGCCGCGAAATCGGAAGCCGCGCACACCGCGCTCACCGCCATGTTCGCCGCCCATGATATCGAACGCGTCTATCTCGCCGTTACGCGTGGCGCGCCGCGTCCGCTGATCGGCCGCATCGAGACAAACATCGCCCGCTCGCCCAGCGACCGGAAGAAGATGGCGGTCGTGAAGGACAAACACTTCCGCGCCGACCATTGGTCCAACGACCCCACCAATGGCGAAAGCGCCGAGCCCGCCGGTAAGATCGCGATCACCAACTATCGCGGCATCGAGACCTTCGGTCGCCTGGATCACACAGGCACGCAGCCTGCCGCAGCCCTCGTTGAGTGCCGCCTCGAAACCGGCCGCACCCACCAGATCCGCGTCCACATGGCCCACATCCAGGCCCCGGTCCTCGGCGACCAGACCTATGGCAAGCACCGTTGGCTCAAAGCCGACGGCAAGGGCGCCGCCTTCGAGCGCGCCACCGCCACCGCCAAAGCCTTCGAACGCCAGGCCCTGCACGCAGCCGTCCTCGGCTTCGAACACCCGATCACCAAGAAGCCCCTCCGCTTCGAACGCGCCCCACCGGCCGACATGGCAGACCTCATCGACGCGCTGAGGGCCATGCCAACCTGATCGCTCGCTGCAATGGCGACATGTTTACGCTTGATCCAGATCTCCGAACGAAGCTCTACTTCTTTGGTATGACTGCATTGCGAGGTGTCTGATGCCGGAAAATGAGTCCGAGCCGCCGACGAGTATGTTGCGGCGTGCGGGTGACTTTCTGGTGGACATATCCGAACACTCCTCGCCGAGGACCCGCTTCCTTCATGTCATGACTTTTGCTGTCGTCGTCTCCACGCTGTTGATGACGCTGTTTGTCTGGATCTTCGCCACGCTGACAGGAAAAAGCGTCAACGAAACGCCCCTCGTCGCTCTCATCGTTTTCATGTTGGTTACGGCGTTCATGACCGCCGCTCCAATGACCCTGTACAACATACTCTTGACCAACCGGGTGCGGCAGGCTCGCGCCGCTCTCAAGGTTGCGGTCGAGAACGCCGAGGCCGCGAACAGCGCCAAGTCAACGTTCCTGGCGAACATGAGCCATGAAATCCGTACGCCGCTGAACGGCGTGCTGGGCATGACGCAGGTGCTCCAGGATCGTCCACTCGACATTGAGGCGCGCGACATGGTCGCGACCATCCGCGAGTCCGGCGACAACCTGCTGGCAATCCTCAACGATGTTCTGGATCTGTCGAAGGTCGAGGCGGGGCGGCTGGACATAACCCCCGCCAACGCCAGCCTGCACCATGTCGCCGAAGCTGTGCACCGCTTGTTCGAACCGCGAGCGGCGGAAAAGCACCTCCCGTTGCTGCTGTCCATCGACGCTGCAATCCCCGAACGTCTGACGTTCGATGCCGGGCGCGTTCGGCAATGCATGTCGAACCTGATCACGAATGCGATCAAGTTCACGAAAACCGGCAAGGTCGAGATCACGATCGCCGCTGAACCGCCTGATCCGCGAGGGGATCTCCGTGTGCGCGTGACCGTGCATGACACGGGTGACGGCATGGATGACACCACGCTCCAGCGGTTGTTCGGCCGCTTCGAACAGGCCAGCGCCGAGACGACACGAAGCTATGGCGGCACCGGCCTTGGCCTTGCCATCTCGCGGCATCTGGCCCGGCTGATGGGTGGCGATATCGTCGTCGCCAGTCGGGTTGGCGTAGGATCAACCTTCTCGATGACGTTCATCGCTTCTGCAGCGACCGCACTCCCCGCCACATTTTCCGAGCGGGCGGCGCCTCTGCCTGCCAATGATATTTCTCAGCTTGCCGGCGTGCGCGTGCTGTTGACGGATGACAATCCGATCAATCGCAAGATTGCACGTCTCTTCCTTGCGCCACACGGCGCCATCATCACTGAGGCGACCAACGGTCAGGAAGCGCTGGAGCTGCTGAACGCCCAATCATTCGACCTCGTGCTGCTCGATGTGCACATGCCGGTCATGGACGGCCTGGAAACCATCGCGCGCATTCGCACGACTGCGCATGCATGGAAATCCGTCCCGGTTGTCGCACTCACCGCAGACGCCATGGCAGGCGACCGGGAGCGCCTGCTGGCCGCAGGCATGTCGGGTTACGTCTCCAAGCCACTGGAACAAGGCGACCTGATAAACGAAGCCTCGCGTCTGCTGGCGGCGTCACGCTAGAGCAAAATTGTCGAGCCCACCCATTACTGCCGCTTCCTTCAGCGCGACGCGGATCGCCGAACGATAGATGCCCTGCACCAATGATCGCGCTGGGTACGGGTCACGACCTGCCCGCGCGCCATGTTGAATGTCGCGACAATGAAGCCGCACTACCGTTTCACGTCGACCTGCCACTTGTAGTCGAACTGGTAGCCGCAGATCGCGAAGGGTTCGCCGTTGAACTCGGCCGGCTCGTACTTCGCCGTCTTCGCCCAGCTGAGCGTTGCCTCGTCCAGCAGTTTGGAACCTGACGACTTCATCAGGTGCGTATCCACCAACCGTCCATCCGCAGTCAGGCAGGACACCAGCGTGGTCGTGCCCGCCTGCTCCTCCCGAACCGCTTCGGGCGGATAGAGCGGCAACGCCGTCGTCTTGTCGACTTTCGGACGCTTGGTCAGCCCGGGCAGGCCCGGCTTCCACTGAACGAAGAAGGATGGCCGCTCGCTGTTCGCTGGCGCTGTCGACGCCTCCACGAGCGCCGGGTCCAGCCTGGGAGGCAAATCCCCCGGTCCAGACCCCGAGCCAAGCCCCGGTATCGGTATGGAAGAGCAACTGGCTGCCGCCAGCCCCGCAACCACGATCGTAAGCCCCCCGGCCCTCGATCGATAAGCAGCAATCATGCTGCTCCCTCCGTCTCTGGAGCTGCAATATGCGGACTGTGACACCAGTCCGTTTCACCGGCGACAGATTTCACCGGGTAAACCCGGACAATCCGCATGCGCAACGGATTGTTACCAACGGGTACCGCTCGACCACTTCAATTCCGAAACCAGGCCCGGAAAGCCGACCTCCCCAGTCGCCTATTAGGCGGGCTGCACAATTCAGGGAGAAAGCATCGCACTCTCGCGTTTCGGCGCCCCTTTAACAGTGGTTACCGGCTTCCCATCTGACACTTTCGTTAGACCGGGGGTCTAGGACACAATCCTGCCGACAACCTTCGCAAAGTAGACACGTTACCTGTCTGTAATGGTCACGACGTGCCGGGGTAATAGAGATCCGCGAGCCTTCCTCCCCAAGATAGGCAGCGCGGACAAGAAAAGAAGAAGGAGACGGAACATGGCCAGCCTCGCAATCGCACTCTCCCCTGAACAAGGTCTGTCGCGTTACCTGTCTGAAATCCGCAAATTCCCGCTGCTCGAGAAGAACGAAGAGTTCATGCTCGCCCAGCGCTGGGCGCAACACCAGGACGGTGAAGCCGCCGAGAAGATGGTCACCTCGCACCTCCGCCTCGTGGCGAAGATCGCGATGGGCTACCGCGGCTATGGCCTGCCCATGGGCGAGGTCATCTCCGAGGGCAACGTCGGTCTCATGCAGGCCGTGAAGAAGTTCGACCCGGACAAGGGCTTCCGCCTGGCGACTTACGCCATGTGGTGGATTCGCGCCTCGATCCAGGAATACATCCTGCGCTCGTGGTCGCTGGTGAAGCTCGGCACCACCGCCGCGCAGAAGAAGCTCTTCTTCAACCTGCGCCGCCTCAAGGGCGAAATCTCCGCCCTTGAAGAAGGCGACCTGCGCCCGGAGAACGTGGCTGAAATTTCCAGGCGCCTCGGCGTGACGGAAGAAGAAGTCACCTCGATGAACCGCCGCATGTCTGCCGGTGGCGACGCCTCGCTCAATGCCCCGATCGGCGGCATGGACGGCGAAGCCGAATGGCAGGACTGGATCGCCGACGACACGCCGGGCCAAGCCGAAACCGTGGCCAACAACGACGAGTTCTCGGCCCGCATGACGCTGCTCGAACGCGCGATGGAGTCGCTCAACGAACGTGAGCGCCACATCATCACCGAGCGGCGCCTGAAAGAAGAACCGACCACGCTGGAAGACCTCTCGGTTGAATACAATGTCAGCCGCGAGCGTATCCGCCAGATCGAGGTCAGGGCCTTCGAGAAGCTGCAAAAAGCGATGCGGGAAGCCGCACGCGAACACGGCCTCGTCGAAGCCAACTAAGACAAGCAACGGCCCGGTCGAAAGACCGGGCCGAATTGCTTCAGGGGTCAGAACGACCACCAACGAATTGAGATGCGCGCGCTCTCATCCTGAGGAGCTGTCGAAGACAGCGTCTCAAAGGACGCGCGTAAGCCCGCTTCTGGCGCGTGTGGTGGTCCCCGCGCGCCAGGAGCGGGCGAAATTTCAGCAGGCGAAACGTTTCAGCTTATGAAACTGCCGCTTCCAGCAGCCTCAGCGTCCCAGCATCAGCATCCATCTCGGCCTGCACGCCCAGCGGCAGGCTGAACTGATTGTCGATGTGCCCGAACTCCAGTCCCTGGAACACCGGCACGCCCAGCGGCTTGAAGTGCTGCTCCAGCACCTCCAACAACGTGTAAGCGCTCGTCGATCCATCCGACGCCCGGCAATCCGTGCACTGCCCGAACACCACGCCCGCCAGCTTCGACAACACGCCGCCCAGCGACAACGTCGTCAGCATCCGGTCGATCCGGTACTCCGCCTCATCCACATCCTCGAGGAACAGGATCGCCCCCTCGAAGTCCGGCAGATAGGGCGTCCCCATCAACGCCGTCAGCACGGTGAGATTCCCGCCCAGCAGCCGCCCCCGCGCCTTGCCGCCACGCAGCGTCTTGATCCGCCCCGCGCGCTGCACCAGCCGGTCATCCGTCCGCACCGGATTGGCGTAGCTCGGCATCGCGCCATCAAACGCGATCGCCCTGAAATTCTCCCACGACAGCTTGCCCCACGCGCTGTTCGCATTCGGCCCGTGCACCGTACCGAACCCCGCCTTCGCCGCGAACGACATGTGCAACGCCGTGATGTCGCTATAGCCGAGCAGCAGCTTCGGATTGGCCTTCACCACATTCCAGTCGATGTACGGCAGTATCCGCGCGCATCCCCATCCGCCGCGCACGCAGAACACCGCCTTCACATCGCGGTCCGCAAACATCGCGTTGAGATCGTCCGCCCGCGCCTTGTCCTCGCCTGCGAAATAGCCAGCCTTGTCGAGCACATGCTTGCCCAGCTTCGGCTTCAGCCCCATCGCGACGATGTTCTCCTTCACGAGATCCATGTCGAAATGATCGCCCAGCGGGCTCGCCGGCACGATCAGCCCCACCGTGTCGCCCAGCTTCAGCCGCGGCGGCTTCTTCAACGGCGCCGGCGCCGCCTGCGCCGTCGTCGTCTTCGACAGCGCGACAACGCCCGCCGCCATCCCAAGCCCCATCAGAGCCGCGCGGCGATCCATCATTCTCAACCTCATCGATTCATGCTGCTCGCAATGCTGACGCTCCACCTGACGCCACGCAAGCCGCGACCCCTCGCCTCAGCCCGCGAAAACTCCAGATAACGACTGTACAAACCGCCCAGTTTCCGATAACTAGACACTGTCAAGCACGCTGGAGCCTCCCCATGGCCGATACCGCGACCGCAACCGCCGCCCTCAAATCCTACGCCGACATCCCGGTTCTCGACTGGGATCTGCAGGACCCGCACGCCTCGTCCTACGAACTCTTCCGCGATCTGCGCGAGAAGACGCCGCTGGTGAAAGTGCCGATGGGCATGGGCTCGATGGTGATGGGTCTGCACGCCCGCATGGTCGACGACATCGTCTCGCCGGAAAACACGCGCCAGCTCGAAACCGAGATGAAGATGATGCAGGGCATCTTCGATGGCCCGATCTTCGATTTCATCGCGCAGGTCATGCTCTTCGCCAATGGCGACGTTCACCAGCGCCGCCGCCAGCCCGTCGCCCGCACCTTCGCCTTCAAGCTGATGGAAGCGATGCGCCCGAAGGCGGTCGTCGTCGCCGCCGAAATCATCAACGAGCATCTCGGCAAGGGGCCGTTCGATTTCCTGAAGGAATTCGCCGCCCAGATCCCGGCCCGCATCATCGCCGACATTCTCGGCATCCCGCGCGCCGACCTCCCTGTCTTCATGAAATGGATCAGCGACACGGCTGAAGCCATCGGCTTCGTCGATGTCTCGCGCCGCGCCGCCATCGAGCAGTCGCTCACCGAGTTCAACGCCTATGTCGACAAGCTCCTGAACGACCGCCGCGCCAATCCGCGCGAAGACTTCCTCAGCGATTACGTCGCCGCCACCGCCGCATCCGGAGACCTCAGCGAAATCGAGATCCGGACGCAAATCGTCGGCCTCATCCTCGCCGGCTCCGACACGACGCGTAACTCGATGTGCATGTCGCTCTATCAGCTCCTGCAACATCCCGAGCAGTGGGCCGCCCTCGTCGCTGACCCGGATGGTCTCAAGAAAAAAGCTTCCGAAGAAGGTCTGCGCTTCGAGCCCGTCGTCTCCGGCATCCCGCGCGTCACCACGAAAGACCTCGAGATCGAAGGCTATCTCATTCCCGCCGGCGCCGTGCTCATGGTCTCGATCCTCTCGGTCCTGCGTGACCCGGAAGTCTACGCCGACCCGGAATCCTTCAACATCCACCGCACCGACCAGCAACGCTGGCACCTCGCCTTCGGCGCGGGCGCCCACCGCTGCGCCGGCGAAGCCCTCGCGCGCGTCGAGCTCGAAGAAACCCTCGCCACCATCGCGCGCCTCGCCCCCAAAACCCGCATCGTCGGCGCCCCCCCGAAACTCCAACCCGGCGCCATCCGCACCGTCGACCAGATCCAGGTCGAATTCATCGCCTGACACGAGTGTCCTCCCCAGACACCCCAAGGCCCGCGGACAACCGCGGGCCTTTCCATTTGAAAAAATGACCCGCGTTTGAAGTGTTCATTTCCACGAACACCAACCCGTAGGGTGCATCAACGATGCACCACGTCCCACACACCACCCCCTCAATCGTCATTCCCGCGAAAGCGGGAACCCAAGGGCGCCAACCACGATCATCCTCGGCCCCGTGCCGAGGATCTCGGTTAGGACCGTAGGGTGCATCAACGATGCACCGTGGCAGGCGCCGGCGGCGCGGTGCATCGTTGATGCACCCTACAATGCCGGAATTGGAGGATAGAGCGGGACAAATCCGCAGGACAGTTTTTTCCAGACCCAAACAAACTCAGCGCGTTAGCGCGAAAGTTTGGGGGACGGAGCCCCGCAGAATCTACGGCGCCCCGTGCCGGGGTATTATCCAACCCATGACACGACACAAACACGCGCACATTGGGCTAGGGACCCCGTCGCCGCTTGATCACTGGATCAATGCGACGCTGCGCATGCT
>Ga0116156_10002551_pt1 | contig 16529 bp, 19 predicted proteins | sample AD_UKC045_MetaG_FD_89891 | JGI IMG/M metagenome (GOLD analysis project Ga0116156, IMG submission 89891) | Active sludge microbial communities of municipal wastewater-treating anaerobic digesters from USA - AD_UKC045_MetaG | ecosystem: Engineered > Bioreactor > Anaerobic > Digestate | place: USA... | reverse complement strand
TGGCAGATCATCCTTGCGATCCTCTGGCGCCTCCGCCCCGTTCAGGCGCTGGAGGCGAACCTCAGCGATGTCATCGCCATGGGCCTCGCCATGTTCGCCGACGACAACGGCCTCGAAGACCTCACTGAAGACGCCGCCTACCGATCCACACTCGCCGCCGCCTTCTTCGACGCCCACCGCAAGGCCGATCTCCTGATCTATCTGAGAGCCTGCGAAATCAGCGGCCAGCGCCCCCGCATCACCAGCTTCAAGCCCGACTACTCCCACACCCATGCCAGCACCGATGTCATCGCGCTCTGGAAAAGCTTCCACCGCCTCGTCGCGAAATTCGACGACTACGATCGTCTCGCGCATCTCCACGCGACCCGTCTCAAGCGCGAAGCGGAGCAATACCCCGTCCGCCTTGTAGCTTCGCTTCAATGCACCTTCCCCACGCTCCGCATGGTGGAGGCAAACCGCCTGCGCCAGCTCGCCGTCCAGATTGCCTCCACCTGTGCGAAGCACTGGGGGAGGTGGATCGGCGCGTCTTCGCGCCGAGACGGAGGGGGCGGCGCATTCCCGCGCGGTCCGCCCAGCCTCCGCGACTCCCAAAACCCGACCCCCACCACCTCGCAGCCACCTGCGAGATCGCGCCTGCACGCCCCAGCCCCATGGCTAACCAGACTTTACCACCCCCGCCCAACCCGCCGGAATGTTTCACGTGAAACATCCGGTCGGCCCCGGAATCGTAGGGTGCATTGAAGCGAAGCGGAAATGCACCGCCACGGCCAGACGGCGGGAAGGTGCATCAAGATGCACCCTACGGACTCGCGCCCGGCCTACCTTCAGCCCTCATCCTGAGGAGGCCCAAAGGGCCGTCTGGAAGGAAGGGGGCATGCTCACCGCCTCAAACCGCCACCGGCGGAGTGTTTCACGTGAAACATCCCCTCAACCCGGAACCCTACTTCCCAACACAGAACTGCGAGAAAATCCGGTCCAGCAGGTCCTCGGCATCAATCGTCCCGGTAATCCGGCCCAGCGCCCGGGCCGCCAGCCGCAGGTCCTCCGACACCAGCTCGGCCCCCATCCCGATCCGGGCGCCCTCCAGCCCGCGCTCGACAGCCGCCAGAGCTTCCTCGACCAGCTCCCGATGCCTGGCCCGGGTCACCAGCGGAGGCTCATCCGCATCCAGCCGCTCCCGGACCACCTGCGCCAGACGCCGCTCGAACCCGTCGAACCCGGCCCCGGTCGTCGCCGAGACCACAAAGACGTCCTCAGCCCCGGATTCCGCAGGCGCAGAGCGAACCAGGTCGGCCTTGTTGAAGACTTTCAGGTCCCCGGGCCGCACCCCGGTCAAACCCGAACGCATCGGACCGGACGATGTTTCACGTGAAACATCCCCCCCGGCAGTCTCGGACGCATCGGACACCCAGATCCGCAGATCGGCTTCCTCAGCCCGCGCCAGCGCCCGTTTCACGCCCTCGGCCTCGATGGCGTCCGAAGCCTCCCGCAGGCCCGCCGTGTCCGCCACCCAGACAGGATACCCGGCCAGAACCAGCCGCACTTCCACCACGTCCCGCGTCGTACCCGCCACCGGCGACACGATCGCGGCCTCCCGCCGGGCCAGCCGGTTCATCAAACTCGACTTGCCGGCGTTTGGCGGACCCAGAATGGCGACCCGGAACCCCTCCCGAACCGACCTCAACCGCCCCGCATCGCCCAGCGCCGCCTCCAGATCGGCGGCCAGCGCCTCGATCGGCTCCAGTGCGGTAAGGTTAATCTCGCCGGGAATGTCGGCCTCGTCCGGGAAGTCGATCGACGCCTCCAGCGCGGCCATGGCCGACACCAGCAGACCCCGCCACCCCTCGAAAGTCCGGGCCGCTTCGCCCTGGTAAAGCCGCCCGGCCTGCCGCCTCTGACCCTCGGTCTCGGCATCGATCAGGTCCCCGATGGCCTCCGCCTGGGTCAGATCCATCCGCCCCGCATCGAAGGCCCGCCGCGTGAACTCGCCCGGCTCGGCAATACGGCACAGACGGGTTTTCACCGCCGAGGCGAGCACCGCCTCGATGATCGCGGGGCCTCCATGGACGTGAAATTCGACCACATCCTCGCCCGTATAGGAGTTCGGACCGGGCATACTCAGCACTACCGCCTCGTCGAGGAACTCATCGCCGTCAAAAAGCTCGCGAAGGGTCGCAACACGGGGTTCCGGGGCCCTGCGCGTCGAAAAATGGGCCAGTAGTCCCAGCGCTCCCGGCCCGGATGCCCGTATGACCGCGACTCCAGCTCTACCTGAGCCGGAGGCGAGCGCGATGATCGTGTCAGAGGTAGTTCGCTGTGCGGTCATGAAAGCCTTGGGTAGTTCGGCCTACTTGTCGCTTGTTCGGCCTCCGCCGAGCACTACAACCCAGCCAGCCAACAATCCAGAACAGGAGTTTCCATGGGACGCCACGTGACCATTCAGGGCAATGACGGGTCCTTCGGCGCCTACATTGCCGACGGTAAGACCACAAACGGAGGGCAAGCTGGCCCGGCCATCGTCGTCATCCAGGAGATCTTCGGCGTCAACAAGGTGATGCGCGACATCGCCGACAGCCTCGCCGAAGAAGGCTACACCGCCATCGTCCCGGACCTGTTCTGGCGCATCGAACCCGGCATCGACATCACCGACCAGACCGACGCCGAATGGGAAAAAGCGTTCAGCTACTTCAAGGCCTTCAACGTCGACAAAGGCATTGAAGACATTGCCTCCACGATCGATTGGGTCCGCGCGCACGGCCACAAGCATGTCGGCGCAGTCGGCTACTGCCTCGGCGGCCTGCTGGCCTACCTGACCGGCACGCGCACCACGATCGACGCTGTCGCCGGCTATTACGGTGTCGGCATCGACAACTACCTGGCCGAAGCCGGCAAGTCGACGAAGCCAATCCTGCTCCACGTCGCCGAAGAAGACGGCTTCGTCTCGAAGGACAGTCAGGCCAAAATGAAGGCCAGTCTCACCGAGTATAACTACAAGCTCTACTGGTATCCCGGCCGCGACCACGCCTTCGCCCGCGATGGTGGCAAACACTACCACGCAGGCGACGCAAAACTGGCGAACGACCGCACGCTCGACCACTTCCGCAAGCACCTCGGCCAGGGCTGACCTGTCGAAAACGACACTCGAACGAGCTTGAACCCCGGTAGCGCCACCCTCAGCTTAAGAGCTGGGAGCGGTAGCGCTACCGGGCCCGGTGGCTCGGAAGGTCAGGACTTCGCGTAAACGGGATCGCTGAATTTGCAGCGGCTCTGCCAGCTGGCTCGGCCCCGCGGCGCCGACATAAAAAGTCGTGCCGGAACGAGTACTGGCCAGGCCTTCCAGACGCTACCCAGAGCCAGATAGGGCTGGCCCGGCGTTCAGGTCTTGTCGGCTGTGAAGGCCAAGATTTTCTGTTCGCCTTCGACTCGAATTTTTCCCGCTACGGGCGAGCCATCCTTCGACACCGAAATCGCCCGCTGCGCGAGCGCAAGCCGATAGAACTACAGCCGGTAATTGAAGCTGACGCTGACCCGCGCCGTACTCGCGCGGTTCGGCGGCACTTCATGGCGCAGCCAGCTTTCCCACAACAGCAGGTCGCCCGCCTTCGGCGCCACGTAGACAAACCGGCGGTGTGACTCGTCCGCATCCTCGCGCGGAGCAGGCGCCGACATCATCATCGGCAGCCGCGGGTCCTCGAACTTCAACGACGACGCGCCATCAGGCACGCGCACATAGTATGTCCCCGACAGAACGCAGTGCGGATGGATATGCCCGGTGTGTGATCCGCCCGGCTCGAGCACGTTGACCCAGATGTTGTCGAGCTTCAGCCGCTTGCCACGCAAGTCCATCTGCAGCGCGCCGGCGAACGCCTCCACATGCGGCTTCATCACCCGTACCAGCTGATCAAAGCACGTCGCGCGCTGCGGCAGGTCATCCAGCGATGAGTACGAGGTATAGCCCTGATAGCCATGCTCGCGGCACCAGGCGCGACCCGCCTTGTCTTCCTTGGCGAGCATCTTCGCCGCATCGAGAAGATCAGCATTGAGTTCCGCCGAGCCGATGGCGTCGCGGTAGATCTCGGTGACGAAGAGACGTGAGGCGGTCATGCGCGCTTGGTAGGACCGGATTGCGCCCGAGGGAAGCGGGCACGACCATCACGCGAAAAGCAATGCGCATCCGGCGGCCGGATGCATGGTCCGGCAGAACAGGGGAACGAAGCATGGCTCAGACGGCAGCCTTCATCTTCGTCGGCATCATCGCGGCGTTGTGTGTGTTCCAGATAGCGCTGGCGGCGGGCGCGCCGCTGGGCCGCTTCGCCTGGGGCGGCGCCCAGGAAAGACTGCCTACGCCTTTGCGTATCGCCAGCCTCGCGTCGCTGCTGATCTACGGCGCCTGTGCGGCGATAATCCTCGACAAGGCAAAATTGCTGGATGTCTTGGGCGACGGCATAAGTCATGTCGGCGCGTGGGTGGTCGCGGGGTTCATGTCGCTCGGTGTCGTGATGAACGCGATCTCACGCTCAAGGCCGGAGCGCTTCACGATGACGCCTGTCGCGTTCGCACTTGCTGCGTCTGGCTACGTCGTAGCAATGAGCTAGGTTCGACAACTCCCGCCATCGCTAAGTCTTCACGAGTGGTTTCAATCGCGCGTTCGCGACGCGAAAGATTCCCGCGAAAGTTTTTCGCGCAAATCCACGCAGAAGCCGCGCTGTTGATATCGTGGAAACCTCGTCAGACGAACCTTGCTCCGTGGACGGAAGAAAAGGACAGCGAGCAATCAGGACAGAAGATCACCGACAGCACGACTAACGAGCAGGCGTACAACCCGGTTTGGCGGCCGGACAACGGGAGTTCTAAAATGCGTAGCGGGCGAGTACTGAATATCAGCGAGTTGCGGGAAAAACTGGGAGTGGCGGAAGCGGAACCGCCAGCCCCGAGAAAGGCTCCACCGGAGGAGCCAGGATACAGGCCACGGATCGTGTGGCGGCGCGAGGAAAGCGCCCAGACGCCTGAGATGGCGGAGTAAGCAAAAAACAAAAACCCCGCCCTCGAAAAGAGGGCGGGGTTTTCAATTTGGAAATCAGCGTAGAGCATTCGCCCTAGTTGTTCATCGCCTGGAAGAACTCGCTGTTCGTTTTGGTCTGCTTGATCTTGTCGAGCAGGAACTCGATCGCATCCTGAGCGCCCATCGGGTTGAGAATGCGGCGAAGGATGTAGATCTTCTGCAGCTCCTTCGCGTCGGTGAGCAGCTCCTCTTTCCGAGTGCCCGACTTGAGAATGTCGATCGCCGGGAAGACGCGTTTGTCGGAAACCTTGCGGTCGAGGATGATCTCGGAGTTACCCGTACCTTTGAATTCCTCGAAGATGACTTCGTCCATGCGCGAGCCCGTTTCGATCAGGGCCGTAGCGATGATGGTTAGCGAGCCGCCTTCTTCCAGGTTACGCGCCGCGCCGAAGAAGCGCTTCGGCTTCTGCAGGGCGTTCGCGTCGACACCGCCGGTCAGCACTTTGCCGGAGGACGGGACAACCGTGTTGTAGGCGCGGCCGAGGCGCGTGATCGAGTCGAGCAGGATCACGACATCGCGGCCGTGCTCGGCCAGGCGCTTCGCCTTTTCGATCACCATCTCGGCGACGGCAACGTGGCGCGTCGCAGGTTCATCGAAGGTGGACGAGATAACCTCGCCACGCACCGAACGCTGCATGTCGGTGACTTCCTCAGGACGTTCGTCGATGAGGAGCACGATCAGATAGCACTCGGGGTGATTTTCAGCGACCGACTGCGCGATGTTCTGCAGCAGGACGGTTTTACCAGTCCGCGGCGGCGCAACGATCAACGCACGCTGGCCTTTGCCGATCGGCGCGACGATGTCGATCACACGGCCCGAACGATCCTTCTTGGTCGGATCTTTCGGCTCCATCGACAGACGCTTGTCCGGATAGAGCGGGGTGAGGTTGTCGAACGGAACCTTGTGGCGGGCGCGCTCGGGATCTTCGAAGTTGACCTGCGATACGCGGACGAGGGCGAAGTAACGCTCGCCATCACGGGGTCCGCGGATCGTGCCTTCGACGGTATCGCCGGTGCGCAGGCCCATTTTGCGGATCATCTGGGGCTGGACGTAAATGTCGTCCGGGCCGGCGAGATAGTTGGATTGCGGAGAGCGGAGGAAGCCGAAGCCATCAGGCAGAACTTCAACGACGCCGACACCGATGATCTCGACTTCGCGTTCGGCCAGTTCCTTGAGAACCGCGAACATGAGTTCCTGCTTGGACAGGATCGAGGCGCCTTCGACCTCGAGCTCTTCGGCCATAGCGAGCAGCTCGGCGGGCGTTTTTTTCTTGAGATCGTTGAGGAGCACGCGCTCGTGCTCTTCGGTCACGTCATCAGTCATTGGGTACGCACATTTCGATTGTGGTTGTCCGGGAGATGGCGCGAGGCGCACGTCTGCTGGGCATGAAGGATTGGATATCGACCGGACGGTCGATGCTTGGATTTAGGGCCCGAATGCCTGATAAGTCAAGCAGAAACGGCCGTTCCGGGCTCAGCCGAAGGGCTGGACGACCACCAGAATGACGGCGAAAATCGCGATAACCATCGGAATTTCGTTGAGCATCCGGAGCTTCTTCGGCTCGATCGGACGCTGACCGGCCATCACTTTGCGGCCCAGGCCCATCAGATAGCCATGGAAGCCGGACAATCCAACCACCAGCACGATTTTCCCCCAGAACCAGGGCTGGGTGATGTAAAACTGCCAGTTGCTACCGAACAGGGCGAGACCCATCAGCCAGACGAGAATCATCGTCGGATTGAGGATGATCTTGCTCGTGGAGGCCGCAGCCTTGTCCATTGCGGCTTCGAAACGTTCATCGCCCTGAGCTTCGAGCCGATAAACGAGAAGTCTCGGATATATCAGCAATCCCGCCATCCAGGCGATGACCGCGATGATGTGGATAGCCCGAAACCATTCGTACACAGCGAAGCTCCCTCAGGCCGCCTTCGTAGCCGGGGAGCGATGGTTGGGACAGTCCTTCCAGTTCGCCGGGCAAATCCGGCCGCCGCACGATGACCGGATCGGCCCGCCGGCATCGGCCAGCGTTTCCTCGACCAGATCGGCTAGCGTCTCGATGAAACCGGTATCGACGCCAAGAGCAGGGGCGCGGATGTAGTGTTTCACGCCTTTGGCGTCGGCGAGATGTTTGTACTCGATATCGAGTTCGACCAGCGTCTCGATGTGCTCGGACACGAAGGCAACCGGCGAGAGCAGGATCGCCTTTCCTTCCGCCGCCGCTTTCTCGATCGACGCATCTGTTGACGGTCCAATCCATTTCAGCGGACCGACGCGCGACTGGTAGCAGATCTCGACTTCCCACTCGGCCGGCAGCAGCGGCTTAAGCGCAGCAGCCGTGCGTTCAACTTGCCACTGATACGGATCACCGGATTTCACGACGACTTCCGGCAGGCCATGAGCTGACAGCAAGCAACGCACATTCGCCGGCTTGCCCGCTTGCTCCCAGGTTTCGATCAACTTGCGCGCATGCGCTTCGATGAACTTCGGCGTGTCGGGATAGCAGCACACAGCGACGCCACTCGGGCCGCCAGCTTGCTTCCACGATTTCAGCGATGACGCCGTCGTGGTTGTGGAGAACTGCGGATAGAGCGGCAGTAGCACGACCTTCGTCGCGCCCCACGCGAGAACTTCGCTCACGGCGTCAGCGGCATACGGCTTCCAATAGCGCATCGCGATAAAACTCTTCGCGCCACGTCCACGCTTCACAAGTTCCGCATCGAGCGCCGCCGCTTGCTTCTTCGTTTCGGGAAGCAGGGGAGAGCCACCGCCCATCCGCGCATAATTTTCACGCGCACTCGGCGCACGTGATTTCGAGATCATGCGCGAGACGATGAAACGCACAGGCAAGGGCGAGCGGATGATTGCCTTGTCACTGAACAGGTTTTTGAGGAAGGGCTGAACATCGTCGGGGCCATCAGGTCCGCCGAGATTGAACAGCACAACCGCGATTTTTTCGGCCGGGTTGGTCGGGCTCACGCCATGCTCCGGATCGTGCGCAACACCGATTCTACATGGGGAATTGGCACTTCCGGGGTCACGCCATGGCCCAGATTGAAGATATGCGGCCGGCCTTTCAGCGTGGTGATGATCTCTCGCACACGCGCTTCCATGTCCGGGCCACCAGCAACCAGTCGCATCGGATCGAGATTGCCCTGCACAGGCATGCCTTTCGGCAGCATCGCATCAATGCGCTTCAACGGGATCGCCGTATCGAGACCCACCGCGTTCACGCCCGTACGTTCCGCATAATCGACCACCAGACCACCTGCGCCGCGCGGGAAACCGAGGATCGGTTGCTTCACGCCAAGTTCCCGCACGCGTTTTACGAGGGCAGCCGTCGGTCCGATCACCCAGCGCTCGAAAGCATCTTCGGGAAGTCCCTCGGCCCAGCTTTCAAACAGCATCAGCGCATCCGCGCCGGCATCAGCCTGCATCTTCAGGTAATGCGCGCTGGCTTCGACGAGCTGTTCCAGCATGCCGTCGAGATCCTGCGGGTGTTCATAACCGAACAGGCGCGAGTCCGCCTTGTCCGTGCCGCCACGTCCTTCGATCGCGTAAACGCCCACAGTCCACGGTGAGCCGGCAAAGCCGATCAGCGTGGTGGAGTTATCCAGGCTTGCGCGAACACGCTCCACGGTCTCCCCAACGGGCGCCAGGTGCGCGAGGATTTTCTCCATCGGCACTTTCGAAAGATCGGAAGCCTTCGTTGCGGGATCGACGCGCGGGCCTTCGCCTTCGAGGAAGCGAACATTTCGTCCCATCGCGTCGAGGATGAGCAGGATGTCCGCAAACAGGATCGCGCCGTCCATGCCATAGCGGCGAACCGGCTGCAGCGTTGCTTCCGCTGCAAGGGCAGGGGTGTAGCAGAAATCGAGGAAGTCACGCGCCTTGGCTCGGGTCTCCCGATATTCGGGAAGATGCCTTCCGGCTTGCCGCATCATCCATACGGGAACGGTATCAACGCGTTCGCCCTGAAGCACTCTAAGCAATCTTCTATCGGTCAAGCATCACCCGGCGTCGGAGAGAGAAGAGAAGAAGACTCTTCTCTTATATTGAATCTGAATCTTAGATTCTTTGGTGGTGTTTAGTCGGTTCATAAGTGCGTGCAACGCGCCGTCCCCAACTCATACACACGGCCGCTCACCGAGAATCCCCCTACGTTCCGACAGGGCGGAGCAGGTTAACCTCTCGTTAAGACCTTGGTTAACAATGTCTTAAACAGAGTCGAGTCCCGAAGCCGTGACTCATGGGCGCCAAAATCATGAGTCTTCTTCAGGCTCTCCACCTGTGACTCGTCGTGTGAGCGAGTCGTGTGAGGTTTCGCGGCTTCAGCTTGTCCACAATCCACTCCCAGCGGTATGGGATAAACACGTTCAAAACTCGCACGGATGACATAAAGCCCAGCGAATGACGCTTGAGACCTACTTCAACGTGCACCTGGTTTCGGATTCGACCGGCGAAACACTCAACGCAGTGATGCGTGCCGCCTGCGCGCAGTTCGACGGGATCGCGCCGCTCGAACACAACTACTATCTCGTGCGCTCGCCCAAGCAGCTTGAACGCGTGCTCAAGGAAATCGAGAACGCGCCGGGTGTGGTTCTCTACACGATCTCTGATGAAGGCCTGCGCACGAAGCTCGAAGAACGCTGCCGCGAACTCGGTTCGCCCATCCTTCCAGTGATAGACGCGGCTGTGAACATGCTGTCGCGCTATCTCGGCCTAGCGTCTGCTCACAAGGTCGCGGGTCAGTATCACCTCGATGCAGAATATTTCGCGCGGATCGAGACGATCAACTTCGCGCTCCAGCACGATGACGGGCAGGGCACTGATCGCCTGCGCGAAGCCGACGTCGTTCTGGTTGGCGTTTCACGCACATCGAAAACCCCGACCTGCGTTTATCTCGGCAACCGCGGCATCAAGGCCGCGAACGTACCGCTCGTTCCCGGCGTCGAAGTGCCGGAGATTCTCACAGGTCCCGATGCGCCACTCGTCGTGGGGTTGAAGATTTCACCTGACCGGCTGGTGCAGATCCGCCGCCATCGCCTGCTGTCGCTCAACGAAACGCCCGACACGTCTTATGCCGACGAGGAAACAGTGCGGCAGGAGATCATCGAAGCCAATCGCCTGTATGTCCGGATGAAATGGCCGACCATCGACGTCAGCCGCAGATCTGTTGGAGAAACCGCCGCTGCGATCCTCAACATCATCCAGGAACACGAGCGCTGATCATGACGCTCCACCCCGACGATAAGAGCCACCGGCTCATTCTCGCATCAAAGAGCAAATCGCGCGCGGCGGTGCTGAAGGCCTGCGGCCTTCAGTTCGAACAGATCGGCTCAGGCGTCGACGAAGATGCGCTGAAAGACGCGCTGCGCGCCGAAAACGCCACCGTTGCAAAGCAGGCGGATCTACTGGCTGAAACAAAAGCGCTGAAAGTCTCGATCTCGCACGCCGGCGTCGTGCTCGGCTGTGACCAGATGCTCGATCTCGAAGGCGTCGGCCTCGACAAGGTCGATACGCGCGACGCCGCACGCGACGTCCTCAGGCGCCTGCGAGGCAAAACGCACATCCTGCAATCGGCGATCGTCGCCTGTGTCGATGGCGCCCCGGTTTGGCGTCACCTCTCGCAGCCACGCCTGCGCGTCCGCAACTTCTCTGACCAGTTCCTCGAAGACTATCTCGACGCTATAGGCGATGCCGCATTCGAAGGCGTCGGCTGCTATCAGGTCGAGGGCAGGGGCGCGCTCCTGTTCGATCGCATCGAGGGTGATTACTTCTCCATCCTTGGCATGCCGCTTCTGCCGCTGCTGCAATGGCTGCGCGATCGCGGGACGATCCCGGCATGAGCAGGAAGCTCTTCGCTGTCGTCGGCGATCCGGTCTCGCACTCGCTGTCGCCGCTGATCCACAATCGCTGGATCGCGGAGGCGGGACTCGATGCGCACTATGCCGCGATCCACCTGCAATCGGCCAACGCCGCGGCGGACATCCGCGCACTCGCCGCCAACTACGCCGGCCTCAACGTAACGCTGCCGCACAAGATGGCCGCGCTGGAAGCCGCGGTTAATGCAACGCCCGAAGCGCGTGCGATCGGCGCGGCTAACACGCTGGCGCGCGAGAACGGTTCCAACTGGACGGCCTACAACACGGATGTTGCAGGATTTTCAGACGCTTTGACCGCTGCTTTGGGTGGAAGCCGTGCTAGCTTGAAGGTCGTGATGATCGGAGCTGGCGGCGCCGCGCGCGCCGCTGTCGCGAGCCTCGCCGCAACGGGCGCAAGACTTGTGATCGTCAACCGGTCGGTCGCAAACGCGCAAGCGCTAGCGGCTGATCTCGCGCCTGGAGCGGAGACGGGGGAATTGAGCCAGCTTGCAGCCTTCGCAGAGACGGCCGACGTGGTGGTGAACTCCGCCAGCCTCGGCCATGCCGGCGGCAGTCTGCCGGATTTGCCCGCGGGCAGGGGGCGCCCCTTCCTCGATCTTTCCTATGGCAAGGCTGCTGCGCAAATCCTCGACGTCGCTGCCAAGTCCGGCTGGACGCCGCATGATGGCTTACCCATGTTGGTCGGACAGGCTGCCGCCGCCTTCCGCATCTGGTTCGGGATTTCCCCGGACGAGGCGGGGGCGCTGAAAGCCTGCCGGGAAGCAGTAGCGGCGCGCACATGATCAAGCTCGCACTCACAGGCTCAATCGGTATGGGCAAGTCGGCCACGGCGGCGCTGTTCGCTGCGCGCGGCATCCCCGTTTACGACGCAGACGCTGCTGTACACGCGGCTTACGCGGCGGGTGGCGAAGCGGTTGCGCCGATCGAGTGGGCTTTCCCGGGCGTCGTCGGAGCTGACGGCAGCGTTGATCGCGCCAAGCTGCGCGAGAAGGTCGCGAAGAACCCCGACGCGATGAAAAAACTCGAAAGCATCGTGCACCCCATCGTCGGCGGCACGCAGAGAGCCTTCCTCGCCAAGGCCGAAGCGGAGGGGCACGATATTATCGTGCTCGACATTCCGCTGCTGTTCGAAACCGGCGGCGACAAGCGGGCTGATGTAATAGCTGTGGTTACAGCGCCTCCCGAGGTGCAAAGGCAGCGCGTCATGGCCCGCGGGCAGATGACGGAGGAGCAGTTCGAGGCGATATTGGCCCGGCAGACGCCCGATTCGGTCAAGCGGGCGCGGGCGGATTTCGTCATCAACACCGGCTTTGGCTTCCCCTATGCCGAGGCGCAGATCGACGAGATCATCGAAACGCTGCGCACGCGGATTCGGCTGGCTACGGAACAGGACGAAACATGCGGGAAGTCGTCTTCGATACTGAAACCACTGGGCTCAACCCCGATCACCCCGACCCCAAGCAGGCCGACCGCATCGTAGAGGTCGGCTGCATCGAGCTGGTGAACTACCTGCCGACGGGCCGTGAATTCCAGATCTACATCAATCCCGGCCGTCCGGTTTCCGACGCGACCGTCCGCATCACCGGCATCACCAACGAAACGCTGCGTGACAAGACGCCTTTCGAGCATCCCAGCGTCGTCGACGCGCTGATGGCCTTCTTCGGCGATGACCCGATCGTCGCGCACAACGCCGAATTCGACCGCGGCTTCCTCAACGCCGAACTCCGCCGCCTCGGCCGCGCGGAGTTGCCGAAAGAACGCTTCATCGACACGCTGGTGCTGGCGCGCGAGCACCGGCCCGGCGCGCCCGCATCGCTCGATGCGGTGTGCAAACGCTTCAGCATCTCGATCGAGAACCGGGTGCTGCACGGCGCGCTGCTCGATGCGCAGCTGCTGGCGATGGCGTATCTCGAACTGCGCGGCGGGCGCGAACGCGCCTTCGACTTCGCAAGCTCGAACGGGGGAGGGGCCGCCGCGATCCAGGCGCCACGCCGCCAGCGCCCGACACCGCTTCCGCCCCGCATCACGCCGGAAGAACTGGCTGAACACCAGGCCTTCATCGGCGGCATGGGCGATGTCGCTATCTGGAAGAAATTCGCCTAGCCGAAATCGGCTACGCCCGAAGCTTATTGCGGCTGTTGGGCTGCAGCTGCTTCGGCTTCCGCGCGCTGGCGCTGCTGGCGATACAGGCCGACGAAATCGATCGGGTCGATCATCAGCGGCGGGTGACCGCCTTCACGCGTGATATCGGCAATGATCCGGCGCGCGAACGGGAAGAGCAGGCGCGGGCACTCGATCAGCAGCATCGGCTCGACGTCTTCGCGGCGGGCGTCCAGCAGCTGCACGACGCCTGCGTAGACCAGCTCGCAGATGAAAACGACGCTATCCTGGCGCTTGGCGCGGGCAGAAAGACGCAGCTCAACCGAGAAAATGGCTTCGGCCGGCGGGCCCGGTTCGACCTTAACATCGATCCCGAGCTCGATTTCGGGGGCCGAATTGCCCTGTTGGCCATTGAACAGGCCGGGGTTTTCGAACGAAAGATCCTTAACGTACTGAGCCAGTACGCGAATTGACGGCGGTCCAGCGGGGGCCGCAGGCTGGTTCGGGTCCTGGGCAGGTGCGTCGGTCATGTGAATTCAGGTCCGGAACTAGCATATACAGAAGGAAGCGCGGCTATCACGCTCCCGCGACGCCCGCAACAACGGGCTGACTCGGAGACTTTTGTGTCTATATTGGTCAGTGAGGAGCAAGGCGTGTGCCTTTTTCCCACGAACTGCCTGAAGGTCACTTTTGAGTATTGATCTGATCATCCTGGCGGCAATCGCGGTTTTCGTGATTTCGCGCCTATACGCGGTCCTCGGCCAGAAAACCGGGGCTGAACCTCCTGCGCGTCGTTATCGCGAGGCTCCGGCCCGTGCCCCGCAGAATGACGAAGACACCGCTGTCGAGGGTGAAGATCGCCCGCGCATCCGTCCTGCGTTCACCGGCCCGGCTGCTGCTGGAATGGAAGCCATCGCGGCGGTTGATACGAATTTCGCGCCCGACGATTTCGTTAAGGGCGCTCGTCGCGCCTACGAGATGACTGTCGGCGCCTTCGCCGATGGCGACCGCGACACGCTCAAATCGCTCGTCGATGACGACGTCATGGAGGTCTACACGGCCGCGATTGCCGAACGTGAGGCTGCCGGAACGGAGCCGATGCGTCTGGTTCGCCTGCGTCAGGCCCGGATCGTCGAGGCTTCGGTCGACGACGTGAAAATGGCCCGCGTCATGGTCTCGTTCGAAAGCGAGCTCAGCGACGGCGACAATCTGCGCCAGGCCAAGGAAATCTGGACGTTCAAGCGCTCGCTGAACAGCCAGGACCCGAACTGGCTGCTGGATGAGGTCGAGACCGCGAGCTGATCCAGCCGCGGTGTGTTATCCAGCATCTGATGACACGCCGGCTCACCCCTGACGAACGCAAGCTGTGGTCGCGCGTCGCGCGCACCGTGCGGCTGTCGCCGGGTCGTGTCGTCGAAGCAGAACACGAGCCTGAACCTCAGACCCATTACACCCCGACGCCCGCCGATCCGCCGCGAGCAGGGGACAATGTCCGGCCGTCGCCGCGCAAGCCCAGTCCGCCTGAAGATCTCTCCGGCCAGCGCCGCATCCGCCGCGGCCAGAACGAGATCGACGCCCGCATCGACCTGCACGGCCACACGCAGGACACGGCCCACCGCGAAGTGGTCGATTTCATCTTCCGGCAAGCAGCCCTCGGCGCACGTTGCGTCCTGATCATCACCGGCAAGGGCAGGCTCGGCACGGGCGTTCTGCGCGCCCGCCTGTTCGACTGGATCGCCGACCCCGATCTCCGCCCCTTCATCGCCGGCTACGCGACCGCACACCCGAGACATGGCGGGGCAGGCGCGGTCTACCTGTTCCTCAGGTCGAAGCGGTAGCGGCCTTCGCCTCGGCAGCGGCGACGAACTCGTCATAGGCGCGCAACGCGTCGGCCGAATACACCATGCTCGGCCCGCCGCCCATCTGCACCGCAACAGCAAGCGTCTCGGCTACTTCCTGGCGCGTCGCCCCGGCCCGCACCGAATTCCGCGCATGATACGCGATGCAGCCATCGCAACGCGTGGCCACGCCAATCGCCAGCGCGATCAGCTCCTTCGTCTTGTGATCCACCGCGCCGGCCTTCTGCGCCTCGCGGCTCAGTCCGCCGAAGGCCTTGATCGCGTCGGGAGCAAGCTGCGCCAGTTCGCGCGAATGTTTGTCCAGCTCCGCAATGCGTTCAGAAAACTCGCCCATCGTCCCACTCCCCAGATTGAACCCCGGCAGCGATCAGCCGCGCGAGGCTTTCTCGTCGATGCCTGATTTGCCCTGACGCGCTTCCAGCGCCTTCGCCACCGTATCCAGCGGCACGCCACGTGAGCGCAACGCGACCAGCAAGTGATAAACAAGGTCAGCCGCTTCCGAAGCCACCGCCTTGTCGTCCTGCGAGGCGACAGCAAGCGCGGCTTCCACGCCTTCCTCGCCCAGCTTCTTGGCGGTCAGGGCGGGCCCGCCCATCAGCAGCTTCGCCGTCCACGACGATGTCGGATCGGCGCCCGCGCGATCATCGATTGTCTTCGCGAGTTCGCCCAGCACTTCGCCGAGGAAAGCTGCAGAACCCAGCGGATCATGCTGCATCGTCATTCTCCCTCAGGCCGGTTCGATCATGCGTACAGGCGCGCCAGCATCCGCGATCGCACGCTTGGCGTCGGCAACGGTCGCTTCGCCGAAGTGGAAGATCGACGCAGCCAGCACAGCATCCGCGCCGCCCTTGATCACCGCATCCGCCATATGCTGCACATTGCCGGCCCCGCCAGACGCCACGATCGGCACGCGCACCACATCACGCACAGCCCGCAGAAGTTCGATATCGTAACCCGTCTTGGCGCCATCGCGATCCATAGACGTCAGCAGGATTTCACCCGCGCCAAGTTCTGCCACGCGCTTGGCAAACTGGATCGCATCAAGTCCGGTCGGGTTGCGCCCGCCATGCGTGAACACTTCCCAGCCAGGCGCAGAATTGACGTCGCCCACGCGCTTCACATCCAGCGCCATCACCACAGCCTGCGCGCCAACCTTGCGCGCACATGCCTTGATGATGTTCGGATCGAGAACGGCGGCGGTATTGATCGCTACCTTGTCGGCGCCCGCCTTCAGCATCGCCACCATGTCGTCCGGCGTCCGCACGCCGCCGCCAACCGTCAGCGGCATGAAGCAGGCATCGGCCGTGCGCTCCACCACGTCGATCATCGTACCGCGCTTCTCGTGGCTTGCTGTAATGTCCAGGAAGGTCAGTTCGTCGGCGCCCTGCGCGTCATAGGCGCGGGCCAGCGCCACCGGGTCGCCCGCATCGCGCAGGTCGACGAAGTTGACGCCCTTCACGGTGCGCCCATCCTTCACGTCCAGACACGGTATAACCCTAACCTTGAGCATGGCTTCTACTCGCGCGGGGGCGGGCGCAGGTCAATTGTCCGGCGCGGCAAAGGTGGCGAACAGGGGCAGATGGTCCGACCCGGTATTTGGTCCCACGCGGTAATCCGTGAGCACC
>Ga0116156_10002547_pt1 | contig 16535 bp, 19 predicted proteins | sample AD_UKC045_MetaG_FD_89891 | JGI IMG/M metagenome (GOLD analysis project Ga0116156, IMG submission 89891) | Active sludge microbial communities of municipal wastewater-treating anaerobic digesters from USA - AD_UKC045_MetaG | ecosystem: Engineered > Bioreactor > Anaerobic > Digestate | place: USA... | reverse complement strand
TGGAAATGACATAAGGACTTATGAAAATAGAAAATCAAAATCCCCCCTACCCCCCTTTTTCAAAGGGGGGAGAAGAATTTTCTATTTATTTCCGCCCTTTGAAAAAGGGGGGTAGGGGGAATTTCTTAGTGCTGTTCTGTGTTTCATTGGTTTTGCAAAAAAGATGTCATTGGTAACGAAGTGAGGAATCTCAAGTATTTTAATAGCTATGTATTATGAGAATCTTAGTTACGATCAGAATGAAAGAATACATTGAACTTGTTGTTGTAGGTTTAGTATCAGATCCGGGAAACAGAATTTACTTTTTCTCAATAAATACTACAGATTCATAATCTCTCGAACTCTTTATAATAATTTCTATATAATCTTAATAATCATTATTGCAATACATTGATAATTTGGAACTTAGATTTTAACATCAATTAATATTTAAATAAATAAAAATATTTGTTTTTTGTATTATCTTTTTTATTATTTTTCTTTTTTAGAAAAAAGTAGAATTGATGAATTGTATGAAAACATTAAAAATTCAAAATTTGAAAAAACTAATCATTTTCATTGGTTTATGCATATTTTATGTGAGTTCAAATGCACAGGATACTGATATTTCTGAAAACTTACAGTTGGAAGAATTATTAAATCAAAAAGTAAGCAGTGCATCAAAATATGAACAGACCAAGCAAGAGTCTCCTGCTTCAGTAACGATAATAAGCAGTGAAGAAATTAGGCGCTATGGCTATAATACAATGACTGAAATTCTCAATTCAATAAAGAATTTTTATATAACAAATGACAGAAATTACGATTATCTTGGAATTCGTGGATTTTCAATACCTTCGAGCTATGACAATAAAATACTTTTTTTAATCAACGGACATACATTAAACGACCAAGCTTATGGAGGAGCTAATTTCGGGAATGCTTTAAACATACATCCTGATATGATAGACAGAATTGAAATTGTTCGTGGACCGAGCTCTTCTCTTTATGGTGCCGGTGCTGTATTAGCAGTTATAAATATAATTACAAAACAAGGGAAGCGTTTAGATGGATTTAATATTGTTGGAGAATATGGCTCGTATAACGAAGCAGAGGCGATGATTTCTTACGGACAGGAATTTGAAAATGGCTTGGATATAGCAATTTCTTCAAATATTGGTTCAATTGACGGAGATAACTTATACTTTAAGGAATTCGATACTGATTCGACAAATTTCGGAATGGCAAACCGACTTGACTGGGAAAAATTTAGAGGGATAAATGCTAATATAAATTATAAGAATTTTAGTGTAGCAGCTTATTACTCATACAGAAGCAAAGGCATTCCGACAGCACCTTGGGAAGCTACTTTTAATGATGGTAATACTTATTCAATTGATGAACGACTTTTCACTGAATTAAGTTATAAAATCAATTTTTCCGAGAAAATTGACTTATTAGCAAGGGGTTATTTTGATAGTTACTATTATTTTGATGTATTTCCTTACGAAGAATCATCTAATCAATTCGATAAAAATATCTGTAAATGGTCTGGAGCCGAGTTAAGATTAAACTACAGCACTTCTTCAAATAACCATTTAATTGCCGGATTAGAATATAATGGCGTTTTTAAGGATTTTTATAGATTATATGAAACCGATACCATTTTGTTTGAAAATGATAAAGATATATCAATTTTTTCAGCTTATATTCAGGATACATATCAACCGGTATCGGATTTGTCAATAACCGGTGGTATTAGATACGATTACTATTCTACCTTTGGAGGAACAGTTAATCCCAGAATTTGCGTGATTTATAATACTTCTGACGATGGCACTCTAAAACTAATGTTTAGTACTGCTTTCAGAGCTCCCACATTATATGAATTATATTACTATGACCCCGGCTATCACAATCCAAATCCAGATTTAGAGCCGGAAAAATTTTATTCATCTGAAATATTCTATGAGCATCAAATACAAAGCGGACTATTTGCATCAGTATCTGTTTATTACAATCAGATGCACAATTTAATTGACCAGTTCCAGGTTGATGAAAATCCTATTCAATTTAAGAACTTAAACAGAATTGATGTTGTTGGAACTGAACTTGAACTAAATACCAAATTAAAAAATGACTTATGGGGATTCTTATCATATTCTTATAATATTGCTTACGACCCAAGTAAAATAAATTTTAATTTCTCTCAGGAAAAAAAGGATAAAATTTTTAATTCCCCCTCTCATATAATAAAATGCGGTATATCATACATACTTTTCGAATATTTTACAATAAGCACAAATATTAACTATGAATCTGAAAGAAAAACTGTCGATAATAAATGGAGTGATGATTTTTGTATTGTAAATACCAACTTTATTTTCAATCCAAAATTCTCAACTGAAAATTCGATATTAAATATTTTTAATAATATGAGTGCAAGTTTACAAATAAAAAATATTTTTAATACAAAATACGATCACCCTTCCGGATTTGAGCATTTACAAACGTTTATAGAACAAAATGGAAGAACTTTTTTATTTAAATTAACTTTTAAACTGTGAAATGAAACTCATAAAATATATAACTTTTATAATATTTCTTTTTATATTTTACGAACTCAGCGCTCAAACTATTTCTGTTCCTGTAGATATACAAATGAGTTTATTCGGAAAAATACTTACATTTGATAAATCATTAGATTCTAAAATAAAGAATAATAAGACAATTAATATTTGTATTTTATATCAGAGTAAAAACAGAAATTCCTTGAATTTAAGAAACGAAGTTTTGGAAAATATCTCCGATAAGCAAATTGATAAAGTGATTGGCAGAAAAACTAACATACTGTCTTTTGATATAGAAGATTATGAATCATTCGAAAAGTATTCTAAGAATAAATCCATCGACATTGTTATAATTACATCTTTGAAAGCAGTAAATATTGAGTCAATTGCTACATTTTGTCAGTTAAATAAAATAATGTCTTTTAGCTTAATTCCGGAATATATAGATAATGGCATTAGCGTAGCTATTGATATTAAGGGCGAGAAACCTCAAATAGTTATAAATTTAAATTCAGCTCAAAAAGAAGGAGTTAATTTTAGTTCTCAATTACTTAAGCTTTCAAAAATTGTAAAATAATATATGAAAAAAGATAATTCATTAATAAATTTTTTTAGGAATTTATCGGTAAAGTCAAAATTTGTCTTTGCTTTTACTTCTCTTATTCTATTAATCGCTATTTTTATTAATATTTATTTTCCTAGGGCATTTCGAAGTCTGGCATTTGATTTCGTAAAATCAAAAGCTGTGAGTGAAGCGAAAATTATTTCTTATAATATTAGCTCAGCTCTTTTCTTTAATGACTTAGATGCTATTGGAGAAAGTATCGAAGCAGCAAAACTAAATGAAAATATTATCTATGTAGTTGTAACTGATAATAATAATAAAATAATAACAGCTTATAATTCACAAGCAGCTAAGCTATTTGAATACTTAAAAATATCTTATGAAGATGATTATTCTCACAAATTGACTGTTTACAAAATTTGCTCCAACATCACTTACAAAGGCGAGAAAATTGGTCATCTGTATTTAGCACACTCATTAATTGAATTAAATGAACGAGTTTATAATATTCAAATTACTATTGGCACTATTAGTGTTATTATTTTAATTTTAGCAATACTATTTGTCGTTGGAATCAGCACTATTATAACCAAGCCACTAAACCGAATAGTTATTACATTCAAATATATTGCAGATGGAGATTTATCACAACGTGCCCAAATTTCTCAAAACGATGAAGTTGGTAAATTAGCTAAATCTTTCAATCAAATGGTTGATAAATTGGAAACTGCATATAATAATTTAAAAAGCGAGATTGAAACCCGTAAAAAAACTGAAGAAGAACTGAAAAACGCTAAAGATGATTTGTACAAAATGCTCTTTAAGGAAAAAGAACTGAATGTGCTAAAATCCAGATTTATTTCAATGGTTTCGCATGAGTTCCGGACACCGCTTACTGTTATAATGAATTCATCAGACATTGTGAAAACACTGATTGAAAGAAAAGAATTTGAAAATGCCTTATCTTATCATTCAAAAATTAAATTATCTATCGAAACTCTGACGAATTTGCTACAAGATGTTCTGGTTTTTGCGAAAACAGAACAAACTGAACTTAATCCTGCTTCTGTTCTGTTCGACCCAATTGCATTATGCAAAAAAGTAATTGAAGAAATGAGTATTATTGATAACGAACAGCATTTACTTGAATTTTATTCCAATGTTGAATCTACTAAAATTCTATCAGACAGGCAATTGCTCAGACATATTCTTGTTAATTTAATTAGTAATTCCATAAAATACTCAAGCATTGATACTGTTATAAAATTGGAGTTTATTGAATATTCTGATAATTATTGTATTAACGTTATTGATAGTGGATTTGGTATTTCCGAAGATGACCAAAAATATATCTTTAAGGCATTTTTCAGAGGTGAAAAAAATATTGGGACAATTAAAGGTTTTGGCTTGGGATTGAATATTGTGAAAAAAGCTGTTGATGCCCTCAATGGCGAAATTTCATTCATAAGCAAATTAAATGAAGGAACTACTTTCATTATTAAACTACCAAAATTCTGATTTTAAGGTAAAAAAACAATTAATAGACGACAGATCTGATAGATTCCTATCATAATAGCTTCACGAAAATCTTGCTGATTGTATGGTTTGCTGCTAATTTCGTTCATTTCACCGATAGTAACCTCATCGTTAATAAACGCATTGAAATGTCAGATTATAATGATATTGTTTATGTCGGTTTGTATTAAAGAGTAAAAATTCATTTCATAACTTGCAGTACTCTGATGAATAAAAAAAATCCTGCTTTTCAGAAGGATTTTTAAATTATTTTTTAAACTAAACTATCTAATATCATTTCCTATTTGTAATAGGACATATATGAATTTCTAATAATTCAAATTTGTCTGTCATTCTGAAGCGCAGCGAAGAATCTCACAACTCCTTATTACCACAGACTTTGAGGTTACTCACTTCGTATCGGAATGACAGAGTATAATTTTTCAAATTTCCACTAATTTGTTTTATATCATTTAGGAAACGATATAATCTTTTCTAAACCATCTAATCTAATCTTATATAAAACAGTACTTGCCCATATTCCACTGCTTGAGCATTTTGTAGTAGAATTTTTTCAATAGTTCCGCTTACATCACATTCGATTTCATTCATCAATTTCATAGCTTCAACGATGCAAAGCGTTTGTCCGGGTTTCACTTTAGTTCCTGCTTCAACAAATGGAGCAGCGTCCGGGGAGGGCGCCCTGTAAAATGTTCCAACTATAGGAGATTTTACTTCATATAATTTGTTGGGATTTGCTTCAATAGTTTGATTTGCTGTTTGCTCAGTATGAGCAAGGTTTATAGTAGCAGCAGCTGAATTTGGAGTACTTGCGATTGGCTGAGGGCTAACCGGCATTTGATATAGCTGTTGAGGGAAAGCGTTTGGAGTATTTTTAGAAAGATAAATCTTAAAATTGTCTTCTTCCCAGGATAGCTCAGCAGCACTGCTACCATCGAAAATATCTAATAACTCTTTAATTGAACTTAAATCCATATTATTCCTTAACTCTTTCAACGTAAGAATTATTGCGTGTATCTACTCTTATGACATCACCTTCATTAATAAATAAAGGAACGTTAATAGAAGCACCGGTTTCAAGAGTAGCTGGTTTAAGAACGTTTGTAGCAGTATCGCCACGAAGTCCGGGGTCTGTATGAATAACTTTTAAAATTACGTGTGAAGGAAGGTCAACGCCAATTACGCTGTTATCAACAAAAGTAAGTTGCACTTCCTGATTGTCTTTAAGAAAGTCAACAGCATCACCCAGAGCAACTCTTTCAACTGGAATTTGCTCGTAGGTATCCGGATTCATAAAGTAGAAATTGCTTCCATCGTTATAAAGGTATTGATAATTCATTTTTTCAACGCGAACGAATTCGATTGATTCACCTGAGCGGAAGCGGTTTTCGTAAAGTCGACCTGTTTTTAAACTACGCATTTTAACCTGATAAAATGCTCGTAAGTTGCCCGGAGTCCTATGCTCTGATTCGAGAACTGTGTTAAGTTCACCATTAAATATTATTACTGCACCGGGTCGTAAATCTGATGTTGTTCCTGCCATATATCTCTAAATTATAAAAAATCTAAAAAATTGAGGTGCCGATAGGAATCGAACCTACGTTGGCGGTTTTGCAGACCGCTGCCTAACCACTTGGCTACGGCACCAGAATAATATGCAAATTAATAAAAAATTATGGAATAAACAAGAAAATTCTTTAATTTACTATTTATGTTTGAACGATTTTGAACTTATGTTTTTATTTAATAAGAAATATCAATTAGCTGTTTTACTTGCTGTTCTTGTGGCAGCAATACTTTTAGTATTTACATTTTACGAAGCAAAGGAAAGCAGGAAAGATTTACTCAATACTTTAGAAATTGAATCACTTACACTGATTGAAACTCTCAACCTCGGTATTTATAATTCCATTCAAACAAATAATGAAATTGAAAACCTTTACGTTAAAAATTTAAATTTGATTGCAAATTACATTTCAAATTTTGAAAACAGGAAAACGCTTAGCAATCAGGATTTGAAAAACATTGCTCAGGAATTTGAAGTTACATACATTTCAGTTCTTGATGAAAATGGAAAAATTATTAATTTGAATAATGATAGTATTAAAGTAAATGAGGTCACTGAGGATTTGCTCGATGATATAAAGGAAGTTGTTAATGGGCAATACCAGTGGCTTGATTTAGGTATTATAATAAATGAGCAAAATGAGCAGCAAATGTATGCCCTTGCACGTCAAAGAAATAGGAAAAGCGGCTGTATTTTGGTTGGATATTCTTTAAAAAAACTTGTTGATTTGAGAAATCAGTTTGGTATTGGAAAGCAAATTCAGGATATCGGCAACAACCCTGATATTGCTTATATTGTTTTGCAAGACCTTGACGGAATATTTTCAGCTTCAAAAGAAATTACACAGCTATCTTCAATAGAATCAGATGCTTTCCTTTTAAAAGTGTTTAACGAACACGTAACCTTAACCCGGGTTACAAAATTTGAGAATGAAAATGTGTTGGAAGTAGTTGCGCCAATTATAATTAATGAAGAAGATGTTTTTTTAACAAGAATAGCTCTTTCACTGAAAAATATTGAAATGATTCAGTCCAGTTCAAACCGAAGAGTTACTATAACAAGTATTGCACTTTTTGTCCTTTCACTTTTACTCATAATTTTTTTAATTACCCGGAAGCGTTACCAAACATTGAGAACTGAGCATAAGAAAATAAAGCAATATACAGAATTGATTTTGGATAATATAAGCGATGCAGTTCTAGCTTTAGATAATACAGGAAAAATTTTCCTTTTTAATCATTCTGCCGAAAATTTGTTTGAACTAAATTTTGAAAAGATTTTCAATAAAAAATATTCTGATATATTTAAAGGCGATGAATTTAAGTTGAATAAAGCATTGCAAAGTTATGTGGTTCCTGAATATTTTGAAATTGAATATAATTTAAATGAAAAAGGGAAAAGAATTCTTGGTATTGCGGTTTCTTCAATACAAAATCAAAAAGGTGATGTAGAACTTGTTGTTGCGCTAATCAAGGATTTAACCGATTTTCGGCAAATACAAAAGAAATTGGAAATTAAAGAAAAAATGACGGCTATGGGTGAACTTGCAGCAGGCGTTGCCCACGAAATACGCAATCCACTTAATTCAATCAGTGTTATAGCTCAACGATTCGAATTTGAATTTGAGCCGAAAGAGCAAGAAGAAGAATATACAAAATTAGTTAAAACTGTTCGCAGTGAAGTCGCACGAGTAAATCAAATAATTAAGCAGTTCTTAGATTTTGCTAAACCAGCAAAGTTAAATTTACGTAACTTCAATTTATCAGATGTTTTAAACGAAGTTATAAATATAATTGAATCACAGGCAGAAGAGAAGAAAATTAAAATAAACCGAAATTTTGCTGATATTATTGAAGTAAAAGTTGATAGTGAGAAAATAAAACAGGCATTTTTAAATATTATGCTAAATTCCATTCAGTCAATTGAAAACAATGGGGTTATAAGTATTTCCGTCAAGCAAACTGATAAATTAATCATTGATATTTCTGACAATGGAATTGGGATTTCTAAAGAAAATCAAACTAAAATATTCAATTTATATTATTCTACAAAAAATTCTGGCACAGGAATTGGACTAAGTATAGTTTATCAAATAATTAGTGAGCATAATGGTGAAATAATATGTGAATCAGAGGAGGGCAAGGGAACGACAATGAGAATAATTTTACCCAAAAATAGCTAATATTTTGTTAATTTTGAAAGATTTGAGTGATATATTCTTTTTATAAAAGTTATATTTGAAATATTTGATTAGTTGATATATATTTTTATTGAATTAATATAGGAAAGCTATGAAAGAAATTTTTGTTGAGCGAGCAAAAGAGAACTTATTAGCAGCTGAATTATTATATGAAAATAATTTATTTAATGCATCTGCTAATAGAGCATATTATTCAGCTTTTCATATAGCAATAGCTGCTATATATTCTATAGGAATAATACCTGAAATAGATCATAAGACTATTCAAACTTTGTTTGCAGAGAATTTTTGTAATAGAAGGAAAATTGTATCTTCAAAGTTTAAAGGTTATTTAAAAGATTTACAACATATTAGAAGTAATGCAGATTATAAAAATGGAGTCAGTAAAAAAGATGCTAAACAACAAATAAAATATTCTAAAGAATTTGTTGAATTATTATTAGGAGTAATAAAATGAAACTAAATTATAAACAAAAACAATTAATTGATGAATTATTCAATAAAGTAAAAGAAAGTTATCCAGAAATAGTTTATAAGGATTTACAAATAGACCCAGACGACCCAGACCATATTTGGATTAATGTAATAGCTGATATGGACGAAGATAGAGAAATTGAGATGAGACATTATTCGTCTGGATTAGAAACTGACATATTAGTAAATTATGGATATGCATTTTCTATAATGTCAGAAAATCCAAATGCTGTATATGCGTGAAAATTTTCTAGAGGTTGTTGACAATAAATAAAATTGATTTTAATTTTTATAGTATTATTAATATTTTCTTACTTGAAAGAGGTAATGATGCAAACTGCAACAATAAATTCAGTGCTAAATTTAGCTGAAAAAATGAGCGTAGATGAACAAACTATATTTTTTGATTTATTTAAAAAACGTTTTAATGAGCGAAGAAGAAACGAAATAGCAATCAACGGCAAAATAACGCTTGATGCAATAAAGTCAAATACAGCTAAAATCGGTTCAGTTGAAGATTTCCTAAATGATATAGAAAGTGAATGATGTATCAATTATCCTGGCATAGTAGTTTTAAAAATGCTTTCAAAAAAATTACAAAAAATAATTTCGAATTAAAGCAAAGCATTATTAATGCTCTTGAACTATTGCAGGATAATCCTTTTAATCCTAAGCTAAACACACATATACTTCATGGGAAATTAAAAGATTACTGGGGTTCAGTTGTATAATATGATTGTAGAATTGTATTTACATTTACAATTAATCCAGAAAGTAAGAATAAAATAATAGCTTTAATTGATATAGGAACACATAATGATGTATATTAGTTTGATAAGAATTATTTTTAAATACAAAAGATAATATAATTATGGATTGCTTGAATTTAACTAAGGAATTATTTCAATGGCTAAAAACGAAGTTATAGAAATTCTAATAAATTTTATTTCTTTATTAAAGGAAGAAGGAATTGCTGTGAATAAAGCATTCTTATATAGAAGCTATTCAACAAATACAGCAAAAAAAGATATCGATATTGATGTTATGTTTGTAACTGATAATGAAGATGATTATTTAATTGGAAATATTTGGAAACTAACAAAGAAAATAAATTCAAAAATCGAACCATATATTGTTAGTAATAATCGTTTTAATCAATCTAATAATTCTCCATTAATTGAATTTGTAAAAGAATCTGGAATTGAAATAGCATAAGAAATAATATATATGAAAAATTGGATTACAATAAAAGAAAGCAATGCAACAGATTTGAAAATCTTTGAATCGGTGTGGTATTTACGAAAGCACCCTGAACAAGAAAAAGAAGGAAACTTTATCGTCTTGAAATCTCCTCGCTGGGTAAACATTATTCCAATAACAAAGAATAAGGAAGTTGTGCTAATCAAACAATATCGTCATGGCATTGACGCAGTAACATTAGAAGTCCCGGGCGGGCTTGTGCAAGATGACGATACTACTCAAGCAGGAGCAGAGCGTGAATGTCTCGAAGAAACAGGTTTTGGCAGCAGCGATCCATCAGTTTGGCTTGGGGAAAACTTGCCCAATCCCGCATTTTTAAATAATACCTGCAATTCTTACGTTTGGTCTGATTGCGAACTAATACAAAAGCAAAAGTTCGATACTCACGAAGATATCGAGGTGCTTTTAGTTCCTTTAAGCGAAATAAAACAATACATTTTAGATGCGAAAATCACTCACTCATTAGTTTTAACGGCATTTTTCTATTTTCAATTGAAATACGGCTTATAATATGGGCAAAATAATAGCAATAGCAAATCAAAAAGGTGGAGTTGGCAAAACAACTACTTCAATTAATCTTTCGGCTTCACTTGCAGCGGCTGAATACCCTGTGCTGCTCGTGGATATTGACCCGCAGGCAAACGCAACAAACGGGCTTGGTGTGGAATCTCGAAAATTGGAATATACTATTTACGAGTGCCTTATTAATAATCATCCTGTTCAGGAAGTGATAAAAGAGACAGTTATGCCAAATCTGAAAGTGCTGCCATCACATATTAATTTGGTGGGTGCTGAAATTGAACTTGTTGGAAAAACAAATCGTGAAATGGTTTTGAAAAATATTTTGTTTGAACTAAAGAAAGAATATAAATTTATAATTATTGACTGCCCGCCATCTTTAGGTTTGCTTACTTTGAATGCACTTACAGCAGCGGATTCTGTGCTAATACCCGTGCAGTGCGAATACTACGCTTTAGAAGGTTTGGGGCAGCTTTTGAATACTATTTCCATCGTCCGTTACCGTTTGAATACTGGTTTGGATATTGAGGGTGTTCTGCTGACTATGTTCGATACTCGTCTGCGGCTTTCAAATCAGGTGGTTGATGAAGTGATTCGCCATTTTGGTCATAATGCGTTTAAAACTGTGATTTATCGTAATGTTCGCCTTTCTGAAGCACCGAGCCACGGAAAACCGGTTCTGCTCTATGATGCTGTCAGTGTTGGGGCAAAGAATTATCTTGATTTGGCAAAAGAAATCATAAACAAAAATAAAGGTATAATGAAATAAATGACGAAAGAAAAGAAAATACCGACAGGGCTGGGCAAAGGGCTTGGAGCATTGCTTTCAAATATTAGTATGAACGAAACTGAAGCTAATGTTACTGAAAAGCAACCAGAAAATCAATTTTTTTCTATGATTGATGTAAATACTATTGAATTCAATCCCTACCAGCCAAGAACTGATTTTGACCCGGCTGCTCTTGAAGATTTGAAAAATTCAATACTCGAACATGGTATAATTCAACCGATTACCGTTAGACGCTCTGTTACTGGCTACGAACTGATTTCAGGAGAACGTAGACTGCGTGCTTCCAAATTGGCTGAACTTGCTCTCATACCTGCTTACATACTTGAAGTAAATTCAGATGTAGAGTTGCTCGAAATTGCATTAGTAGAAAATGTGCAGCGAGAAAACCTGAATCCCATTGAAGTTGCAAGTGGTTACAACCGTTTAATTGAAGAATGTAATCTGACACAGGAACAAGTCGCAAAACGCGTCGGGAAAGACAGAACCACTGTTACTAATTTCCTACGTTTGCTTCGCCTTCCGGACAGAATACAGGAGAGTTTGCGTAAAAGAGAAATACAGACAGGGCATGCAAGAGCTTTGCTTGCTATATCCGATATGGCAAAACTTATTGAAGCATGGAAAATGGTCGTTGAAAAAAAACTTTCCGTTCGTGCTACTGAAATACTGGTAAAAGATATTGAACTTGATAGATTTTCATTTAATAAAAAAGACAAAAAGAAGTCATTAGATAAAGAAAGCTATAATCCAGATGATGTTTTCGTTAAAGATGCGGAAAGCAAGCTGCGTGAGGCATTCGGCACAAAAGTAAAAATATTCCAGCGTTCCGCAGACAACGGCTCTTTTGAAATAGAATACTATTCTAAAGATGATTTCCAAAGGTTGTATGAGATTTTGGTAGCAAGGGTTGGAGAGTAAAGTTAAAGAATTAAATGAATAACAAAATTTTAATTTATTAACAAACTATGAAAAACTAATTAAATTTTATTCATAATTAAAAAAAAGTAAAAAAATGTTTGGTTTTTATTTTTTTTTTTTTTTATAATATTGCTTAGTTCATTTTTGCAAGTTTTAAATATGATATTTTTTGACCTACTCAAAATATCAGTTTAAAAATCGCAGAGTCGGTAAATGAACAATAATTTTAAACAATTTAATTGGAAAATTTATTAAAAATATTTTATGTTTTTTAGTAATTTCTTTCTTATTATTAACTTCATGTTCAAAGGAAGAAGCAAATATTGAGATATTGCACCCAACATTAAACGCTCAACAAGGTTCAAATTTAAGCCCTGATGATATAGCAGCAATTCACAATAATGGTATGTCTTATTGCTATGATAGTTTATTGCATTTAAAACAATTAAATTATCCGAATGATAGTTTGCTCTTATATAATTATAAGTATGCAACTCGCTATTTAAGTAATGCCTTGTCAATTAGTGAAGATACAATTATACTTGCTTTAAACTCATGGGGAATAACTGAAAGTAATTATTTAAATGGAACAGCATTTAGTTGTTTTGGAAATGATTCTTCAACAGCAGCAAGTATAAATTCTTTACCAAACCAGGTTTTAAGATATTATTTTACTCAATTATTAATTATTGTCGACACTTCTAATTACTACGAGGATTTTGAAAATAGTTGTTTAGCTTTACTTAGCATAGCACATGCAAGTTATGAACAAAATAATGAATTAAGCTACGATGAATATACTCAATTCGATGCTGTTTGTAAGATTGCTGTTGCTTCTTGCCAATATTGGAAAGATTATTATAACAATTGGTCTAATCAATTTGGCGAAATACCACCTGTTATTAAATCAAAAAATGAAATTCAAGCAAAACAAACATTTCATCCTACTGTGAAAAGGGTTTTAAAAAGAGATATTGAAGGAGCCGGCAGTGGTGCAATTTGGGGACTTATTGGAGGTGGTGCAGCTACTTTAGGAGTTGGTGCAGGTGCTGCAGCTTTGTTTGGTGCTTGCTGTGGCGCTACTTATTTATCAGCTTGGGAAGGTTTGTGTGCTGCTATTGGTTGGTAATTTGGAAATTTATTTTAAATTATATTTAGGTAAATATGAAAATTAATTTTAATTATAACAGAATGATATTAATTGCTACTCAATTTTTTATCATAATAACACTTTTTGATATTTTGATTTTTTTTAATGAAATCAATTTAATTTGGTTGTTAAAGAATTTATTAATATCTATTTCATTTAGTGTTACAATATTTTGGGCAACTAAGGGGTATCTTGGTCAGAAAAGAAAAATGTTGGGAAATAGTATCAAAGATGATACTAGTATTTTAATTGGATCTTATAATTTCTGGCATACTGCTTTTCTTGAAATAAGTAATTCCTTTATTAAAATAAAAAAAAGTAGCTCTATTTTACAAATAGAATATAATCAAATTAGTTCAATAAAACATTTCAGATTCTTAGAAAAATATTTTGGTATTTATATGTTTTTAATTAAAACAAATTATGGAAAAAAACATTTAATTAGTTTTAGTTATAATGAATATATAAATAACGATATTATTAATCTGTTTAATGTTAAGTTGAACATCAACCCAATATGATTTTGTTATCCTTGATATTTAAATAAAAACCTTTCGATATTTTATATATTCGGAAGGTTTTGATAATTCTTCATTAATTATTTTCTATTTATTTTTCTAAAACTATAACATTATTAAATCATCTTACTTAAAAGAATATTATTTAATCTAATCATTTAATAATACAATTATTTACAATAAAGTTGGGTTATAATATTCTGTACTATCAAGGATTTTTATCGTTAATTATTGCAATCAATGTTATTAAAGAAATATTCGTCATATTTTATAAGTAGTTCTGACATTAATATACTTGCTTACAAGGGTTGGGGAGTGAATTTAAATAAGTAATAAAGTGTAATGTACTACGTTAGTATTAAAAAATTTTTAGGTGAAAAATGTATACTGCAATTTTAAGTGCTAAATCTGAAAAAGATTTCAATGATATTCTTGAGTTTTCAAAAAAAAGAACTTTAAAACAAGAATTTTAAAAGAAGATGATTTTGAAAACCAATTTTTCCAGAAAGCAAATGAATCTGCTTTAAAATATTGGCTTTCGCCAGAAGAAGACGAAGTGTGGAAGAATTTGTAAATTTTTTTTAAATAGAATACTATTCTAAAGACGATTTCCAAAGGTTGTATGAGATTTTGGTTGCGAGGGTAGGGGAGTAAAGTAAAATATAAAATTAATAATGACGTTAATACTGTTTTAAGAGGTAATTATGGAAGCAATAAGAACTTATACTCAAATAAATGATTATGGTAATATTATTTTAGAAAATTTACCATTTAAAAAAGGTGAATTAGTTGAAATTCTCGTGATTCCTACAAAATCCAATCGTTTTAATTTATCTGACAAATGGGAACTTCTTTTTAAGGACATTCAAAGTAATGAAGCATCAAAGTCAATTACAAATGAAGATATTGAAAATGAAATAATGGAATACAGAAAAAGCCATGAGAGTAGTAATTGATACAAACATTATTATTTCTGCTGCTATCAAAGATAGAGTTCCAGAAAAAGTGATTCTTTGGATTACAAAACAGCCCAATATTAGTTGGGTTATAAGTGAAGAAATTCTTGATGAATACATTAATGTTATCAAAAGACCAAAATTTCATTTAAATGAAAAACAAATTTCAAATTGGTTAGATTTAATCTATCAATCGGTTACTATTGTAAAACCTTTCAAAAAAATTGTATTTTCACCGGACAAATTAGATGCTATGTTTATTGAATGTGCATTATTTTGTAATGCTGATTATATAATAACTGGAGATGCTCATTTCGAAAATATTGAAAAAGAATTTAATGTTAAAGTAATCAATATTAAGGAATTCTTTGATACATTTGTTAATAATTAAAAAGTTAATTTAAATTTTTACTTTAGTTTATTGCAAAAGAGTTATTAAAAAATATTCCAGCGTTCCTCAGATAACTGCTCTTTTGAAATAGAATACTACTCTAAAGATGATTTCCAAAGGTTGTATGAGATTTTGGTAGCGAGGGTAGGGGAGTAAAGAAAAAATTCCCTGTAGTCAGAGTGAATCGCTGGCTACAGGGAATAATTAAAATTATTACAATCTTAAAAAAGTAAGATTAAATCCCGTATATAAACCAATTGAATAATTTTTAAGAGAAAATTTATTGTCAGTATAAAATGTAAAACTAAAACCAAAAGGAATTGGGTATCCAGTAAGATTTAACATAATATAAGCAAAGTTATATTCTTTGTAACCGAAATATTTGTATTCATTTTGAAAACTTTTACCTAAGCCAATTCTCATTAAATCATTGAATTCCATAGCCAAAGATAAATCTTGATTATAGTTGTCTAATATTTTTTTTTGATTGTAACTATAATTCTTTTCAAAACCATAAACAAAACCAATTCTATCAGAAGTAGTAACAACACCATAATTGTTCCTTAAGAATCCAAAACGATAGAACAAACCAATTGAGCCACGAAAATTACTAAAATGGTTATCTATGTTTTGATTATACATATAGGTTGGATTGATTAATAATTCAAATGCAAATCGATTTGTAAGTTGTTTATTTATATCTACTTCTTTTTCTCTTATCCAATTCTCTTTTCTTTCAATTTCTTGCTCGCGATTTACTAATTCTTGCCATTTCCTTTCGTTAGATTTTTTGCCGTTTTCAATTTCATTCTTAATTATATCTGCTTTTTCAATAATTCCTCTACTCTCTTGCCTTTTTGATTCTAATTCAATTCGCTCCTGATTTAAAACCTTTTTTTCTAAAGCAATTTTTTCATTTTCGTTTTTTTTATAATTTTCAAAATCTTCCTTTTCTTTAATCAACTGAATTCTGTCTTCCTGCAATTTTTTTTGGTCATTTTTCAAGTTTACAAATTGCCTTTCGTACTCTGTCATTCCTTCGAAAACAATTGGGTCTGTGTAATATTTAATATTTCTTCTATCTAATGCATTTATTACATAACTTATTTTTGTAGCTAACTTTCCAGTTTCCTGTGTTTTTA
>Ga0116156_10002546_pt1 | contig 16536 bp, 19 predicted proteins | sample AD_UKC045_MetaG_FD_89891 | JGI IMG/M metagenome (GOLD analysis project Ga0116156, IMG submission 89891) | Active sludge microbial communities of municipal wastewater-treating anaerobic digesters from USA - AD_UKC045_MetaG | ecosystem: Engineered > Bioreactor > Anaerobic > Digestate | place: USA... | reverse complement strand
TTAGACCCAGGCAAACCAACTGAAGGGATGTTGGGTTCAACTTTTATGAGTACTTCTATTCAGAATGCTTTGTCTAAGTTGGGTATGTCTGATGTTAAAGAATATAACCCAGCTAATGTGGCTTCTGTTTATAATCCTGGTGGAGCGCTGACCAGTGATTTTTCTGTTTTTCAACAGAACGCTCAAAAAAAAATATCACCAACAGGAACGATAATTACTGCTCCCATTAGTCCTGATGCACTTGGTAGCAAGGTGCAGATGGCGGGGACAAATACTCCAGCAGCCACTGGTGGTTTTGTGGAGGGTAGAGCTTATAAAAATCCTAATAATGCGGAGATATTTTTATACAAAGATGGACAGATGCACTGGATAGAGGATGAAGAAACTTATCGGAGCTTATTTCCAAATGATCCTAATATTCAAAAGTTTGAAACTCTGCCCACAACACAGGGATTAAATTTTGGCGATAACATTAAAAAACCACAAACAACCCTTCAAACTGACGTAATTAATGGTAATTTATTAACAGATGAAAAAGAAATAGACACCAGTGGAATACAAAAGGGTATTTATTCAACCACCCCAACTAATTCTACGATTGCTTCATCTCAAGCAACCAGTAAATCTATAAATGATTATTTAAATCTTATAAAAATGCCAGAGACAGCAACTTCTAAAGAGGCCAGTGATTTACAAAATCAAATTAGCCAATTATTAGGTGAGACGACCGGACAAACTCAAATGTTAGCCGCGGAAGAGGAAAAATTGGGCGTTAATAAAATGGTGGAAGGATTAAATAGTATTAATAATGAAATTCAAATTAAAACCGCAGCATTAGAAAAAAGATTAGCAGAGATTCAAGCTACTCCCATGACGCAACTTCGTCAAACTGGCGCGGAAAGCGCTGCTAGAAGGGTGGCTCAAGCAGATATAATGTTTTTACAAGCATCAGCTCAAGCGGCTATGAACAACATCTCTTTTGCTAAACAGACAGCTCAAGCAGCGGTTGATGTTAAATATAATTCAATTTTGGAACAATTAAAGATTAAACAAGCGCAATTAGAATTAATCCAACCAGAATTAAACAAGGAAGAAAAAAATTATGCTAATGCCTTATCACTTTATTTAGCAGACCAAGAAAGACAAATTGATGCACAAAAAGAAACAGAATCACAAATAAATAATATTGTAATGGAAGTAATTGCTAATAATCCGGCTATTGCTAAAGACAGAATAATTGACCAGATTAAAAATGCTGGCTCGGCTATTGAAGCAACACAAATAGCCGCCCCATTATTAACTGGAGGTTATCAATATGTTACTTCACCGGCAGAACTTACCAAACTAAGTAATGCTGGTTATGAAACAATTAATTTGGGTGGCAGGATTTATGCTAAACCAGGAGAAGTGGTTAAGGTTAGTAGTGGTGGAAGTGGTGGCGGGGGAAGCACAATTACATCAACATTAAGCGTTCCACAAGTAACTTCATTTGAAGAATTTATCAAACAGAAAGAAAATCAAATGGGAATGAGTTTAAATAATCCAGAACAATATAGGACAGAGTATGATGAAAAAGTTGGTAAAGAATTACAACAAGTTCAAACACAAGGAACTGATGTGGTGTCTGCTTACGCAGAAATGGTGGCTAAAGGACAAGCTAATTTATCAAGCATTCCCAACTCAGTTAGAAACGAAGTGGCAATGAAAGTAAGCCAATTGGGTGGCGCGACTAAGGCATTATCGGAAACAGCCATTAAACAGATAGCCGAAACACAAAATGCTTTGGATGGATTGTTGGATTTAAAAGATAAAATAGCAGAGAACATAGAATATGTTGGGCCAATATCTGGATTACAAAAACTTAATCCGTGGTCTAAGGCCAGACAGATTCAATCTGATATTGATAGAATTAGACAGACGGTTGGTAAAGCATTGGAAGGCGGTGTATTAAGAAAAGAGGATGAAGAAAAATATAAAAAGATATTAGCAACCATTACTGATACACCAGAAACAGCTTTGTATAAAATTGACCAACTAATTAATGACATACAAACAAACTATGATCGTTATTTAGAAGCCCAACAGGGTGCTGGGAGATATACTGGCGAATTTGATAGTCAGCAATCAACAATTAATAATGATCCAATGGGCATATTTTAATTATATGACTAAACAAGAATTTGTTTCACGCATTAAACAAAAATATCCAGTTTATAATACTTTATCTGATGAAATGCTTTATCAAAAAGTTATTGCTAAATATCCAGTTTATAAATCACAAATTGATGATTTTGATACTGAACAAACAAAACAAGGACAAACTGGTTTGAAAGGTTTTGCTACTGGAATAGGCAAAGGTGTCGCGTCTACATTAAAAGGCGCATCGTCTTTGGGAGAAAAGATATTACAAGCTCCATTTAAAGCGGTTGGTGTTGGTTTTGATAAAAAAACTGCGGCTGAAAATTTAATTAAACCAGAAATGACTGAAGCACAAGGAACAGCTGAAAAAATTGGTAAAACAATAGAACAAATTGCTGAATTTTTTGTACCAAGTTCTAAGGTGGCCAAACTAGAGAAGGGATTAAAACTTCTACCGAAAGCAGCAACGGAAGCGGCTGTAATTGGCGGTCAAACAGCAATTCAAAGAGGAAAAATAGACAATGATGCAAAAACAGCAGCAATTATTGGAGCAATATTTCCGGTTGCTGGTGCTGGTTTATCAAAAGCCAAAGGAATATTAAAGCCCATTGGAGAAAAAATACAAACGACAGTTTTGAGACCAACTTCAAGAGATTTGGCAGATGGTTTTAAAATTGAAAATGTAAATAAATACAACCTGGGCGGTTCTTTAGCTCAAACAGCTACTAAAGTTCATGTTAAATTAAATGAGTTAGGACAAAAATTACAAAATACATTGAAAGAAAGTAATGCGGCAATTAATTTAAATAAGGTTTATCAAGAAACAGCTGATGATTTATTACAAATTGGAAAATCAAAACAATTTGGAGATATTGGAGCAACGAAAAGAGTACTAGAAACATTAAAATCGGAAATTGAAGAGGTGGCTGGTAAAAATGGTTTGGTTGATTTAGTGGAAGCTACAAACATTAAAAGGGGAGCTGGAACAAAGGGAGCATGGGCATTCGGTAGGGTTGAACCAGACGCCAGTGCAACAGAAAATGTTTTTACAACATTTTATAGCAAAATAAAAACAGCCATTGAAAAAGCATCACCCGCTGATATTAAAGGAATTAATCAACAAATTTCTGAATTGATACCAATAAGTAACGCCACAATAAGAAGGTTGCCAATTGAACAGAGAAATAATGTTATTAGTTTAACTGATAGTATCGGATTATTTTCCAGTATATTTGATCCAAAGGCGTTAGCACTTGTTGGTGCTAATAGATTATCAAAAAGTGGAAAGTTTGGAGCTTTTCTTGCTGAACTTGGAACAAAAAAAGCGGCTAAAACCGCTTTGGGAGAAAGAATATTTGGTGGTAACATTGCTGATTTAAAAGATTTAAAAGCTGGTTTATCAATAGAAGATGTTACCAAAAAAATAGCAGATAATATAGATTTGGAAGATAGAAATTTAATGATTAAATTTATTGATAACGTTAGAATAGCTAAGGGTAAATCAAAAAATTTAAATATAGAAATAGATGGTAGGCGAATGGCAGAAGCGATGGGATTTAATCCAGATATTACTGCATCAAAAATGGCTGATATTTTTGATAATATTTTGCAATGGGCTGGTGAACGGATAAAGATACCTTATTAATTATTTTTTGCCTGAAAATCTTTTATATTCTTTATCGCCAAAAGTTTCTTTAAATTTATCTTCTCCGTATTCAATAAAAAATTGGGCTTTGGTGGAATCTTCTTGATGTTTTGTTCCGCGCCACCACAAAGCAAAGCCAATGATTAAAACTAAAATTAAAGCAGGAATAGTAATCATAAATTTAATAACCTAAATTGTGTATAACTTAATTCTATAACTAAACTTTACCATAGTCCAATAAAATTGTCAATATGCCTACTAATATTAGCCAAAATAAATTGGAAAAACTCAAAAAACTTTTAGAATTAACTAACGAAGGTTTGACTCGTGAGGAATTTTTAGAGTCCTTCAAACAGGTAGTGGACCAAATTTTAAAACTGGAATCTAAACTAATTCAAAAGATTGATTATAAAACCAGTGAAGAAAAACAAAGATTAGAAACTTTAAAAGAGGAGTTTGAAAATGTTATCGCACAAGCCAAAGAAGAAAGTGATAATTCTTTATCCGGATTTAAAAGAAAAACCATTGAATTGGTTAATTCTTTATTTATTAAAAGTAAAGTTAATCAAAAATTGGCAGAAGTGTTAGATATTACTAATTTAAAATTAAAAGAATTAGACACCAAGATGATGATGGTTAGAGACGGCAAAGATGCTGATGAAACTAAAATTATTAATGAAATATTAAATAAAATTAAAATGCCAGAAAAAGAAACAGAAATTGAAGATATTAAGGGATTAAAAGAAGCATTAGAAAGATTAGAAACAACAAGAAGATTAGGTGGGGGAGGGGGACTTTCTAAGATAGCTTTAGAAAGCAAAATGATAGACGGAGAAACGCCATCAGGCACAGTCAATGGTGTGACGACAGATTTTACTTTAGCTAATATGCCTAATCCATCTACCTCATTAAAAGTTTTTGTAAATGGAATGCGAATGTCTTTAACCGAGGATTATACTTTTAGTGGCAAAGTAATTACTTTTTTAACTGCTCCGCCCACGGGCAGCATTATCCGCTGTGATTATCGCAAATAATATATGAAAAAAATACTATTTTTAAGTGTAATAATTTTAATGGCTGGTTTATTAACCGGTTGCACTTTGGGTAATAAACTCACTGATAATTTAGGTGCCACTGTTTTATTTCCTTATCAGGGTGGCACCGGCATTGGCACCGTTCCTTCTTATGGCCAAATGTTAGTTGGTAACTCTGGCGGAGCTTATACCTTAACCGCCACTTCCAGTTTGGGAATTTCCGCCAGTGGTGGATCTAATTGGATAGACTATGATAACTGGTTAAAACCATCCTCTACTTCCGGCATTGTGGTTAATGCTTCCTCTACTATTACAGAACTATATAGCGACATTTCCTATGCCACGACATCTTTAATTGATAATTTGTTTGTTAGTAATGGGAGAATATCTGTAGTGAATGCCACTACAACTAAAATTGATACTTTAACAGTTAATACTCAAGCAAATATTACTGGAAATGTGGTGGTATATAGTGGTTCGCTTGTTTTGGTAAATGCTACAAACGATGGACAAGTTACTTTGTCTAACGATGGTGGAGCAGGAGTATCTTTGTTAGAAATAAGTGATAACACTCATATTAGTGGCACATTACAAACAGACAATGAAGTAATATTTCCCAGTGCCAGAATTTCTACTATAAATTCAACCACCACTAATGTTGATACCCTGAATGTCGGTACCTCATTATCAGGTACTGGTTTTACTAATGCTTGGAATGCTTTAGCCAACGCCACTACTACTCAAACTAACTTTACAGAAAACTGGAATACCCTACATAATGCCACTACTACTTATCCTGGTTTCCAAACCCAGTTTAATACCGCCTTAAACGCTACCTCTACTTGGGCTGGATTTACTACAAATTGGAATAGTTTATTTAACGGGACTTCTACTTGGGCGGGCTTTCAATCGGAATTTAATAGTAAATTAAATGCTACCTCTACCTTAGATTTAGCCACCCTAGAAACGACTAACTTTTTTAATACTGGTGCAAGAATTGCTACTTTAAACTCCACTACTACAAAAATTGACAATTTAACTGTTAATACTGGAATTACAGTACCAGCTGATTCTATCTCTGATGACGAACTTAATGAAGGGGACACTTTTGAATGGACTGCCTTACACACCTTTACAGACGCCAGACCAGCTGTGCTTAATGCCACGACTACTAATATTGACAGTTTAAATGTCTTTACTGGTGCTACTACTACTCATTTTGCGATTACCGGACTATTAAATTGCGACACTATTGATACTGATGCTTCTGGCACTTTTAGATGTGGTACTGATGCTTCCGAAGCTGGCACCGGTGGTTCTAATTGGATTGACTACGACAACTGGCTGACACCATCTTCCACTTCGGGAATTGTAGTTAATGCTTCTTCCACTATTACAGAATTGTATAGTGATTTTGTTTATGCCACTTCTTCCATTATTGATAATTTATTTTCTACCGGAGCCAGAATTGCCACGCTTAACTCTACTACTACCAATATTGATAATTTATTTTCTACCGGAGCCAGAATTGCCACGCTTAACTCTACTACTACCAACATTGATACTTTAACAGTTAATACCGCTATTACTGTTCCGGCTGACAGCATTTCAGATGATGAAATTAATGAAGGCGACACCTTTGAATGGACTGCTTTGCATACTTGGACAGATGCCCGACCAGCCGTGCTTAATGCCACCACTTCTTTAATAGATACTCTAACTGTGGGGACTTCATTATCTGGCACAGGTTTTACTAACGCTTGGAACTCGGCTTTTAATGGCACATCAACTTGGACTGCTTTTACTGCCAATTTTAACACCTTATATAACGCTACCACTACTCAAACCAATTTCACACCTAATTGGAATACTTTACATAATGCCACTACTACTTATCCTGGTTTCCAAACCCAGTTTAATACCGCCTTAAACGCTACCTCTACTTGGGCTGGATTTACTACTAATTGGAATAATTTATTAAACGCCACCTCTACACTTGATTTAACTACTATGTTTTGTAATAATTTTTCTGCGAGTTATGTAACTTCCACTCGTTTAGATGTTAGCAGTGGTGGACACGGGATGAGAGTAATACCAGGAAATACTACTACTACTTTAGAATTTTATTAATATGAAAAAGATATTTTTATTATTATTACTCATTAGTTTAAGTGGTTGCACTAAAAATATTGGTGTAGCTGATGAATTAAAATTAAAAACTGATGGTGATAAAGTTTTATATAGTAGAGAAGTTGATAATGTTGTTTGTGGTAAACAAACAGATAAAGGAAAATGTGAAAATAAGGGTAAGATAATTAGTTATGCTTATCCTTCTAATGAAGAATTGTCAATTAAAACTTTAAATGGTATTACCGAAGATGTTAATAAGAGAACTCATAACGCCAGATTTTTTAATAAAGGAAATAACAAATGGACTGCTTTATTTTATGCTGATAATTCTTTTGTTAAAGACAGCAATAACAAATGGCATACTGTTGAATTTGCTACTACTACCATTGAAGCATTTGCCGAACAAATGAAAGGAATTAAAGGAACAGAAATATTAGGAACTAATTATTATGGAGGTTCTGATGGATTTGTTAATTATGATGATGCTACTTATAGTAATTCACATGATGCTTCTGTTGGTGAAGTTACTAGAGCAAATGCTTGTGAACAGGTGTATTCAATTAAATGCCCTACTTATATTATTAATAGAGTTTTTGTACCTTTTAATACTGAAGCAATACCAGATTCTGCTACTATTGATACTGCTGCAGTTAGTATGACTGGTTGTGGCGACACTTATGGTGAAATGAATACTGGAGTTAGATTAATTCAAACAACGCAAGCAGACCCAACTTCTTTAGCAGTAGCAGATTATTCAAAAGTTGGAACTACAGCTGGTACTGATGATGATTTAACTTATAATAATTATAATGTTGCTGATGAAGTGGCTACTTGGACAATGAATTCTATTGGTAAAGGATGGATTAATAAAACTGGGTATACTAAGTTAGGTTTTAGACAAGTGCCAAATGATGTGGTTGATTCTGCCCCGTCTGATTGTTCTTATGCTGATTTTCATTTAGCGGCTACTACTGGCACTGATAAAGACCCTGTTTTAGCAATTACTTATACTGAAGTTACTTCATCTTGCACTGCTCCTGCAGCAGGTAATTGGCAAGTTAAATCTGGTGATAATTGTTATGTTAATTCTAATACCACAGTTCAAGGAAATTTATATATATTAAATACTGGTAGCGGTTCTTTTAATGTTATTGACGGAGCAACTCTGTCTGTCCACAACATTGAAAATACTTCTACTCCAATTAATGTAGAAACTACTTCAGGAGCAAAAATAACTCTTGATGGTCAGGGAATATAACTAATTAAATATTTTATGGAACAAGATTTTAAAGAACTTACCAAGATTGTCTATGAGATAGACAAGAAAATGGGAATTATGATACAACGTAATGATGATTTTTGCATTCAAAACGCTAAGGAACATAAAGATATGAATGACACCCTAAGACAACATAATGGTCGGTTGGGTAAAATGGAGAAATGGAAATGGGGAATTGCTGGTGGTTTAACTGTAATAGCATTGCTTTTAGGTTGGTTATGGGATGTGGTAAAAGATAAAATATAAAAACCAAAACAGCTCTTTACATTTAAAAATGGAGGTGTGTGATGAATTGCCCCAAACACAAAAAGTATGCGGGCTTAGTAAAGCCCAAGGGCGATTGTGATGTTTGTCAGTTGATTTGGGAAAACACGATACTCAAACGTAGTGTGGATGAGTTTTCCAAAAAGACGATTGCCGAGCAGAAAATTGTGTTGGGCAAGACAATCACAATCGGAGCGTTAGGAGATACCCAGTTGGGTTCTCTTTATGACAGGGTTGACCTGTTGCAGGAAGCATACAAAACTTTCCGCAAACTCGGTGTGAGTGAAGTTTATCACACTGGTGATTTAGTGGATGGCAATGGCCGGATGTATCGTGGACAGGAGTATGAACTCCGCACTCACGGTGCTGACCGTCAAGTGGAGTATGCTATTTTGCATTATCCACACATCGCTGGAATTACCACCCACTTCATCACTGGCAACCATGATTTGTCTTTTTACAAACAGACTGGTCTGGATGTCGGACTGATGATTGCCGACAAAAGGAAAGACATGATTTATCTGGGCAAAGAAGAAGCTGATGTTAGTTTTTCTTTCGGCCCACACAAAATCATTGTCCGCCTGTCTCATCCAGGAAAAGGCACTGCCTATGCCATCTCTTACAACTCCCAGAAATACATTGAGAGTTTGAGCGGTGGCAAAAAACCGCACATTGTCTTAACTGGACATTTCCACAAATCCGAATTTCTACCCAACTACCGCAATGTAGCCCTGATTCAAACTGGTTGCTTGCAGGAACAAACTCCCTTTATGCGTCGGCAAAACATTGCTGCCATGATGGGATTCTGGGTGATTGAGTTTGGGGCTAATGAGGGTGGGCTGTCAATGCTCAAGGGGCAATTCTTTCCTTTTTACGAGGGGGTGTGATATGGACAAAAAACTTTTTCGTAAAATCGTAGTCTATCTTTCCGGAGCATTTGCTGGTATTAATGAACGATCAGTGGCATTCAATGTTGCAGTTGCTAAGGCAAAGGCGGCACAGCTCTGGAATATGGGCTTTACGGTCATTTGTCCACACTCCAACGCACCGATGTTGGTTGATGGTTGCTTATGCCATTATGAGGAATATCTGATGGGCGACCTGGAACTCATTGACCGCTCTGATTGTCTGTTAATGCTCAAGGGATGGGAAAGCTCTCGTGGTTCGGTCATTGAACACGACTATGCTATTCAGCAAGGCATTCCAGTATTCCTTTCTATTAATGACCTGTATTTAAAGGCCGTGGGAGGAGAAATTATATGTCTGAAAACCGAGAGAGGTTTTGCTCAAAACACCTCTGTCAATTAGACAAGGATGGTAAATGTCCGATGTGTGAACATCCGGAACTCAAGCGTTTTGTGCCGCAACTTTTAATTCAAGGTAGCAAGAAAAAGAAAAAGGAGAAAAAGTAACAAAATTGAGAGAAGCGAACGGGGCTAAAAAAAACTAAACTAAAAGAACCCGACAGTTCCGCTTCTCTCTCTATTACAGCTGATAGTTCCGTGAGTGCTGTCGGCTGTAAAAGGGATAATATAATTAACAATTTTAAAAATATGGAACAAAAGAATTTTGGGTTAATTTTTGAACCTTTAGCGCCGGAGGATTGGCAGTTTGGTCAATCCAAGTTAGGTTTGGAAGTTAGAAGACCAGACGCTAACTGGACTGTTTTTCTTCCGACGGGGGAAAAACAAAAGAGACAAGACGAGGACAAGATGTGCTGTGTGACCGCCTCAGCTCTTAATACCATTGAAACAGAGTTTATTTACCAGATTAAAAATGAATTGGTGGCATTGGATGATTTGCTGTGGCTTAGAGAGAAAGGTTATTTAGATGAAAACTACTTGCCAGATTTTTCTGATAGATTTATTGCGCTTTTGAGCAATACTTCAAGAAGTGGCAACTCGCCTAAAAGAGTAGCGGATGCTATTCGCAAGTTTGGCTTAATACCAGAAAAACTTTTACCTTACCGCAAGAGTATGACTTGGGATGAATTTTATAACTGGAATGATGTAACGCAACAGTTAAAGGATTTAGGACAAGAATTTAAACAGAGATTTCCGATTAACTATGAATTTGTGTCTGGTGGCAAACCAGATTATGACCTTGCCAGAAAATATAATCCACTGCAAGTTTTTGTTTATGCTTGGAACGGAATGGATAATGGCGAATATGTCAGGGTGGAGTATAGCGCTAATCACGCCGTAGAGAATAATAAAGAAAATCAAATCTTCGATACCTATGAGCCATATCTTAAAAACCTTGCCACAAACTTCAAGTATATGGATTATGGCACGAGGTTTATAATTTCATTCAAAAAAAAATTAAACGAGGACGATTCCGCAAATCAACCTCAAGAGGAAAATAAACTTATGAAATGTTATCAAAACCTTAACACTCCGGATTTATACTTTCAAGGAGAAGGGGATGGTCTATTTCATTGGGTGCCGGATATGGCAATGGCAAACGCTATCTGGGCCGAAGATGCCATAATTCATCGTCTGCCAATGGTAATTCCACCAGATAAGATTGGAAAAACATATTATCCAAAAGATAATTTGTTGACCCAGATTTTAAATTTGTTTCTAAAATTAAAAGGAAAGAAAAAATAATATGGAGCCGACTGCCGGACTATTATGGTTTGCGTTAGTGATGGGATTATTTTTTGCTTTTAAGAATATTAAAATTAATTTTAAATAATATGAAATCAAACTTTTTAGAGCTTAATAAAGAGGATTTTTTAAAGATAGGAAAGGGGGCGTTGATTGCCATAATCGGGGCATTACTCACTTATTTGTCGCAAGTGGTTTCTGGCCTTGACTTTGGCCAATGGACACCAATCGTAATGGCGTTTTGGTCTATTGTTACCAATGCGGTAAAAAAATGGTTAAGCAACAATGAAGGACAGTTTGGCAAGAAAGATATTTAAGTTTTATAAAACTAAAAAACACCGTTAATAGCGGTGTTTTTTATATCAAATAAGATATTAATACAATTATCAAGCCAATAATTAAAACTATGGGCATTGTTTTAATGAGTGTTTTGAGCATTTGACTTATTTTTTTAAAGTATTAAGATGAGAGTTGAAAACCCACTCACGGGGGTTAATCCGCGAAGTGGGTGGGGAAAGTTATCCCCAATATACATTATATCACAAAAGGCCGAAAAAATATAAAATAATAATTCAAGATTGCTCGTCATCGTTGGGTTAATTGAATTGTTATGTTTTTAAAAATGAAATGCCCTTATGGCGGGAGGCCACAGAACGACATTTTGTTTAAGGTTGATCCCGAAGAAAGTATTTTAGCTTATAGAATTGGGTGGGTTAAATGTCCCAGTTGCAATCGAGATTTGGCTGTTAGCATAAATCGCCACGAGCTAGACATTTTCTCGCAATCAGTGTTTAACACTGTTCACGAAAAACAGCATTGGAATTTAAAGGAAGGTCTAGCTAAATGGCTACACAAACAAGCCAACAAAGTAGAAAAACAGAAAGAACTTGTTTTAACGCCCGAAGGAAATTATATTAGGCAATAAAAATAAAAATATAGATAGAATAAAACTTGGTGGATAACTTTCTGCCAAGTTTTATTTTACTCGCCAAAACAGGGGAGGGGATAAACTTGTTATGTATAGGGGCTTGACAAAAAAATTTATCTGCGGTATAATTAGGATAGATAAAAAATTTCCGCTAAAGATTAAAGGTAGAAATCCGGTTATAGACACTTAAATACTTTAGCGGTATCAGTCTGTAATCGGATTTTTAATTTTAATAGGGGACACCTTACCAATTTAAATCGCCTGTGTGTAAAATTATACCAAAGTTGATACAAACTACACACAAAGCCTCAAACGCCCCTTGTAGCCCATCGTGGCGTTAAAAAAAGGCCTTGTAGTGTCGTTTAAGCTATCATATATAAACTGGGGTAGAACTTAACCCCAAAATTGGTAAAAAATACCACACAGGATAAAAACTTGTGTGGTTTTTTATTAGGTATTTAAAAACCATATAAGTTTGTAATTAATTTTCTTAACCTGTTCGCAGATTAAGAAAACGGAGAAATATATGGGAATGCTTAAACAATGGGCAATCGAAGAGGACATTTTAAAACCTCAGCCCCAAGATGAGGAATTAAGATATACCTCTAAACCGCCCAAAATTCCAAAGGTCAAAATAGTCAGAGGTTGGGGTAAAAGAGTAATGAATTGGATAATCTGGGGAGATAAATATGGACAATTTTAATCCTAAACCCTCGCTTAATCAGTTATCTTTTTTAACAGAAATGATTAAAGGGGACGAAGTATTGGATAAACATTTTGACTTAAGTGATACTTGGGAAAAAGTCAAAAACATCACTTACAGACAATATCAGTATTTTTTAAAGCTAATCTATAACAAAGAACGCTTTAAACTGAACGAATTAATGGAGAGCTTGGGCTTTCCTCACAAAAATTAATTTTCTATCACTATTCGTAGTTTTAGAAAATAAAAGGAATATATGGAAAACGAAAAATCATTTTTTAATGATTATCAAAATCTGATGATAACCATTAACACTTTGTCTAAATCAGCTGATAATCCTTTCTTTAAAAGCAAGTATGTGGAATTAAAAACCGTGCTTAATGAAGCTAAACGTGTTTGCTTAGATAACAATTTTGTATTTTATCAATATCCAGAAGTGATTAATGATAAGCCGGTTTTAACTACTATCTTGCGCCACGCCTCTGGCGAAGAGATTAAGGGGACTGTTCCGATTGTAGCCAAAGATGCGACTGACCCACAGAAAATTGGCGGAGGATTAACCTATATGCGCCGGTATTCTTTAACTGCGATGCTTGGCATAGAGGAAGAAGATGACGATGGCAACGCTGGAGCTGAAATAAAAACAGTTAAGCCAGTGGCTAAACCACAGCCAACGGGAACGATTGAAACTGTTATGCCATTTGAAAATCAGCCCAGAGTAAAAACAATTGAACGAAAGGTCGGTGATGTCTGCCCAAATTGTGGCGGAAAGTTTGTATTAAGTCCCAAAACTGGCAAAGTTTTCTGTGAAAACAAATGCTGGTTAACCAAAAACTAATATGACCAAGTATCAACGTGGTTGGCGTGAAGCCAGCGCTACCCCAGAAGGCAAGATAGAACATTCGTTAAACTTAATTATTTCCGCCATGAAAGATGTAATGTTAGATACAAAACTGCTTAAAATTATTAAAAATTGTGATAATTTTGATGAGTTTTATAAAAGAAGCGGAGTTCTTGATAGAAATGTGGCTAAGGAATACTGGGATGAATACTGGGCTAATTTTCAGTAAGGCCCACCCAAAGTTTTTCTTTGGGTAATGGCGACAGCTTGAGCATGGTCTGTCGTCATTACTTAAAGAAAAACTAACCCATGCTCTATGACCGGCTGGATCAAACTACATCGTAAAATTCTTGACAATGGAATTATTAAGAGAGACCACAATGCTTATATTTTATTCTCAATAATTTTATTATCAGTTGACAAAAGTACAGGAAAATTGGACACCGGAAGATTCCTTTTGTCTGACTTGTCTGGACTTAATCCAAACACCGTTTACGCCGTTTTAAAAAGATTAGAAAAAAAATGGCAAATGATAACACTAACACCTAACAACAAATATACCATTATAAACGTTAGAAACTGGGCTAAATATCAAGAAACAGAAAATCTAATAACACAAAGCGATAACAACAAGATAACAACAAGACAACAACAAGATAACACTATACAAGAATATAAGAATAAAGAATATAAGAAGAAGAAGAATGTAATGCCAACTTTTAATGATTTTAAAGAATTTTCTACCATTAAAGGTTTTGGAAACAGGAACTTGGAAGAAGAATGGGAAAAGATTAACAACTGGATTGAAGCTAATAAAAGGACAATTAAGGTTTATAAAAACTTCTGGCTTAACTGGTTAAAGAAAACCAAACCAGACCCATTAATAGAAGAGGAGTTAAAAAAACAAAGTTTGCTTAAACAACGGGAAGATTATGAGAAAAAGATAAAAGATGAAAAATGTCAAGATGCCACACCCTTCTTAAAAGAAATTAAAAAACAATTAATTGAAAAAATGTCTATATGAGAGAACCTTTGCTCGTCAAGCTAATAGATTATCTCAAAGAAAATAAAGGTCGCCTAATACACGGGGGCGATTTAGAACGCTTGACAATTTTAAATTACTGGGGGGAAGCAGAAACTGCCAAAAGACGGATGCGTGAAACCCAAGACCCTAAGCATGATAATTATTGCCCCAATATTAAAAGGCAACACTTAGCCCATAATTGCGTGGCTTATCAGTGGACTGACCAGCCGGAACAATTATCTTTTTTATGACAATCAGAGAAAACATTAAGCAAATTTTAGCCAAAATAGACGCCAGCCAAGATTTACAGCGAATGGAAGCATCGGATTATTTAGTTAAATTATCGTCTTTACTGGGAAGTTTGGGTGAGTGGCTGGTGGTTTATGAGAAAAATTATATCCAGCAAAAGATAAATTTAATGGATGAACACCCCAAAATGGCGATGAGCAAAATTGAAGTATTGGCGCAGAATTGCGAGGAATATACCACCCTTAGGGAAGCCAAGCAAATGGAAAAGGCAATTATGGAAGTGATTAGGAGTTTGAAATATCGCATTAAAGTTTTAAACAATGAGCAAGAGGTAGCTGGAAATTATTAAAATAATATTCTGCTATGCCAAGGCAAGCGGATGTTATAAATACTCCTTGATGGGAAGTGGCCAACGGTAGTAGTGGTGCAGACTATTACTTGCTCGTCAGGCCACTCCCTATCGGGAAATAAAAACAAAAACAAAATTAACCAAAAACACATGAAAAACTACATTTACAACTGCAAGAACTATCGTAAAGAGAAGAGAAAAATTGGCATTAAGCGTTTCTTTACTTGGACTATTATGCTTTGGTTTATTTTCTCTACTGTCGGGGCTGTAAACACTTATTTAGCATTAGTTGGGGACATTACCCACATTGACCACTCCGAGCCCCTTGTAGCCCCAGCAAATGCCGAATTTGTGCCTTCCAGCAGTGAGGATATAATTCGCTATGTAGCAGAAAAGAAAGATTTTAAAGATGTGCAACTTCTCTTAGATATTGCCTTCTGCGAATCTTCACTTAATTATCGGGCTTATAATATCAATAAAAATGGCAGTAGCGATATGGGATTATTTCAATTTAATACTATTCACAACTTTGGCGAAAAACCCCTTGACCCATATTGGGCAACAGAAAAGGCAATTGAGTGGATCAGGGCTGGAAAAATATCTGCTTGGTATTCTTCAGCCAAATGTTGGCAAAATAAATAACATTATGGAAATAAATAAAGTAATCCAAGGCGATTGTTTAGAAGTAATGAAAGGAATAGAAGATAAGAGTATTGATATGATTTTGACTTCTCCACCCTATGACAACCTGCGAGATTATAAAGGATATACTTTTAACTTTGAAGGAATTGCTAAAGAAATATATCGTGTATTAAAAGATGGTGGAGTATGTGTTTGGGTAGTGGGAGATGCCACGATTAAAGGAAGTGAAACAGGAACATCATTCAAACAGGCACTTTATTTTAAGGAAATTGGATTTAATTTGCACGATACAATGATTTATCAGAAAACGAATCCAATTCCACTCACTCATAACAGGTATGAACAGGGATTTGAATATATGTTTATCTTTAGTAAAGGAAAACCAAAGACTTTCAATCCAATTTTAATAGATGTAAAAACCCCAAATAAAAAATATAAATGGAAGAGTAAAGAAGTCGGTTCTTCTAAAAGAGAAAGAGACGAGATTACTTTTTCTAAAAATAAAAAGATAAAGTTAAATATATTTGAGTATGCACTAACTGGTAATAGAGATGCTGGTAAACATCCTGCTCCATTTCCAGAAAAACTAGCCGAAGACCACATCTTATCTTGGAGTAATGAAGGAGATATAATCCTAGACCCAATGGCAGGAAGTGGCACAACACTTAAAATGGCAAAGAAGAATAATAGAAACTATATT
>Ga0116156_10002541_pt1 | contig 16544 bp, 17 predicted proteins | sample AD_UKC045_MetaG_FD_89891 | JGI IMG/M metagenome (GOLD analysis project Ga0116156, IMG submission 89891) | Active sludge microbial communities of municipal wastewater-treating anaerobic digesters from USA - AD_UKC045_MetaG | ecosystem: Engineered > Bioreactor > Anaerobic > Digestate | place: USA... | reverse complement strand
TCAGCCTTAGCCTCAAGGAACTGCGCTTCATGCTGAGCGCTGAGATAAAGCGGGCGCTTTTTGAGGGCCAGCTTGATAGGGAGGAGATAAAGGCCAGGGTAAAGTATTGCCTGCGCTATTTCGGCCACCAACAGGAGGTCGTCTATAGCGGGGCCACGGCCCGCAAGATGGTGGATAAATACATTCAGGCAGAATCCGGCGGGGAAATTTCTGAATTGCATGGCCAATGCGGTTGCCGCGGCCAAGCCAGGGGCCGAGCCAGGATAGTTAATGTGATAAAAGACATGGCCAAGATGGAAGCCGGCGATATTCTAGTATCCATTTCCACTCAGCCAGACCTGCTGCCGGCCATGAAGAAGGCGGCGGCTTTCGTTACCGATCAGGGTGGGGTCACTTCCCATGCGGCCATAGTCGCCAGGGAAATGAATACCCCCTGCGTTATCGCCACCAAGGTCGCCACCCAGGTGATTAAAGACGGCGACGAGCTGGAAGTGGATGCTGATAAGGGGATTGTGAAAATCCTCAGGAAGGCCTAGAATTATAGTATAATTTCAAATCTATGTTCACCAAACCTTTTGCCCAGCTCTCCAAGGCCGACGTCGGTGCGGCCGGCGGCAAGGGAGCCTCTTTGGGCGAGATGACCGGAGCCAAGATACCCGTGCCCCCCGGCTTCGTCCTGCTGGCTAGCGCTTTTGACCGTTTTTTAGAAGAGACCGACCTAGTCCAGGAGGTAAAGGCTATTTTGGGGAAGATAAACTATCAGGATATAAATGCGGTTGACGGCGCCTCCGCTTCCATCCGCGCCCTTATCATGTCCGCCTCAATGCCAGAAGATATTGGCCAGGAGATAATGACCAGTTTCAAGAAGCTCAAGGCGAAGTTCGTGGCGGTCCGTTCCAGCGCCACGGCCGAGGATTCTTCTTCGGCTTCCTGGGCTGGAGAGCTGGAAACATATCTTAATACGACCGAGAAGACCTTGGCGCTTAACGTCAAAAAATGCTGGTCCTCGCTCTTCACCCCCCGGGCCATCTTCTACCGCAATGAGAAGAAACTCCTCAAAACCCATGTGAGCGTGGCGGTCGTTATTCAGGAAATGGTGGAGTCGGAAATTTCCGGTATTGCTTTCACCGTCCATCCCGTCACCCAGGACCGGCGGCAGATGATAATCGAAGCCGGCTACGGCCTGGGCGAAGCCATTGTTTCCGGAGCCATTACCCCCGATTCTTACGTCATTGACAAGCAGGATTATTCTTTAATCGATATCAATCTCGCTTCTCAGGAAAAGCAGATAGTCAAATGCCTTAAGCAGGGGGTGAAGTGGACGCCGGTACCTAAAGATTTAAAAGACAAGCAGAAGCTCTCGGGTCGGCAGATAGTCGCCCTGGCTAAGATTTGCGCTGGCATCGAGAAGCACTACGGCTTTCCCTGCGACATCGAATGGGCCTACTTCAAGAACAAGTTCTATATCACCCAGAGCCGGCCGATTACCACCCTTTGAGATAACGGTTTTTAGAGAAACAAGCCTCCCGGAAGCGGGAGGCTTTTGTATAATTAAAGCCATTTCCTATTCCCGCCGGAATATGCTAAAATAAAAAAAGATTAGACCTGGTTTTTTTCGGTTTTTCCCTAGCCAAATTCGGAATGTTCGACTACTTGCAACAATTTAATAGCCTGCCCAAAGACCTGCGCGATAAGGTCTCTTCGGCGTCAGCTATGGAGGCTATTTCCAGCCTGGAAAAGAAGTACCAGGTTGACCTGGCCATGATCGTCATGAAAGTGATGACTAAGAGCCTGGTTCTGGGTGATTTGCCCGCCTATTTGAACAGCGAGTTTTCCTTGGCGCCAGAAGCGTCCCTGGCTCTGACGCGCGAGTTGAAAGAGCAGGTCTTTGCTTCGGTCTCGGATTATCTCGGTTTTAGGGCCGAGGTCAGAGCCTGGGACCTGGACAAGGATATTAGCTTGCTAGTGAAGGAGGCCGGTCTGGTCCTGGCCAGCGAAGCGCTGCTTTCCCGCCTCAAAAGCGTTTTGTCCACCTATCTTCGTGGAGTGCGGAGCAAGATAGACGCCAAGGCGGCCCTGGCCAAGGATGTGGCCCTGGGCGGCTTAGGATTGCAAGCGGCTGAGATAGAACGCGTCTTCAAGGTTTGCGACAGCCACAAGTTCAGGAGCCTGGATATAACCACAGCGGCGGCCCCGATTTCTAGGCCGCCGGCCAGCTCTTCCTTGGATAAGTTAATAGACAGGGAAGAGAAGGCGGCAGTGCCTTCAGCTGAATACAACCTCAAGGCGGCTATCGCCTCTGGCCAGGTTAAGCGGCCTGAAATTGCTAAGCCGCTTGATTTGTCTCATGAGTTGCCTCAGCCGGAAATACCGCTTGACCTGCCGGCCCCGGCGGTCAAGCTTCCAGATAAGCCAGTCCAGGCACCTCCAGCCGCGCCTGTTCAGACGATTCCTGTCCCAGCTCCGGTCCAGGCCCCGATTTTGAAAGCCCAGGCGCAGCCTGAAATTAAACCTGTCCCCAAGCCTGTTGCTCCAGCCCCCGCCCCAGCTCCCAAGCCCAGCCCGGCGATGCGGCCGATAAGCGAATCGTCCCGCCCCCAGCTCCATGACATCCGTCCCATGCCCAAGGTGATGGGGCCGGTGGAAGAGCTGCAATTTTTGGATCTAGTTAATTTTCGCCGCTTAGGCAAGAGTCCGGCGGAGATAAGCGCCAAGCTCCTGGCCAAGATAAAGCTGCTGGAGAGAGAAGGCTATGACAAGCTTATTGCCGGCGTCAAGGCTTGGCGACAGAGCCCGGTCAACCGCTTATATTTGCGCCTAGGCCAGGAAGCGGCCGCCAAGGGGATCAGCCTGAAGCAGGCGATAGAAGCCAGGCAGAAGAGCGGCCAGGAATATTTGAGCTGGGAAGAAGTTGAGGCGATAGTTTCCCTCAACGGCCAGCTCGTCTTCTAAGATATGCAGCAGTTCACCGTCCCCCAATTTATCGACGTGGAAAGCAAAATCATTGGGCCGATAACCACCCGTCAATTTCTAATTTTCCTGGCCTCAGCCGTTTTGATCGCTGCCAGCTATAAGTTATTTGATTTTTCTTTGTTCCTGGTTGTAGGCACTACTATTTTAGCCTTGGGCATCGTTTTCGCCTTCGTCAAGATAAACGGCCGGCCCTTTCATTTTTTCATTCTCAATTTGGTCCAGACTCTGCGCCGGCCCCATCTCAGGGTTTGGAACCATCAAGCCAATGAGATGGTCGAAGAACCAGAGATAAAGCTGCGCCAACCGGAAGCGCCGGTGCCAGTCAAGGAGCCTTATAAGAAATCCCGCTTGGCTGAGCTGGCTTTGGTGGTCGATACCAAGGGGAGGTATAAGGGGGAATAAGCAAAGGATAATATGGCTAATAATCCTGGCAAGAAAAAAAACTCAGTTTCCACCCAGCAGTATTTGGATATTGCTGAGATAAAGGATGATACGGTGGTAATGAAAGACGGCACTTTGCGCGCCGTTCTTTTGGTGTCCAGTATAAATTTTTCTCTCAAAAGTGAAGATGAGCAAAATGCCGTTATCGCTTCCTATGTCCGCTTTCTAAATAACTTAGGTTTTACCCTCCAGATAGTCATTCAATCGCGCGAATTGGATATAGATAACTATCTTAAATATTTAGAGAACAAGGAAAAGGAACAGACTAATCAGCTGCTTCGCGTCCAGACAGCTGATTATATCGATTACATCAAGGAGTTGACTTCTTTGGGCAAGATCATGAACAAACGTTTTATGGTCATTGTGCCATACAATCCGTTGACTGATAAGCGTAAAGGCTTCTTCAGCCTGATTGGGGAGGCTTTGAAGCCGGCTACGGTCATCCGCCTCAAAGAGAAGACCTTCGCCAAGTACAAAGAGATGCTTGATCGCCGGATAGAGAGCGTCGCCGGCGGCCTGGAATCAATGGGTGTCTCAGTCGCCCGGCTTGATACCCAGAGCCTGATTGAGCTCTATTACCGGACCTATAATCCGGAAACCGCCGCCAATGAAGAATTAGTCGATTTGAACCGCATCCGGGTCGACGCCTAAATTATCTAAATATGGTTAATTTTAATCGGAGCCAAGACGAAAAAAAATTAAAACTCAATGAGCCGATTAAATTCGGCCGCCCGTCGGCCGAAGCGCCGATAGAGGCTAATCCTGAGCTGACTCGGGAAGTCATTGAGGAGGAGTTGGCTTTCCGCCGCGGCGTCTTGTCGGTGCGCGATATCATCGCTCCGGCCAGCCTGAAGATAGAGGCCAACCATCTGCGTCTGGGGAATAATTTCCTCCGGACGATTTTCGTCATCAGCTACCCACGCTATATTTCCGTTGGCTGGTTCGCACCGATAATCAACCTCAATGTTACTTTTGACGTCTCCATGTTCTTTTATCCCGTCAAGAGCGCGATTGTTTTGAAACAGCTCAAGAACAAGGTCGGCGCCCTGGAGGCCCAGATTATCTCCGATGCCGAGAAAGGCGCCGCCCGCGATCCACTCCGGGAAACCGCCCTGCGCGACATCGAGTATCTACGCGACGCCCTGACTCAGGGAACCGAAAAATTCTTCCAATTTGGGCTCTATGTCACCCTTTATGCCGAGAATTTAGAGGAATTAGAGAGATTATCCGACCAGGTTGAGAATATTTTTGGCAGCCGCTTGGTATATTCACGGCGAGTTTACTTCCAATCAGAGCAGGGATTCAATTCCACCTTACCCCTGGGAAACGATGACCTCTACATTACCTTCAACATGAATTCTTCGCCCATTGCCTCGTCTTTCCCCTTCATTTCAAGCGAACTGACCAGCGACCAGGGCATTCTCTATGGCATAAACCGGCACAATAACAGCCTCATCCTCTTCGATCGCTTCAGCCTGCAAAATGCCAATTCGGTCGTCTTTGCCACTTCCGGCGCCGGCAAGAGCTATGCCATCAAGCTGGAGATATTGCGCTCCCTGATGCTCGGGACGGATGTCATTGTCATTGACCCGGAATATGAATACAAGCATCTGGCCGAAGCGGTCGGCGGCACCTATATCAATATTTCTTTGTCTAGCGAGAACAAGATCAACCCCTTCGATCTGCCCCGGTCGGTCGGGGGAGAGGCCCGGCCCAAAGATATCATCCGCAGCGCCGTCATTACCCTCAAAGGCTTGGTTAGGTTGATGTTAGGCAACATTAGCTACGATGAGGACTCCGTGGTTGACCGGGCGCTTTTGGAGACCTACGCTAAGAAGGACATTACGCCTGATTCCGACCTGAGCCAGGTGGAAGCGCCCATTATGTCTGATTTCGAACAGATCCTCGAAGGTATGGAAGGCGGGGCTGATTTGGCCCTGCGCCTCAAAAAATATACGGAAGGGACTTTCTCCGGCCTGCTCAACAATCCGACCAACGTTGAAATGAATAACCAATTGGTCTGTTTCTCAGTCCGCGACTTGGAAGACGAGCTTCGGCCCATCGCCATCTATACCATCATCAACTATATCTGGAATATCATTCGCAGCGAGATGAAGAAGCGCATCTTGGTTATTGATGAGGCCTGGTGGATGATGCAGCACGAAGACAGTGCCAAATTTATCTTCGCTCTGGTCAAGCGCTGTCGCAAGTATTATTTGGGCGTCACCACCATCACTCAGGACGTCAACGACTTTTTGATTTCCCCCTATGGCCAGGCCATTGTCACCAACTCTTCGCTCCAAATATTACTCAAGCAATCCCCAGCGGCTATTGACCTGGTTCAGAAAACCTTCCTGCTCACCGAAGGCGAGAAATATCTGCTTTTGGAATGCGGCGTCGGCGAGGGTATCTTTTTCGCCGGCAACAAGCATGTGGCTATGAAAGTCGTCGCCTCATACACCGAGGATCAACTCATCACATCCGATCCGCGCCAGCTTCTGGAGCTGGAAGAAGCTAAGCGGGAGTTCCAGGAGAGCCAGGGGGAAGAAGGAACTAGTATATAATTTAGGAAATAAAAAATATGCAACAAGCCAATCGGCGGAAAGTGGGCATCCTGCTTATCATCATCGGCCTGCTCATCGCCATCCTCTTCGTTTATTTTGCTTTCCTGCGTCGTCCCGTCACAACCGGGCCGGGAGAAACTCCGGGAGGCCAAACTCCGTCCGGAGAGGAGCTGTCAACGACCACTCCTGGCGACCAGCCCCGCAACTATCAGCGCTATAACATTTCCCAGGAAGCGCCCCATCAGACCAACGCCTCGGACTTAGCCAAGTTAGCCATGGCTTTCAGCGAGCGCTTCGGCTCATATTCAAACCAATCCGATTACGGAAATTTTACCGACCTCAAGATTTTCATGACCAAGAGTTTGCAGGAATGGGCGGATAACTATGTCGCCGGGCTAAAAGAGCAGGCCAAGGATCCTTCAGAATATTTCGGACTGAGCACCAAGGCGATCACCGCCGAGACCAAAAATTTTGATGACCAGGCCGGCACGGCCCAGGTGACCGTTTCCACCCAGCGGCGGGAAAGCTCGGTTTCGCCTGAAGAGGAGAGGACATACATGCAGGATATAGACGTATACTTCCTCAAATCTGGCGGCCAATGGCTGGTCGATCGCGTCTATTGGGAGAAACTTTGATACTATGGCCCAGGGAATAAAATCAATTTTCGTCTGCTCTAACTGCGACGCCCAGTTTCCAAAATGGAACGGGCGTTGTTCAGAGTGCGGCGCCTGGGGCACCTTGCAGGCGGAAGTATCAGATGCCCGTGATGAAAAAAAGGAGGCAGCTAAGAAACTAGGGGCGGCGGAAGCCATAGACCTTTCCCGTTTGCCGGTAGCCGATTTGCCCCGCTTTTCAACCGTCCTGGGAGAAGTAGACCGAGTCTTGGGCGGCGGTCTGGTCGAGGGGGCGCTTGTCCTGTTAAGTGGCGAGCCCGGTATTGGCAAGTCTACTCTAATTGCCCAGATAGCCGGAGCCATCTCTTCTGGCGGCCTGGTGCTCTATGCCAGCGGCGAGGAATCGCCCGCTCAGGTCAAAGCCAGGCTTGACCGCCTTGGCTGCCCTTTAAATAATTTACGCTTTATTTCCGAAACCAGCCTGGAGAAGGTGGCTGCCGCCGCTTCCCAGCTCAAGCCGAGGCTGCTAGTGGTTGATTCTATCCAGACTATATATTCGTCAGTCATTCCAGCCGAGGCCGGCAGTTTGGCTCAGATCCGTCAGGCGGCGGTCAGATTTCTAGAGCTAGCCAAAGAAGAGGGAGTCGTTGTCTGTCTTATCGGCCACATTACCAAGGACGGCCAGGTGGCCGGGCCTAAGTCTTTGGAGCATATTGTCGATGTCGTTCTCTATTTGGAATCAGAACCGAGCCTGGGATACTGCCTTTTGCGTTCGGCTAAGAATCGCTTCGGCTCGACAAGCGAACTGGGCGTTTTGGAAATGACTGGGAGCGGCTTTCGCGAGGTCAAGGATCCGAGCCTGGCTTTCTTTGAGTCCGGGATTTCTGCGGCCCCCGGGTCGGTTATCAGCTGCGTCATGGAGGGCGCCCGGCCCTTTCTGCTCAACCTCCAAGCCTTGGTTTCCAAGACCGTCTTTGGCTACCCCCAGCGCAAGTCCAGTGGTTTTGACCTTAATCGTCTCCAGGTGCTTTCAGCCGTCATTTCCAAACGCACTAAAGTTAATCTTGTCAGTCAGGATATTATTCTCAATATTGCCGGCGGCTTCAAGATGGCTGATCCGTCCCTGGATCTGGCCGCTTGCGCCGCCATCATCTCGTCGTACAAAAACAAGGGGCTGGACAGTAAGACCTTGGTTTTGGGAGAAGTCGGCCTGGGCGGAGAGTTGCGCCCGGTTTCCCGACTGGAAGAGCGCCTTAAGGAGGCGGAAAGGCTGGGATTTAAGTCGGCCATCATTCCCAACTTGTCGGTTAAGTCCAAATTGAAGCTGATCAAGCTGGGACAGCTGGATAAGCTGCTAGAGATATTTTAATCATTCTGTTACATTATTGATATAGAAAAAAGCGGGCCCGGGGGTCCGCTTTTCATTCATGATATGGGAGGAAAATTTACCTCGTCACCATCTGGTGGCGACAACAGGTAGATTTCTTTTTGGCCTTGGATTTTTCAGGCCTGTTCTTTTGTCTGGCCACCTTCTCTATCCTTTTTCTGACGCCATCTTCAAGCTTGAGGTCGTTGATCAGGACCTGCTTATGAGGTTTGGCGTCGGGGTCTTCAGGGATGAAGTCAATCGTGATCTTTCCTGAGTTGTTTTTTTTCAGGGTAGAGATATCGATGATGCCATCGACAAAGCCTGCGCCGTGCGGCTTTAAGCTCGCCGGCAAGAATCCATTTTGTGCCATGTCTTATTAATTTTGGTTTATACTTATTTTGAAAGTTCAATGTTTTTATATTAGTATATATTGCCGATGATGTCAATATTGGGAGGGGATAGCTATCTATTGACATCATTTAATTATTGTGATATAATAGTAAAAGTTATTTAATATTGGACAAAATAGTAACTTAAAAAATAACGACCATGATTAATTGGTTTAAATCAGCAGATTCTCGCTCCTTCAAGGTTTGCGCTTTGTTAGGGCTATTGGCCATGATATCCCTGATTTTATTCTCGGATTTTTTAGACTTATGGTCTGTCGCGGCGAAAATTGCCGTGGCCATCCCTGCCATTTTTTTCGCTACCTGCTCTTTCAGGTGGTGGGCGAAAAGGGTTGATCTTTAACTCTCCAAAGACATTACAAAAAAACGCTCTGTCATCCGACAGAGCTTTTCTTTTTATTAAATATGTTGAAGTTATTCCAAATGAACCCGGCTTTCCCATTCGCCCAGCTTGGTTTTTATTACCGGATGTTTTTCCAGTTTTGGGTCAGCCTTGACTATGGCCGCCGCTTCGTCTTGGGCTTGTTTGATAAGGGCGTAGTCGAAGAGGGAGGCCAGCTGGAGCTCAGGGAAGCCGCTCTGGCTTGTGCCATAAAGTTCGCCCGCGCCTCGGAGCTTGAGGTCAAGTTTGGCCAAGGAGAAACCGTCGCGATATTTCTTCATAGCTAGGAGGCGGCTGAGAGCCGGACCGCTTGATTCTTCCTGGGAAGGGAAGAGCAGGCAATATGATTGGTGCTCGCCCCGCCCGACCCGGCCTCGGAATTGGTGGAGCTGGGCCAAGCCGAAGCGCTCGGCCCCCTCAATCAGCATTAGGCTGGCATTTTTTATATCCACCCCGACTTCCACGACGGAAGTGGAAACTAGAATCTGCGTTCTTTGTTCCAAAAAGTCCTGCATCGCCTTTTCTTTCTCCTTGGCGCTTTGCCGGCCGTGGAGCAGGCCTACTTTGAATTCAGGGAAGATTTCCTTCTGCAGCCGGGCTTGCTCGGCTTTGGCAGATTTAGCTTCTAAACGATCCGAATCTTCTATTAACGGGCAGATAACGAAAGCTTGGCGCCCTGCTTGTATTTCTTGTCTGACGAAATCATAGGCCGCTTGGCGGCGCGAGGCCAGGACGACGTCGGTGATTATCGGTTTCCGGCCGGAGGGCATTTCCTTGATAATGGATAGATCTAGGTCGCCGTATATAGCTAGAGCTAGGGAGCGGGGAATGGGCGTGGCGGTCATGGACAGAAAATGCGGCACCAGGCCTTTCAGTTCCGGCCGGCTGATGATATTCTGGCGCTGGCTGACTCCGAAGCGGTGCTGTTCGTCGACTATCGCCAGGGCCAAGCGCGGCCATTGGTGGCGGGATTGGATGAGGGCATGGGTGCCGACGATGATATCGTATGTTTCTGCTTCTTTGAGCTTGGCGCTAGCCGTGAGCCGGCCTATCTTGAAGCCGTAGCTTCTGAAGAGGTCTTCCAGGTAGCGGTGGTGCTGCTGGGCCAGGATTTCGGTCGGAGCCATGAGCAGAGACTGGCTGTTATTGAGGGCGGCATTGAAAATGGCTAGAGCCGCGACCAAGGTTTTGCCGCTTCCGACATCGCCTTCCAACAGGCGGCTCATAGGCGAGGCCTTGGCCATGTCCTGGAGGATTTCCCAGGCGGCTAGGCGCTGGTCGCCAGTGAGAGAAAAGGGGAGCTTGGCCACGAACTCCTTGGTCTCTTTTTCCCGAAAGGCCAGAACTGGTGCCCGTTTCTCTTTAAGGGCCGCCTTAATGGTCTGGGATTTGAGCTGGCGCAGGAAGAGTTCGCCAAAGCTCAGGCGGCGCCTGGCGGATAGGGCCTCAGCCTCGCTGTTCGGGAAATGCACCTGCTTTATCGCCAATGGCAGGGAGACAAGGTTGAGCTTTCGCCTCAAGCCTTCCGGCAGCCATTCTTCCAGGTTCTTGGCCAAGGGCAGGCATTGTTTGATAAAGAAGCGCAGCTGCTTCTGGGTCAGGCCGGAGGTGAGGTGGTATCTGGGCACTAGGCCCTGGGTATGGATGGGGCCGGAGCGGCCGATTTTCTCATAGGCGGGGGAGACCAAGGAAAGCTGGCCGTAGGTTTCAGTTATCTTCCCAGCCAGGGAAACCCGGTCGCCGACTTTGAGGTTGCGGGTGAGGAAGGGCTGGTTGAACCAGATAGCCTTGATGGATTCGCTTTCGTCTGAGATGAGCGCCTCGGTGACATAGAGGCGGCGGCGGAAACTCTTCTTGTTCTGGATGAGCTCTATCGTCCCGCTCAGGCTGGCATTTTCTCCGGGCTTTAGGGAAGCGATTTCCCGGGTCTGGGCAAAGTCGTCGTAGCGGAGGGGGAAATAAAAAAGCAGGTCTTGGATGCTGTCCAGACCTAGCTTGCTAAGTAGTTTGGCGGTCGCCGGGCCGACACGAGGGAGCTCGGCCAGGCGGGAACCGAGATGGAGCATAGGAAAAATGTGCCTCCGCCAGGAATCGAACCTGGATTACAAGATCCGCAATCTTGCGTCCTATCCGTTGAACGACAGAGGCTCAGCGCTGTCTATATTATTACAGCTTGAGCATTTTAGTCAACTGTTCGGAAATCGGCGGCTCCGTCCTTTCCAAATCCTCGTCCAGAAAGCGGACCAGGAAGTTCCTGACTACCAGGGCATCCTGGCGGCGCAAGGGGATGGAAAGGCGGGGGCGAAGGCTATTTTTGAACTCTAAGTAGAGAACTTTCAGGCTTTGTTTAGGTTTATATAATACGGCAAAATGGCGGAAATCATCGTAGTCATAGAAGCGGTTGCCCACCCGCACGCCTTCCGGGCCGAGCTCTATCGGCACCATTATCGGCGGCTGGGATTCGTTGATGATCATGATGATGGCGGCGACGATGATGATGAGGGCAAAGAGGAAGTTGGAAGCCGAGCCTAGAAAAACCAGCTTCCAGCCGCTCAAGCTGAAGAAAGAGAAGAAAAGGCAAGCGGCCAGAACAAGAGCGGCCAGCCAATACCAGCGGCGGCTGCGCTGGGGCGCCCGGTATTCCGGGACTGCCCATTTGATGGATTTGGGGCTGTTTTGAGCCATATGCTTGATTGACAATGGGGACTTTATTTTATATAGTAATTGTACCATAAATAAGAAAAAATGAGGAGAGATGGCTGAGCGGCTGAAAGCGGCAGGTTGCTAACCTGTTATACGTCTTTTTGGGCGTATCGAGGGTTCGAATCCCTCTCTCTCCGCAGACAGGGACGGAGTGAGTCTAAAAGCTCACTTCGTCTTTTGTTTATGGGGATTCCCGTTTCTTCGAATGCAGCAATTTTGGTGTTTAGGAATTTAAGCAAATTTTATAGAAATATCATGTCATTTTTGTTATACTTATAATGTATGAAAAAAATAAAAAAAGATCAACAAATAATTATTTATCAGTCAAGATCCGGCGCCTTAGAAGTGCGAAGTGATATTCATAAGTCCACAATCTGGGCCAGCCAATCACAAATTGCTGAGATTTTTGATATTGAACGGTCGGTTGTTACTAAACACATCAAGAATATATTTTCTGGCAAGGAACTAAACAAGAAATCAGTATGTGCAAATTTTGCACACACTGGGAATGACGGCAAAACATATCAGGTACAGCACTATAATTTGGATATTATTTTATCTGTCGGCTATCGTACGAATTCTATTAGGGCCATAGAATTTCGGAAATGGGCAACCAAAACCCTCCGTGCCCATATAGTCGACGGATATACGATAAATAAAAAGCGTATCTCTAAAAATTATCAGCAATTTTTGGAGGCGGTTGACGATATTAGAAAACTTTTACCGCCGGGCGCAAACATAGACACGGGAAGTGTTTTAGAGTTAATTAACATGTTTGCGAGTACTTGGCTTTCACTCGACGCTTATGATAAAGACACTCTGGAGGCAAGGGGCATAACAAAAAAGAAGGTCGTTTTAACAACTGAAAAGCTTTTGGAAAATTTAAACAAGTTGAAACAAATATTAATCGAAAGGGGAGAAGCGACGGAAATTTTCGGATCAGAGTATAGAAATGGTGCAGTCGCCGGGATAGTCGGAAATGTCATGCAAACATTTGCTGGACAAGAATTATATAAAAGCGTTGAGGAAAAAGCGGCCCACCTTTTGTATTTTATGGTTAAGGATCATCCTTTTTCAGACGGCAATAAGCGTTCCGGCGCTTTCGCTTTCGCTTGGTTCTTGCGGCAGGCTAAAATTCTAGATACCGCCAAGATAACTCCGCCGGCCCTGACCGCCTTGACCGTGCTTGTCGCCGAGAGCAACCCAAAGGAGAAAGAGAAGATGATCAAACTCATTTTGACTTTATTGAAATAAGAAAATATTATGGAGAAAATAACCAGTTTTGAGAGTGCGCTGGAGGCAGCGGCCGAGAAAGCCTCATCTCCTTCCATTAGGCTGGAATTTTTTCGCCACGACGAGAAGGAATCGGATCCGGACAAGCCGGAACAAGATATCCACCTGACTCGGGCCGGTCGGGAGCACGCCAGTGCCGTCGGTCTGGAAAGGGAGCCGCAAGCGGATGTCGCCGTCGTATACGGCTCGCCCAGAGTGCGCTCAACTGAGACTGCTCTGCGCCAGGCCTTGGCCGGGACCGGGGAAATAAGTTCGGAAGACAGCCTGGAAGATATTGAAGATTTGGTCAGTTCCCACCTTGCTGTCGGCAAGAAGAACTTAGTCGATGAGCGTCTAAACTTCCACTATGGCCCGGCATATATAGACTCAGCCATGGAGCGCTTCACCGGAGGCAAGGATTACTTGGTCTTTTCCCTTATGGAAAGCGATAATCTAGTTAAGGAGAAGAAGGACAATGAATCAAGCTGCTATTCCCGCCAGGCGGCTGGAATCGCCGAGATAGTGAAAAGGTACTTTGGTACTCTGTCCCGTTGGGAGCAGATTACGACTGAGAATCCGGATAAGTACAAGAAGAGCGGTTTGGAGTTGCAGCGTTTCTTCGGTTCGCATGCTACGGTTCCCGAAACTTTCCTGCTTAAAGTAATTGAGAAGCAAGAAGGCAAGGAAGCGGCCCTGGAATTTCTTGGTCGGGATCTGGGGAAGAACGGCTTCGGCTATAGCGAAGGCTATAGCCTAAAAATCAGCCGCGATGAAAGAAGCGGTGAAGCAACAGGGAAGCTGAGCTATAAGGACAAGGTTTGGAAGATAGACGGGGATTTGTTGGAGACAATAATCGCCGATAGGGATGAATTGGATAAAGCCATCAATTTATAATATGCCCATTAATTTACAAACTTTCAAAAGCCGTTCCGACTGGGTCAAAGTTTGGTCTGGCAAATGGAGCTTCCATTCCTGTTCTCAATTCGGCCAGGAATGGACCGTTGACAATCTTATCTCCGGCCGCCCCGCCTATCCTCGCGTCATCTATCTCAGCCGTTTGGGTATTTCCGATTGCTGGGTGAGCCTGGGCGACAAGGATGACCTTTGCGCCCGGTTGACGGCCGGAGTGCGTCAGGATGAAAGTTTCATCCAGTTTTTGGCTGATGACCTGAGGGCCAAGGCCGATGCGGCTATGGCTTTTTTCGACAGCCGGAAGCCGGAAGTCAGTCGGGAAACATATCAAGACTTTTGGCAGAAGATTTCCGACTACTATCTCCCTCATCTTGAAGTGAAATATATCGTTGACTACCTTTCCCCGGAAGAGATGGAAAGATATCTGCCGGTCTTGGAAGCGGCCCGGCTTTATGCCGAGCCGGTTTTCCGCAATCAGGAGAATTTCATGGAGGGCATAGCGGCCGCTATTTCTAATATAAGCGATTTGAAGCCAGAGCTCGTTTTAGCGACGGCCAAAGAAGAGCTATTGGCATATTTTGAGGGGCAGACTCTGCCAACGGAAGATATTTATCGGCTCGCCACCAGGCCTCGGCACAGGTCTTTGAGCTGGGCCAGTCAAAGATATTTTCCGGAAATAGTTTTGGAGAAATAGAGAGGATAGTCTTGCCGGTTTCCGGAGAGAGCTTGAAGGGCCAGATAGCATATCGCGGCCTAGCTAGCGGCACTGTCCGGGTAGTAATTGACCCTTTTAAATATGACGGCCCGTTTGACGAAGGCGATATATTGGTGGCCGGCATGACCAGGCCGGAATTTCTGCCTTTGATGAAGAAAGCGGCCGCTTTCGTCACCGACGCCGGGGGCATCCTTTCCCATGCGGCTATTGTCGCCCGGGAGATGAAGAAGCCTTGCCTTATCGGCACTCAGACGGCTACCGAGGCCTTCAAAGACGGCGACCGGGTAGAAGTGGACGCGGAGCAGGGGATAGTGAGAAAGGTAATTAGTTAATATGGGAAAATTGCAGTCCTCGTCAAGCAAAAAGTCTAGTGACGCCTGGGAGATATATATTGCCAGGCCTTTTTCCCTTTTCGGCGCCTCCTTGTGGCATCAGTGGTATGTTTCTGATTTTTGCCGAGAGGTCTTGGGATATAGGATAAGCAGCTCGCTGATGATTGAGCACCCCAAAGGCATGGTCCGTAATTATCGCTTGAAGAATGAACAGGCTAAATTATCTCGGGCATTTGAGAATTTAGCTAATAAGCGGCCGCGCCGGCTGATTAGCCTGTTAGAACAAGGCCTGGAATCTAATCGCCAAGCATTGCGGCTGATTCGGAAAAACAGTCTGACCGAGCTTGAGCCAGCGATTGATTTCCTCATTCGGCTAGCCATGCTCTGCACCATCATTCCTTTTAAGGCCGGAGAAGTGGTTGCGGCTAAAGGCGGGCAGTCTAAGGCCGCACAATTAGTTTCTCGCCTTAGAGAAGTATCATACTACGACCGAGTTATAGAGAATGTTGTTCTGCCCTTAGCTTTCAGGCGGGCCCGGGCGATAGGAGCGAAGAAAATTGGTGACGTCAATCAATTGACTTTTAAGGAGATAATCAAGGGAAACCCGGTTGACATCAAAGCCAGGCGGGCAGCCATTAGAGCCGGGGAAACTTTCGTCTATCGCAATTTGAAAGGCAAAGAAAAAATAAGTTGGACATCCGCCGCCCCTAAGCTTATTGAAGAATTGGAAGGAAAGTCATTTAATTCCGGAGCAATTAAAGGCACGATTGCCTGCCGCGGAAAAGCCAGGGGCCGAGCCAGATTGGTCTTGACCAATGACATTAGGAAGATAAGATTTAATCGGGGGGATGTCTTGGTGGCGATAAGCACCAGCCCTGAGCTGATGCCGCTTATCCGCAAGTGCTCGGCCATAATTACCGATGAGGGCGGCCTGACCTGCCATGCCGCTATCATTTCCAGGGAGATGAAATTGCCCTGCATCATCGGTACCAAAAATTCCACCCAAGCCCTTAAGAGTGGCGATTTAGTAGAGGTGGACGCGGAGCAGGGGGTAGTGAGGAAGATTTAATATTAATTATAATCATATGCTTAGCATCTCCCAGTATTTAGCAGAGGCAATAGGTTGGCTGGCTATCCGGGGGCCGAAAATTATCCTCATCCTCGTTTGCGCCTATATCCTTAAGCGCATTCTCGGCTCAGTCATCAAGCGGGCGCTTAGACACATGGCCGCCTCGGCCGGAAAGTTTGTTTCAGCCGAAGCGGAGAAGAAGCGGGTTCGCACCTTGGGGCGCATCCTGACAAATTCCCTGGGGGCGGTCATCTGGGTTCTGGCCGGGCTTTTAGCCCTGCAGGAAGCCGGCGTGGCCATTGGCCCGCTCATGGCCGCCTTAGGTATAGTGGGGGTGGCTTTGGGTTTCGGCGGCCAATATCTAGTCCGTGACCTTATCTCCGGACTGTTCATCATCTTTGAAAACCAGTACCGCATCGGCGATCATGTTTCCCTCGGTTCGGTTAGCGGCACGGTGGAAGATGTCAGCTTGCGGCGGACGACTTTAAAAGGAGACGACGGGGCCATTCATTATGTCCCGCACGGGGAGATAAAGCAGGTGACTAATTTTTCCAAGGGAGAGCTAGAGAAAAAAATCAGTTAAGGTGAGACAAGTTAATATTTGGCTTATTTTTAACAAGAGGCGCCTGGCCAAGATATCCCCAGGCGCCTCTTGCTTGTCTTAAAGGTTTTAGATATTATTTGAATAACGGCCCAATCCGCCGTTTTATATATAATCAAAATACCTTATGGAAACCCAGCTACTTTTTCCGCTCTTTGGCGCCATTTTTGTCATCGGTTATGTCTTCATC
>Ga0116156_10002536_pt1 | contig 16561 bp, 13 predicted proteins | sample AD_UKC045_MetaG_FD_89891 | JGI IMG/M metagenome (GOLD analysis project Ga0116156, IMG submission 89891) | Active sludge microbial communities of municipal wastewater-treating anaerobic digesters from USA - AD_UKC045_MetaG | ecosystem: Engineered > Bioreactor > Anaerobic > Digestate | place: USA... | reverse complement strand
TACCCGAATAGCGCCGTAATGCGTTATAAGGTAGGGCCGATGATAGGGGCTAAGTCGTAACAAGGCATCCGTAGCGGAAGCTGTGGATGGAATAACTCCTTTCTAGGGAGATTTAGAATGAAGAAGTTCGCTTCTTTATTCGGTCGGGCTCGTCGCAAGACGAGAGCGTTTCCTATCGCTTCCCTGTTGTTAATAAAAAAACAGCCCTCGGGCTGATTTTTATTTTAAAAAAAAGGGAGAGGCTTTGTCTCTCCCTATAAATCTTTTCTAAAGCAGCGCGACCTGCAGTTCTCGTAGCTTATCTTCGGCCCAAATGGCGGCCTCTTCCATCAGTGAATACCAGTATCGGGTTCCCCCCTCTGTATGCGTCCTGAATAATTGCATCTGCGGGCAAATCAGTTCGACTGAATAGAGGATCCTTGTCCGTCGCCGCACCAGCCAATTCGGCACTGATTTGTTTTCGACCAACCAATTTCCGCGCAATTGGCGAAAATTTCTTACAGAGAAACTGTTTTCTGCCTGCAAAGACGAAGGCAATTAGGGCAAGCTGACGTGGCTGGGTCAAGGCCAAAAATCCCTGAAGGCGAACGATGGCTTCTAATTGGGCAAAAGAATTCTCTTCCGGAATAGACTTCTCAACAATATTTTCAGTAGTAACTGGCACAGTTGTAGAGTGCCCAGATATGACCTCTGTGGTCAGTGAATCCAGGGTAAATCCAGTAGAAAAAAGATCCTGAATCAAAGGCAAAATCTTGACTAACTGGTCACGAAGAAAAATCACTTGCTGAAGCTCTTTGTTCTGTTGGAGAACGCTCTGTCGCAGAGTATTGAAACGATTAGTATCCGGCACAAGTTGACAAGGATCACCGATAGCTGACAGCAAATCCTTTTCCAATCGAGCCAACTCTTCCGAAATACTTGCCATACTGGCCGATTGTTCTTTTCTTTTGGACTCAAGCAAATCTCTTAACTCTTCCAAGAAAACCAGGCCTTCACGAATACTTAGTGGGTTCATGAGCTTCCTCCTGCTACGGGACTCTTGACTCCCGGTGTTAAAGTTCTTGACAAACAGGTCTTTTTCTATCGATTTGTAACTTTATCGCCAAACAAGAAACTTGTCAAGGTGCAGAAAATAATATATGATTTGTCTGTGTTTTTTGAGAATAATGAATCATCCGTAAAATCCTTGAATAATTCAATAAAGTCTGCTATATTAGGGTTACATTTTCGAGGTTGTTTCTATTTGTTATTTGACGTATTTGGGTGCCTAGCTCAGTTGGTTAGAGCGCCTCGTTTACACCGAGGAGGTCAAGGGTTCGATTCCTTTGGCACCCACCAAGAACCAAATCGAAGATTGGTTCTTGGCAAGCCACTATAAGTAATTTTTTGAGGGCGCGTAGCTCAGATGGTTAGAGCGCAGCACTGATAATGCTGAGGTCACAGGTTCGATTCCTGTCGCGCCCACCATGAACCAGATCGAAGATCGGTTCATGGTAAACCACAAAACAATTAAGCCGGGGTAGCTCAGTGGTAGAGCGAAGGACTGAAAATCCTTGCGTCGCCAGTTCAATTCTGGCCCTCGGCACCACGCACCAGATGCTTCGCATCGATGCGTGGCAAGCCATTTTATAAATTATATTTATGGGAGAAGGGCTTCTCCGAAAAGTATCCAGCCATTTTAGGAATAAAGTGGCCTATTTGTTAAGCAATGGTTTTACCAAGCCCCAATTGGTTTATTTGAAAATTACATCGCAATGTAATTTTCATTGCCAACATTGCGACATTTGGCGCGATGATTCGTCAAAGGATCTCCCCATAGAAAAATGGAAAAAAATTATTACAAAAATAAAAAATAATGTCCCCCACCCAACCGTGATTGTTTCTGGTGGCGAGCCATTGCTTTATAAAAATTTTTGGGAACTAATTGATTTCTGTAAACAAAAAAATGTCGCTGTGAATCTAAATACAAACGGCTCTTTGATAACTGAAGAAAATCTTGAAAGTTTGCTCCAATACCCATTTAGTAAAATAACAATTTCTCTCTACAGTTTGGAAGCAAAAAAACACAACTCCTTTCGCAATACGGAAAATGCGTTTGAAAAAGCGTATTCCGCTTTGACAAAGTTGGCAGAAAGACGCTCGCAAATTTCTTCGACTACAGAAATCGTAATTGCTTTTCTACTAAATAATAGAAACATTGAAGAGGCGCCAACGTTTATCAAACATTTTTCAGAAAAAAATATTGCAATTTCTATTCAAGCATTGGATACAAATGTCCAAACGATGAATGAACGCGAAATTTTTGAAAAAAAATCAATAATCGAAAATAGCTCCTTGTGGCCAAACGACAAAGCGGTTGTAGAAAATATTTTCAATGAATTGTTGAAATTGAAAAAAGAAGGAAATAAAATATATAATCGAAAAGATTCACTGGAAGTGATGCGAAAATATTATTTATCGCAGTTTGATAAATTAAAAAAATTGCCTTGTCTTGCAGGGCAAAATAATTTAATTGTATCGAATGAAGGAAATGTTTTCTTCTGTTTTTCAGGACCAATGATCGGTAATTTACTAACGAATTCCTGGGAAAATGTTTGGAAAGGAAGCAAAGCAAAAGAGACAAGACAGGCAATCAAACATTGCAAAGAATCGTGTCGCATAATGAATTGCAATTTTCAAAGTAGTCTTTCCCAAAAAATCATTGAAAAAATAAAGAAAATGTATTAAAATAACGGGGTGTAGCGTAGTTGGCTAGCGCGCCTGCTTTGGGAGCAGGAGGTCGTGGGTTCAAGTCCCACCACCCCGACCAGCCTTCGCTCTGCGGAGCTTCGGCTTGGCATTGCCACATTTAAATTCGAGGGTCCTTAGCTCAGTCGGTTAGAGCGCCAGCCTTTTAAGCTGGGCGTCCTGGGTTCGATTCCCAGAGGACCCACCAAGAACCATTCGTGTCCTGTCTTACGACAGGCGACTCAGATTCTTGGCAAGCCACTTATTTATAATTGGCTAGCCACCCCAAATCCTAACATCTAAGAACTAAATGCTAAACATCACAGAATAAATTTAGAATTTAGGATTTGGACATTGGGATTTTCTTTTTTTGCGGGCATCATATAACGGCTATTATCCGAGTTTTCCAAACTCGTGACAGGGGTCCGACTCCCCTTGCCCGCTCCAAGAACCACTCGTGTCCTGTTTTCTAACAGGCACTTCGGATTCTTGGCAAGCCAGAATGTAAATTAATTTTCAGAGAACAACCGCCAAACGGTTGTTTTTTGTTTATAAAAAAAGACGGATGAACCAACGAAGGTCATCCGTCTAGCGCCTTAACTATTATTAATTACTTCATCAAGAAATTGTTCCCTTTTCACCTCCAAACGCTCCGATTTGGCAAGGCATGTTGCCTTCTCCAGGCGAAGCCTGGCGATACGAAGCTCGGCCTCGACTTCCTCCACGTTTTTATTCAACGAAGCCCGTCTCGTGGTTTCTGGCAACAGGACTTTCATGGAAATCACCATCCCGAACAACAAACACGGAAAAGAAACGACAGCAATTGCCATAATGCGCAGAAAATGAACCATGATCTCCTCGTCCATGACAGACCTCCTCTTTTGGTGTTTTTTGCTTACAGACTAACTCACAGACTAAAGATCCTTTAGTCTCAAAAATCTTACTACTAGCCAAAAGATACCCGGAACAATGAACAGAACAATCCCCCAGACTACGCCAAGAAAGAGTAGCGCTGAATAAATTTCATTCATGATCTTCCCCTTTGTTAATGTTCAAACCACTTATTATTATACCCATAAATCGATTTTTTGTCATTTTTGTCGACATCTTGCTGTAATTTGCTTGTTTTTATTATATATAATACAATAAATATGTTGACGATATTTTCGACATTTTTGGTATTTATAAGCTTTTTATATGCAGAAAAAATTTATTAATTCTTTGACAAACCTCGGATTAACGCAAAATGAGGCGCTCGTGTATCTCGCCAGTCTTCGTCTCGGGCCAAGCACCATTCTCAGAATCGCAAAAACAGCGGAAATAAAAAGAACGACTGCATATACAGTCGTTGACGCGTTGATTGCTCGAGGCCTAATGCGAAAAGAACTAAAAGGGTGGAAAAATTTGTTTGTCGCAGAAGATCCGGAAAAACTGGAGTCAATCGTCGAATACCAAAGAGAAACCATAAAGAAATTACTCCCCGACTTTCAGGCTATCTACAATTTAAAAGAATCGGGCGCAATGATCAAATATTACGAAGGAGTAGATGCGATAAAATCGCTATATAACGAGCTCCTGAAAAAAATAAAGCCTCACGAAGACTACTGCATTGTAGGCGAACTGGAACAATGGCTGGAACTAGACGAAGAGTTCTTCTTAAAATTCACCGAACGACGCGCCAAATTAAATATAAATATTCGAATACTCATGCAAGAATCGGAAACCGGCAAACTTCACAAAGAAAGAGAGCGGCAATACAACGAAAAAATATTCTTTTTGCCGAAAGAGACGCAACTTTCGACAAACTTAGTAATCATCCCAGAAATGGTCGTGATACAACAATTAACTCCCATCCCTTTGGCAATTGTAATAGAAAATGCCAGCATCATAAAAATGCATAAAGAACTTTTTGAAATAATCTGGAAATCAATGACAAACAAACAAGCAGATAAAACAAACTAAATGAAAAATAATTTTTATCTGTCACCGTTGTAGGTAACGGAAAATATCGGCGTTTCCCAAAAACGAATTTCTTGAAGATTTAATTTTTCTTGCAATTGATCCCAGATCCAAAGCGTGACGTTTTCGGCGGTGGGATTGGGAATAATGTCGTTTAGTAATTTATTTTCGAGCGATGCGATAATTACTTCTTGTACGATTTTTTGTAATTTCAAAAAATCTATAACCATATCATTTTTATCCAAACTACCAGTAACGGAAACTTGGAATTTGTAATCATGAGAATGTGCCTCTTCCCCAATACAATCCAGGCGGTGCGAGGCGAAAAAGGAAAACTCGTTTGTAATTTTAAGGATTTGTGCCATACTGAAGTTGGATTAATAAACACATCTTAACATAAAAAATCGACAAAACAAGTCCTATGCTTTGCAAAAATTTTTATTCTAAATTAGAGACGACGCTAGCGAAAAGAGACGACCTAACTTTCAGATCATATCCATTGAAATATAAAAAAGAGACGTTTGATTTCTGGCGGATTCAATCGAAATCAATCACAAAAAAAGATAGGGTTATTTTACTTTGCGCGGGCGTACACGGAGAAGAAATTGCCGGACCAATGACTTTTCATAAACACCTGAATAACATTGTGCGATATGCACACAATAATAATTTAAAAGTAATTGTTTATCCATTACGCAATCCATCTGGTTTTGAAAAAAAACTACGCTACAACATCGATCTAGACAAGGGAGAGGGCGGAAACAATGATTTCATGCGATATGAATTGAAAAATGGGAAAATTGTTGATGATTTAAAAGATAAAAATGTTTATAAAAAATGGTCTTGGTCTTCAGATCCAAAATTAAAAATAAAATTACCGAAAGAAACTTCCCTCTTCCATAAATTATTGAAAAAGGATTTTAAATATAATATTGTCGCATGCTTGGACCTACATCAAGATTTTATTACACCCAATTCAAAAGCGGCGTCCTATCATTATGGATTCGGAAAAACAGAAATTTATAAAACAATCGTAAAAGAAATTGAAAAAATCTTACCGGTTTGGAAAAATAAATATATTGGCGCGGGATTTAACACGGTGATGACAGCAAAGGGCGCGATTCAAAAGCGCGTGCCAAAAGAAGAGCTGATTAAAAGCGATAAATTTGGTTTTGTACAAAGATTTGATGGAACGTTGGGAGATTTGACGTATCGTTTGGGAGCAAAATACAGCGTAACCGTGGAAACAACTGGCGCGACAAAATTAAAAGACGCGATTGAGGTAAATATGATTTGGATAAAAGGGTTGGTGGATTTGATTAAATGATTTATTAAAAAAAGAGGTGCTGAGCCTCTTTTTTATTTCTATAAAACTTTTAAGTATTTTGCTGGGACTTTCTCGGTTAACCAAACACCATTGGTGGATTGATAAAAACTTAAACCGTCATCAAACATCTTTTTGGAGTCAACCAATAGAACAACAACCTTACCATGTCGAGCGCCAACATTTAATGCAGTTGGGATATCCACTGATAAGTGAACGTATTGACGTGCCTGGGGGATGAGTCCCTCGATTAAAATTTCTTCCAAAAATCTGTCGGCTGTACCGTGGTAAAGTACTGATGGTGGAGTAATTGCCGTGAATCCCAAATCAACTTTTATACTATGCCCCTGGCAGGCGCGAATTAAATCTTTGTCAGCATTAAATTCGTATCTTTTCTTATCATTGTTTTCAACAATGAAGTTTAGTTCTTCCGTAGTAATTTCACAAATGCGCAAAACATCCTCTATCTTCGCCCAACCATGTAAATCAATCGAAAGATTAAATTCTGCCGGATTGTGCCTCAGCAACAAGCTAATAAATTTCCCTTTTTCTTCTGCTTTTTCCTTGTTCATGTTTTTATTCGACGAATGGGCCGATAAACTCGATTTTGCCGTCGGGATGAATGACTGTCTTGGCGCCGATAGGCAAAATCATTGGATCTTTGGTGATGCCATGACCAAAGTTATCAACTTTTAAAATATATAATGGATCGCGATCTTCAGTGCGTTCCTCAATAACATCGCTGATTAAATATTCGAAAACGTGATCAACTTTTTTCTTGTCGCCAAAAAGAAAATTCAGTTTGTTCCAAGCTTTTTCAAATGAGCGCTCATCCATCGCACCAAGAACGACGGCCTTGAGGTGCATAAATAACCCACGCTGATCAAGAGAAATAATAATGCGGTGCAAGTCTTCCATATCCACATCCAGATCTTCAATGAATAAAATATACTCTTCCCAAGACCTAGGTTTGATATCACAAACATCTAACAAGTCGCGAAAAGTACTAAGATTTCCGCCAATGGCAATCCCTTCAATTTTTTCTTTTGGCCCCTCGTTTGGAGAAAGCCAATGATAAGCTTTGCGGCGATAACCATACTCGGTCAATTCACCGGAGATAATATCAAAAAATTGTTTGTAATTGTTTTTGCCCAAAAGACCACACGCGTTGGCGTAATGAAAAGTCCGTAATTTTAATTTAAAATATAAATAGTTTAATAAAAAAGTAGTATCGCTAAAACCATTAACAATCGGGCGATTTCTCTTTAATCGCAAAAGGTCTACCTCATTTAAATAACGAATAATATCTCCACATCCAGTCCCGCCGTAAATAGGACAAAGCCAGTCAACTTCTTTGATCGCCTGCTTAAGCTTTTTTAATCGTTCATTTTCAGAAGCTGCCAAATATCGAGGATCGAGTTGTTTGCGCTCGACATCAAAAACATTTACCGCTTTGTGTGTTTTTTTTAACGCCTCCAACAAGCGTTTGAATTCTTTTAAATCTGATTTTAAAGCCGGCGAAGAAGTGTGAACGAAATTTATTTTACTTTCGTCGGTGAATTTTTTTGGCAACAACATATTTTTTTTACGAATTACGAATTTTATACGAATCTACAAATTACGGATTACGGATTTTTTACGGATAATACCCCTAGGGGGTCCACTAGGGACGGATTACCGATACGACTAACTATATTTTATGCTTTTTATAATAACGTGGGAAGGGAAAATTATTTTTTGGCGAGGATGATTTGGTTTATCCAGACGTCTTTTTCTTTGACGATAATTTCTTCTTTAATAGAAAAAGCCAACTCTTCAAGTTTTTCTTTTATTTCTTCCGGACGATGGTAGTATGATTCTATTTTTATTTTTCCCTGATCCGTCTTAACTTCTGGGGGTTCTTTTTGATTGATATTTGTAATTAAGAGCTGTCCCCCGTCTTTTAACACACGATAGGCTTCTTCGAAAAATCTTCGGGGTTCGGATAAATGAACGACGACAAACGCGGCGACGATAACATCGAATGTTTCGTCTCCAAAAGGCAAACTTTCCGCGTCGCCGATAACGATTTCTATTGCGGGTTCTTTCTTTTTTAGAATAGAAAGCATTGATTCCGATAGGTCCAGCGCAGTAACCTTTGCACCGTTGCGCTTCAACATAACGGAAACACGTCCCGTGCCGGCGCCAATGTCGAGAACTTTTTTATCGCGAACATCTTTGAGCAAATAAAAAAGGTTTTCTTTTTCGAAGCTATTCAAATATCCCTCCATCTCGTCATAGCGACGAGCGGCGAGGTTGTAGCCTTCTTCAGAATTTAGGACTTTTATTTTGGCGGGCATAAAAACTAGTTAAAAGTCAAAAATTAAAAGTCTTGGAAAATAATTAATTAATACTTTAATTTTACATGATATATGCTGAACTAGCAATCTTGAGTTTTTTAGAAAATTACGTTATTATTCCAATAGCTTCAAGTGGGGCTGCCCGCCGTCATTAAAACTCTGGCGGGGCACGCAACGCCGAAGCTTCGCAAAGCGTAAGCGGGTATATTATATCGGTATTATGCGACCTTCCCAAGGTTGAGAGACGGGTTCGACTCCCGTTACCCGCTCCAAGAACCAAATCAAAAATTGGTTCTTGGCAAGCCAAGGTTCCTAATATATTAAATTCGTTATAAAAAAGACTCCGCAGGTAGCGGAGCTTTTTTTATTTCTTTTTGGAAAATTTATTTATTACTTTATTTTTCGCAATGACCTTATCCACGGCAAGATTTTTTTCGGCTGGCGTTTTTTTCTTTCTGACTTCTTTTTTGACTGGCGGCTTTTCTTCGATTAACTCCTTTTTTTCGGGAACTTTTGTCTCTGCCACTAATTTTGTCGGCAAAGAGAAGAAAAATGTCGTACCTTTGTTCTCTTCTGATTCAAACCAAATCCGCCCATGATGCGCCTCGACAATTGCCCGGGCAATATATAAACCGAGTCCCGTACCATCAGTGTGCATGGTTATAACGTTTTCGGCTCTGAAAAATTTATTAAAAACCTGAACCTGCTGTTTCTTGGGGATACCTACGCCGTGATCACGCACATAAAAGACAACCTCATCTTTTTTACTTTTATCACAACCAACCTCAATCGCCGTCTTTTCCTTGGAATATTTGATAGCATTGTTCACTAAATTCTGGAATACTTGGCGCATTTTTAATTCATCGATAGACAAAACCATTGATTTCGGCACGTTGGCGGCGAGAGTTAATTTTAGTTTTTTGATGGCCGCGCCTGGCATCTGCTCCTGAATAACACTCTGTAAAATCTGAATGATATCAATTTGTTTTAAAATAATATCGAATTTTCGACCGGTATCAATACGCGAAACATTGAGCAGGTCGTCCACCAAACGAACCATTCTCTCCGTACTAACAATAATTTCATGCAGGTATTCTTTCGTCTTTTGGCTTATCTTCGTCTTGGCCATTAACTCGGAGAACCACTTAATCCCGGTAAGAGGGGTACGCAATTGATGCGAAGCAACGGAAACGAATTCCGATTTCATCTGATCAATTTCCCGCTCTTTCGTAACATCACGGAAAACAACCACACAGCCAGTAATCTTGCCTTGCTTGTCTCGAATAGGCGCGGCACTGTCGGCAACCTGAACCTTGGTTCCATCTTTTCTGATCAAAACCGTATGATTGGCCATCTGCACCACGCGACCAAGTGTCAATGATTCTCGAATAAAATCATCGTTGACTTTGCCTGTTTTTTCGAAAAGGAATCGTAAAACTTTGTCATATCGCCGACCAATCGCCTCGCCGGCGGAAAAGCCGGAGATTTTTTCCGAAGTGGGATTGAATAAAACAATTTTTCGATCAGAATCCAAGACGAAAACACCGTCGCCAATACCGGCCAAAACGGCTTCGTCTTGCGCTTTCGCAAGGGCGAGTTTATTTTTTTCAACCTCAACATCTTCTAAAACATTCAAAAGGGCTTTTTGTTTTTCGGCCAAAGCAACCGACTTGGCTTCTATCTCTTTTGTTTGTTCGGCAACTTTGATATCGACAGCTTCTCTAGATTTTTTGACGGCATGAACCATTTTATTAAACGAATCGGCAAGCTCACCTAATTCATCAGAGTTTTTTATATTTAACTCCGCACCATAATCACCTTCGCCAACTTTTTTAACATCGATGATCAATTCGTTGATTGGTCGACTTAAGTAGTTCGACAAACGGATGACCAAGACAAACGCAATCAGAAATATAAGCAGAGATGAAACGGCAATTAAACTAATCAAAGAGTTTAATGGCGATAAAGCTTCTTCTGTTTCTTTTTCGACAACCAATACCCAACCAAGCCCTTTGAAATCCAAATATCCCTCCGAGTGCGCATGACTATAAAGCTCTTCTTTGCCATTGTCGTCAATAATTAAATAGTTGTGTATAGGTTTATATAAAATTGATTTTAATTCCGCTTCGTTTAAGTTAGAAATTCCTTTGTTGGCGGAGTCTGTGGAGTAAATGAAATTACCATCACGGTTAACCAATGTGGCTGACACAGTTTGACGAGAAACGCCAAAATTTTTTTCGTCTTCACTCGATGTCTTGTTGACAATATTATCGACGGCATTAAAAATATCACTGATATCATAAATAATTTTTATAACACCTATGAATTTATTGTCGACATTGCGATTATGAATCGCCAAACTGATTGCTATTGCTTTTTTTCCGGTACTTTCATCAATGGAGATATCCTCCAAAAAAATATCGTCTGCCTGAGCGCGCGTCCACCAATCCTCGTCCGCTTGCATATAATCAGAAGTCTTATTGGTAGAAGCGATAACGACGCCATACTGATTGGTCACAAAAATTTCCGGAAAAATATCATAACCGTATTTTTCTTCGTAAAAATCGGCGCGAATTTTTAGCTTATTAGCTAGCTCGTTTGTTAAAATTTCCTTAACAAAAGAGAGCGCCGAAGAATCAACGGTGTCCTGCCACGCGCGCTCTCTTTCTGCAATAAATGAATCACGATTCGGCAGTGAGTAAAAATTTCTGTTTGAAACTTCAATTGCGTCTATCAAATCAGGATTACTTTCAATATAAGCTTGCCAACGTTCTATACGCCCAAATATAAAACTGTCTATAATACTAAGACTACTTCTCGCCAAAAAAGTGTTGTAGCCGGCAATTGAGTGCGTTAAAATATTGCGACTAACAAAAAAGGAGACCAAAAAAACAGTGGACACCCCAAAAAAAACAACCAATAATAAACTGAGTAGAATTTTTGTTTTAATTTTCATTTTATTTTTTTGTTTTTTTATCGTTTCTAATTTGATTTTTTAACTCAATCATTTTTAACTCTCTCCCAATCATGAGTTTGTTGAGACGCTCCGACTCCTCCAAGGAAGCTTTCATAGCTATTTCAGAACGAGCCAATTGCGCGGTTCTCTCTTGAACCTTTTTCTCCAATTCAGACTGCAGTTTAAGCAAATCTTTTTCTAGCGCCATATGATCAAGAAGCTGCTTACTGATGATAATAAACGACACGATGGAAATAAGCAAAATGAGAAATCCCAAAAAAATAGCGACGATAAAAAGAATCTGGGACGCTCGTAAATATTTGGCGACAGCTTCCTGTGTGCGGCTCTGAAACATCTGATAAAAATCATCAATCGGCCGCATAATTTCGGCTTTTAGTCTGTAATAATTTTCATCGTTTACAAGGCGTGCGGCCAGATCCTGATCCGGTGTCCGGCGAACAGTAAAATTCCCTTCCGTGTCCGCAAACAATCCCTTCATCGCATACATCGCTTCTCGTTCTAAAGAAACCAAGCTGTCGGATAATTGTTGCGCCAACTCCAACTTGGCCAACTCCTCGGAAGCAAAACCTTCTTTGATCATTAGTTCTCTTAGTGATATTCGATCGCCATCTTCTCGCGGCTTCTGTCCGGTAACGGCGAAAAAGTCCCAATAAATACGATTGTAGTTAACCGGACGAGCGATTTTGCCGTCTCGAATATCCAGAACCGCAAAATATTCCCGTTCAAATTCAGGATTGCCCGTGGCCACATAAGAACGAACCAGACGAGTAAGATCGTCAGAACTTTGTCGCAATTCGTCCGCAAGAATGTAGGAATTGAAATAACGATCACGACTCTCCGCTAGATTCATCTGGTTGCGATACAAGACGACAATCAAAACAACCAAAAAAACGACCAAAAAAATTTGCAGGCCGAAGAGAAACGAAAATGTCTTTTTTAACGATTTACTAATTCCCTCCTTCATATTTCAAATTGCCGACTAACCGACTCCTTTTTATAATACAACAAAAATACAAAAATTGACACTCAAAAAAATTAAAAATTTAAATATTTTATAAGTTTTTCTTGATAACATCCATAACTTCTTCGATTTTCCAATCTGTCTTAATGAGATAATGTTTTACACCCAAATCTTTCGCTTCTTTTTCTTTCTTCACATGAGAAAGATTGGAAAGAATAATGACTCTAGCCGTCTTGCCCCAATCATCTTCACGTAATTTTTTTAACATCTCAATCCCGTCCATCTTGGGCATAATAATATCCAATAAAATCAAGTCCGGCTTTTCGGCAATCGCTTTTTCGAGTCCAATCTCTCCATCTCGGGCGGTAATTATTTCTACGCCGGACAGAAGGTCAAGCTTTTCTTTGAGAGCGAAAACAACCGCCTCTTCATCCTCCACCAATAATATTTTTTTTGCGTCTGACATAAATTCCAATTAATAAAAATTTTATAAAATTATTTTTTTATACTTTGAATTTCCAGCGTTTTGCTTCCCTCTTTTGATTTTTGCGCTTTCTTGGGCAGAGAGATAAAAAACTCGCTGCCTTTGTTTAGCGTGGACGTAAACCAAATCTTGCCACCGAGCAACTCTAAAATAGATTTTACTATATATAAGCCAAGACCGGTACCCTTTGTCTCGAACAAGGCGGCATTGCTGGCGCGGAAAAGTTTGGTAAAGAGTCGCTTTTGTTCTTCCGCCGGAATACCAATGCCTTCGTCTTTAACAGAGATTAAAAAATTTTTTTTGTCGACGGAAACGGAAATAACAATCTCTTTCTCCGGGAAGGAATAGTTGATGGCGTTGGAAATTAAATTCTGCAAAAGAATACGCAGAAACGTGGGATCAGTGGTAATGGATAAATTTTTACCAGTAAATTTTTTGATAATTTTTAGTTTTTTTGTTTTAAGGGGAACTTGAAATTCCACCAACACTTCATCCACAGCCCTGTTGATAACCACACGTTTCGGAGAAATCGCCACCGCACCCAGCTCCAAACGAGAGACATTGAGCAGGGCGCTAATCAACTCGGCCATGCGCCTGCCTGATGTCGAGACTGCGGCAATGTTTTCGCGCTGCTTGTCGGTCATTGTCCCGAAATCGCCGTTGAGAAACATCTCCGATATCCAATTGATACTTGTAAGTGGCGTGCGTAATTGGTGAGAAGACAAGGAAACAAATTCGCTCTTGATACGTTCTATTTCCCTTTCTTCGGAAATGTCCCGAAAAACAACGACCACACCAAATAACTTGCCATTAATTTTAACAGGCGCAGCGGTATAAAAAATAGGAATTTTCCGGCCATCACGACGGATGATTTCTCGATGATTTTTATTGCCAGAAATTTGATAAGTCCGCAAATAATCATCGATAAAATCATAATTAGGTTTGTCTTCGTGCTCGCGCACAATAATAACGACGTCGCTATATTTTTTACCCAACGCCTCACGCACGGGGACACCTGTTAATTTGGAGGCGATCTCATTGAAGATAACAATTTTGCCTTCGGCGTCGCAGGCGAAAACAGCCTCCCCTAAAGATGCTAAAATAGCTTCATCTCTCTCTTTTATTTCCAAAAATTTTTCTTCCAATATTTTTTTGGTAGTGACGTCTTCAATAATGGGGAAAAAGTAAAGCGGTTTTTTCTCCGCGTCACGAATAAGACTAATACTGAAATTACCCCAGACAATATCGCCATTTTTCTTGATACACCTCTTCTGCAAGCGAGCAACCGCGGGGTTGCCCACAAAAAGATCCTTCATCGCTCGTTCGCAAAGCTTGAGATCGTCCGGATGACTAAATTCATCTAATTTTTTGCCCACAATCTCTTTGCTTGAATAGCCCAAAAATTTGCATAAAGCAGAATTAACCCGGATAAACTTTTTGTCCAAAGAAATCAAAGCGGCGCCGTGTGGAGATTGTTCAAAAGAGTTGCGAAAACGTAATTCGCTTGCCTTTAAGTCGTCTGTTAATTTTTTATTTTCGGTAATATCCTGAATACTAGACAGCAAACATTTCTCATTATTTATGGTGATAATTTCCGCGAAAAAAGAACCCCAGATTTTTTTACCGGACTTTATTCGAAAAACAAATTCCAAATTTCGAACTTTTTTCCCCTTTAATATATTGGACACAACAAATTTTCTATCTTTTTCACTGGCCCATAATTTCAAGTCTATTGTACTTTTACCAATAACCTCGCTTGATTTGTAACCCGTACTTTTGATGAATTGGTCGTTGATTTCAAAGATTTTACCATCCTTTAGCCGACTCAAAATCATAACATAAGGAGCAGAATGAAAAGAGATGGCAAAGCGCTCCTCGCTAAGACGCAACACCTCTTCCCTATTTTTTGTTTCCGTGACATCATCCATCACTCCCAGCATGCGATACGCGACATCATGCGAGTAAAGAAACAAGCCTTCGTCGTGTACCCAAAAATATTCTTTGTTTTCTCTTTGGAAACGATAAAGAATATCATAATTTGTTTTTTCCTTCATTGCCTTGGCCAATTCGCGTAAAGCGTAAGTCCGATCGGCCGGATGAATCATCCGCTCCCATTCTTTGATATTCATCTTGGCGAACTCTTTTTTCGTAAAACCCGTAATTTTTTTAATGTTTCCAAACCAGTTTATTTGACCGGATCTTACATCATAATCATAGATCAATTTATCGGTTTTTTCGGAAATAATTTTATAAGGTTCTTCACTTCTTTTAAGATCTTCTTCCATCCTTCTACGCTCCGTAATATCAACCTCAAAACCATTCCAATGAACATTGCCGTCTGGCATTTTCGTGGGATTGGATACAAATGAAGACCAGCGAATCGTGCCATCGGGATTGACAATGCGCACTTCCGTTTTTAGCGGAGTAAATTTCTTCAAGGCACGTAACTCCTCGTCGATTAAGCGCTGACGATCTTCGATAAAAACGCGACTATAAATAAGATTGCCGTCGGCCATGGCTTGTTGCGGAGTGATGCCATATAATTTTTTGACCGAGTCACTGACGTATAAAAATTTTCTTTTACCGTCTTTCAAGGCAACAACCTGATAAATCATTCCACCAATTAAATTATCGGTCAACGATCTCAACCGAAGATCTCTAAGGCGAATTTCTTCTTCGGCTTGTTTCTGTTTCGTGAGATCCTCATAAACGGCAACTATTTCGCCGGAAGGAAGTTTGTAAATATAATTTTCTCTCCAACCAGAGATACGATCATCCTTGTAAACAGACACAGGCAACCGCTCGGGTTTGCCTGTACGCCAAACGCGTTGAAAAGATTTGAAAATTCCAAATTTTTTTACGCCTGGAAAAACCTTTAAAACACTTTTGCCAACAATATCTTTTCTTTTGACTTGTTCAGCTCTCTCGGCCGAACGATTAAAGTCTGTGATAATAAAATCTTTGCCCTTGTCTCGCGCTTCATAGATAGCCACACAATTACTCATGTTTTCGAATAACTGCCGATAGAGAGCTTCGGCCGCAATCAAACCCGTCTCTTTGGCGGCGCCAGTTTTTTTTAATGCGGAAGATATTCGCTTTGTTTTTCTTGACATACTTTTTGATTTAATTATCCTCTTTTGGGGAGGAAATTAATAAATCAATCTATCATTAATGATTAATTTGTTATAACTTTTGTAAAAGCTCAGAATCCGGATTCACAACGGATTCTGAACGATTATAAAATTTATAAAAAAGAAAAACTAAGCGCGAGACGGGCTTTCTTTTTTCTTGACACGATATAACCAAATCATAGAGAACAAGATAATAACCAAAGCAACAATTGTCGTCTTTAAGTTTAATTTATCAAAGAGAGATACCCAAAAATTCTTCTCTACCGTAAAGGTGGCGACCGGACTGGGCTTGCTCTTTACTTTGGCGGAAGGGTCAAGCGCAACGGCATAAATAGTGTGTTGCCCAGGAGAAAGAGTCACTTCATCTTGAGAATGGTTTAATTGCCAAAGTCCTTGGTCGTCCGCTTTGGTCCTATAAATCAACGCTTGATCACTATGCAAATAAACCAAGACGTCTTGCTTGGGTAAGGCGGTACCGATAAACGTAAAGGTATTGTTCTCTACAATGGGCGCGACTTCGGTAAGCACTGGCGCGGGAATACCGGCCAATTCAAGAGCGACAACGTTTGTTCTGACCAACTCGGCAGGTGGAGCGGAGACAACTGGTCTAGGCGTAACGACACGTCTAATCGGCGCCGGTCGGGCGATCGGAGGATTCG
>Ga0116156_10002526_pt1 | contig 16622 bp, 8 predicted proteins | sample AD_UKC045_MetaG_FD_89891 | JGI IMG/M metagenome (GOLD analysis project Ga0116156, IMG submission 89891) | Active sludge microbial communities of municipal wastewater-treating anaerobic digesters from USA - AD_UKC045_MetaG | ecosystem: Engineered > Bioreactor > Anaerobic > Digestate | place: USA... | reverse complement strand
GACGCACTCAGGCCAGGTCATGGGCACGCTGGATTACATGTCGCCCGAACAAGCGCTCGACACGCGACACGTCGACGGCCGCACCGACATCTACAGTCTGGGCTGTACGCTGTACTACCTGCTAGCCGGCCGGCCACCCTACGGCGGCGACACGATGACCAAGAAGATTCTGGCCCATCGCGAGAATCCGATTCCGTCGCTGCGCGAAGCGCGGCCGGAGGCGCCCGAAGCTCTGGAAGTCATCTTCGCCCAGATGCTGGCCAAGGATTTCGAACAACGGCAAGCGTCGATGGCCGAGGTGATCGGACAATTGAACGCAGTGCGCGCCGAACTCTCGAACGTTCCGGCTTCGGCGACCGACAGCGAACCCGCCTTGGCCGAGACCGTGAGCATCACTGCAGACCCTGTCCCCAGCACGTCGCGCCCCCGTGCATCGGACGTCGGCGAGGTGCCGTTGGTGGTGACGCCGAAAGGAACTCCCAAGAGACGGTCGGTATCCGTGTGGGAAAGAGCCCAGCGGCTGACCCGCCAAGGGTATCAGCGGATGGCCGGGCTGTGGACCCGCGGAGCGGGCAAACCGAAGCCTGCCGCCGCCGGCAAGTACAGGATCCCACGAGTACCGCTGCTTATTGGTCTGGGCGTCCTGAGCGTTGCCGGTCTGTTCTTGGGAATCGCGTTCCTACTGCGTGACGGCGATCGGACGGTGCGTGTCGAGATCGACCCAGCGTTAATCAAAGATGCAACCGTAAGCGTCTGGATGGACGGCCGGCAGATGGAAATTGCCGGAATCGGTGAGACGATTCGACTGAAACCCGGCGAGCACGGCTACGAGATCCGCCGTGGCGACGAGATCATCACGGCTCGTGAGTTCACGGTGCTCAAGGGCGACAACCCGGCGCTGCGGATCCGGGTGGAAGCAGGAGGCGATGCACCTGGTGGAACTCCGTTGGCAGCCGAAGACGCTCGCACGTTGTCCGACCTTGTCCAACGCAGAGGCGAGTTGTGGCTGCAGAGGGCAATCTTCGGTCCACAGGACGATACGTTTTGGGAAGGCTTTGGCGTTTTTCAGCGGGACGGCCAATCGGATTCTGTTGGTTTCCGCCGCGCGGATGAGTTGAAGGAAGAAGTATTGCAGAAAGCGGATTCCATGGAGGAAGCGCGGCTTGGTGCGGAGATGCCGCAAGGCAAGGCGATTGGGCCGGTCGGATTGATACGCTTCGATCACAGTTGGGAGATTCGCACGCAAGGGATTTGGCACTCGATTTCGCCAGGAATGGCAATCGCGGCCCGCCGCGACGGGCAGTGGAAAATGGTGGCCGCGATCGTGGGCGATTGGCGTCTCGGCCCGTCCGACCGCTACGATCCCGGTAACGGCGACCACGTGGCTCTGCAACATCTGTTGGATCAAGTCTCAGAAGCCCTCGTGCGGAAGGACCTGGATACATTGCGCGGTTTGTCTCACTCGGAGTACTTTGGCGTTTGCCCGGACCTGGCCGACCCGAGCCAGGCATTCGTGTCGCACGGCTCCGAGGATCGCCAGACAAGCGAAGAAATGCTCCAGCAGGTGACGTTTGACGCCTACAAGCACACCATCACCACCTGCAAGGTGCAGGGACCATTGGCCGTGACGATCTCGCGCAGGGAACGGACGATCGGGGGCCAAACCGCCACCGCCCAGGATGTGAATTTCTACGGACGGACGGAGAAGGGCTGGCAAGCGATCATCTCCGCAGAGGGAGACTGGACGGATCTGCTGATGGCCGAACCGAAACCACGCGTGATCGACGGTTCTTACGGAGCAAAGGACCTCCCGGAATTGTGCCGTCGCATTCGCGACGCTTGGGCCCAGCGGGATTTCACGCCGTCTCGGAACCTGGCGTGGCGCGACTGCTTCCTGTTTGCGATTGCCGTTCCGCAGTCCCCGGAGTATCTCATTGCAGATTTCGACGACGGTATCAGGGCACTCTCCAACGGGCTGCGGACAATTGACGAGGTCGTGCCGTTGACCGACCCGCCCGTGTACGAGGCACAGGGCCCGTTGGCGATCGTACGCTGGAAGAAAGCTCGGCTCCGAATGGGCGAGAACTGGCACACGATCGAGGGTCTGGACGTCGGCGTCCAGCGCGACGGTCTGTGGCGGTGCGCCGTCAGCATCGATGGCGATTGGAGGATGACGCCTGAGGACCGCTACGACTCCTCGGATGAAGTTCACCGCGAAATAAGGCGTTACTTCGACGAGGTAAATCGAGCACACGTTGAGGAGAATATCGAACTGGTGCGCAGCACACATCATCCGTTGTACCGCGCAATATGCCCTGTTCCGGCCAGTCCAGAGAAGGTGTCCATTATCGACCGCGACGAGCTACGGAAAGCGGTCGGAGCCTTCTGGCAAGGGACCACCGTCCGAGAGCATCAGGCGGAGATCCTCCAGATCAAACGCAATGGAACACTTGCCCTAGCCTTGACATCCGGGTCTCACGTTGACGATCACGGCCGACAGCCGGCTTCCAAGTCACTGCACGTCTTTTGTCAGACGCCCGACGGTTGGGTTTGCGGACTTATCGTTGCCGGCGACTGGAGCAGCGCACTGGTGACCGAAAAGGTCCAGCAGACAGGCCAGACGGTGCATGATGACAACGGTTCCGCCACGGCGAAACCGGCCCCAACTCCCTCGCCTGGAGCCGAGGACATCCCGGAACTCTTGCGCCGCAATCAGGATGCCTGGGTACAGCGGGATTTCTCACCGTCGCGGAACTTGTGGTGGCCTGACTGCTACCTGTTCGCCGGGGCGGACCCTCAGTCTCACGAGGTTCAGATCGTGGATGCGAACGAGCGCATCGGGCCTCCAGAGGATTTCTTGCGAGCCATCGACGAGTTCGTGCCGTTTTCTGACCCACCGATCTACGAGAAGCAGGGTCCTTTGGCCGTCATGAGAGGGAAGACCGTTCGCTTTCGTCTCGGCGACAAGTGGCATACTGTGGAAGGCCTGGGCGTCCTCATACAACGCGACGATCAGTGGCGGTGGGCGTTCGGCATGGAGGGCGAGTGGGGAATGACATCGGCGGATCGTTACGATCCGAACAACAGCGACCACGTAGCCCTGCAACGCTTGCTCGATCAAGGCGGCGAAGCGATGGTGCGCAAAGACGCTGCAGCAATACGCAATATCACGCACCCGGACAGCCGTAACTTCCCCGGGGGGCCCGCCGTGGCTCGCCAAACTGATTTCACGGACGAGATGTTTGCGAACTCGGCGATCGAAAAGCACCAACACACAATCACGGCCGTCAAGGTGCAAGGACCGCTGGCCGTGACGCTGGCACAACTGGACCATGTCGAGGCCGGTCGGAGTAGCACGCAACAGGGACGTTTGAACATCTACGCCCGGACCAACGAAGGCTGGCGCCTCCTCGTCTGGGTCGCTGGCGACTGGCGCAACGTCTTGATGGCCGATTCGGAAAGGTGACGGTGCGACTTGCGATGCCAGACACGCCTGGGACTCCCAACGATTCGCTGTCCGTTTCCGCCCTGCTGGAAATCGACAAGATCTGCCGGCAGTTCGAGGCGGAATTGGAAGCCGGCAACGAACCCGATCTCGAAGCCTTTCTGGGGGACACACGGGAGCCGCGGCGGAGCCAGCTGCGGAGTGAGTTGGAGGCGGTCCTGCGGGAACATCATCAGGAATCGGAACGTCAAGCGACGCTCGATCAGTTCGTCGAAAATCTGCTGACCTCCGGACTGCTGAGCAAAGATCAGCTGCAGACGGTCCTGCACGACCTGCCCGCCGGCGAGCAACCTCAAACGGCTGACGATCTGGCCAAGCTGCTGCATCGCCAAGGCCGCTTGACGCGGTTCCAGGCCCAGGCGGTTTATCGAGGCCAGACGCGCGGGCTGGTCCTGGGCAACTACGTGGTGCTGGACAAGCTGGGGCGGGGCGGCATGGGGCAGGTCTTCAAGGCCGAACATCGTCTCATGGAACGGCGGGTCGCGCTGAAGATGTTGTCCGACGAGGCCCTGCGTTCACCGCAGGCGATGAAACGATTTCATCGCGAAGTCCAGGCGGCGGCCCGGCTGTCACATCCGAACATCGTCGCCGCGCACGATGCCGATGAGGCGGACGGCATCCATTTCCTGGTGATGGAATATGTCGCGGGCCGGGATTTGGCTTCGCTGGTCCGAGACCAAGGGCCGCTGCCGGTGACGGACGCCGTCGACTACATCCTGCAAGCCGCCGCCGGTCTGGATTACGCCCATCGCCAAGGCGTCGTCCATCGGGACATCAAGCCGGCGAACATCCTGCTGGACGAGGAAGGCGTCGTGAAAATCCTGGATATGGGATTGGCCCGCGTGGAAAACACGACGGACGAGGACAAGCCGCTGACGCACACGGGCCAGGTCATGGGCACGGTGGATTTCATGTCGCCCGAACAGACACTGGATACACGGCACGTAGACGGCCGGACGGATATCTACAGCCTGGGCTGCACGCTGTACTACCTGCTGGCAGGCCGGCCGCCTTTCGGCGGCGAGTCGATGACCGAGAAAATGCTGGCTCATCGCGAGGAGCCCATCCCGGCGCTGCGTGCGGCGAACCCTGACGTGTCCGAGGCGTTGGACGAAGCCTTCCAGAAAATGCTGGCCAAGGAGCCGGACCGGCGGCAGGCGTCGATGGCCGAGGTGATTGCCGATTTGGAGGCCTGCCGGGCGAGCCTGATGCGTCAAACCGCCGAAACAGGTCCGTTCACGAAAGGGCCGACCGGCGACGACGAGACGTTCACGCGTTTGGCTTCACGCTCGCCCAGCCAACGGCAACCTCGGGGCGACGCAGACCGGGAAATGCGGTTCTACGGAACGATTGCCGTCGGCGTATCGTTCCTCATCGTGCTGATCGTGATGATCGCCGTGAAGACACCGCGATGTACGATCGTTGTCCGAGTCAACGAGCCTGACGCCCAGGTTTCCGTGCTCGGGGGCCGTCTCACACGGCGTACGCCTGGTGACCCGGAATCGGTGGAGATGGACGTGTCCGAAGGACGGCACACTCTGAAGGTGACGAAGGCCGGCTTTGCGACACATACCCAGACGTTCACCATCAAGCGGGGCGCTCGCGAAACGTTCGACGTGGCGCTCGTGCCGCTGGCAGAACGAGTGGAAGCAGCGACCGTCCAAACCACGGTCCAGCCTGATTCGGTGGCGCGACAAGACGACGAGCAACACGCCGAGCAGACGGGCCACCTGTTGGCCAATGGTTGGCGGATCGCTGAACCAGTCAACCTCGGCCCAGCGGTCAACAGCGGCGACAACGACCACTCGCCGCACCTTTCCTACAACGGACTGACGCTCCTGTTCACCTCGAATCGGGCGGGCGGGTTCGGCAGGGACGATCTCTGGATGTCCCGTCGCGCGTCCACCAGCGAGCCCTTTGGCGAACCGATCAATCTCGGTTCGCCGGTCAGCAGCGACGCCATCGACCGAAATCCGTGTTTGTCGGCGGACGAACTGACGCTCTTGTTCAGCTCGAACCGAGCCGGAGGTCAAGGCAACATGGATTTGTGGATGTGCCAGCGGACCGCACCAAGCGAGCCGTTCGCGGCCGCCGTCAATCTCGGCCCAACGGTCAACTCCGCCGCGATGGACGCGAGTCCGTGTCTGTCCGCGGACGGCCTGACCCTGATCTTCCACTCAACCAGGGTCCACCCGGACGGAACGCGGAATGAGGATCTATGGTCGTGCCGTCGCACCTCGACCAGCGAGCCGTTCGGCGAACCTTCGAATCTGGGGGAACCAGTCAACAGCCGGGCGATGGAAAGCAATCCGGCTCTGTCAGCGGACGGTCTGACGCTTGTGTTTCGGACGAGAGGCCCTGGCTATGGGCCAGACTTGTTGATGGCCACGCGCCGGTCGGTGAGCGAGTTGTTCGACGTGCCCTTCGACCTGGGACCGACGATCAACACGGAGGCCTACGAGGGTTGTCCGGCTTTGTCGTCTGACAGCACGCTGCTCCTGTTTGATTCCGATCGTCCGGGAGGCGTCGGCCACCGTGACCTGTGGATGGCAAGAATTGAACGGTCCGACCAAGCGACAGCCTCGACACCGGGAGAATGAGGCAAGTGCTTCGAGCCCAACTTTCGTATGGAGGATTTGCGATGGGCAACGCGCCCCAGGTTTCCAGCGATTCGCTGCCCGTTTCGGCCCTGCTGGCGATCGACAAGATCTGCCGGCAGTTCGAGGCGGAGTTGGAGACAGAGAGAAAGCCTTGGCTGACGGAGGGAAACAGGACGGGTCCGGCGAGTGTTTACCCAGGATTGGTTCCATTCTCCTTGCGGGGGTCGTACAATGCGACCAGTTCGTCCGCTCAAACCGCGTGAACCGATATGCTTGATCCCAATTCTCTCGTGGACCTTGTGCAGCAGCATCGCCGGGGCGACCCGGAGGCGGCCCGGCAGTTGTTCGCCCATTACGCCCAGCGGCTGAGCCGGTTAGCCGACCGATACCTGAGCCAGAAACTGGCAGGGCGAATCGAGGGCGAGGACGTCGTGCAGTCCGCCTTTCGCACGTTCTTCCGCCGGACCACAGCAGGCGAATTTCAAATCGACAGCTCGGCACAGCTCTGGCAACTGCTGGCCAGGATCACCGTTCGCAAAGCTCGGGCGCAGGGCCGGTATCACACGGCGGCGGTGCGCGACATCGCGGCGGAAAAGCCGGGCGCGTTGAACGACCCCGGCCTGGAACTGGCGGCTCACAAGCCCGGTCCGGAAGACGCGGTGATTCTGATGGACCACATCGAGGCCTTGCTCAAGGGCCTCCCCACGCGGTATTGCGAAATCCTGGAGTTGCGTCTACAGGGCTATTCGGCACCCGACATTGCCAGCCGCCTGGGCGTGGCGCGCAGAACCGTGTACCGGGCCTTGGAGTTGCTGGGGCAACGCCTGGGGAAGATGTGACCGCCGTCCTATGCTCCTGCCCCGGCCCTGCCATCCGTGCTATTTCGAAGGACGACAAAGTAGCGCGGATGGCAGGACCGGAGCACGGATGACACGAGGAAAGCCATCCCAGTACAGGAAATCAGGGCCGAAATTCAGAAAATTCCCCCTGCGCGGGTGCCTTTGCCAAGGAATTCTGCGAAACTTGGCACAGATCGGACGCCGTTCGCAATGATCACTACGAACGCGCGGAAATGATCGCGTCGGCACTGCACAAGGGGGATCATGATGGCCGAACTTGCACTGGCTGAATTGGCGGACTGTGACCGGGAAACGATCGAGGCCTGGTTGGTCGCCTTCGACACCGCGTGGCGGGAAGATACGCTGGCAGAATGGGTCACCACGCGGTTGCCGAAGAACCATCCCCTCCGGCCGCTGGCTCTCGCGGAGATGGTTGCGATTGACATGGAACACCATTGGCAGCGCGGCAACCGTTCGACTCTGGAAGCGTATCTGAAGAAGTACCCGGAATTGGGCGACAGAGCGACGGTTTCCGTGGACTTGATCTTGGCCGAGTACCAGTTACGACAGCAATCTGGGGCACCTGTGGACTTGCAGGACTTCGCCCGTCGATTCCCCCGCCAGGCCGCCGAACTGGCGCGGCGGGTCCAACAAGCCGCGGCGATGCCGGTCGACGCCCCGTTGTCGCACGAACTGCCGCTGGTCTCTGCCGAACGCGAGACGTCCCAAACCGGCCCGTCCGCCGATACCATGCCGCCGGCACCAAAAACCCCTCACGAGCTGCCGGAACAGTTTGGCCGATACCAGATTGTCAAGAAACTCGGCGCGGGCGGCATGGGTTCCGTGTACCTGGCTCACGACACGCAACTCGACCGGCAGGTGGCCTTGAAGGTGCCTCATTTCTCGGCCAACGAGGGACAACAGGCCGTGGAGCGATTCTTGCGCGAAGCTCGGGCAGCGGCCACGATCCAGCATGCGAATCTTTGTCCCGTCTATGATGCGGGCCAGATCGACGGCGTGCATTACATGACCATGGCTTACATCGACGGCCACCTGCTGTCGGAGTACATCCGGCCGGGCAAACCGGCCGCGGAACGCAAGGCCGCCCTCGTCGTCCGGACGGCGGCGCTGGCCTTGTACGAGGCCCACGCCCGCGGGATCGTCCATCGCGACTTGAAACCGACCAACATCATGATCAATCCGCGTGGCGAACCGGTGATCATGGATTTTGGGTTGGCCCGGCGGAAGCAATCCACCGACCTGGCGCTGACGCAAGACGGCGCCGTGATGGGCACGCCGGCGTACATGTCGCCCGAACAAGCGCGGGGCCAATCGGAGGCGGTCGGACCAGCCAGCGACATCTACAGCCTGGGCGTGATCCTGTACGAGTTGCTGACCAGCCGCCGGCCGTTTACCGGCGAGTTGCTGCGCGTGCTGTCCCAAATCTCGACGGCCGAGCCGGAGCGTCCCGCGCAGTTGCGGCCGGGGCTCGATCCGCAACTGGAACAGATCTGTTTGAAAGCGATGGCCAAGCGGCCGGAGGACCGCTACGCCACGATGGCCGATTTCGCCGCCGCGCTGAACGAGTACCTGAAACGGACCAGCCAGCACGTCGCCGCGGTCGAGGCGACTCCCTCGGTCGGCTCGGAGACTCCGCAAGCGGAAGCCGACCCCGACACGCCGCCGGACCAATGTTCGGATCGGGAACTTCCGGAAGTTGCCCCACCCAGCCTTCCGCCACCTCCCCCGCCGAGCATCGGCGGTGCGCCGTCGATCCGCCTGATCCCGCGTGGACCGCGGCACGCGAGAGCCCGCGATCGCGTGAGCGTTCTGCAGAAGCTCGTTCCGCTGTGGAAGCAGGGAAGATATCGCCTCGCCGCGCTCGCCCTCCTCCCGCTGTCCGTTCTCCTGCTGTGGGGCGTAATGGTGATGCTGAAGACGCCCCGCGGGACGCTGGTGGTCGAAGTCGACGACCCGGACGCTACGGTCCAAGTGCGGAACGAAGAGGACAAGATCCTGGTTCAAGGCAAAGCCGAAAAGGGCCAGTTGGTCATCGGCGTCGCTCCCGGCCAGCGCCGGTTGCGGATTGAGAAGGACAACGTCGAACTTTTCGCTGAAGAATTCACGATGGCTGCCGGGGGCAAGGAGACGATTCGAGCGCGGCTCGAGCCGGGCGAATCGGCTTCCGCCAGGGGCGGCGACATTGGAGTCGCTTCCGGTGGCAAGGAACCGATTCCACCGCGGCTCGAATCGGCGGCTCCGCGGCGGGTGGAGACCACGCCCTCCGCGACGGCCGCTGCCCAGGAGTCGTCACAGGGCGCGCTTCCGTCCACAAGCGAGGAACCACCACCAGGGCGAATTCGCGACTGGAACGGTCACGTGATCGACGTGAAGACCGGCAAGAGTCGCCCTGCACGGATCCTGGTGGACGCGAGTTTTCCTCGCATGAACCAATTGGGCAAACTGTTTCCCGATTTGGACGTCGTCTGGGCGACCTTCGAGGGCCAACCGCTGAGCGATTCGCTGCTGCAAGATGCAGATCTGCTGATCATTGCCGGGACGAAAGGGCCCGGAAACAGCTACACCGCGACGGAACGCCAAGCCTTGGTTCGGTACGTCGAACGTGGCGGCGGTTTGCTGCTCGCGGGGCTCACCTGGTCCGGGATGTCCTACCAGAAGTATTCCGAAGCGGACTATCCGCCGAATCAGTTGGCGAGCGAGTTCGGAATGCTCATGAAACGGGGCTACACGAATCAACCCGCGAAAACCGCGGACCACCCTATTACGCGCGGGTTGGACGCTCTGGTTTCGCTCGAGGGAAACAAGTTTGGCATCCCCTCGCCGATCGAGATTCAGCCTGGGCAAGGGGAACCCCTGATCTGGGACAGTGACGGCAAGGTGATCTACGCGGTGCGCCAGCGCGGGGAGGGCCGTGTTTGTTTCATGACCATGAATCACCTGGTGAACCTGCCGCTCTTCACCAAATGCCCCGACTACATCCGCCTGCACTGCCGCCTCTTCCAGTGGCTCTGCGGCGCCGAAGCTGCGTACGCGTCCCAGGCCGCCGCCGCCACAGAGGCTCCTGAACGCCCCGTGGCGGAATGGGTGCTGGGAATCGGCGGGAGTGTTGTCCTGCGGGCAGAAAGCAACACCATTGATGTGAGTAACGCCAACGAGTTACCGTCGGGCAGTTTCACCGTTTTGCAAATCGATCTGAGGGGTAATCAACAAGTCCGTGACGCCGATTTGGCCCGCCTGCCGGGTCTTGCGGAGTTAGGCCGGATCGATCTCACGGACACCCAAGTGACCGACGAAGGCCTGGTTCACCTCCAGAAGTTGGTCTCCCTGTGGGGCGTTCATCTTCACGGGACTCGCGTCACCGATCGCGGACTCGAAGGTCTTCGGGGGCTGTCAGGCCTCGAAGGCCTGGGCCTGACGCGCACCGCCGTGACGGGAGCGTTTCTGGAACATTTCCAGGGGCATCCCGCGTTGGTCGTGCTCGAACTGGATTCGTCTCAGGTGAACGACCAGGGCCTGCAATGGCTGAAGGGCCTGCCCAATCTTGACCGCTTACAGTTCTCCCGCACGAGCATTACGGACGCCGGCTTCGCGCATCTCCAACACCTGCGAAAACTTCACAGCCTCCACGCATCGGATGTTCACGTCACAAACGCCGGTCTCGAATCCCTCGCAGCCCTGCAAGAACTCGAAAACCTGGAGCTTTGCGTCACGCAGGTGACCGGCGCGGGCCTGAAACCGATCGGCAAGCTCCGCAATCTCACGAAACTGCTGCTGAAGGACACGCCGGTCGATGACGAGGGCCTGCGGCACCTGCAGACGCTTGCCAAGTTGGAGTACCTGTGCCTCGTCCGGACCCAAGTCACCGACCAGGGACTTGGCCACTTGGCGGCACTTTCCAAACTCAACCGCCTGGAAGTCCAGGGCACCGCCGTGACGCCCGCAGGCGCTGCTTCCTTGAAGTCCGCTTTGCCGGATTGCGATATCTCGGGCGTGGCTGGTCAAACCGGCGCAGGCACGGACTCGCCGTAGTCAACAGGCGTTTTCCCTGTTTTGGAGAAGGCCCGCACACGTCCCAACGCTCCTCATGTGAACCATGTCGGGAATTCGAAGTTGCGGCGGAATGCTCGTCTGGGATGACTTTCAGGCCGTGCCGAATCAGCAGGACGGAGCCGAGCTATTTCCCATGAAAGAACCAGGGACCAAGCGGACGGGCGAAAGAGCATTGTTTTCGAGAGAAGAGAACTTCCGGAGAGCGTGGCACGATTTCGTACCCGATCGCAATTGTCATACGGGGAGCGGGGCGAGGCTTGCATGACTCGGCACCAGTTGACAATAGGAGGACGGCGATGACAGCTTTATCCGAACGGGAGACCATCAACATGGCACGCAAACTTACCATCGTGTTCGTCATGCTTGCAGCTGTCCCGCCGAGTTTCGCCCAGACTCGGACCTGGACGGACAACACGGGAAAGTTCACGATCGAGGCCGAATTCGTCGACGTCGCGGACGCGGGCGTGCGGCTCCGGAAGGCCGACGCCAGCTTGATCGTCGTGCCCCTGGAACGGCTGAGCGAAGCGGATCGGCGACACGTGCAGTCGCTTGCCGCCAAGCCTGCGGGAACTACGGTGGCGACACCTAAGCCCGAAGCAGCGATCGGGAAGACAGCAACCAAAGGGCGGCGACGGACCGCGCCGGTCAAGGCCAGCCGCGAAGCGATCGAGCGAGCGCTCCGCCAGCGTGCGGGCCTGCGCCAGGGCGAGACCTCTTTGGCCGACATGGTTCGTCAGTTGTCTGCGGAGCATCAGATTCCGATTCTCCTGCACGACCGTGGATTGGCTGACATAGGCATCCGCACCGACACTCCGATCCAGGTTGGCGACCAGGACTTGACGTTGGAAGAGGCTCTGAACGCGAGCTTGAAGCCGTTGGGGCTCTCGTGGATGGTGTCACGGGATGTTCTATTGATCACGACACGAGAAGTGGGCGAAGGAAGCCTGGAAACGGTTGTTTACAAGCTGCTTCGACCGGTCGCCGTTGACATATTAGTGCGAGAGATGCAGGCGAAGATTGCGCCGACGAGTTGGGATCGGACCGGCGGACCCGGCTCGTGCGCCGCCTGGCCAGGGGCGGTCGTCATCGCGCAGACTTCCGCCGTCCATCGGCAAATCGTTACGCAGTACGCGGGGGTGCTCGGGAAAATCGACCCTGGGGAAGCTAAGACGGCCACAGGCAGGACTGCCAAGCCGCTCGCCCGGCTCACCGCACCGGTGACGTGCGAGTACGTCAAGATGCCGCTGGATCAGGTTGTTGCCGATCTGGCCAAGCAGTCTGGCGTCGCGCTGACATTGGACACCGAAGCGATGGCCGCCGTGGGAGTCAAAGCGGACACTCCCGTCACGTTTACGCTGCAAGGAGCCAGTCTGGAATCCACGCTGAAGTGGCTCCTTGGGCAGCAGGGGTTGACCTGGGTGCCGGACCGGACGGGAGTCAAGGTGACCACGCCAGGGGCCGCGGGCGCAGCGTTGCAGACGGTAACCTACGACGTCCGCGACTTGCTGATGGTCACGGGCGGGAATGGCGACGCACTGGTGGATCTGATCGGCGACGTGATCGCTCCGCAGGCCTGGCGCCAAGTAGGCGGTCCGGGCAGCATGGCGCCCGCCGCCGGCGGCTTGCAGATTCAGCAGACCTACTACGTTCATGAGCAAATCGAAAAGTTGCTGGCGGGGCTGCGACAAGCGATGCGACCTTAGCCAAGCCGAGCCATGACTCTTTGTATCGAAACCGCGGCGGCCCTTCGCGACGTGGCTGGCGAGCGTCCCAACGCGGGAGACGGATCGCTGCTGGCGGCGATACCGCCTGCGCCGGATCCCGAAGAAGCGGTAATGCCATCGCGTACGATTGGAAATCGTTTGGAGCTGCGGCGGTCTTGCCGTGTGGGATGATGATGAAGCGACGGCGAGTGGAATGACGACACGCGACCGGCAGGACGAGCCAAACGCGACTGGTACGAACCGGAAATCCTGGCACAATGCAGCGTCCCTTCGCAATTGTATCTTTGGGAACATGGCCCGGTCCGATTGATGAGACACCATCTAATCACAAGAGAACGGCGGTGTGGAGTTCACCCGCAAGGGGCGTGATCACCGAAGATGCGTTGGAGGGGATCTCGGTATTGATCGTCGGCAACGCCTGGCAGGATTTCAACCGCCGACCGAAGGTCTCCGAGTTCGATTTGCTCGCGGTTCTTAAAAGAATTTCGCGAAACTTGGCACAGATCGACTCCCGTCTGCAATGATCACGATGAACGAGCAGGGACCATCGCATCAGAACAACGAAATTCGAATCGCCGTGTCCGAATCTGTCCGTGTGGAATCGACGACTCGCAAAGCGTCGTCTTGGCTTTGCAGCTTGGCCCTTAACTTTTGAGGAAGTAACGACATGACAGCGGGACAAAGCAATGCGGTCGCAGCGGGGCAATGGATGATGAACGCTCAGGGCCAACAGCAGGGCCCGTTCACGCTGGACCAGATGAAGCAGATGGTCCGTGAGGGACAAATGCCGCCGGACGCGCTGGTCTGGATGCCGGGCATGGCGGAATGGAAACCGTGGCGGCAGACGCCGGAATTCGCGTTGCCGGCCGGCGGAGGCGGCTGGACCGACACGTTGCGCCAACATTCCAAGGGCCCCATCGGTGACTATCTGGTATTCCGGAGGATGATTCTGCCGATCATGATCCAAGCTCTTTTCTGGCTTGGGGTGGCCGCCCTGGGACTGCTTTGGCTAAATCTGGTCTGGATGCTCTCCAGCGGCGTTGGCACCGCCATCTTGTATTTTCTCGGGTTCGGTTTTCTCACGCTGGTCCTGGCCTTGTTGTGGCGATGTATGTGCGAGGCGATGATCCTCTTCTATCGCATCAATGAAACGCTCACCGACGTCAAAAATGCGATCGAGAAGCAGGGGTGCGAACGGAGGGCGTCATGAGATTCATGTTTCTCACCTGCACGTGCGGCGAGGAGTACCTGCTGAAAGACACGACCTGGGGTCCTGCCGGCAAGTGCTCGCGTTGTGCTCGGGTTTTTCGGATTCCCTTGCCTGACGCCGCGGGCCGGATCTCGGACAGGCACTGCCCGTCGTGCGGGAACACGGTAGCCATCGGGGAAGCGGCCCGCGCCGAAGTCCGATGCCCGTGCGGCCAAAACCTGGCAGTCCCGCACGTAGTCGAAGTGGACAGCGAGCAACCCCGGACCAAGCCACTCGCGGAGGCGAGGCGACAGGTCACACGGGCCTCCGCCGCAACGTCTGGCTCATCGCCAGCCAAGGTCCCCACCAACGCGACGCTCGCGCCGGCAAACCCACCGCCGAACACGTCGTCGGGAACCCCGCCTTCCTTGGTCCCGCAGGGCGTAAACCGCGTCTCACCTCTCGCGCCTTCGACCGATCAGGCGGGTGCGCCGCACTCACAGGCAGTTTCCAAAACCGCGGAGCGCGACTCGACGACGGCGCTGCCTTCCTGCAAGCAGGCTTCGGCCGTACCGCCGAGCGAGGCGGCGGCATCGGCCGCGTTTCCGCCGCCCGCGACGTTCACGCCTCCGCCGCTGCCCGCGGACTCGATCCCTCGGGCCCCCGGCGTGACGCCTCCCGCATTGCCCGCGACATTCACGCCTCCGCCGCTGCCGGTCGCCAGGGCGACCGGGGCATCACAGCCCAACCCACTCAAGTCGCCGCCCGTCCCGCCGCAACCGGGGCAGGCGGCGGGTCCGCAAGCGGCTCTTACGAGCCAGGTCCCGCCTCCCCTTCCATCCCCATCCCCGTCGCCGACGCCCACGCCGCCGATGGTGCCATTGACGCCGACGCCCAGACCCTTGTCCGCTGAAGGCGAGGGGCCCCAAGACCGGCCCTCGTATCCGTGGGAAACGCCGCCGGAGATCATCGCCCGCGCCGAGGCCTACGAGGCCGCCGGCCGAATCCAAAGGGTCCCGTGCAAGGTGGATGAATTCCTGGAGGGCCTGATACGTCCGGAAGTGTTTCGGTCCATCAAAGCCAAGGCCAAACAGAGCGTGAACCTGGCGGAACTGCACGTTTATCCCGATTTGGTCGGCATTGTCGAACGGCCACCTGCGCTCGGATGCCTGACTTTGGTCGTAGCGTTCCTGTTCCCGTTTCTGTTGCCGTTGCTCCCTTTGATCCTGGGTCTAAGCTTGATCCGTTGGGCGGTGCTGCTCGGCTTGCTCGCTGCCTTCCTCGCGGGCTTGGCCGTCCTTCTGACGCCTCTGGGCGCAATCCTGGCCATCGCCCTGCTCGTTGCCGCAGCGATGATCGGCAATCGGCTCTACGAATCCTGGGCCCGGCGCAACCTGGATCGCATCGCCCGCCGGATTCGAGAGAATCCCAAATCGAGCTACGCCGTCAAGCAGATGTACAAACGGGCCGGCTGGGTCCGTTGGCGGACGGGCATCGGCCGCGGACAGTCGGGAGCGGAGATGACGGCCCGTTTCTGGCAACGGGGTGACGTGGAACAGTTGATCCGCGTCGACGTCAAGAGTCGCTTCTTATTGCGGAATCTGCTGTTGATCGTGATGGACAATCCGCACCCCCATTCTCTGGGCTGGCGCGGAATCGGAGCGATCCTCGTGTTTTTCCGCCTGTTCCGGCCGCACCGCAGGATCTACGTCGTCGATGTGGAGGGCGGATCGGGCGTCGCGGATTCCGCCGCCCACGTCGCTTCCCAAGCACTGGGCCTCACCGTACAACGAGGCCAGTTCAGTTGGTTCTCGCTTACCGTCCTGGACCGGGGGAATTCAAGTCGAGACTAGCGTCTGCGGCGCATTCGAGGATAACATTAAGTTCTTGAGATTTCCTGTGAACACCCTTTGACGACAGGAGTACTGCCGTGAAACGTCAATCAGCATGGGATCGAATTCGCGTCGCTATTCGGAAACGTAAGGAACGAGGCAAGCGAAGCCCTGCCGTCTTGCGTAACCGTCGCTTGAGATTCGAGTCGCTCGAGCCACGTTTGGTGTTGACCGATGTCTCGGGTGCCGTCGAGGGCGTCTGGGATCTCGCGGGCTCACCCTACCGGTTGGTCGGCGATACGCGGGTGGACCTCGGCAAGACGCTGATCATCGAGCCGGGCGTACAGGTTTCGACAATCCGCTACGGCGTCGGGGACGATGACTACATCTACGGCTTCGATATCTCGGGCACGGTCACTGCACAGGATTCCTCCTTCACGGGATACACGGAATTACGGGCTGCCAGTGGTGGCACGCTCAATCTCATCGGAACCACGCTGTCGGGCGGAAGCGCACAAAGAGAAAGTTCCAGGGTGATTTTCCAGGCCGGTTCCATGGGTACGGTAATCGGATCGACATTCAATATTCCGCTCTACCAGCACACAGGCACGAAAGCGGCACCGCTCGTCTCGTTCAGCGGGAATACGTTCACAAACGTCAACCCCATCTACACCTACGGGGCCCTGGTCGAGGGTTTTTACGACAACACATTCAACTACGCAGGCGGTACCTCGAGTATCACGATCGAGGGCGGAATACTGACCGAAGATGCTGTGTGGCAGGTAACCGGCACGGCGTCGCGGTTCGTGATCAGTGACCACTTCACTGTGGCAGCGGGCACGTCCCTGCAAATCACACCCGG
>Ga0116156_10002519_pt1 | contig 16651 bp, 21 predicted proteins | sample AD_UKC045_MetaG_FD_89891 | JGI IMG/M metagenome (GOLD analysis project Ga0116156, IMG submission 89891) | Active sludge microbial communities of municipal wastewater-treating anaerobic digesters from USA - AD_UKC045_MetaG | ecosystem: Engineered > Bioreactor > Anaerobic > Digestate | place: USA... | reverse complement strand
TTAATTTTAAATTTTTTGTATAACCTGCATATTTCTGTCCATCTTTTTTACTAAGCAATACATAAACATATTGCATAACTATATTATAAAAAAATTTAAAATTATTTAACAGGGTGAATTTTTGTGTTACTTTTGAATTATATACTGTTTTTCATTTATTGACAAAAAAATCAGCAGCAAGTAAAATTTATTGTATTATATGAGAAAGGTTTTACTAGCTATAATTCGAGTATATCAAAAAACATTGTCTTTTGACCATGGAATTTTGTCTAAAATTTCTGAAAAGAGATATTGCCGTTTCCATCCGTCCTGCAGCCAATATACCTATGAAGCAATTGAAAAATTCGGAGTTCTGAAAGGCGGCTGGCTGGGGCTCAAAAGAATTTCCAAATGTCATCCATGGAATGATGGGGGATATGATCCAGTACCGAAGGAATAATATTTAGTATAAATTGAAAATCAAAAATAAAATTTGCAGGAGGTGCTGAGATGGTAAATTATGTACAGAAAAATCCGAAGAGTGCTTTCTCCTGTTCTCTAACAGAGGGAAACTGCAAAATAATTCCAATTCTATCTGAATTGTTGCTTAAAAAATGCACAGAAAAGCGAAACAGAAAGGATGATATATGCAAGGGCTGTTACTGGAACCAATAAGCAGCCTTTTGAAAGGGGGTGACAATTTATTTTTTATTTTCAGCAGTAAAATAAAAAAACAGGAGGATTTATGGCGAGGAAGGGCAGTTGTGGGAAACCGGTAAAAAAGGCAGAGTGTAATGTTTTGAAATTAGCCTGCTTTGGTTGTCGATTTATGCTTGCGCGTAAATTACGCAAAATGCGAAATGAACGCGCATCTAGCTATAAGCAACCAGTAATTACCGCTGATATGATTGCCAATACTAATTTCAGGAAAATCGCAAAGTCCGGGGACAAAGTTTCCCAGGCAATCTAAATTTTTAGCCAGTTGTTTTTTCAGGGCCGTTGCGCGGCAATAAAAGCGCGACGGCCTTCTTTATTAACCCGGTAAACCACTGGCGTTAGCCAGTGTGTGCCTTTAAAGCGTAGCTCTTGGATTATTTCTAATAATAAATGGAAAAATAGATAATAATTTTTCCTACCAATGGAATTAGAATCACAAAAAAACCAGAAATTCCTACATAAACTAATCTATTACAAAAAATGATAAATAATCCAAAATTTAACTAAGCACCAAAAAAACAATGGTATAGCGCTAACGAAACAATAGATATAGAAAAACAAGCATAATATCGCATAACTTTAAATTATCCAAAAATGCCCTAGCAGGCGTTAGCCTGCAAGATAAAAACCACTAGCGTTAGCTAGTGGTAGTTTATTTTATTTACAGCAATGTTGACAACAATTTGATTGTATGGTAATATAATATGATTGTTAAAATTATTAATAATAAACGTTTAAAATATATGGAAAAATCGCTTATTAAAGCCAAAAAATATCAAAAGGCCGAAAGCCTGTTTTTTTCTGAATCTTTGAAGCAACTTGTTTCAAACCTGCCTTCGCGTTCACAGGAAATTATTTTTAACCGCTTTGGAGTTTTCAGTTCCAAGCCTATGACATTGGAAGAAATAGGCCGGAAATATCACATAACACGTGAGCGTGTTCGGCAAGTTATCCGTGAAGTTCTGAAAAAAGTTAATGACAGAAAAAAGGATTTGATTTTTTTGGAAGTTCAGGAAAAAATAGTCTTGGCGCTCAAAGCTAATGGTGGTATAATGGAGGAGAAAAGACTTTTAGATTTTTTGGGAAAAGATAGCGGAAGTGAAAAAGCGGCAGTTCGCTTTTTTCTGCAATGCGGAGGAGACATTATTGACAAGGAAATTGCTGGCGAGCTTAAATTTTCCTATGCGCTAAAAGAATTTGATGTTGAACATTGGAAAAAAGTAAAAAACTCTGCAGTAGATGTTCTTGAAAACCATAAAAAACCTCTGCATTTTGATGAATTGTTCCAGAAAATTTCCAGTTTGATAAATGCGGAATTTCCTAAAGAATCATTTGCTTTTTACCTGCAGGTTTCCGAGGAAATAAAGCAAAATACTTTCGGCAAGTGGGGAATTTCAAAATGGAAAGAAATTTCACCCAAGGGAACTAGGGAAAAAGCCTATTTGGTCCTTAAAGAAGCAAATAAACCTTTGCACTTTCGTGAAATTGCAAACAAGATAGACCAGCATAATCTGAACAAAAAGAAAACTCATTCGCAAACAGTGCATAATGAACTGATCAAGGATGATAATTTCGTATTGGTAGGAAGAGGCATCTACGCTTTGGCCGAATGGGGATACAAAAAAGGAACAGTCAAGGATGTTATTGAAGAAATATTGAAAAACAGCCCTAAGCCTTTGGGAAAGGAAGAAATCTTAAAAAAAGTTATGGAAGTCAGAAATGTAAAAAAATCAACAATAACCATCAATCTTAATAACTACTTCTCCAAACAAAAAAACGGATATTATTCAATAAAAAAATAAAATTCAAGCCAGATTTGTCTTTAAAAATCGTTTCATTTAAAAAAGTATTTTGCCGCAGAATTTCAAAAATTTGAATTTCCGGCATGGTCAGAAAGCATGGATATCATTTCAAGCTCACTGCAACAAATAGCAACTTCATTCGCACAAACCGGACAAGTTTTAAGTTATACGTGGTTTTTTATATTGCCTCCGGTTTTGTATTTCCTTTTTAAGGTTTTGTGGATGAAGCACATTCAGGAAAAGTTCTGGGCTTCAGCTGACTGGGTGCTTCTTGAAATCATTCCTCCAAAAAATATAGAAAAAAGTCCCAAACCAATGGAATCATTGTTCATTGGTTTTTGTGGCGTTGAAAAATCATTTAACCCAGTTGAAATTTATATCGACGGAGCTTTTACGGATTACATGAGTCTGGAGATTGTTGGCGATTCCGGCAGTGTTCATTTTTATATCAGAACGATGAAAAAATACCGCCATCTGGTGGAGGCTCATCTTTATGCACAATATCCAGATGTAGAAATTGTTGAGGTTCCTGATTATGTCAACGACGTGCCAAGAGTTATTCCTAACAGCCAATGGGACATATGGAGTTCAGACTTAGCTTTTACAAAAGACAATGCGTATCCTATTAGGACCTATCCAAGATTTGAAGAATCGGTTACTGGCAAAATGATTGATCCTTTAGCGGGGCTAATTGAAGCTATGGGAAAACTTGGCCCAAATCAAAAACTGTGGTTGCAATGGATAATCCAACCAACTAAAACAAGCTGGGCAGAAAAGGAAGGAAAAAAACTTGCAGAGAAACTTAAGGGACGAGCAAAGGACAGTGAAAACTTGCTTGAAATGTTGCTAAGTGATCTTATTGATATTTTTAAAAATCTTTTCAAAGCGTTAAGCGAACCGGTTGATTTTTCTAAGGAAGCAAAAAAAGATGAGCAGCCGCTGGAATTCAGATTGTCCCCAGGAGAGAGAGATGTTTTGAAAGCTGTCGAAGAAAATTTAGGAAAACCACAATTTTTTGTGCGGCCGCGTTATGCTTATGTGGGTCGTCGCGAAAATTATGATAAAGGCGTAGGCATTAATGCTTTTTTTGGAGCTATACGCCAATTTTCCGACGAAAATTTAAATGCCTTAAAGCCTAACACAACAAAAACTACAGCCTATCATATTTTTATAGAAACACGTCTGCGCTATTTGCAAAGGAAACAGCTTAGGAGATATAGAATCAGGAGCATGGATGGAGAAGGCGGACTGCTTGTCATGAGCAGCGAAGAATTGGCCACAGTTTTCCATTTGCCGGATATGAATGTTTTGGCCCCAGCACTGACGCACGTTGATGCCAAGCGTGGCGGCGCTCCGTCTAATTTGCCTATAGAATAAAAAAGAAAGTTTACCCTGTTAAATAATTTTTAATTTTTGAATAAAAAATTAAAAATTAAGATTTGAATAGCGAACCGATTATCTATGACAGGATAAATTGAAATAATTAATTGCAAATAAGTTGTTTTTCCAAAAGAAATTCAAATCTTATTTAACAGGGTGAATGAATAAAGAAATAAATTTTTTTGCCAAAACAAATTTTCGGAACCAAGAATGCGTTTTTGGAATAAAAACGGATGATCGCCGGCGCCATATCTATGTCATTGGAAAGACCGGCATGGGCAAGACGAATCTTTTGGAAAATATGGTGGTGCAGGATATACGCAACGGAAAAGGCGTTTGTTACATTGATCCTCATGGAGACACAGCTGAAAAACTCATAAAAGCTATTCCTTCAAATCGAATCAATGATGTCATATATCTAAATCCGGCTGACCAGGGCTTTCCCTTGGCTTTCAATGTTATGGAAGCTGTTGATCCGGAATACCGTCATCTGGTAGCTTCAGGACTGATCGGAGTTTTCAAAAAAATCTGGGCGGATTCATGGGGGCCACGATTGGAATATATTCTTCGCAATGCTATTTTGGCTCTTTTAGAATATCCAGGCAGCACTCTGCTTGGAGTAACCAGGATTCTGGTGGACAAAAAATATCGCGAAAAAGTTATTGATAAGGTAACGGATCCCGTGGTCAAGCAGTTTTGGATAGAAGAATTTAGTAAATGGAATGATCGGGTTTTGCAGGAAGTAATCTCGCCTATACAAAACAAAGTCGGACAATTTTTGTCCAGTTCTCTTATTAGAAATATAGTCGGCCAGACAAAATCTTCTTTTGATATCCGCGACATTATGGATTCCCAAAAAATCCTCATATTGAATTTGTCCAAAGGCAGAATCGGCGAAGATAACAGCGCCCTCTTGGGAGCTATGATGATAACCAAGATCCAGCTGGCGGCCATGGGACGCGTAGATATGCCCGAGGAAGAACGCAAAGATTTTTATCTGTATGTGGATGAATTTCAGAATTTTGCCACGGAATCTTTTGCTAACATTCTTTCCGAGGCTAGGAAATATCACCTTGATCTTGTTTTGGCAAACCAATATATCACGCAGATTGATGAAAGAGTACGGGATGCTATTTTTGGAAACGCCGGAACTATCATATCTTTCCGGGTTGGTGCAACTGATGCTGAATTTTTGGAAAAAGAATTTGCGCCGGTTTTTGTGCAAAATGACATTGTCAATCTTCCCAAATATCAGATATATCTAAAACTTATGATCGACGGTATTGCTGGTGATGCTTTTTCGGCCACAACTTTGCCGCCGGTTTTTATTGAGGATACCAAGGAAAACGAAGAAAAAGTCATCACTATTTCACGCGAACGTTATGCTTCCAGTAAAGCTGAAGTAGAGGAAAAAATAGCCAAATGGGCAGGTATGATGCCGACAAATGGATTTAAAACAATAAACGGAGTTGCGGAGCAACCAGTTAGGCATCAAACCGTGACAGCTGCTGCAAGACCGCAACTTGATTCTCAAGTGGAAATTCAAAAGCAAGCCCAAAAAATTTCTCAAGAACTAAAAAGCCAACCAATAGAAAAACAGGAACAGATGGTTGTGCCAGATGAGCGGCCGAAATTTGAGGCTGTTTGTGATATGTGCGGTACCCAAATTCAGGTTCCATTCAAACCTGATGGCAAACGGCCGACTTTTTGCAAGGATTGCCTAAAAGATTATCAGCGCATGGTAGCCAAAGAAAAACTTGCGCAAGAACGGAAAATGCAGAGAGAGCAGGAAGAAACGCAACCTAAAGACACTCAGCCGCAAAAAATTTATAGCAAACAAAAATTTGAGAGAAGAGTCCAAGAAAAACCGCAAAACCAGGCAGTTGAAAAAAGATTTGAACATAAAGCTTATACTCCAACGGAAAAACCGCTTTCACTTTCGCAAATGCAATACATTGCACCCAAAAAATTCAAGCCGCAAAGAAATCGACCAAATGTCAATTTGGACGAAGTCAGAAATTTGATAAAAAATACTCAAGAAAATAAAAACTCGGTCAAAGAAGAGGATGATGATTATGAAATTGACAGACGGGAAACAGGGAGGTAATATATTTATAGTTATTAGTATTAGTTCTTTGTGATTGCGATATTTAGTTGTATATCAACAAAAATACAAAAATTTTCAAGAAAGGAGGAAGCGTGAAAAATTTGCTGAGAGTAGTAGTGGCTTTTATGAATGACTACATAGAGATTTCTAAAAAAATAGAAAAACTCGGTAGAATAGAAGCCGTGGATACTGTAGATTTGAACAACGAATGCGGTTGTTCATCGCATCTTATTCCTTTCAGTTTCACCAAGATTTATAGTGAAACAGAAAAGAATATGATGGACGATCTCATTAAGCAAAGACGAAAATTAAGGAAAAGATTTTCAAGTTTCTTTGTTGAGGCGTTAAGGAGGGCTTAAGAAGTGAGCACGTATTTAAAAGAGGCTTACCAGTTAATCATGCTGGCAAGCCTCGCTTTGTTTTACAGAATATTTTGTATATATTATTATTAATTTGCTATGGAAATTAAGCGAAAAAAGGTTATCGTCGGGTTGTCAGGAGGAATCGATTCTTCCATGGCAGCTACACTTCTCAAAGAACAGGGCTATGATGTCGTGGGAGTTTTTTTGCACTTTTGGAAAGAGCCAAGCCAAAATAAAAATTTTGAGAACAAATGTTGTTCTCTGGAATCACAGCAAGATGCCAGAAAAATAGCGCAAATTTTGGATATTCCATTTTATGTCGTGAATGTGGCCAAAGAATTCAAAAAAGAAGTAGTGGATGATTTTCTTAAAGAAATTAAGGCTGGCCAAACGCCTAATCCGTGCGTGGTTTGCAATAAAAAAATAAAATTCAAAATACTCTTCAAAAAAATGCTGGAAATGAAAGCAGCTTTTGTAGCGACCGGCCATTATGCCAAAATTCAAAAAATAAATAAAAAGTATCATTTATATCCAGCTTCTGACAGTGAAAAAGATCAAGCCTATTTTCTCTATAATTTGTCGCAAAAACAATTGGGAAAAATATTATTCCCTCTTGGCCCTTATAAAAAAACTGAAATTAAGAAAATGGCCAAAAAAAGGAATTTGCCGGTTTTCAATAAAGCAGAGTCACAGAATTTGTGTTTCACTTCAGAAAAATCGCCAAATGGTTTTATTCGACGCAATTTAGCTTTATCGTCCGGAGATATCATTCTGCCAAATGGTCAAAAAATCGGCCAACATGAGGGTCTTGAACTTTATACTATTGGGCAAAGAAAAGGAATCAATATTGGCGGCACAGGACCATATTATGTGGCTAAACGCGATTTTCAGAAAAATCAGCTTATTGTTACTAATAATGAAAAAGATGAAAATATCTGCCAAAAGAACATGCAAGTGAAAATAACTAATTGGGTCATAAAAGAGCCAAAATTACCAGCTAAAATTAAAGTGAAAATTCGTTATCGTAGTCACGAGATAGATTGCATACTGAAAAGAAAAAAAGTGACAAATAGCAAAAAACAAGGTATTATTGAAGTGGAATTTTTAAAACCTCAAAAAGCGGTGACCCCAGGGCAGTCAGCGGTTTTCTATGGAAACAAGGGAGAGATTTTAGGAGGTGGAACCATACTAAATTAAAAATTCAAAGTTAAAAATTAATGAATCTCCGCCAGCTGGCGGATTGCGACGATAAAATTTATGCAAGAACTTGATCCAGAATTAAAAGCCGAAAGGAAAAAAATGCAGCTGGAAATAATACTCAAGGATTCTGATGTGAAAAAAAATATGCGCAGCAAAATTGAAGTAGAGACCGCGCTTCGCGACCTGAAACACAAAGAAAGCCTGATCCAAATGGAAATTGTTTCCAAAGAAAATCAGCTCAAAAAAATTGAAGCTGATGCGGCTTTTATGCAGAACGAACTAATTAAACTTAAAAGAAAAATGAATTCATTAGGGCGTTAATTTTTTAAATTTAAAAATATGATTGATCAAATAGAAAGAACAGTGTCTGATTATATAGAAAAAAACAAAAAAAGTGATGACAATAAATCAGGCGTTGATTTTGCTAGTGATACTGTGTCAGTAGCCAAGAATTTAGATGATCATCTAAATTCTTTGAAAAGTGATTTTGCCAGACTGAAGTTAAGAATAGGAAAAGACAGAAATTTATTGCAAATAGTAAAAGACTCTTTAAAAGAAGCGGTGAAAAAAATAACAGAATAGAACAAAAAATAATAATGAATGCTAGTAAGCTTCGACAGCTTTATTTGGATTTTTTCAAATCCAAAGGACACATAGTGATTCCTTCGGCTTCTTTGATTCCCGAAAATGATCCATCAGTGCTTTTTACAACGGCCGGCATGCATCCGCTGGTGCCGTATCTTTTAGGAGAAAAGCATCCAAGCGGACGGAAACTGGCTAATGTGCAGAAATGCGTGCGTACTGGTGATATTGACGAGGTTGGGGATACTGTTCATCATACTTTTTTTGAGATGCTGGGAAATTGGAGTTTCGGCGATTATTTTAAAAAAGAAGCCATCAAGATGAGCTGGGAATTTTTGACATCAGAAAAATGGCTAGGTTTGGATAAAAATAAAATCGCAGTTTCTGTTTTTGCCGGTGATGAAAATTCTCCTTTTGACGAAGAAGCATACAATATCTGGAAAGAAATTTTTGAAGAAAATAATCTGCCGATTTCCCGAATTGCCAAGCTTCCAAAAGAAAACAACTGGTGGGGGATGGAAAAAGGGCCGTGCGGACCTGACACAGAAATGTTCTATTGGTCAGGCGAAGAAAAATCACCGGAGAGTTTCAATGATGACAATGAAAAATGGGTGGAAATTTGGAATGATGTTTTCTTGCAATATAACAAAGCTTCCGAAGAAAAATATGAGCCGCTTAAACAAAAAAATGTGGACACGGGCATGGGACTCGAAAGGGCTTTGGCGGCGATCAATGGGCTGGATGATAATTATAAAACAGATTTATTTTGGCCGATTATTGAAAAAATACAAGAAATTTCTGGCAAAAAATATGACGATTACAAAAAAGAATTTCGCATTATTGCTGATCATTTGAAAGCAGCTACTTTTATAATTTCCGATGGAGTGACTCCTCTGAATGTCGGGGCTGGTTATGTTTTACGCAGATTAATCCGCCGGGCAATCCGTTATGGCAAGCAATTGGGAATTGAGAAAAACTTTACTGCTGAAATTGCAGAAGTAGTGATTGAAATATATAAAGATTTTTATCATGAATTGGAACAGAATAAAAATAAAATTTTTGAAGAGTTGGAAAAAGAAGAAAATAAATTCAGGAAAACACTGGCTAATGGGCTAAAAGAGTTTAATAAACTGTCAGTTGTTTCCGGAGAGGATGCATTTAATTTATATCAAACATACGGATTTCCTCTTGAGATGACAGAAGAATTGGCTCAGGAAAAAGACATTGAGATAAACAAGAAGGAATTTGAAAATGAATTTAAAAAACATCAAGAACTTTCTCGCACTGCTTCGGCTGGAATGTTCAAAGGCGGGCTGGCAGATGCAGGTGAAAAAACGGTACAATATCACACGGCAGCGCATTTGATGTTGGCGGCGCTCCGGCACGTGCTCGGAAATCATGTCACACAGAAAGGATCAAACATCACTGCTGAAAGGCTTCGTTTTGATTTTTCCCATCCGGAAAAAATAACGGATGAACAAAAAACCGAGGTTGAGAAAATTGTTAATATGGCAATTGAAGCGCATCTGGATGTGGTGCGGGAAGAAATGTCCCTGGAAGTGGCTAAAAAAACAAATGCGATGGGAGTTTTTGATGCAAAATATGGCGATAAAGTTTCTGTCTATTCCATAATTAATGACAAGGCAATCGTAATAAGTCGGGAAATTTGTGGCGGTCCGCATGTCAAAAATACAGGCGAATTGGGACATTTTAAGATAACAAAAGAGGAATCATCTTCTGCGGGTGTTAGAAGAATAAAAGCTGTTTTAGAGTAACAAATAACCAAGAAACAAGAAACAATAACCAAACAAATTACAATCACCAAGCACCAAAACAACAAAACGGTTTGGTCATTGAAATTTGCTTGTTGAATATTGTTTGGTGTTTGTATATTGGTTATTGTATCTTGTCTAATTTTGGCTTAATATTGACAAAATAAGGAGTTTTCGCTATACTAGTTTAGTAACAATTATTATTTAAAATACTATGTTGGCAATAATTAAAACAGGTGGAAAGCAATATAAAGTGGCTGAGGGCGATAAAATCAAAATAGAAAAGCTTGAAGGCGAAGCTGGAGCTAAGATCACATTTGACGAAGTGCTTTTTGTGGGCGACGAAAAAGACGTGAAAGTCGGAACTCCTTTCATTAAAGGTTCTAAAATTGAAGCTAAAATCGTAAGACAGGGAAGGCACAAAAAAGTTTGGGGCATCAAACATAAGCCAAAGAAACGATATAAAGTTAAATTCGGTCACAAACAGCTTTTCACGGAAGTGGAAATTACAAAAATAGCATAATTTAAAAAACAACTGACAAAAATCAGTTGTTTTTTTAATTAGTATCTTGTATGCAGTATTTTGTATCTAGTATAAAAATACCAAATACCAAATACCAAATACTATATACTATATACGAATCTACAACTCCTTCCTGTTAGTTAGCGCTTCTGACAAAGTGATTTCGTCAGCGTATTCCAAATCAGCTCCAGTAGAAAGTCCGCGACCAAGTCGGGTTATTTTGATTCCAAAAGGCTGCAGTTTTCTTTTAAGATATAGCGCGGTCGTGTCACCTTCGGTTGTCGGATTGGTGGCTAAAATAACTTCCTTTATTTTTTCTTTTTCAACTCGGCTAAGAAGTTCGGAAATTTTAAGATTTTCCCCAGCATCGCCAACTTGCAAAACTCCACCCAAGACATGATAGAGTCCGTTAAAAACTTTTGTACGTTCCAGTGAAATTATATCCAGCGGTTCTTCAACGACACAAATTGAATGCTGATCGCGTTTCGAGTCTTTGCAATATTCGCAAAGCTCTCCTTCAGCGATATTAAAACAGCGGTGGCAAATTTTCATGCTTTTTATTTCAAGCAGATTCTCGGCAAATTCTTTGATTTTTTCCGTATCCTGTTTGAACAAAAACAAAACTAGCCGTTCAGCCATTTTTGGACCGACGGAAGGAAGAGCAGATAAATTCTTAATTAATTTCTGGAATGCACGAGGGTACATGAATCTAAAAAAGTTTATTTTAACTTATATAATTTTTTAATGACAAAATCCTAATGACGAATGACAAATAAAATCCTAAATCCAAATGACAAATTTTTGATATTTGTCCGCCAGCTGGCGGATTTAACATTGATTTGACATTGGAAATTGGTCATTTGTCATTTTACTGTGTGTGTATTTTTTCTAAAGATTTGAAAGAAGCACTGTTTTCCTGGAAGAAGGTATTAATTTCACCGACAGGGCCGTTTCTGTGTTTGGCAATGATAACTTTGACAATGCCTTTGTTTGGGGTGTCAGGTTTTTCGCGGTCTTCACGATACAAGAATAGCACAACATCGGCATCCTGTTCAATCGAACCGGATTCGCGCAAGTCTGAAAGTTTTGGAATTTGCGGGGAACGTGATTCAACGGCGCGGGAAAGCTGGGAAAGGGCCAAAATCGGAATATTAAGTTCACGCGCCAGATTTTTAAGGCCTCTCGAAATTTCCGAAATTTCCTGCACGCGGTTGTCGCCGCCACGGCCTTCCATCAGCTGCAGATAGTCGATAATAATGAGTCCCAAATGATGTTCAGCTTGAAGACGTCGGGCCATGGTTCGCATTTCCATAATGTTAGCGCTGGCAGTGTCGTCAATGAAAAGTTTCGCTTCCGACAAAACACCCATAGCATCGCCGATTCTTTGGAAATCATTATTATCACCCTCGCTTTTGAGCCGGCCGGTTCGAAGGCGCCACAAATCAACATTAGCTTCAGCCGCTAGCATTCTGTCAACCAGCTGATCCGAGGACATTTCCAAAGAAAACATTCCAACGGCCACATTCTCCCTGACTGCAATATGGCGGGCAATGTCGAGAGCTAAAGATGTTTTTCCGATAGACGGGCGGGCAGCCAAAATTACCAAATCAGATTTTTGGAGTCCTGCCATAATATTATCCAAATCATGAAAACCAGTCGGAATGCCTCTGAATTTGCTGCCGTCGCGATGGAGTTCGTCAATGCGGTTGAAAGCAGATTCCAAAATAGATCTGATTGGGATAAAATCTTGTTTTATGTATTTCTGGGAAACCCCAAAAAGTTTTTGTTCAGCTTCATCCAGAATTTTTTCGATATCATCGCCTTCATTATATCCAGCTTCCAAAATTTCTGTTGCAGCACGGATAAGTCTTCGGAGCAAAGCTTTTTTTTGCACGACTTTGGCATAGTGCACAATATGCGAAGCTGAGGGAACAGCACCGACCAGAGAAGCCAGATAGGCGCTGCCGCCGATTTTTTCCAATTGTTTTTTCTCATCCAGCTTGTTGGAAATGCTGAGCACGTCCAAAGGATCGCGCTGTTCATAGAGTTCCAGCATGGCTTCGTAGATGATGTTGTGAATGTCTTTGTAAAAATCACCGACTTTCAAAAGATCGGCAATTTTGATGACTGCATCTTTTTCCAACATCAAAGAACCCAAAACTGATTGCTCAGCTTCAAGATTGTGGGGGGGAATGCGCAAGTCATTATCGGATTGTCTTTTTATTGCAGAAGCCATAACTTGTAGTATGTATTATGTAACATGTATAAGGTATAAATGCAATTCCGAATTTATACATGATACATTCTTCATGATACATGATACTTTTTTTTGGAGCAATATTTTTTAGGTCCTATTTATGCACTAATTACCCACACGTTGACTTTTAGGCGAAAAAGGAGTATAATTATAAACTAGTGATAGAAATGTCCAAGCAACTTAACATTAACAAATAAAGGCTAGCGCAGGCCTAAATGCGCGAAAGGAGAAGCAAAATGGTATTATTCAAAAATTTTCTTGAGTTTGTTTTTAATGCCGCTATGTATCTGAATGTAATTGCAATGCTTTCTCAGCCAATTGCAATTTGGAAAACGGGGAATACTGATGGCGTATCAATTCATACGTGGGCTATCTTTTTCGTTCTACAAGGGTTAATAAGTATGCACGGAAAACTTAACCTTAAATCAACCCATATGTTAAGGTTAATAAGTATGCACGGAAAACTTAACCTTAAATCAACCCATATGTTTATTGGAATGGCAGGAAGTTCTCTTGTTTCACTTGCTACCATTGTTCTCTATTTACTGTATCAGAAATAAACTAGGCGCAAGCCGGAAAGAGAGGGAAAAAAGCAATGTCTATTATTAATGAAACAGAGGAACAAAAGGAAAGGTTGGCTGCAATTGGAGAGACTTTTCTTAAAAAAGGCTTAGGGAGGACGAGGCGTATAAAGAAAAATTGCCTGACGACAGAAAAGTCATGGTATTCACGGTTGATACAAAAAAACTAAAGGATCTTGTTAATGATATTTCATCAGAACTGTATATTAACCCTGAATATATAAAGAAAGCTTGCGATCAAATAATAGTAGATACTATTAAAGCCAATATTGGATACTAATGGCTGGCAATTTGCTTGTTTTCTGATAACAAAAGGGCGAGGGTGTCGCAGTGACACACCCCCGCCTTTTAATTTTGTAAAAAATTTCATTTCCGCTTTCTTTTTCTCAAAATTCATAATTAACTTTTCTTTCTAGGATAAGAAAAGTTACAAAAGAAAGTCGCGCCAGGATGAAGATACTGATGGCAAGCGCTTCGTTCTTCGCTAAAATTTCAACTTCACTTCGTTCCGCACAAAATTTTTTAACGCTCATCACTCGCGCTTTGCCTACGTACTTCATATGGCGCCTTTGAAATGCAGAATGCAAAATTATTTTATGAAAAAAGCCGGGCGTTTGCTCGGCTTCCGTGTTGTTCTAATTTGGACATCAGTTTTATAAACCGATATCTGCTGCTTTGGCTGGTTCAATTTCCATGAGGTCCGGAATTTCTCGAATGCCACAGTATAATCCTTCCGAAATTGGGCGACCCAGACCTGCTGTTGCTGTTGTCATGTTATGGCTTGGTTTGAGTTTCTTAGGAATCCCGTTTGCATCTTCTTTGCTGCTTTTTTCTTCCATAAAACACCTCCCAAATTGTTAAATTGCCAAAATTTATAGTAAAACTATTTTTGCTTAACCGAAGAACCATCTTTTGTATCTTCAATAATGTATCCTTTCTTTTCAATGAGAGCCCGAAGATCATCGGATTTTTTGAAATCCTTGCCTTGTCTCGCGCTTTCTCTTTCGGCGACCAATTTTTTGATTTCTTCCGGAATTTCCGCTTGGCCTGACAAAACAAAACCGAAAACCGAATTCATTTTTTGGAAAAAAGCCAGAATTTTTTTGGCATCATCGGAAGAAAGCGAATTTTCGGTAATCATTTTGTTGATTTCAGTAATAGCTTCATAAATAGCGCTGAGAGCCAAAGGAGTGTTGAGATCGTCATCCATAGCGGCTTCAAATTTTTCCTGAAGTTTTGACACGTCAAAGTTTTTGTCAGAGGAAGCATTCCGAGCAGCAATGGCTTCCAGATTTAAAACAAAATCATTGATTTTTTGGAAGTTTTTATAGGCTTGTCCTAGAGATTTTTCAGAATAATCAATCACACTTCCATAATGCGAGCTTGCAATCCAAAGACGAATAGCTCCGGCATTATATTTTCCCAAAGCATCTTTAATTGTCGTAAAATTATTAAGAGATTTGCTCATCTTTTTTCCGTCTATATTGACCATATTCCAATGAGTCCAATAGTTAGCCATTGGCTTTTCCAAAATTGCTTCACTCTGAGCAATTTCATTTTCATTGTGAGGGAATTTATTTTCATTGCCACCACCATGAATATCAAAAGTGTTTTGACCCAAAAGATCATAGCTCATGACACTACATTCAATATGCCAGCCGGGATAGCCAAGACTCCAAGGACTTTCCCATTTAAGCAAGTGTTCTTTGGATGCCTTGATCCAAACAGCAAAATCCAGCGGATTTCTTTTTTCCGGATTTATTTCAACTCTTGAACCACTAATCATATCCTCGGTGTTGCGGCCGGAAAGTTTGCCATAGGCGGGAAATTTTTCCACGGAAAAATAAACCGAGCCATTTACTTCATATGCAAAGCCTTTTTGAATCAACATTTCAACAAAAGAAATTATCTGAGCGATATAGTTTGTCGGTCGGGGATTAAAGTGGGCCGGTTTAATATTCAGAGCCTTAAAATCTTCTTCAACAGAAGTTATGTATTTATTGGCAATGGCAATGGGATCAACTTTTTCCAAAGCAGCCCTTTTTTCAAGTTTATCTTCACCTCCCTCGCCGTCACCGACCAAATGGCCGACATCCGTATAATTCATGATATGGCGCACTTCAAAACCCAGATATTCCAAATAGCGGCGCAAAATGTCCATGGAAACATAACCTCGAGCATGTCCCAAATGGCAGTGGTCATAGACAGTCGGGCCACAAACATACATCCCGACCTTGCCGGGATTGATAGGCTTAAATTCTTCTTTAGTTTTAGAAAGAGTGTTATATAAGAAAAGCATTGTTTTTTCTTGAATTTTATACCTTATACATTATACCTGATACATTATACTGTCTAGTTACAGCCATTTTTTAATCTTGAAAAGCACGATAGTGCAAAAGGAAATGAAAAGCATGATGGAAACGTGGATGGCGAACGCATAATGGCTTTCGCTGAATGGAATATCAGCACTCATAGCCAGAATATTGGAATAAACTGTAATTGGCAAAAATATTGCATTGAAAACTGTCAGAATTTTCATGGTAAAGTCCAATTTATTCGAAAGCAGGGAATTGTTAGTTTCTTCCAATGATTCAATAGTTTCTTTGTTGCTTTCCAATGCGTTCCAAAGCCGGATATTGGTGCCGATAAGGTCTTGAAGATAGGGAATGATTTCCGGATCAATAAGATGAGATTTCATTTGCACGAGCGATTCGATTATATTCCTTTGTGGTTTGAGCGTGCGGCGGAAATTCAGGATATCGCGCTTGACGATGGAAATTTCAAAAACCATTTCTTTTTCCCGGCCGTTAAAAACCTGCTCTTCTATGAAAATAAGTTTTTCATGGATGTGGTCAAGATTGGGGAAAAGAGAATCCAGCAAGACCTCGATAATTTTATAGAGCAGATGAGCTGGTGTTTTGTCCATATATAGCCGGCGTTTTCCTTCACTCTCTTTAAGAGATTCAAAAAAACTGCGAAGCTGCGGCATGTTCTGAACATGTCCGGTAATCAGGTGGTCTTTAGTCAGGACAATGTCTAATTCGCCGGGACAGGTCATGCGGGTTTTTTGATCGAAAAGCGGGATATGCAAAGTCAGAAAAATGCAATTGTGATATTGCATGGCTTTCGGGCGATAGGTAGGCGTGACAAATTCTTCAATAGCCAGAGGATGAATATTGAAATTTTCCTGCAAATACAAAACATCATCCGCGCCGGGATCTAAAAAATCTATCCAGGTTATATTTTTATTTTTGACACTTTCCATGTTTACCCTGTTAAATAAGATTTGAGCCTCTTTTTGAGGAACATCTTACCATGATAAGTTTTTAAATATTTTTCTCTTTTTGTTGCGTCCTGTTGATTTAAACAAGCTTCATAATAAATTAGTT
>Ga0116156_10002517_pt1 | contig 16656 bp, 18 predicted proteins | sample AD_UKC045_MetaG_FD_89891 | JGI IMG/M metagenome (GOLD analysis project Ga0116156, IMG submission 89891) | Active sludge microbial communities of municipal wastewater-treating anaerobic digesters from USA - AD_UKC045_MetaG | ecosystem: Engineered > Bioreactor > Anaerobic > Digestate | place: USA... | reverse complement strand
TCCAGAGTGTGAAGACAGGTATCCGAATATCACCGTCAAGAAAATTCCTCAGATGATTCTTGGAAAATGTGAATTTGGTCAGGATAATTATGATTTAAATATTATTCAGGCAACCGAAGAAGTTGCCGAAGAACAAGATCTTAACCATGAAGACTATGAATAAAACAGCACAAACCATTAAAAATCGGCTTAGTCTTCGTGCTCCGCAAGCGGAGAGCCTTGAGATTTTGTCTAAACTTGCGGAAGACTTAGAACTAAAAAATGAAGTAGATATAATGGCTGAACTAAAAAAAGTTCATGCTTTGTATCCCACTTGTACCGATTTTGAACGAGACTTCCCATCTTTAACCTTCGCTTTGGCAACGGGTGTTGGAAAAACAAGATTAATGGGGGCGTTTATTGCTTATTTGTATTTGGAAAAAGGGATAAAAAACTTTTTTGTATTGGCACCGGGTACAACTATTTACAACAAGCTGGTTGAAGATTTTTCCAATCCCAATCATTCTAAATATGTTTTTCAGGGAATAAGCGAGTTTGTACAAGCTCCACCTCGAATTATCACAAGTGATAATTATGCCGAAGCACGACAAGCAACATTATTTACCGAATCCGTAAAAATTAATATTTTCAATATTCAACGAATCAGTTCTGAAATGCGTGGCGGAAAAGAACCACGAATCAAAAGACTTTCCGAATATCTTGGCGAATCGTATTTTAATTATCTTTCTGAGCTTGATGATCTCGTTATTTTGATGGATGAATCGCACCATTACCGCGCCGATGCTGGTATGCGAGCTATAAATGAATTAAAGGCTGTATTGGGTTTGGAACTCACCGCAACGCCGATTGATACACGCGGGAACAAATTTAAAAATGTAGTGTATGAATATTCTCTAGCTCACGGGCTTAGAGATGGTTTTTTGAAAGAACCTGCCGTTGCGACACGACGGAATTTTAATCCCGATCAATACAAAAATGATCCCAAGGAGCTTGATCTGATTAAATTAGAAGATGGTATTAAAATCCATGAAGGCACCAAGGTTCAGTTGGATATCTATGCCCGTGATACGGGAAACAGATTGGTAAAGCCGTTTGTTTTGGTTGTGGCAAAAGATACAGTGCATGCCAAAGAAATCATGGAGATGATGGAATCGGATCGTTTCTTTGAAGGGCGATACAAAGGCAAGGTGATGGAGATCCACTCCAATCAAAGAGGTGCTGAAAAAGAAGAGAATATTCAAAAACTGGTTGATCTTGAAAAACCTGAAAACAGCATTGAAATAGTGATTCACGTAAACATGCTGAAAGAAGGCTGGGATGTAACTAATTTGTACACTATCATTCCTCTACGTGCGGCTAATTCCCAAATCCTTACCGAACAAACCATAGGTCGTGGATTACGTTTGCCGTATGGTAAAAAGACTGGAGTAAAAGAAGTTGATACTCTGACAATTATTGCGCACGACAGATTTCAGGCAATAGTTGATGCGGCCAATGATCCGAACTCGATTATCAGAAAAGAAAATATTATTGAAATCGATCCTGAAAGTCTTCCCGAAGAACAAACCATTGTTACCGCTGTTTCGACATATAGTGATGAATTACAAGAAGAGCAGAAGCAGGTTGAAGCAATAATCGATGAGAAAGAAAAGGAACAGGCCGGCATTAATCTGGAAGCCAAGAAAGCTTTATTTGAAGTGGTTTCTGATCTTGGGGATTCAGTAAAAAGTATTAATGATTTAAAAACGGAAGAGGTAAAGAAAGTGGTTTTTGAAAAAATGATAGAACGTATTGAAAGCGCGCCACAAAAAACTCTTTTTCAGAGTGAAATCCTCGAGGCGGCTAAAAAAGAATATGAAGAAGTGGTACAGGAAGTAATTGAAAAAACAATTCCAATTCCTAGAATTCTGATTCAGCAAAGCAATGAAATTGTGACAGGTTTCCATGAATTTGATCTGGATACGAACAATCTGAATTATCAGCCTGTATCAGAAGAAATTGTCAGGACAACACTGCGTACAAACGAACTTGAGGTTCTCCAAAGCGAAAGTGGCGGAGTGGTTCGGGATACTCCTATTAACATTATCGTTAACGAGCTTATTAACTACTCCGATATTGATTATGATCAGATAAGTGACCTGTTATATAAACTTGCTGGTCAAGCTGTAGGCAAACTTGGTGATGGTAGGTCTGATGAAGAACTGCGAAACATTGTGCTGTATCACAAAAGAGAGATTGCTAAATTCATTTACACTCAACTGAAAGAGAATTTTTATATGGAACAGGCTGGTTTCGAAGAGCCTGTTGTTCATCCGTTTACTAAAATAGAGCCGCATAATTTCTCCATGTATACCAAAGATAGCGTTCACCACTACAGCGAGACTATACAGCCAACTAATGCTATCCCTTCAAAGGTGTTCGGCGGTTTTAAGCGTGCTTGTCATAATCTCTACAAATTTGATTCCAAGGCGGAAAAAGATTTGGCTACCATTCTTGAAAAAGACTCTGCGGTTAAGAAGTGGTTACGCCCTGCTCGCTCCCAATTCCGTATTTATTACGCCCATAATTCAAAACGCTATGAGCCTGATTTTATTGTGGAAACTGGCGATACAATTTACATGATCGAAGTAAAGGCGGAAAAAGACATGGAAAATCCTGAAGTACAGGAAAAAGCTGAGGCGAGAAAGAAGTATTGTGAATCAGCGACCGAATTCAACTTAAAGAATAAGGGCAAGAAATGGGCTTATCTTCTGGTTCCGCATAATGTGATAGGGCTGAGTTTTGGATTAGATAGCTTGGTTGCTAAATTTAAGTTGTAAAAATAAGAACGAGATGAGTTCTCGTTCTTATTGGGTGAAAGATTTATTTTTTCTTTCTTTTCGGTGCTCGTTGCGACAGGGCACTACCGGCCGCTCTTTTGCTATCTCTGCTGGTTCTGCCATCACGTAGGACTTTTGATGCTGATCTTGCGGCACCAGCACTAGTTTTACGGTTTTTAGCCATGCTACTTTCCTCCTTTCTGTCTTTATTTTAAAAATAGAGAGCTTGACAATAGCCCTCTTTTTTTAAATTTTACAAAATTGTATTGTCAAGTTATCGAATTGATATATTGATACTGATATTATTATACTGTATGATATAAATATACTAAATTATTTACTTACTTACTTATTTCTTTAGTATTTTATTATAAACACTATGACCAACTTTTATCAAAAAATCGGTCAAAAAATAAAAAGTTTGCGGGAGGAAAAAGGCTGGTCGCAGGCGTTGCTGGCGCAAAAGATGAAGCTTAATCAAGTTTCTATGTCGCAGATTGAAAGCGGAAAAAGGATGATTGGAGCGGAGGAGTTGCAGAAATTGGCAGTGATTTTTGGTTTGTCGGTGGATGAGCTGATGCATTTGGAAACTAAAAAAAGTTTAGGCAAAGAGCGAGAGGATATCAATCAAGATATTGTTTTTGATAAAGAAAAGTTTCAGACTGTGCTGTTGTATTTGCTGGAAAAATGTGGCGGTAAACCCAATGTTGGGGAGACGGTGATTTATAAGTTATTGTATTTTATTGATTTCGATGCTTATGAAAAATATGGTCAATCAGTGACCGGTATGCATTATCTCAAACAACAGTTTGGGCCGGTGCCGGTGATGAAAGAATTTCGCTTGGCGGTGGAGCAAATGAAAAGCAAAGAAGTGATCAAGATATTTGCGCAAGATTATTTTGGGATGAAACAAAAAAGATATATTGCCTTGCAAAAAGCTGATTTGGCAAAACTAAATGCTCAAGAGATAGAGTTGATCAACGATGTAATTGATCGTCTTTCGGATTTGTCGGCCCGTCAGATTGAGGACTATGTTCATCTTGATCAGCCGTGGGTGGCCGGAAAGCATAATCGGGAAATTGATTACAATTTGGTTTTTGATCGTCAGGTGCCTTATGCTCGGAGAGATCATGAACAGGATTGGCAGGATGCTAGCGCCAAAGATATTTTAAAAAATTTGGGGCCGATTAGTAAGGAAGAGATAGATTACTATATGGAGTTGCCAGACTATGATGAGAAATAAATTTAGATATGGGTGTATATATTTAGTCAATTTTGACCCTAGTGTCGGTCATGAGTTTGCCGGCGTTAGGCCGGCAGTGATTGTCCAAGCTGATAGTATTATTTTGAAGTCAAATTTGTTGACAGTGATTCCTTTGACTTTAAACCAAAAAAATAAATTGCCGGATGATATTTTGATATCGGCTGACGCTAAAAATCGGTTGAGAGAGGATTCGGTTATCAAAGTCTATAATATCGTTTCGCTTGATCAAAATAGATTTATCAAGATGATTGGGATGGTGGATGAGAAAGTTTTGTTGGCTATTAGAAAATATCTATCTCAACATTTTAATTTGGAATGAGTATTGTTAATTATTGATAAAGAACACCAGTAGAATTTTACTGGTGTTCTTAAAATGGTTGAAATCTTTTTTTATGGATGTTTTTAGCGGAGTGAATTGGTTGACAATTATTTATTTTTTGGTTGACAATTGGTTGACAATAAATTATAATTTAGTTGACAATTAGTTGACAATTAGTTGACAATTATTTTTGGTTATATGATTAGCAAACAAGAAATTTTGGAATATGCAGAGCGCATGGGAAAAGTTAATTCAGGAGAATTGGTAAAAAAATTTGGTGTTTCCAGACAGTATGTAAATCGGTTATTGAAAGAATTGCGAGCAACAAATCAGTTGGTAAAAATCGGTTCAACAAGAAGCGCTTATTATATTCATGGTAGTTTGCGGTCAAATAAAAAGCTGACTAAATTGAGTTACTCCAATATTTACATAAATAAAGGTTTGGAAGAACATAGAGTTTTGGATCAGATTTCTTCACTGCCGGAATTGGTGAGTTTATCGGATAATATTCGGAGCATATTTGATTATGCTTTTTCGGAAATGTTGAACAATGCGATTGAACATTCAAAATCGAAAAAAATCCGAGTGGAGATTTCTGATTTAGGATCATTTTTGACGTTTGTGATTGAAGATGGTGGAGTAGGAGTTTTTAAAAGTATTATGAAAAAAAATAAATTAGATTCAGAGTTGGAAGCTGTTCAGGATTTATTGAAAGGTAAAACCACTACTATGCCCAAATCGCATTCCGGCGAAGGAATATTTTTTACTTCCAAGGTGGCGGATATTTTTACTTTGGATAGTTTTGGTTATCAGCTCATAGTCAACAATCAGATTCCGGATATTTTTGTTCAAAAAATAAAGAAGATAAAGAAAGGGACCAGTGTAAAATTTCAAATTGACAAAAAAAGTAAGGTTCATCTTAATGATATTTTTAAGAAATATACGAATATTGATGATGAAAGCGATTATGGTTTTGATAAAACAGAAATTAAAGTTAAGTTGTATACTGTTGGTGGAGTGTATGTTTCTCGTTCGCAAGCTCGTCGAATATTGTCCGGTTTGGAAAAGTTTAAATTGATTGTTTTTGATTTTGATAGAGTACCAATGGTTGGCCAAGCTTTTGCTGATGAAATATTTCGAGTATTTCACAATAAATATCCGGAAATTAAATTTGAGATGATAAATATGGCAGAAGGTGTAAAGTTTATGGTGGAAAGGGCGATAAATATTAATAAGTAATAAGTTTTCTGGGAAAAATGTTTGAGATAGTTGGTGGTAAGTGATGGGAAAAAATTATACGATAGAAGTATTATTTGAATAAATTTGCGGAGGAATTGTTATGAAATTTTGTGAAGCTTGTGGGATGCCATTGACCAAGCCGGCAGATTTTGCCGGTGGAGATGAAAATTCGCAATTTTGTTTGTATTGTGTCAATGAGGATGGCAGTGTCAAAAGTTGTGAAGAAATTTTTGAAGGAGGAGTGCATTATTTTATGAGTCAGATCGGTGATGACCGAGTTTTGGCGGAAAAAATTACCCGCAAAAATATGAATATGCAAAGTTATTGGCAAGGCAAAGATTGCCCGATATTGCAGGGTGAACAAGCAACTGACGAAGAATTTGCCGAGGTGATGAAAAAGTTGTCAGCTTAATATTCAATAAAAAATTTTACCATGAAAAAAGAAATGGTATTGATGGGGGTGATTTCGTTATTGTTTTTGGTGGGATGTCAACCAAAAAATATCATGGATAATATTTCCCAGAATGGGCAAAATAAATCGACGGTTATGACAGAAGAACAAGCCAGAAAAATTGCTGAGCAAACTTGTATAAAAGGTGGTGAGGCTTTGGGTTTGGGAAGTTATAATCCCAATTCCAAGACTTGGTGGTTTGATGCTAATCTTAATTCAGTGCGAGAGGGGTGCAATCCGGCTTGTGTGGTGAGTGAAGAGACTGAAAAAGCGGAAATAAATTGGCGATGTACCGGTTTGAAAACTGAAGAAAATATGAATGATAATTTTTCTTTAGGCAACGAACAGGTGGATGTGGCGGTCAGAGAATATTTGCAAAGCCAAGAAGATTTCTGTTGGCAGACGGTGGAGGGAAGCAAAAAGATTTGCCTGTTTGAAAAATTGGATAGTGATGAATTGTTTCCACACTATTTGTGGGTGCGTTGTGGAGAGTTTGTAAAAAATGGGGAAGAAGTCGAGGAGAAAAGCGGTTCTTCACTGCCGGCAGAGATCAGTTATCCCAACGAATTGTCATTTTTTGATATTCACCAATTTGCTCATCGGATTCCTCGAGATGGTTCATTGTATAGTGAGGATATAAAAAATATTTTTCCGGTGGAATTGCAAGATAAGGTTTTGCAATATGACGCAACGGTGATTAACGAAAAAATATTGGCAACAGCCAAAAGCGAGTTGCAATAGTTATTAAAAATAAATATTTTTTTGTTGCACAGGAAAGATTGCACCGATGATATTTTTAGTAAGTAGAATTTTAAAATCCCTCGTTGGTAAGCGGGGGATTTTTAATTTCTTTTAAAATTTAATTTTGGTGTTTGGCTTTGATGACCGTGGCAATGATGTATTCCAGCGGCATAAAGCTTAGTTTTGGACCAAAAATTTGCCGAGCTTTTTCCCGGAAGATGTTTTGTTCATCCGGAGTAAGATCGAGCATTTCCAAAGGGTTGACGACTAGTTCTCTGTTGGCCGGCAAAATATTTCTCCTCCTTTTTGTGCATTATTTTTTTGTTTTGGACATGTTTAATTATATATTTTGAGGGAGGGGTACGGTCAAGCTTGATAAAAAAAATGGCGAGTTATTTTTGAATGTCGATTTTGGTTTATAATAAATATGTTTGCTTATTTGATTTATTAAATAAAAAAGATGCAAATAGACGAATCAATTTTTAAAGCTTATGATGTGCGGGGAATTGCCGGAGAGGGCTTAAATGAAGAGACGATGAAGTTGATTGGGCAGGCGTTTGGTAGTTATGTGCGGCAGCGTGGTGGCCAAATTGTGGTGTTAGGGATGGATATTCGACGGAGTTCCAATGAGTATTACGAAGCGGTGAAAGCCGGTTTGATGGCCAGCGGTTGTGTGGTACGAACGATGGGAGTAGTGGCGACGCCAACGATGTATTATGCCGCTCATCAAGATGGAGTGGATGGGGGAGTGATGATTACGGCCAGTCACAATCCGGCCAATTACAACGGAGTTAAATTTTCATATGAAAATAGATCTTTGCCGACAGCGGAAATTGAAATTTTGAAAGAAATGATTTTGAAAGGGGATTTGTTGGCGACCAATAGTGGACGGGAAGAAGAGTATGGCGACATTACCGATCGACATTTGCAGGAAATAGCGGAAAAAATTAAATTGGCAAAACCGCTTAAGGTGGCGATGGATCCGTCCGGGTCGGTGGCAGCTTTGGTGGTGCCGAAGTTAATGAAAATGCTTGGTTGCCAAATAGAAATAATTAACGGTGAAATTGATCCGAATTTTAGTTTGCATCAACCGGACCCGATTACCATGGATAATTACGGTTGGTTAAAAAAATTGATCACAGAGAGTGGGGCAGACATGGGAGTCATGTATGATGGTGATGCCGATCGAGTGGGATTTGTGGATAATCATGGCGAAGTGTGGATGGGAGATAAAATTGAAATGTTGTTGGCAAGGGATATTTTGGCCAAGAAGCCGGGAGAAAAAGTAATCGTCGAATTAAAGAATTCTGAGGCGGTAGTCGAGGAAGTAAAACGTTTGGGCGGAGTGCCGATTTTTGGTCAGACCGGACACACTTTGATCGAAGAAAAATTGCATGCCGAAGGAGCGATCTTGGCGGCGGAAATGAGTTGCCATTACTATATTGCGGATGGTTGGTACAAGTTTGATGATGCAATTTATGCTTTGGCGCGAGTGATGAGTATTGTGGCTGATTCGGGTCAAAGTTTGGCGGAGTTGATGGCCGATATTCCCAATTATCCGGCAACGCCGGAATATCGAGTGGCGGTACCGGCGGATCGACAAAAAGAGATCGTGCAAGAGGTGGTGGATTATTGTCGGGAAAAGTGTGATCACTACATTGATATTGATGGTATTCGAGGATATATCGGTGATGGATGGTTTTTGGTGCGATCTTCCAATACGCAACCGGTGATTTCGGTGCGAGCGGAAGGTAAGACCGAGGCGGATTTGGCAACAATCAAAGATTTTATACAGAATAAATTAAATAGTATTGATGGTGTCAATCTTGATTGGAACCGCCAAGTGGATGAGGCATAAGGGAAATACTGTGGATAAAATGGACAGTTGGGGAAAACTTATGATGAAATAGTATATAATAAGGGTGAGGGTAAATAATATTAGTATTATTTAGGAGACAAAAAATGGATTATGATTACAGCTATGGGACAACCAGCTATGATTCCAGCGCAGGTGATGCTGCGGCCGGTTTGTTGGCCGGGGGTTTGGGAATCGGTATGATGATTGTATGGTTGGTGGTTGTATTAGTAATAACGGTTTTTGGTATTTATTTAACTTATCGATTGGTGAAAAAGATGGGTTATGCTTGGTGGATGGTATTGTTGGTAATGTTTTTTCAACCAATCATGTTGATTTATTTTGCATTTGCCAAGTGGCCAATTGAAGCCAAAGTAGAACAATTGCAAGGTGGCCGAAAAGAATAGTTAAGAAGAAAGAAGAGATTTTATAAAGACCTTTTATTTTCCTGGTGGAAGGTAAGAGGTTTTTTTATTTGGCGAAAGGCAATGCTTGAGTTTATAATAATGAAGACCAAAAAATTTAATTATTAGAAAAAGAGAAAATGAAAATACCTGAACATTTGGCAATTATCATGGATGGCAATCGACGATGGGCCAAAGAACAAAATTTAAGTAATGTAACCGAAGGTCATCGTGTGGGAGCGGATCGATTGGAAGAAATAGTTAGTGAATGTGGTCGGTTGGGAGTAAAATATTTGACGGTATATACGTTTAGTACGGAAAATTTCAAACGAGTTGCTAGTGAATTGAAAATGTTGTTTGATCTGTTTGTGGATTTCGCAGTTAATAAGAGACAAAAATTGATTGATGAGGGAGTGAAAGTAAAATTATTAGGTAGGTTGGAATTGTTTCCGGAAGTGGTTATGAAAGCGATGGAAAAGTTGATATCCGATACCGGAGTAGGGAGCGGTTTGACTTTGAGTTTGTGTTTTGGCTATGGTGGGCGAGCGGAGATTGTGGACGCTTGTCAAAAGATTATTAGAGCCGGAGTGAAAGCGGAGGAAGTGACGGAGGAACTGTTTGACAGATATTTGTATACGGCCGGGATGCCGGAAGTGGATGCGATGGTGCGGACGGGTGGAGCAACGAGAGTGAGTAATTTTTTGCCTTGGCAAATTTCTTATGCCGAGATGTTTTTTGTGGATAAATATTGGCCGGAGTTTACCAAGGAAGAACTGCACAAGGTGTTGGAGGAATTCGAGGAGAGAGAACGGCGGTTTGGGAAGTGAAAAAATAAGTAGTAGGGAGTAAGGAGAAGAGAAATTCCAAATCTAAAATTGCAAACAATAATCAAGGGTCAATATCCAATATGCAATTGAAATCGCAAGAAATCTTAAATACGAGCAATATGCAATACGCAATATGCAATGAAAATCGCAAGGTAAAAATAAATAACAACCGATGTTGTCATACCCGAAAAGACATGAGCGGAGCGAATATTCTTTATCGGGTATCTCGTCCGTAACAAGCAAGAAATTTCAAACAGAAAAAGATGTAGCATGTAGATGTTGGCAGGTTGGAAATGATTTTTAGTTATAATTTTATGGAAACACTGCCATCGAGATCGGTACGTTTGATCTCGATGTTTTTTTGGATCAATTTGTCGATGGTTTCGGGCGAGGGATGGTTGAATTTGTTGTCCAACCCGACCGGAATGATGACGGTTTGGGGATGAACTGTAGTTAGAAATAAATCACCGGTAGATGTTTTGGAGCCATGATGACCGACAACTAGAATGTCGGCTTGCAAGTCGGAATGATAATGCTCGACGAGCTGGTTTTCGATTTCTTGGTGAAGATCGCCGGTGATAATTGCTGATATTTGTGGCGAAGTGATTTTGACGGCGATAGAGGTGTTGTTTGGTTCTTCGGTGGTTTGGCCTTGCAGAGAAGAAAAGGGGAAAAGTAGGTCGATGGTAATGTCGTTGAGTTTGATTTGTTGGCCGGCTTGAGCGTAGTGAATGTTGACGCGTTGCTGTGTCAGAAAAGAAAGAAAGTTTTGGTAATCAGGGTTTTGATCGGCAATGCCGTTGATAATAGCTTGTTTGATGTGATAACGAGAAAAGAGATAATTAAATCCTTGATAATGGTCGTCATGAGAATGAGAGAGGATAATTAACTCAATGGTCTGATCATGAGCGGGTAGAGATTGAGCTAGGCCGGATAAAATTGATTGGTCCGGTCCGGCGTCAATCAAAATTTGGGTATGCTGATCTTGAATAAGTGTGGATTCGCCCTGTCCAACGTCGAGAACGGTCATGGTCGCTGGCTGTTGATAATATAGTTGAAAAATGTATTGCCAAGCGATAATATTTCCAATAATCAAGAGATAGAATTGTTTTGTGGGTAGCATGGGCGAAGAAATTTGGCATGAATAATACAAACAAGAATAGTTAGAATGATATAGACAATAATCATTCGATTGTTAGAAAAAGAAATACTGATAGCCGAAAAAGGCAATCGAGCGAAAAAAGTGGTGAGGTGGATAACGAGATTGAGGCAAAATGTGGTGACTATGTTGGGAATCAAAGCCAGCACTGAATGTATGGCGGAAAGTGTGATGGAAATAAAACCCAGGAGCATGATGATTGGAATAAATGGCAAAATGATGATGTTGGAAAAAATGGCTACCAAAGAAATTTGGTGAAAAGAATGGGCGATGTAAGGCATGGTTGGTATCATGGCAGCGAGGGACTCACCAAGTGTATCGGAAATCACGTGTGGCAGAGGAAGACGATCGACAAGAGGCGAAATGATTGGAGAAAAATAGACGATGCCAATGGTGGCCAAAAAAGAGAGATGAAAGCCGGCGTCATACCATAAAATGAATGGGTTGAGAGCAATCATGATACAGGCTGCCAAGATAATGGAGAGGCCGGAGTGGCTGCGGCGGCCCAAGAAAGGAGCACCAATCATGATGATGGTCATGAACAGAGCGCGTAAGATTGAACTTTCGGCGCCGGTGAGGATAGTGAAGGCAGTGATGCAGATGATGGTAAAGGTAAGAAGAAGAAAGCGATGAATGTATCCGCGGAAAAACGTTAAAAATAGTGTGGCGAAAATGGTCAGATTGAAACCAGAGACAACAATGATATGAGTTAATCCGGCTTGGCGAAAATCTTGATATATGTTGTTAGGCAGTGCGTTTTTGACTCCCAGCAATAGACCAGCGAGCAAACCGGCGGCGGGGAAAGGGATAGAATTATTGATAAGATTTTGCAAGGTATTTTTGAACGAGTAGATGAGTGTCAATATTTGGGGGAGGAGATGAGAAGATGAGGTGGGAATAATTTTAATCTGAGGAGAATAGCTAAGATAGAAAATTTGGCGTAAAGCCAGATAGCCGGTGTATGAAAAATCATTGGTGAAGTTTTCCGGTTTGGATAAGGAAGTTGTTAGTTGAATAGTTTGGTGATAGAAATATGACGGGAAAGGAGAAGTGTAAACCAAAATGTGTCCATCGCATTTTTGATTTTTTTCGTCAAATAATTTGCCGATAACAATTTGCTGATGATTGTTTTTGATCTCCGGCGGATCAATAATAGTACCGGAAATTGTGATTGATCGATTGATTGGTAATGGGCGATAATTTTGAATTTGCAGAAAGTATTGATGACAGACGAAACTGCCAAGTATAAGGCCAATAAAACAAGCAATGACGTGGGTGATCGGTGAACGAAGAGAATAAAAAATACCAAATGGGACCAATAACCAAATGATTGAACCGATAGGCAAAAATGAAAGGCGAAGTGACAAGAAGGCTCCCGTGATGAATGAAAGACCAAAAATGGTACTTAGCCATGATTTGGAGATGGGCATTGGAAATAATTATTTTTTTAAATATACAATTTTTTTATGAATTTTTTTTAAAGCAAAAGTTAAACAAAGTGAAAAAATTTTTGATAAAAAAATTAACCGATAGTTTTTATCAGTTAATTTTTCTGGATTATTTTTTTAAAATTATTTAATTAGCAATCACCGGTAACACAAGGATTCCAACATGGTTCGGTTTGACCGTAGGTGGAATAGTTGGGGTTGCCGGCTGCTTTTTGGACCATTTTTTGGAAACTGCAATCAGGTGTCTCTTGGCCGTGTTGCATAGAATTGAGAAAGTGAAGGCAAAAATGTCCGGGAAAATTATTGTTGGTGATGCCGCCATCTGTATCATGTGGGCAGCCAACCATGGCGGCGGCGATTTGACGATTTTGCGGATCGGAGCTGACACGCACGGTGACGGCATTGGGTTGCCAAAGTATCCAATCGTCGCCATCACACCAAGGGATAAATTCATCATGGAAATTGTAGATTTCGCGAATCAAGTCGGTGCCGGTAGCATCAATCGGGGCGACATCAGCGTGATAGTGATCCATACCAATGGTTTGTACAGTCATGGACTTACCGCTTTGCAAATCAGTGATGTCGATGGTGTCACCGGATGATAAAAATTGATCAACATCGTCATCGGTGATTAATTCTCCATATTGGGGATTGGTGGATTTGACGGTAATAATATATGTGATATTGTAATCCATAAACCAAGAGATATTCTCGGCGACTGACTCGAATTTTTCTACGTAGATGCCGGGGGCGGCATCAGTTGGAGCGGTAATGACTAAGTTGTAACTGGCAAGATCGGACGGATTGACGTTGTTTTCATTGATAGCGGCGGGGCGATTGGTAGAAACCCAATTGGAGTTGGTAAAAATACTATGACGGTCCCACGGATCGCCGGTGCCGAGATGGACAGGGTTGTCGCCAGTATTGTGCCAGGTGGCGGTGCCGGTATTTTTGATTTGAATGGCCAGTTTTTTGGTTTCGCCTTGGGTAATGGAGAATTGAGGAGATTCTTGATAAACCAGTTCACTCCGATATATTCCATCAGTAGAATAATCTTGATTTGGGTCTTGAGGAACACCGGCGGTGCTTTCGACTGATTTGACATTTATTTGCCAATATATACCATAGTCTTCGAGCCAACCGGCGTTTTCCACAACTGGACGAAAATATTCCTGATATGTCCCGGGAGTGGCGGGAGCGGTGATTTCGAACATAAAGACAGCGCGGTCACCCGGTTGGATAATGGTGTCATCAGTGAGCCAGGCGGGACGATTGGGAGATAGCCAATCGGAAGAGTGATAAAAAATACTATCTCGATCAACCGGATTGGAAGTGCCAAGGTGAATGGGAACATTTTTGTCCCATGTTTTGGTACCGGTGTTTTCGACCAAAACCCATAAGCGAGCGGTTTGCTCGGGAAATAGATCGACGTAGCCGGATTGAGAAATCCATCGATACGAATAATCGGCGGCGGCATTGGTGCCGACAACAGGAAAAAGACCGCAAATTAAGATGGAGAGTAAAGCTTTGGCAAAAAATTTCATTTTTTGAAGTTTATTGGTGTATTGATTTTATTTTATCATTAATATAATGAGAGGAAAAAGTGATAGAGGTTGGCTACTAAATTGTCTGTAGAAAAATTTAGCAGTTGACAAGTTTGACTGCTAAATTTATGATAAATGTGTGTTAGAAAAATGTTTGTAAAAATGATATGAATACTTTGAATGAACGTCAAAATCGGATTTTGCGCATGATTATATCGGATTATATCCAGTCGGCTAAAGCGATCGGATCGGCCAAATTGGTGAAGAGACACAAGATGGCTTGTTGTAGTGCGACAGTACGAAACGACATGGCTTTGTTGGAAGAATACGGATATTTGAAACAGTCGCATGTTTCCAGTGGGCGCGTGCCAACTACCTTGGGGTTTCGACACTATATTGATAATTTGATGATGGAGCGTGATATTCCGACACGTTTTCGTCGTCGGATTACCATGATGGTCAAATCGATTGATAGCAATAAATATTCACAAGCGATTCGATTGTTGGCTGACGAATTGTCTTCTTTGACAAATAGTATGACGTTTGTCAGCTATCCGCCTGATCGGGTGGAAGTAAGCGGGATGAGATATGTTTTTCGACATCCGGAATTTACCGATTTTCATTTGATTCAAGATTTTGCCACTTTGCGTGATATGTTGGATCGTTTGGCTTTTGATGTGCGAGACAAAATGCGCGATGATAATTTTCGGGTTTTTTTGGCGGAAGAATTGGGGTATGAATATACCAGAGAAGTTGGGATGGTGATAAAAAAATTCCGAGATCCTTTTGGCGAAGATCATGTGATTGGTTTGGTGGGACCGATACGTATGGATTACAATATTATGCCAACGTTGCTGGATTTCGCTTCACGAATATTGGAAGAATTTTAGTTTATATTTGTTTATTTATGTTATTTGGGATTAATAATGAAGAAAGGCGAAGAAAAAAATACAACAAATGATCAGAAAGAGAAAGATAAAGCAGAATGTCAGAAATGTATTGAACTAGGTAAACTATGCCAGGAAATGGAAGAAAATTGGAAAAGGTCAATTGCTGATTTTGTAAATTACAAAAAAAGAAGCGAAGAGGAAAAAAAAGCGATTTTAAATATTGCCAAAGCAGAAGTGGTTTTGTCATTTCTGCCTTTGTATGACAGTTTGCGCAGAGCGGTCGAAAGTAGTGAATTAAATCAGGACGGTTTGCAAAAAGTGATGCAAATGTTTGATGTGATTCTCAAAAAATATGAAATTGAAAAAATTGAGGCGGGAGTAGAGTTTGATCCGAAGTGGTGTGAAGCAGTCGGTTTTAAAGAGGGTAACAAAGATAACAATGGTCAGATTGCCGAAGTAGTTGAGTCCGGTTTTAAATCGGGAGAACAGTTGATTAAGCCAGCCAGAGTGTTGTTATACAAAGTATAATTTGTAAATTTATTTATTTTTTTATTGATGGAGGAAAAAATGAGTAAATGGTTAATCCCCTGGGGAAATGATGACTTGGAATCGTGGTTTGATGAACCATTTTTCGGACGGAAACATACAATGATGGGTGGTCCGATTGTCAACATTTTCGAAAAAGACGGAAAGGTGGTGATGGAATTTGAGTTGCCGGGAGTGGATGAAAAAAACTTGGAAGTAGAGATAACGGACAAAATGGTCATGGTGAGAGGTCACAGCAAAGAAGAGAAGGAAGAAAAAAATAAGAAGTATTATCGAATGGAAAGTCGTATGAGTAGTTTTTCCAGACAAATAGCTTGGCCGGAAATGGTCAAAGAATCAACTGCGGTGGCTGAGTTGAAGGACGGAGTACTGACAGTGAGCGCGGAAAAGATGGTTGAGAAAAAAGCGACCAAGTTGCTCGTGAAAAAAATTGGTAAAAAATAATAGTGAATTTCAAATCTCAAATTGTTGAAAAGCAGTTTGGGATTTGAGGTTTGTGATTATAAATAATTCTTTAATGATAGGAGAATGTCATGGGAAAAATTATTGGCATAGATTTGGGAACGACCAACTCGTGTATGGCAATTATGGAAGGTGGTTCGCCGACTGTAATCGCGAATGCGGAGGGAAATCGGACAACGCCTTCAATTGTGGCGATTGATAAAAATGGACAGAGATTAGTGGGTCAATTAGCCAAGAGACAGGCGATGACCAACCCAACTGATACGATTTTTAGCGTCAAAAGGTTTATTGGCAGAAGATTTAGTGATCCGGAAGTGAAAAGAGATATTGATATGATGCCATTTATCGTGAAACAAGGCAAAAATGATTCGATTTTGATCGTCATGAATGGCAAAGAATATACTCCGCCGGAAATTTCCGCTATGGTTTTGCAAAAATTAAAAGAAGATGCCGAAGGATTTTTGGGCGAGAAGGTGACCGAAGCGGTGATTACCGTGCCGGCTTATTTTGATGATTCTCAACGTCAGGCGACCAAGGATGCCGGAGAAATCGCCGGTTTGAAAGTTTTGCGTATCATCAATGAACCGACGGCAGCCGCTTTGGCTTATGGTTTGGATCAACAAAAAGAACAGAAAATCGCCGTTTATGACTTGGGTGGCGGTACTTTTGATATTTCCATTTTGGAATT
>Ga0116156_10002516_pt1 | contig 16658 bp, 13 predicted proteins | sample AD_UKC045_MetaG_FD_89891 | JGI IMG/M metagenome (GOLD analysis project Ga0116156, IMG submission 89891) | Active sludge microbial communities of municipal wastewater-treating anaerobic digesters from USA - AD_UKC045_MetaG | ecosystem: Engineered > Bioreactor > Anaerobic > Digestate | place: USA... | reverse complement strand
TGATTATATTCCTACATATTTTAGATTTGACGGTACTTTGGCTTTACACAGGCATCATGCAGATAGTTTAATAATTCTGGAGAATACTATTTTAACAGATGTTAATTTTACTTTAATAAATAGAAATTATAACGGTAACGGAATGATTACCGGAACAATAATGGAAGATAATAATAATCCGATTACCGGTGCAGTAGTAGTTGCTTTTAATGAAAACGGAGAAGTTGTTTCATCCTCGGTTTCGGATGTTAATGGTAATTACCGATTAAACAATTTAAGAGAAAGTAATTATAATTTGTTTGTAAATAAATATGACTATAATCAAACAGAAATTTATAATGTCCCTGTTTTTGATAACAACTTTTATTCAGCAATTGCTAATGTTAGTTTAACTCCGGAAACAATAACTGCAGTTAAAATTGAAAATAATATGCCTTCTAATTTTAGTTTAAGTCAAAATTATCCTAATCCTTTTAATCCTGAAACGACAATTAATTTTACATTACCAACACAGCAACAGGTTTCTTTAAAAGTTTATGATGTTTTGGGAAATGAGATAGCAACTTTAGTAAACGAAATAAAACAAGCCGGTAGTTATGAAATTAAATTTAATGCTTCAAAGTATAGTAGCGGAATTTATTTTTATAGTCTTAAATCCGGTAATTTTTCAAAAACGCTTAAAATGACGCTAATTAAATAGTTTACATCACCCCCTAGTTAAAAAGGGCATGCGTGAAATTTAAAGTAACGTCTGCCCTTTTTTTAATTTATTAGCCCAAAGAAAAATTTTTGAATAAATAAAATTTTAACTTAAATTTAAAGTTTAAAATTAAATTTTGATACAAAAAAGTATGCTAAAATCTCTTTATATAAAAGATTACGCCCTTATAGAAAGTATTTCGGTTGAATTTGAAAGAGGATTAAATATTATTACCGGCGAAACCGGTGCAGGTAAATCAATTTTAATTGATGCAATGGGAATTTTATTAGGGGAACGTGCAAGTTTTGAAGTTATAAGACGCGATGCAAATAAATCGGTAATTGAAGGGATATTTGATATTAAAGATAATAAAAAAGTTTTTGATGTTTTAAATGATTACGATATTGAATATAGTGAAGAACTAATAATAAGAAGAGAAATTTCGGCAAAAGGGACAAATAGAATATTTTTAAATGATAGTCCGATTAATCTAAATTTATTGAAAGAGATAGGTTATTACCTTGTTGATTTACACGGGCAACACGAACATCAATCGCTATTACGCAACGAAAAACATATCGATTTTTTAGACGAGTATATTAATGTAGATGAAATAAAAGAAAAATACCGAGCCATTATTTCTTCAATTAGCAAATTAAAAAACGAACTTGAACAAATGACTTTAAAAGAATCGATTGCTAAAGAAAAATTTGAGTTATATAATTTTCAGCTTAAAGAAATAAACGAAGTAAATCCATTATTAGGAGAAGAAGAACTTTTAATCAGTGAATTGAAAATTTTGGAAAATTCGGAAAAACTTTCCGAGCTAAATTCATCAATTTTTGTACTGCTATATGACTCGGAGAACTCAGTTTATGACAATTTAAGTATGGTCAGAAACTATTTAAATGAGCTGGCGAAAATTGACCCAAGATATAACGAAAAAATAAACGACTGCGAATCCATTTTGGCAATGGTTCAAGAAATATCTGATTTTAGTAGAAGTTATTTGAATAAAGTAGAACTTGACCCTAACAAACTTGAAGAAATTAGGGCACGTTTAAATAGTTTTATGCGTCTAAAAAAGAAATATGGCGGGAGTATAGAAGCAGTTTTAAACTATAAAGAAAAAATAAAAGAAGAAGTGGAACTTGTCTCAAATTTTGGTGAAAAAATTAATGAATTGAACCGGAAATTAAATCAATTAAGGATTGAGGCAGGCGTATTGGCTAAAAATCTTAATTATAAACGAGTTAAAGGCAGTTTAAATCTAAAAACCGAGATTGAAGACATTTTAAAAGAGTTAGGAATTAACTATTCAAATTTTGAAGTTACAATAAATAACAAATCGGCAAATGGATCGGATAGATATATTATAATAGATAATGAAAACTATATCTATAATAATAATGGTTATGATGAAGTAGAGTTTTTTATTTCAACAAATATGGGCGAGTTGCCCAAACCTCTTACTAAAGTTGCCAGCGGCGGAGAAATAAGCAGAATTATGTTAGCTTTAAAAACCTCGATGGCAAAAAAAGAAAGTTTGCCTTTGCTGATTTTTGATGAAATAGATACGGGAGTAAGTGGTAGAATAGGTCAAAAAGTCGGATTAGCATTAAAAAAATTATCGGAATATCATCAAATAATTGCTATTACGCATCTTCCTCAAATTGCCGCATTGGCCAAAGCGCACTATTCGGTAGAAAAAAATATAGTTGACAACAGAGTAGTTAGCATTGTTAAAAAACTTGATGATAATGAGCGATTAAACGAAGTAGCTAAACTTTTAAGCGGTGCAGAGATTTCCAAAACAGCTCTGTTGACCGCAAAAGAGTTGATTAGTTATGGAAAATGAATCTATGAATTGATAATTCAATAATAATTTTGAAACATTTTAAATACGGAAAAGTATAATATATTGGAAAAGAAAATAAGTGAATATAGCGACGAAGAATTAATTGCAAAATTTCAAGAAACCAATGCAATTGAATTTTACGAAGCATTAGTAAAAAGATACAAAGACCCACTTATGAATTATGTGTTTAGGTATGTGGGTGATAGAAATGTTTGTGCGGATATTGTTCAAGAAACAATGATTAAGTTTTATTTGAATAAAGATTCGTACAAGTCATTTGCTAAGTTTTCTACCTGGATATATACTATTGCGGGAAATTTGGCTAAAAACGAATTAAAGAGAAGAAAACGGAGAAATATTCTTTCGTTAAGCAATAACGATAATGACGAACAACCTTTACAAATTGAAGATAGTTCGATTTTGCAGCCTGATGCAATATTAGACGGTAAAATAAAAAATGAAATTATTCAAAAAGCGTTATTAAAAGTTAGACCGGTTTACCGTGATGTTGTTATTTTAAGAGATATACAAGGATTTTCGTACGAAGAGATTGCAGAAATAAAAGACTTGTCAATCGGTACGGTTAAATCACGAATTAACAGAGGAAGAACGAAACTTCAAAAACTTCTAAAGAATATATATAAAGAGTAGTGCCTATGAAAGACAATTTATACGATAAGAAAGAAAAAGAGTTTGAATTACTAATTAAGACACTAAAAAGTCTTCCGAAGATAGAAGCTCCGGATAACTTTGAGTATAATCTAATGGTTAAAATTCAAAACGGAAATTTTAAGCAAAAAGAGAAGCCTGCATTTAATAAATGGTTGTATATTTTTACACCTTCTGCAGTTACAGTATCTTTAATAATATTATTATTTGTGTTTAACTTATCTAATTACGAGGACTCATTTTTGTTCGATTCTCCTCAAAAATTAACCGGTACCAACAATACTCATGATACTTTGCAAATTCAAGAAATTATTGTTAATAATGCCGAAATTAGCACCGAAAGAGATAAAAAACCTATAAAAGTAGAAAAAAAGAGTTATGCGGTAGTTGTTCAAAATAATGATGTTGTAACTAAAACGCAAAACAAATTTCCTTTAGATGATTCAAAATCAGTTGATTTAGATAAAGTGCTTAGCGGAGACCAAAATGTTTCCGGCTCTAATACAAGAGTTCGACTAGTAAATGATGGTGATAATTATTATCCTTTTGACGAGTTTTTGGTAAAACCGAATAAAAAAGAGGACGTAAAACAGCTTAAAGCACGGATGGATTCGTTAAAAAAAGCGTCAAATAAAAATCAAACTAAATAAGTTATTTGATTTTTATAAAAAATTGTATTAAATTTAAAGTCTTAATTTTTAGGAGAAGTGTTTAAATGAAAAAAGGTATTCATCCTGCTTATAGAAAATGTACGGTAACATGCGTATGCGGAAATACTTTTGAGACCCGTTCGACTTCAAGTCAGATTAAATTGGAAATCTGCTCTGAATGCCATCCGTTTTTTACCGGCAAACAGAAAATGATTGACTCGACAGGTAGAGTTGAAAGATTTATGAAAAAATACGGCAAAAAAGCATAATTTTTATAAGTATTCTGTTATAAGAAGGGGTTGTATATCAGCCCTTTTTTTATTTTAAATAGTAAATTATAAAATATGCTTTGTTAAATTGTAATTTATTGTTAATCTACGTATGAGTTAATTTCAAATTCAATATCATTATTAAGATTATAGTTTTTTTCTTCAACTATTACTTTATTAAACCACTCGGTATTTAATAAATTAGCTTGAGCAGTCTTTTCTAAAAAAGTGATCTCGTTTGGGTCAATTGCGTGGTCAGCCGTAATTAATCTCATTCCGTCTTTAATAAAACATTCGGCAATTTTGGGGTCGGTAAATTTTGGAGGTTTATCATCAATAAATTCATTATGCAAAATATCTTTAATTGAGTCGTCAACAAACTCCCTATCAAATCCTAAAGTTTTGCCTAATTTAAATACAAATTGTTTCTCTTCGGGGGATACTTTAAAGTCTTTACGCATCAATAACAATACGCCCCTAAAATAATGACTTCTATCTAATACGTTCAAATAAATAACCTTTAAATTAAAATCTTGTAAAAATATTATATTAATTTAACACAAATAATTGATTAATAAAAATAAAAATTATTAAAGTGTTTTATTTTAATAATAATCTTAAAATGATACATAAATTAAGTTCCAAAAAGTATTAAAATGATACATAAATTAAGTTATTTTTGTGGCATTATATTTGATAATCTAATTTGTTAAATATGCGAAAAATATGGAATTAGTACCGATAATATCAACAATACTTTTATATACAACCGGTTTTTTGATAGTTGTTGTTTTAATCTCTAACATTGTTAAACGTGTTTTTATTGTTAAAACAGATATCCCCCAGATAAGAGCGGAATCTAAAGTAGTTACAAAAATTACTACAAAACAAAACGATAGAACACGTAAACGAAAAAAGACTGAAGAAAAGCAGACTGAAACCGTTAATCCAGATGTAAAAAATAAATATAAACTTACTTCTGTAGGTGAGGAATATTCAAAAAACGAACAAAGGAAAAAGCGAGAGAGGAAAAGAGAAGAAGAGAAAAAAGAAAGAAACAATAGATATAGTGTTGTTAATAAAAATTTGAGAGAAGAAAACTATTTTTACGTTGCAAAATACTATTCGGCAAATAAATCTTTTATTAAGCCCGATTACGAAAAAACTAATTACCGAGCAGAATAGAGGAGAACTTATGAATTTTAGCAGTAAGTTAATTAATGACGAATTTAATAGGCTTGTTGATTATACTCAAGATTATTTTGACGGTATCAGCAAACTTTTACATATAAAACCAAGTGTGGTTATATTTGGGGCATCAAAAGCAAAAGACGAGGATTTTTATTATAAGCTTTCTTATAATATTGCAGTTGAATTGGTTTCCAAAAATTTTGGTATTATTACAGGAGGTGGACCCGGGTTAATGGAAGCCGCAAATAGGGGAGCTTCGGAAAATTTTGGAAGTAGTGCGGGGGTTAATATGATTGGCGAATTTCCTTCATCTAAATATATTGATAGAGATAAGGATATAAGATTTAAATACTTTTCGTTCCGAAAAATTTGCATGACTAAAATAGCTTTGGGGTATGTTGTTATGCCGGGCGGTTTTGGAACATTGGATGAGTTATTTACGGTATTAGCTCAAAGGAGAGTTTATAATACTAAAAAAGTTCCCGTTATTCTTGTGGGTACGGTCTATTGGAGTGGTTTAATTAACTGGTTAACAAAAGTACAAAACGAATTTGGATATGTAGATAGTAAAGATATCGAATCGTTTTTAATAACCGATAATCCTAAAGAAATAGGAGAAATATTTTTTAACTTTTATCGTGAAAAAATGCCGGACTTAAATTTTTAATTTAGAAATTTCTTCTGTTAGCAGTTTAATAAAATCTTCTCTTTCTATGCCGGTAAGTTTATATTTACCATTTTTGACTATAACTTCGGGTGTATCTCCTTCACCTATTAAATTTCGATAGATATTAAAACCTAATCTGTTTCTATCGTTTTGTATCGGTAAATATTGGTAAAACGAATCGGCTAAATTATATGCTTTCTTTTCCGGTGAATTATCATTAAATTTTTTTATACCGGGAGGTGGTAATGTTGTCATAATTATACCTAAACTTATATTAATTAAATTTAATTATACAAAAAATATAACAAATAATAAATAGTAAGTTATATAACATTTTTCACTTAACATATATTAATTCAATAATATTTTATTCAATAATTTGTAACTAAAATTTGAAAATAATATATTAGTAAAACAATTTTGAGTAAAAATGTGAATAAATTAAAAGTATTATTGGTTGCAAATCAAAGAACTTTATTGGGTTTTAATAGATGGGCAAAAGTGCCAAACTTGGGTTTAAGTTCAATAGCCGCAAATTTGAATAAAGATATTTGTGAAGTTAAAATTATAGATCTGGTTATTGCTAAAAATCCGGATATTATCTTTAACGAAATTTTAACCACATTTAAACCTGATATTGTTGGGTTCAGCTCAATGATTTTTCAAGAAGCCGTTGTTTTTAAGTACGCCAAAGTAGTAAAAGAGTATAATAAAAGTATTATTACCGTATTAGGCGGTTATCATCCTACTGTAACATATGATGAGTTTTATGATAGAGACGGTTCGGAAAATTTTGATTTAATTATGCGTGGCGAAGGAGAAATTGCTTTCAATCAGTTAGTTGAAGCAATTTATTATAAAAAAGGTTTAAGTGACGTAAAAAATATTACCTATAAAAACGGGGATGAGATAATACACAACCCGCAAGCAGATTTAATAGATTTAAGTACGTTAAAACTACCGGATAGAAAATCGAGAATACTTAAAGATGACTTTCACATGTTGGGTTATAAAGCTGATGTGGCGGAAACTTCAAGAGGATGTACATATGATTGTAATTTTTGCAGCATAAGGTTAATGTATTCTAAGTCCTTCAGAAAGTTTTCAGTTGAAAGAATTATTGCCGACTTAAAAGATGCCAAAGAAAACGGTGCCGAAGCAGTTTTTTTAGTAGATGATAATATAACTTTGGATAGTAAACGTTTTGCCGAAATTTGTAAAGCAATTATTAAAGAAAAACTAAACTTAAAAATCGGGTTGCAAGCAAGCGTAAAAGGATTAAGTAATAATAAAGAATTATTATATTTAATGAAAGAAGCAGGTGTTTTTGTAGTATTTCTTGGTATCGAAAATAATACTCAGACCGGTTTAGAGTTTTTACATAAAGATAATCAACTTAAAGTAGATTTGACCGAACAAGTTGTTAAAGAGTTAAGGGATTTGGATATTATAGTAGTTGGTGGTTTAATTATTGGACTGCCGGACGATAATGAAAAATCGTTAATTGAGACTTATAATTATGCTTTAAAAATTGGTATTACATTGCCAATTTTCTTTACATTAACACCGTATCCTAAAACAGTATTAAGGCAAGAGTTACTTGAACAAGGATTAATTACTAATTTATACGATTATAATAAATACAATTGCTGGGAAGTAAACGTCAAAACAAAACACTTATCATCCGAAGAATTTGCAAAAATTAAAAATAAATTGGAATATAAATATGTTTTTGAATCCGGTAATATATGGTATTTTATTAAGAGATACCCAAAATATTTGGCAAAAATGATTATCGAGCAAATCAGGTTATATCCCAAAGTTTCTGTCAAATTTTTAACGGCAAAGTTTTTTAAGTAAAAATTAATTATTTTAAGTGATTTACCGACTTAAGTAAAGTCTAATACCGATAAAAAGGTAAAGTAATCTTATTAAAATTCTTGGATATTAAAATTAAAATTAATATCTTTAATGTTTTCGCTCTAATTATTTAACTTAACAGGTTATAGAAAATATGGAATGGATAATATTAATTTTATGGTTAATGATCATAAACGGTGGTTTAGGCGGGCAGTATATTTTAAACTGGATGGGAAACCAGAAACAATTTGTTGGTGATAGAGAAGTGGGTGTTAGCCCCGGAGTAATGACTTGGTGGCGAGAAATATCTAAACTTGTTTGGGCTGTTATAGCCGTTTCAATTGAAGTTATTAAAGGGAAAGAAATTAAATATTTATGGCCCGGTACACTTTCGATGATTACAATTGTTATTTGTGCTTTTACCGGTGTAATCGAAAATATCGGTTTCTTTTACTTACCTCGTTATTATTCACCTCATATTTATGCCCCTTATGTAAATGTTTATCTAGCTTTTTTACCATTTTTTGGTAAGTTTTTGTTTGATGCGGAAATTAGAAAAGAGCATTGGATAGGAGTATTTTTAGTAGTTGCAGGTTTAACAATACCTCACGTGCCGGTTATGTTGGGTGTTCATCACGATCCTAAAGCAGTCTTAGATTTTAATGCTATTATTTGGATAATAATAATAAACTGCTGTTTATGTAGCCAGCAAGTTTTAAATAACAAAACCGTACAAACAGCCTTAAAAGGAGTTGGACCAAATGCGTTAGTCGTTTGGCGTGAAATATGGAAGATGGCTTTTATTTCAATTGCTATTCTTCTTTTCCCTTTAATTGGAAATTATTTAAATGTAAATTTACCGGAAAAAATATCCGCAAAGGAATTTGAGAATAGAGTTGTTGTAAAATTAAAAGAAGCTGATGATAGTAAACACTTGGAAGTTTTACAAAGTTATTATACAAAATCGGGTAATGATTATGTAAAAGCAAAAAACTTAAGTGAAAAGCAGGAAGATAGTATTAAAGAATCATTAAAAAAAGCAGAATACCATAGATTTTTTGCTCTGTTTGAAGGGAGTATAATTCCTAATAATTGGTGGCCTATTTTATTTGTTGTTGCTGCCGGATTAACCGGATATATTTACAGCTTCGGATTCTTTAAACTTTCACGGTTTGCTGCCCATTATTGGGTCCCTTATACAAATGTTTATTTAGCATTATTACCTTTAATAATGTTTTTGTTTGGCAAGAATGTAACATCTTATCAAATAATAGGTGCAGTTGTTACTACTTTAGGTCTAATGGTCGGAGTGCTTGACGTAAGCAAAAACAAAGTTGAAGAAATAGAGAAAAAATAATATTAGTTTTTATTAAAGTGCCGGATGAAGTTACTATCCGGCATTTATTATTTTAAATTAGCTTTGTAAAAATATCAACTCGATATCAATAATTTTGTTTTTAATTATTTCTATTCCAACATAGTTTATTACATCTGTATTCGGTATAGGTAAATCTAAAATCATTTCCCCGGTTACGTTAATTATGCCGTTAATCATTCTAAAATAACTATTGACAATTTCACTATTAAGGTATGCAGTTAAACCACAATAAGTTTCAATAGGCAAATCATCGCTTTCTTGATGGAGCACTCCAACAAGTCTATCAATTGCCAAATAGTCGGAGTTTATTGCACCCTTTTGATAAACAGTAGCTACTATCCGTTTTATATAATCATTATTATTATATCTTCTAAAAAATATATAATTTTCGTTATTTATTAAATACTGAGTAATATCTGAAGTATTTAAAATATAATTTGGATATTTATTATTAACAGGGAAAACGAAATTTGTAGATTCTATATTATGCAACCAAATTACGGGATACGTATTTAAGTTCTGTTCTTTAAGTAAATATTTATCAACCTTTGTTATAATTAGTTTACCGTATTTATTTATAAATCCCAATGAACGAAGACTTTGATTATATGAGTTTAATTTTTTTAAGATAAATAAATCTTTATTGGATGAAGGTAAGGGAATAGTATTTGTATTAAGATTAAAACTATAGTTTAATATTACATCACTTTCAGAGTTAACGGTTTGTGAATGACTAATAAAAATAGGGTATTCGTTAAAAATTTCTTCTTTAACAGCACTTAAAAAAATAAATTCATATAAAACACAATGGCTATCAAAAATTTTATCTTCTGAGGAAAACAAATGAATTTTATTAAAATTTATGTAATCAATAAAGTGTTTACGGTATTGTTTATAAAAACTATCCGAACAAAAACTGCGAGGAATTAAGAAATATAAATATCCTTTTTGGTTTACAACTTTAGTAGAAATATAAAAAAATATTGTGTAAATATTGGGTAATCCGTATAATATTTTTTTTGCTAACTTAACCCTTTCGTCATAATTATTTAGTTTAAAAAACGGAGGATTACAAATTATTATATCAAATTGACTATAATTGTTTTCTGATTGTAATACGTCTTTATAATATAAAATGAAGTCATCTGCAATTAAATTGTAATTAAGTTTAACATCAAATTTTAAACAATAGTTTTTTAAACTGTCAAGAATTGATTTTGTAAAATTAATAATCTCTAAATCTATTTCAAAACAAGTAAGGTCTATCTGTTTAACGGAATTGTTTTTGCATAATTGTTCAATTAAAGAACAGGATAAAATTCCCAAGCCGCATGCCGGTTCACAAATAGAAATAACTTCTTTAGTAACCGATAAATTACAAAACTCTACAAATTTTTTGGCAGTTAATTTTGGGGTAAAAAATTGACCGAGCTTTTGCCTTTCAAGTTTATCTTTTTCTAAGGTAATTATTTGGGCAATACTATCGGCATAATCTGAAGGGAGTGAGAAATTATTGCTTGACCGGTCTAAATCCATATTTTGTTGATGCTTAATAATAAAATTAAAAATTGTTTTACTTACTTGTAGAATCAGGAATCAGTTGGGTTTCAAACTTAGCCCAAATTTCAATTACCTTAATCTCGTTTAAGGCTAATTGTGCTGAAGGGTGAAAAAAAGTATATAAAGATAAAGGCATATCTCCTTTTTCAACTTCTTCCCAAATTTCTTCTTTTAGTTTTTTTTCTTTTGACTCATCCCACTCCGAAAAATTAAGATGTTTTCTACCGTTATAAACATCGCCTGAAATTATCCAAGAAGCAGGGGCAATGTAACTGTAAATAGGGTAAGTAACTTCGTTGGAATGACAATCGTAACAAGATTTTCTTAAAATGTTTTCTACTTTTATTGGCATTTTAGGACTTTGTTTTATAGGAGGATTAGACCTATTTACGGGAATTAAATTTATTAAAACGTAACCAATAAATCCAATTAATATAATTTTTTTATTTATAATCATAAGCCGGAAACTTATTTTAATATCTCTTTTATTTTGATACAAAAATTAATTAAAAAGTTTAAAATTTCTTCGGGATTTAAAAACTTATGAGTAAACTCCAATTTAACTACATCTTTCTCGTTTTTAAATTGAGAATTTACTGATTTTACCGAAACAATATAATTGGCAACAATAGGAAATTTTTCGGTATAATAAGTATTATTATTTCCTTTTGGTAAATAAATAACAACTTTATTTTTTAAAATAATAATTTTTTCAAACAAAGCAAAAGAAGCATAATATTTTAAAGTGGCGGCAAGAATAAGTCTTTGAGCAGGAGGAGGGATTTTACCAAATCTATCAACCATCTCCTCTTTAATTTCTTCAATTTCATCGATTTTAACAATGCTAAACAAAGCAGTATAAAAACTTAACCTATCGGCTTGTTCAGACATATAAGTTTTAGGCAATCCCAGTTCAAAATAAGTATCGATATTGGTATCTAAACGTTCAAGGTGTTTTGGAAGGTCTTTAAACTCTTCGCTAAACTCTCCGGTTTTTAATTCCTCAACAGCTTCATCAAGTAGTTTCATGTACATATCAAAACCTACTGAATCGATAGCTCCGCTCTGTTCGGTTCCTAATAAGTTTCCCGCTCCCCTAATTTCTAAATCCCTCATGGATAAATTAAAGCCCGTGCCTAATTCAGTGTATTCTTCTATTGCTTGAAGCCTGCGAATTGATTTTTTTGTAATAGCATCCATAGAAGGGACAAGTAAAAACGCATAAGCTTGTTTATCGCTTCTTCCTACTCGCCCGCGTAATTGGTGTAATTCCGCCAAGCCAAATCTATCTGCACGGTTAATAATTATTGTGTTTACGTTTGGAATATCAATTCCGGATTCAATTATTTTTGTTGCCACCAAAATTTGGTATTTTTTATTTAAAAATTCATATATCACTTTCTCCAAATCTGCCGGTTTCATCTGTCCGTGTGCAATTCCGATATTTATACCGGGTATATGCTTTTTAAGGTACAAAGTAATTTTATCAATAGATTGTACTCTATCGTGAATAAAATAAACTTGTCCACCTCTACGTAGTTCTGCACTAACCCATTCTCGTATTTTCACTATATCAAAAGGAGCAACCTTGGTATAAATTGGTTGTCTATTTGGCGGGGGTGTTGCAATAATACTTAAATCTCTTGCACCTAATAACGATAAATTTAATGTTCTGGGAATAGGAGTAGCAGTTAAAGTAAGCGTATCTACATTAGCTTTAATTGTGCGTAGTTTTTCTTTTGCCATAACACCAAATCGGTGCTCTTCATCTATAATAAGCAAACCTAAATCTTTAAAATTAACATCTTTAGAAAGTAATCGATGAGTGCCGATAACAATATCGATTAAACCTGCGGCAATTTGAGTAATAATTTCTTTTTGTTCGGTTTTAGTTTGAAATCGAGATAAAACGGCAATTTTAACGGGAAATAAATTAAGTCGATCAATAAATGTATTAAAATGTTGTTCTGCCAATATTGTAGTAGGTACTAATATTGCAACTTGTTTACCGTCACTAACCGCCTTAAAAGCAGCACGTACAGCAATTTCGGTTTTACCGAATCCAACATCTCCGCAAACAAGTCTGTCCATCGGGTTATATGATTCCATATCCGATTTAACTTCTTCGGTAACTTTAGATTGATCGGGTGTGTCTTCATACAAAAATGATGCTTCAAGTTCTTTTTGCCAAACAGTATCGGGGCTAAAAGCATACCCATGTGTTTTACGTCTTTCGGCATACAATTTTATTAAATCTTTTGCGGCATCGGCAATTTTAGATTTAACTTTTTTCTTTGCATTTTTCCATTCATTAGTTCCCAAATTGGTAAGCTTAGGAGTAACATCTTCTCGGGAGCTGAATTTTTTAACCAACGAAAGATAGTTTAAATTAACATAAACAACGGCACCTTCATCGTAATTTATTTTAATACTTTCTTGTTCAACAGTACCTATTTTTATTGTTTCTAAACCTGCATATTGCCCTATACCAAAAGTTTCGTGAACAACAAAATCTCCTTTTTTGATTGCTGCAAAATCTTTTACTTTCGATTTTTTATTAAGTAACTTTGGTGTTATTTTTGTTCGGTAAGGTTTATTAAATATATGATAATCGGAATAAACGACTGTTTTATTATTTAAAGCAACAAAGCCTTTTTTTATAGGTAAGGTTTTAACAGCAATTTTCCCGGAATAAGTTAAATCTTCAAATTGTGGATTTTCTCCGCTTAATAGCTCGGTAATTCGTCTGCCTTGTAATTCGTTTTCAACAGTTATTAAAATTCGATAATCTTTTTGTATATATTCCGAGATTGATGCAAACAGAATTTTAAAATTAGAATTAATAACCGGGGCTTCGGAAAGGTTAAAGTCTATTCTATCCGAAAAGAAATTTAAATTATCTTCAACAACCCAAATTGCATTCTTCCTGTCAACCAATTCTTCAAAGGTATAGGCATAACGTTCCTGTGTTTTAAAATTCTCGTTTTTAGGTGCTATCGATTTCCCTTCAAAAATTTCTTGTTTAAGTTCTTCGTCAATATCTTCGGATTCATAAGCGGGTTCAATTTTAGACGTATAGGAATCAGCTAAAAATTCATTGATATAAACTGTTGACGAAAAAATAATGGGCGAGGTTAAAAAGTCGAAAATATCGGCAGTTAATTCTTCTGCTTCTTCATTAATTCTTTCGGCAAGCGTAACAGAATCAGCCGATTTTAGCGAACGCTGGCTATCGGGTTCAAAATAGCGAACAGATTCAATAAAATCTCCGTCAAATTCCAATCTAACGGGGTGTTTTTCACTAAAAGACCAAAAATCTATAATGCTTCCTCTAATAGCAAAATCACCTATCGAATCAACAAATTTTTCTCGTTTATAGTCGAAAATATCAAAATATTCTAATATCTCATCATATTTAATATTACTTCCGGTACTAATTAAAATTGTTTTATTGTCAATTCTTTTTTTAGGCGGTAGTTTTACGTTTAACAATTCATAAGGTGCAAGAATAACCGAATCCTTTTTATTGGAAAGTTTGGTTAAATTTTCTTGTATAGGCTCTAAATTCAGGTCGTCAAATACAATAAGTTTTTCTCCTAAACCTAATATGTTAAATTCTACCTTTGCCTCGTTAACAACAATAATGGAAGGGTATAATACTAAATATTGTTTTGAAGATTGATAAATGTAATTAATTAATAAGTTTTTTGAAGAGCCGGGAAAATTGCTTGTATATATTATTTGCCCAAGATTTGCACCATTAATTAAATTTTGCAATAATTTAGTGCTTTTATTTTCCGAAAAAATATTTAAAAGTTCTTTTGCCATAGTAAGTATTTATTTTACATACAAAAATACAAAATTTGCATTTCATAAAATAAATTTTATTCTTAATTTGTTATTAAAATTAATTAATAATAGTTTTATTTTTATCATTAATGGTGAATATATGGGATTAAAAAAAGCAGGTGCGTACAATGGATTAAAATCTGAAGAATTAAAATGGGTGGTTAATCCAAAAGAATGTATTATTGAAGAAGAGAAAAGTACAGATGGAGATGAAGTAATTATTGGACAAGAAAAAGCAATAAAAGCATTACAAGTAGGAATAGAAATTAAAAATCCCGGTTATAATATATTTATTACCGGATTAAGCGGTACGGGAAAATTAACTACAATTAAAAAACTTTTAGAAGTAATTTCACCGGTTGAAGTTGAGCTGAAAGATTATGTATATGTTAACAATTTTAACGATGAAGATAGACCGATTTTGTTGGAAATGCCGGCAGGTACGGCAATTAAGTTTAAGAAAGATATGTCTTTAATGGTTAAGTTTTTACAAGAAAACATTCCCGGTGTATTGGAAGCCGAGCCATATTTAAACCGTAAAAGAAGGCTTGTTGATTATTATAACCAATCCCAACAAAAGTTATATAATCAATTTGAAAATAAACTGCACAAAGACGGTTTTGTACTGGGTCAAAGTCAAAACTCCGAAATCCCTCAACCCGAAATAATGATTGAAAAAGAAAACAAGCTTTATTATATTCAACAATTGGACGAACTTCTATCAAATAAACTTATAGATAAACATGAAGCTACAACATTTGCAAAAAAATACTCCGGATATCAACAAGAATTGCAAATTGTGCTTAAAAAAAGTTTAAGTATCAGTAAAGAATATCAGCAAAAATTAAATGAATTGGAAAAAGACCATACAAAAAATATAATTGATGCAGTATTAGACGAGATGCGTGCCAATTATCATTTTCCTAAAATAATAGAATACTTTGAGCAAATTAAAGATGCCATTTATGAAAATTTAGATGTATTTGTGGGTAGGCGTGAAGCAAGAGAAAGTACGCGAGAGGGAGTAATTATAGACTATTTGAAATCATTTGAAGTTAATGTTATTTTGGATAATTCCGAAACAAAGGGAACTCCGGTAATTACGGAAACATACCCCACATACAGCAATTTATTTGGTACAATTGAAAAAATACCGGATGGCACCGGAGGATGGTATAGCGATTTTACAAGAATAAAAGCAGGAGCTTTATTACGTGCAAATAACGGGTATTTAATTTTGCGAGCATTAGATTCGTTTAATGAACCGGGTGTATGGAATACATTAAAACGTGTTTTATTATACGGAAATTTGGAGATGCAAGATCAAGTTAGTTATTTTCAAATTTCTTCCGGAGTATTAAAACCGGAGCCTATTAAAATTAATACTAAAATTATTTTTATTGGTAATAACGACATATATTCTTTATTATCTAACTATGAAGACGATTTTAATAAAATATTTAAGATTAAAGCCGAGTTTGATTATGAAATGAATAAGCATAACGGTGCAATTAATAGTTACATAGGTGTTTTGCAAACAATAATTAAAAAAGAAAATTTGATGCAATTCAAAAACTCGGCAATAGCCAAATTATTAGAGTATAGTGCCCGCTATGCAGGAAATAAGAACAAGCTAACAACTCGTTTTGCTTATATTTTAGATTTAATGTTAGAAGCCGATTTTTGGGCAAAAAATGAAGGTGGAAAAGAAGTAGAAGATAAACATATAAAACAAGCCTTTGAATCTATGAATGAAAGACACGGATTGGGGAATATAAAAATTACCGAAATGATAAAAGACGGAATGATTTTAATTGATACTATTGGCGAAAGAGTTGGGCAAATTAACGGTTTGGCAGTATATGGAGATGGTATATATGCCTTTGGCAAACCTACAAGAATTACCGCAAGTGTATCGATTGGTAGCGGTAGTATAATTAATGTTGAAAGAGAATCAGGTTTATCCGGAAGTAGCCACAATAAAGGTGTTTTAATTATTTCAGGTTA
>Ga0116156_10002514_pt1 | contig 16665 bp, 14 predicted proteins | sample AD_UKC045_MetaG_FD_89891 | JGI IMG/M metagenome (GOLD analysis project Ga0116156, IMG submission 89891) | Active sludge microbial communities of municipal wastewater-treating anaerobic digesters from USA - AD_UKC045_MetaG | ecosystem: Engineered > Bioreactor > Anaerobic > Digestate | place: USA... | reverse complement strand
TGCCCCCTCAAATATCCTTGGGCCAAGGCAACGACGAGAAAAAAGGCAATGAACAGCCAATACTTCGCCGCTGGCAGGCGGCGCAGGCAAATTAGATAGGCCGATTGGCGTCCCGAGCGAATGAGCTGCCAAGCGAATTTCATGGCAAAAGCCAGCATTAGCGCCGCAAAAATAGCCAAGCGCAAAGAAAGCTTCTGGCCGTCTAGAGACAGGTAAAAAAGATAGCCGAAGGAGCCGACAAACATTTCGCCCAGAACCAGGAGCAAGCCGTATTCCAGCTTCCAGAAAGAAAAAGCCAGGACTAAGGCAACTATGCTACCGAAGGCAAAATAACTAAGCCCGGGCTTTAAGTAGGTGATAAAGGAAAGAATGATAACTAGCAAAAAGCTTGCTCCATACCAACCTATTCTTTTTAAATCATGGTTATCCATATTATCATCTAGGCAGCTTCAAATTATCGCCTATTTCTAAGCCCAGCTCCTCTGCCATTCCCGCGTTTATCTCCAGCACCTGGTCGGAGTCAGGCGCGGGGTAATCGCTCGGCTGCCCCGGAGGATCGGGCGGCAAATTAGTTAAAATAGAAACTATTTTTCCTTGATTGAGAAAAATGATGTCCAAGGGGAATAGCATGCCGCGCATAGTGAAGCGCCGAGGCGCTGAGTCTGGAAAATTAAAGACCATGCCGCAATCGGCGCAAAGAGAAGGGCGGCCGCTTAAGCCGCGATACATCCCAATCGCATCAGATACCGTTTCTAGATTCATTTCCCTGCCCTTAATTAACACCGGCTGACTGCTCTCCGGCTTCCTGTCTGAATCTAAGAAAACAAAAGCAGCCGTGATAGCGACAACCGCTAGAAATATCGCTAGCCACCACCCTATTTTTCTATTGCCCTTCCAAGCCATGTTTTTGTTTGACTAGGCTCACCGCTTCCCGATATTTCCTGGCGGCAGGCAGGAAAGGCAGGAAGCGATAGGCGAAACTGGGCAGCCAGGAACTGATATGGCCGCCTGGGGAAACTTGGAATAAAACTTCCGGCACAAATACGCCGATTTTCCCTGCGTCGAGCATACTCAGCCAAAGATCCCAATCCTGGAGCTTCTTGATCGATTCATCCCAGCCGGAAGCCGGAAAATCTTGGCGCCGGATTAGGGCCATGGTGTGGATGCAGGGTCCTTGACGCAAGCGATCCGGATCGCATTGGCCGACTCGGAAGAGCTTCCTGCCCCAGCGGAAGGAGGAATAGGCATAGCTGGCCTGGGAATTGGCCTCCAAGGCGGATAAGAGTTTGGCCAAGGCTTCCGGAGCCAGGACGGCATCGGCATCGCAGAAGAAAAGATATTCGCCCTTGGCCGAGCGGAAGCCGCGGTTCCTGGCCGCCGGCGCGCCCTGATTATCCTGATTTAGAAAAAGACAAGACAGCTTGGGCTGCCTCTCCCTTAGATATTTGGTAAAGACATCTTCTGGATTATCTTTTGAGCCATCATTAACAATAATGACCTCAAAGTCCTGATAGCTCTGGGCAGCCAGGCTTTCTAAAACGGCGCGCAGCTTACTGGCTTGGTTGAAAATGGGAATAATTATGGAAATCATATTTTCTCTTTTATCATATCACAAACGGCTTGAGCCTGCTTTTCCCAATTGAAATCTTCTCCGGCCCGCTTCCTTCCCTGACTGCCTAGTTTCTCTCTCAATTCCCTGTCCTGAGACAGCCTGGCAATGGCCGAGGCGATATCCGCCTCGTCTTCGCCATTGACCAAGAGACCGCTCTCCTCATGGGATATGGCGTCAGAAACGCCCCCCTGCCTGCCGCCAATGACCGGCCGGCCGCAGAGATTGGCCTCCAGATAGACAATGCCGAAGCCTTCGTAGTCGCCGCCGATATCCCGAGACGGCATAAGGAAAATGTCGCAGTGGCAAAGCCAGGCCCATTTTTGGTCTTCACTCAGGCCCCCCAAAAACCGTATCTGCCGAGAAAGTTCGGGCGGCACCAGAGACCTAAGCCTGTCTTCATCCGGTCCGGTCCCGGCGATGAAATAAAGAATATTTTCGCGGATATCCTTAGGCAGGAGGCTGATAGCGGCAATGGACTTGTCAAAGCCCTTGCGCTTGACCAGGCGGCCGAGGCTGAAAATGACAGTTTTCCCCTCCAAGCCATAGTCAGTTTCCAAGCGCTTCTTTATTTCCTGGCCGAGCCGCGGCGTGCCTTTCTCCACCCCCGGATTGATAAGCCTCAGCTTTTCTGCCAAGGACGGATCAAAAGCGATCACCTGCTTGGCCAAATAGCTATTGGCGCAAATTATGTTTTTAGCCCGGCGCAAGATTAATCGGGAAAGCCAGCGCCGATGCGGCTTAGACAGGGCCGAGCTGAAATCCAGGCCATGGAGAAAAACGCCGTAGCGGACTGGCCTGAAAAGCGACCAGATAAAAGCCGCGCTTCCCAAAGGCAGAATGTGGCCGACCAGCACATAGTCTATGCGGCGGCGCTTGAGGCGGCGCCAGCCGGAAAATAGGGCCGGCCACCAAGCTAGGGGCAGGCGCCAATTTTTGGCCAACAGTTCGCCATGGGAATTATCCAGGACCTCAATGTTTTCCGACCAGGGCCAATACTTCACCAAGTGGCCGTAGTAGCTGGCGATGCCGCCGCGGAAAGGAGGATATTCCAAAGTGATTAGAAGGGTGCGCATATCATTTCAGCTTGAAAGAAGCTAAGACGCTGTCCACATCGGCCCGGCGGAAGCCGCCCAGCCAGAAAAGGAGGAGAAAATAGACGGCTGCGCCCAGGCCGACCAGCGCAAAAATATTAAGATAATCTCGGCCCATAAATATCAAGGCGCCCATCAGCAGAGAGGCGAGCAGCGATTTCAATCCGACTTTAAGATTATTGCGGCCGCGATAAGTGATTATCCGCTTGGCCCAGAATATGCCCAAGCCGGTCATGACGATATTAGTAATGAGAACCGTCAGGCTGGCTCCGACCGCCTGCCAGCGAGGGATAAGGAGAAGATTAAGCACAATGCTGAGACCGGCCACTATGCCCATGTTGAGCGTGTTCTTGCCCTGGCGGTCGCAGGCATTGAGCAAAGAACCGATGGGAAAATTGATGAAGATGAAAAAAAGAGCGAAAATAGAAATTCTCAACGGCAGGACTGAGCCCTCAAAGCCGCTTTTAAGCAGCAGGCTGATTTTTTCAGCTAAAGCCACGGTGCCGACAATTATCGGCAAAGAGATGATGGTTAGATAGTTAATGGCCCGCTCGAAAGAAATGGCCAGCTGCTGACGGTTGCTCTGCCAATACGAGCTCAGGGCCGGATAAAGGGAGGCGGTGAAGGCCAGGGGCAGGAACTGCAAGGCGAAGATGATCTTGAAAGCCACTTGATAAAGGCCGACCGCTTCGGCACCGGCCAAAAAAGAAAGTAAAACGGTATCAAGGTAGGTGTAGATCCTCTGGAAAATTCCGTATAAAGCAAAAGGCCAGCTGATCCTTATCAGCTCGACCATGAAGCTTCTCTCAATTAAAAAGGCCAGGCCCAGGCGAAGGCGCCTACTGGCCACGACCAAACTATAGGCTAAATTGAAGAAACTGGCTATAGGCAAGGCGGCCATGGCCCAAACCAATCCGCCACCTAAGAGCAGAGCGCCATAGCCGAAGACCAACACTGCCAGCTGGAACAAGATAGAGGCAATGCTTTCATATTTCAAATTATGAAAGCCGCGCACGGCTCCGAAAACAGTGCCGGTAAAGGAGTCTAGGACCATGGAAACGCAAGAAATATAGATTAGAAGGCGGGTCGTCTCGTCATAACCGGAAAGAGCCACTAAGACCAGGACGCCCAGGACGGATAATAAGGAAAGGGGCAATTTCAAGGTCAATATGTTCCCCAGCCAGCGGGAGGCTGTCTCTGGCCTCTTGGCCACTTCCCTGGTCAGGACATTAGTCAGGCCCAAGTCGATAAAAACGGAAAAAATGGTCGTTAAGGATATGGCTAGATAGTATCGCCCCATGTCAGCTGGCCCGAGAAAGCGGGCCAGAAGGATAAAATAGGTAAAAGAAATGACTTTCTGGATAATCAGGGCTAGGGTTAGATAAGAAGTATTCTTGGCAATGTTGTGGATTTTGTTCATAAAGCCTGGGCTCCGGCAAATTACCTGCTTATTATACCAACTCTTGATTAAATTTAAAAGTTATGATAGCATGATACTGCAATAGGAACAAGATAGCCAAACCTATAAATTTTATCTAATCTGAAGAAGATTTTTTTATATCTATGAAGCAAGATACCCACCCCAAGTATTACGATAACTGCAAGGTGAGCTGCGTCTGCGGCCACACCTTCACCACCGGCTCCACCGAGCCGGAAATTAAGGTTGAGCTCTGTTCCCAGTGCCATCCTTTCTATACCGGCAAGCAGAAGCTGGTCGACACGGCCCGCCGGGTAGAGAAATTCGAGGCTAAGGTCAAGGCTAAAGACAGCAAGACCGAAGTTAAGGGCAAGAAAGTGAAGCGTGCGGTTCGAGCCAAGGTCAGAGCGGCCAAGGAAGTGGTCGTCAAGACCAAGGACATGAAGAAAATCGCCCAGGTCAAACTAAACAAGAAGTAGATACGAAAAGAGCGATCAACCGCCTAATCATTTGAGCGCTTCTGTGCTAAAATGCTTAAGTCTGGATTGATCGCTTTTTTGTTAGGGTAAAGACGGGGCTGCCAACTTTTTCCGGCTTTTTACAAGGAGGAGGGTGGCCGGAACAGTTTCCTTTCTTATTTCCAATGTTTCTTTCATGATCTTGGATTTTCTTCTGCAAACAGCCCCTAGTCTTTCCCTTTGTTTTGTGTACCGATAATAACACAAGGAATAAATATAGTCAATATGTACGAACAAGTCAAAGAAAAGTTCGCCAATTTGGAAAAAGAGCTAATGGATCCAGCCCTGGCCTCCGATGCCCAAGGGATGATTAAAGCATCAAGGGAGCACGCTAACCTGAAAAAAGCCGTCTCCCTGATCGTCGACTGGGAGAAAACCCAGGCGGAAATTATCTCATACCAAGAAATTCTCTCCCAAGCAGACGATCCGGAATTAAAAGAGCTGGCTGAAAAAGAATTGCCCGCGGTTCTGGAAAAATCCGCCCGGCTGGCGGAAGCGATAGAGGAAGAGATAAACCCGAGCAGCCCCAACGACAAGAAGGCGGCTATCATTGAAATCCGGGCCGGTACCGGCGGCGACGAGGCCGCCCTTTTCGCCGGCGACCTCTTTCGCATGTATTCCCGTTTCTGCGAACGCCGCGGCTGGAAACTGGAGCTCATCAGCTCCAGCGTCATCGGTTTGGGCGGATACAAGGAAATAATCTTCGAGGCTAAAGGCGAAGGCGCCTATGGCCTGCTTAAATATGAAGCCGGTACGCACCGCGTCCAGCGGGTGCCGGAAACCGAGAAACAAGGCCGCATCCATACTTCGACTGCGACCGTAGTCGTCCTGCCTGAGGCCGAAGAAGTTGATATAGAGATAAAGCCCCAGGATATCCGCATTGACACTTTCTGCTCCAGCGGCCCAGGCGGCCAAAGCGTCAATACCACGTATTCTGCTATCCGCGTCCTTCATATCCCGACCGGCATCATTGTCAGTTGCCAGGATCAGAAATCCCAGCATCAGAACAAAGAAAAGGCCCTCCAGGTCCTGCGTTCCCGCCTCCTGGCTAAGCAGGAGGAAGAAAGATTGGCTCAGGAATCAAGCGCTAGAAAAAATCAAGTCGGCGCCGGTGATCGAGCCGATAAGGTCAGGACATATAATTTCCCCCAGGATCGGGTGACCGATCATCGCATCAACGCTTCCTGGCACAGCCTGCCCAGGATAATGGACGGGGACATCAGCGAAATGGTCGAAGCTTTAAAAAAGGCCGGCCGGCAAAACCATGAGGCAGAAAAATGAAGCAGTCAGCCGGAAGACGGCGATTCAGGCAAGCGGCCTGGAAATATCCGAAGCCGAAATCCTTCTGGCCTGGCTTTTAAAGAAACCGCGCTTGGAAATCATGGCGCATCCGGAAAAGAGAGTCCCGGCGACCGCCTTGAAGCGCCTGGCAGCATTAGCTAAAAAGCGCTCCCAAGGCTTCCCTTTGGCCTATTTGACCGGTAAAAAAGAGTTTTTTTCCTTGGATTTCAAGGTCAGCCCGGCTGTCCTGGTCCCTAGGCCGGAGACGGAAATAATGATCGAGGCCGCTTTGAATATAATCAAAGACCAGCCAATAAGTTTCATCTTAGATATCGGCACTGGCTCTGGAGCCATTATTATTTCCCTGGCAAAAGAAATCAAGCGGATTTTCCCAGAGAAATACCGACGGCTTAAATTCTTGGCCGGCGATATTTCCCTACCCGCCCTCAGGATTGCCCGAGAAAACCTGCGCCGCCACCGCCTGAGCCATAAGGTTCGCCTGCGCCGATCTTCCCTGCTGGAAAATTGCTCTGACTTGGCTATAAGCCGGCCCTGGCTCATCTGCGCCAACCTGCCGTATTTGACCAAGGACCAAATTGCCGCTTCCCCAAGCATCAGTCATGAACCTCGCCTAGCCCTGAACGGAGGCCGGGACGGCCTCAGCCTATACCGCCGCCTTTTCAAGCAGATTGCCTCCCTTCATTTAACTTCGTCTTTCATTCTGGCGGAAATCGACCCCTCTCAAACCAAAGCGATTAAACTGCTAGCCAAAAACACCCTCAAAGCCAAAATGATCCTTATCAAGCCCGACTTAGCCGGCCACAAGCGGCTAGCGATTATAGAAATTTGAATCAAATCAAAAAGCCCCGGAGCAATCCGGGGCTTTTGTATTTCCTCAAAATTATTTCTCTTCTTTCTTTGCCTCTCCGCCTTCTGCCTTGGCTTCCTCGGACTTAGCCGCTTCTGTTTCAACCGGCTTCTCTTCCTCAATCGCCTTGGGCTTCATGACGAAAACGACAATATCATCAGTCTGCTGGACCAGCTCCATGCCCTCCGGCAATTTAAGGTCGCTGGTTTTAATGGTCTGATCGAAATCTTCCAGGATAGAAACATCGACATCCAAGTGGTCCACCAAATCACCGGGCAAGCAATGGACTTCAATTTCGTCCATTTCCTTCATCAGCAGGCCGCCGAGCTCGCGAACCGCCTTAGATTCGCCGATAAAGTGCAGCGGAATTTCTGCATTGATCTTCTCCTTCATGTTGACCTGGTAGAAATCAACGTGGTCGATGCGATTCTTGAGAGGATCGCGCTGGAGATCCTTGACCAGGACTTTGACCGGCCCGGAACCAAAGTCCAAAAGAATCAGGTTTGATTCGCCGGCTTCGGCAAAAACCTTGTCAAAGTCTAGGCGCTTCAACTTCAAATTAGCGTTTTTCACGCCTTTGCCGTACAAAACAGCGGGCAAATATTCAGCGGATAGTTTTTCCGACTTTTCCCTCAGAGAGGCTGCGAGCTTGATGTCCATAATTTTAGTAGCTAGTTTTTGCTTTAATTACTATATTTTCCAACATCCCGACCAAAATCAGCAGGGATAGGAGCGAGCTGCCGCCATAGCTGACAAATGGCAGCGGCAAGCCCACCACCGGCATAATGCCGATATTCATACCAATATTAATAAACATTTGGATAAAAATCAAGCTGGCCGCGCCGATGACGAAATAGATGCTGTAATCATTGTTCATTTTCCTGATTGCCCGGAAACAGCGGAAGAAAAAGATAAAGAAGAAGCCCAGGACCAAGACTACCCCCAGAAAGCCCAGCTCTTCGGCAATAACGGCAAAAATGAAGTCGTTTTGGGCTTCAGGGAGGAACTTAAGCTGGGATTGGGAGCCGAAACCCACCCCCTTGCCGGTCAGGCCGCCCGAGCCTACGGCGATAATGGCCTGGGAGATATTATAACCCGACTCCAGGGAATTGGACGAAGGATCAAGAAAGGTCATAATCCGCTGTTTCTGATAATCCTGAAAGAAAAAGAGCCAGGCGGCAATAAAGACGCCCAAAAGCGAAAGGCCGACAATGACAAAATATTTCTTGGGAAAGCCGGCGGCGACCACCATGGCCAGCCAAATCGCCCCAAGGATGAGAGCGGAACCGAAATCCGGCTGCAATAGGACTAGGGCGATAAGAAAAAGCGCCCCTAAAGCGCTGGCGAAGAAATGGCGGACAGTCTTGACCCGGGTAGAGAGGCGGGCAAAAAAATTAGACAAAAAAACAATCAAAATTATTTTTACCAGCTCCACCGGCTGGAAGCCGAAGCCGCCCCAGATGAACCAGCCCTTGGTTCCCCGAATGGTTTCGCCGAAAATTAAGACGGCAATCAGTATTAAGCCGCCCAGGGCATAGAGATAACGGCTTAAACTCCTGATGAAATAAGAATCAATGAAGGAAAAGACAAAAAGGAGGACGATGCCGGCCACGGCAAAGTAAATCTGCTTTTGAAAATTAAGAAAATCAGCATTTTCGCGGCCCAAAGATACGCTATATATCTCAATCAGGCCGAAACAGATGAGCAGGAGCACCGAGGCCAGCATCAGCCAGTCGAAGTTCTTTATTTGGCTCTTTATCTGGTTGAACATAGCCTCAATCAGATACCTGATATTTCAGATAAACGGCTTCATCTAGAATATTGATATCCGGCACTATTTCCACCCGGTTGACGCCGCTCAAGCTGCCTGGCCAGCTCAGACTGACCGGCCTCTCTTCTCCGCCTTTGAAGTTAGACAAAGAATAGCGGTTGACTCCAAGCAGCTGGCTGCCGGAATAGAGCAGGATATTGAAATCAGCCTGAAAATAGCCGTAGGCCCCCTGATTCTTGAGCCTAAACCGTAAATTATTGAAAGAAACCTGGTCGGAAAGGCCGCTCCTTGAACCGCTGGAAAAAAGCGGCTCAATAACCATAATATCCAGCCTCTGCGTCTTGAAAGTCTCCCAATCAGGCGCTTGGCGGGCGCTGAAGCGGCTCCAGGCGACGCCAGTCAGGCGAAGCGAAACTGTTTGCCCGGCGCCAGGCGATTGAGCCAGAGACAATATATATTTATTCTCTCCGGGCAAAATAAAGCTCTGGCCGCAACTTAAGTCAGCCTCTCCGGCAACGAAACAATAAGAAAATGAGGCGGAAAACTTCTCATTGGGGTTCTCCAGGCGGACGGCCAAATCGTACTTATCCTGGCTGGGCAAAACGGACACTTCTCCAACAAGCAATTCGTCAACCAGCTGGCGGGGCGAAGTGACCATGTCTTCACCCTCGGCTAAATTGTTTCCCCCGGTCAGGAAATAAATGACATAATGGTAGCCGGAATAAATGAAGAAAAAAGCGCAAAGAGCGACCAAGAAAGCAACGGCCAGACGGAAGAAGAGCTTCCTCTTTTGAGCCAGCCAAAGGCCGAAGCCCATTCCTTTAAGACTGACGCCGTCAGTATCTTTATAATCTTTGAGGTCTATTTCCCCTGAATGATTTTTCTCTTTTCCCATACTTATGCTATAATTATGATGCTAATATCATAGCATATTATAATCTATCTATAAACCTTTGTCATATGACGAGATTTGACGTGCCTTTGACGGTTCCCAAGGACAAGCAGGAAGCCTATCGCCGCAATTACCAAGCCGCGACCTTTGGCCGCGACCGTCTTTTCCTCATCGCCGGCGACCAGAAGGTGGAACATTTAAACGATGACTTCTTCGGCCCAGGAATCTCTCCGGAAGACGCCGAGCCGGAACATCTTTTTCAGATAGCCGCCGCTTCCCGGGGCGGAGTCTTAGCCACCCACCTCGGCCTTCTCTCCCGCTACGGCCACCGCTATCCCCGCCTTCCCTATATTATCAAGGTCAACGGTCGCAGCCATCTTGGACCCAATGACGAAAAAGACTCCAGCCGCCCCTGGTGGTCAGTGGCTGATATAGTCAAATTCAAATCTCAAAACAAGCTCAACATCGTCGGCTTAGGCTATACTCTCTACTTAGGCGGCAAATATGAGGCTAGGATGCTTAAAGAAGCGGCTCAGCTGATCTTTTCCGCCCATCAAGCCGGACTGATTGTCGTTCTCTGGATATATCCGCGCGGCAAGGGGATCAGAGAGGAAGATATTCAAACGATTGCCGGCGCCGCCGGAGTAGCGGCCGCCCTAGACGCCGACTTCGTCAAGCTCAAATATCCATATAGCTCCAAGGATAAAAATATCGCCAAGAAATATCAGACTGTTATCAAAGCAGCCGGTCGGACCAAAGTCATCTGCGTCGGCGGCTCCAGGCGCTCGCTTAAAAATATGCTCTCTGAAATAAAAAACCAAATTGATATCAGCGGCAGCAGCGGCTTGGCAATAGGCAGAAACTTGCATCAAAGGTCTCTTAAAGACGCTTCCAAACTTGCTAGTGGAATCTCCCAAATACTCTTTGGCGAGCCAAATAAGAAAAGCAGCCGTTTCCTTGGAATATTTTAGCTGATAATAAAGGAAAAGTATTAATAAAGAAAGGCCTCTACAAAGACGGCCTTTCTTTATTAATGTTTTCCCTCGAGCAACTTAATGGCGTAATCTCTATAACCCAGCTGCTGTTTGATGCTATTTTCCATTTCCAGGCCGATGACATCTCCAAAGATAAATTTGGGCAAAACCTTTAAATAATCTAATTGGCGCTTTGAGCTTAAATAATGAATATCGGCATTCTCTTTGCTGTCATATCCGTTTAAATGATTGCACCTAAAAAATTTCTTTCGCTGACTACGCTTATCTATATATTCAGCTTCCACCATATGGGCGGTTTTTTCGAACATATAATGGGAACAGTCGACACAAAGGCCGCCGATTATATCAATCCTGGTCCTGCGATTGATTCGATTAAGCGGCAAGCCGAACTCTAAATATAGATATTTAAAATACCCGCGCCAATTGTTTATCACTCTAAAATGATCTTGGTGGATGGTAAAATACCTGGTTTTAAAATTATTGAATAAAAATTTTAATTCTTCCCTGCTCATATCATCCCGCAAATGAACCATCGGTATGCGCTTAATCCCCGAGGCAAGCAGGGCTTGGTAGACCGAACTTCGCCATTTTGGCTGGCAATGGGATAGGAATAAGGCGGCCGTTTGAATATGCAGCCTGTCAATCTCTTTGATTTTTTTCTCCCAATCGCCAGGCCGAGAGCCGGTAATGCCAAGGATTATTCTTTCCCTTATATTCTTCATATAAGCTCTGTCTTCCTAAAAGCCGCCCGACCGGGCGGCTTTATTTTGATATAAATTATTTACTTATCTCCACCTTTATCCTATCCACCAAATTAGGAGCTTTAGAAACGAAGGCGGGTGAGAATCTCAGCTCATAACCGCTGATTTCCGGAAATTCATCCAAATAATCAGCAATTTGGTCTTTTTTCAAGTTGACCAAATGCTTGCGGTCAATAATGTCGGAATCGTTTTTGAGGATCATCAGGCCGCTGAAGGTGGCTTTGATGGTGGCTGTCCCGTCCTTTTCATTATAGCCGTCAAACACGTATATAATCTCGTCGGGATTAAAGCCGATAAGCTCCTTGTTGTCAGGTACTAGCAGTTTCAGCTTGGTACCCGCCAGCTTGGCCGCTTCATCGCGGGAGAAGGATACGGCAATGACCGTGCCCGAAGCTTTGGCCTGGAATTCATCCTTGACATCGTCTATCTTGGCGCTAAGCTCAACCGTCACCGGCTCAAGAGCCATAAACAGCCAATTTGAGCCTCCTCCGAGATCAGGGCTTTTGGCCGCCTCTGCCAATAGCTTGGCCTTTATCTCCTGGCTGGCCAGCTGCAAGTCGCTGGCTTTGACATAGCGGCGGGATTCGCGCTCAAAGACAAAAGCCGCGTCATTTTTGGCATATATCTTATCCTGGAGGCCGATCCAAAGGCCGGGGATAGTGAAAGTGGTGGGCGCAATGGCCATATCGGGCCCCGGCTTATCGGCATATATTTCCACTTCCACTTCACCGCCGGCCGGCACATTGACCGCCTCTTTGATACGATATAGCTTATTATCCGGCGACAGCAGGCGGGTGGTGGCTACCAATGCCTGACTCTTATTGTAATTATTAATAATGCGGACCCGGCCGCTGACTGCTTCGCCGCCGAACTCCTCGCCGCTGGCCGGATAATTTTCCTCAACGCTCATTTGCAATTCCTTGACCTCGCCGGCGACCGTCGCCCGCGGATCAGCTAAAAGCGAATCTTCCGAACTGGTAGCGGCGCTAACTTTCAAAAACAAGGTATCGTTCAGACTTTCGCCTTTGGGGGTAATGGTAATGGTCAGCTTTGAAGAAAAGAAATACATAACCCCTAGGGCAACGACTACGACCAAGGCGAAAAACTGCCAGGCTAGGCGGCGATAGAAGGAAACCCGGCCGGAAATTTTGGCCGATCTTTTTTTGCTTGGTTCAGGCCTGGTTTTTCCCTGGCTGATCTCTGAAACTATTTCCGAGAAAAACTTCTTCTGCTGGTCTATCTCCTCAGCCCGCGGAGATTCATCTTCAAGCAAAGCCTCCATTTTAGGCACGGCTGGAAAATGGCTGTCCATCTTCTCCAGCTCTTCGTCGCTGATAACATCAACAATGACCGGCCGGGCTTTGCGCTTGACCGGAGCCTTGGTTTTTTTAACCGGTTTAGTTTTGGCGGTTTTCTTTTTCGGCGCTGGGGCGCCTGATTTGCTGCTGGGCATAGCGCGAACGATAATATGAAAAAAAGTTAACTTGATAAGTTAACTTAATTATAACAGAATTCGAAAATGAGGACAATAAAATATCAGCCGGAAATCTTAATTCGCCCAGAAAACTCCGCCGCTATCTTTTCCCGAAGCGCCTGGCTATTGCCAACGCGCAGGCCCAGCCTGAGCACCTTGTCCTTGCCCGACTCCTTGAGGCGCAGGCGCACCTCATTAGCTCCGGGATAGGCGGCCAGAATTTCTTTCAGGCGAGAAGAATCAGCTTCAGAGAATCCCGGCAGGCAGGTGAGCAGCAAAGGATTGGCATCTAGGGGCTTGGCCGGCTTTGGCTGGGGTGGCGTCTTGGCTTTTGCCGCCGGCTTGGTCGCGGGACGGGAAAAAGAACGAAAGCCGCCGTTTTCCTTTTGTTCCATCAGCAAGCGCTTGAAATTATCAATCCCTTTTGCCGGCGCCCCGGGATCAAGCTCGGCCGCCTGATTGACCAACAATTTTAGTTCCCTGTCTTTCTCCGACACCTTGCCGTCAATAAGGACTATTTTTCCTTCCTGCCAAAGCTCCGTTGTCTCTTTATACAGCCTGGGAAAAACCAAGACCTCAACCGAAGCCGAGGCGTCTTCTATCTTAACAAAAAGCATTGATTCGCCGCTTCTAGTAATTATCTTCTTGAGGCCTGAAACAACTCCGGCGGCGACTAAGCGATCATCGCCTTTGTGGGCAGAAAGCTCGCCCAGGCTCAGAGCATATCCTTGAAGCCAGGGGCGAAGAGGATTCATCGGATGCTCGCTGATATAGAGGCCGAGCAATTCCTTTTCCCAGGCTAGCTTTTCTTCATTCCGGGCCGGAGGCGCCGGTGTCAGAGAGGGCCGGCTTATCTCCGCAGACACAGGCAGAGAGGAAAAAAGGCTTTCCTGGCCGTTGGCCTTGCCTTTGACTGATTCCTTGTTATAGCTAAGGAATCTATCCAGGTTAGCCAAAAGTTCCCCCCGTTCGCCGAAGCTGTCCAAGGCGCCGCTTTTTATCAGGCTTTCCAAGGATTTGCGATTCAAGTCTTTATCAGTCACTCGCTCCAATAATTCAAAAATATCCCGATATGGTCCGGACTGCTTGCGATCCTTGATAATCATCTCAACAATATGCTCGCCCACGTTCTTGATCGCCTTGAGCCCGAAACGGATGGTGTCCAGCTTCTCCCCGGCCCCGACCGCCTGATTGGCTTTTGTGCCGGCGCTGACGACGGTGAAGGTGCCGAAAGATTCATTGATGTCAGGCGCCATTATCTTTAGCTCCATTTTCCGGCATTCCTCTATCTCTATCGCCACCCGGTCGGTATCGCCCTGGTCGGAAGTGAGCAGCGCCGCCATGAACTCGGCCGGCCAATGAGCTTTGAGATAGGCGGTTTGGTAGCCGATCATGGCATAGCAGGCGGCATGGCTGCGGTTGAAGCCATAGCCGGCGAAAGGCTCGATGAAGGAAAATACCTTCTCGGCCATTTCTTGGTAGACGCCATTTTTGACGCAGCCCTCAACGAACTTCTCCTTCTGCTCGGCCAGGAGAGAGGCGATCTTTTTGCCCACGGCCTTTCTCAGGACATCGGCCTGGCCCATGGTGAAACCTGCCAGATCGCGGGCAATTTGCATCACCTGTTCCTGGTATATGGCGACGCCATAGGTCTTTTCTAGGATAGGCGCCAGTTTGGGATGGAGATATGAGACCTGCTTTTTCTTATGCTTGCCGGCGATGTAGTCAGGAATCCACTCCATCGGCCCGGGACGGTACAAGGCGACCATGGCGATGATATCCTCAAAGACCGTTGGTTTGAGCTCTTTGAGATAGCGCTTCATGCCCGAAGATTCAAATTGGAAGACGCCGGTTGTCTCGCCAGCCTGGAAAAGCTTGTATGTCTTATGGTCATCTAAGGGTATCTGATCGATATCTATCTCCAAACCTCGGGTGTTTTTGATAATCTTGAGGGCGGACTCGATGATGGTCAAATTTTTTAGCCCCAAGAAATCCATCTTGAGCAGGCCCAGGTCCTCTATCGGATGCAGGGAGTATTGGGAAATAATGCTCTGATCGGAAGATGAGGCGTGCTGAATGGGAACATACTCAGTGAGCGGGTCCTTGGTGATTAAGACGCCGCAGGCATGGGTGGAGGCATGGCGGGCGACGCCTTCCAGGCGCAGGGCGAAATCAATAATGCGCCTGGCTTGGGGTTCGTTAGCATACATCTCTTTTAATTCCGGCACTGTTTTTATCGCCTCGGCTAGCTTGGTAAACATTGGGATGCTCTTGGACAAGCGGTCGCAGTAGTCATAGGGCTCGTCCAAGACCCGGCCAACGTCGCGCACTGCCGCTCTGGCGGCCATGGTGCCGAAAGTGATAATCTGAGCGACATGGTCATGGCCGTATTTCTCAGCCACGTAATTTATCACCTCGTCACGCCTGGTATCGGCGAAATCCATGTCTATATCGGGCATGGAAATACGTTCCGGATTAAGAAAGCGCTCAAAGACCAAATCATATTTTAAAGGATCAAGGTTGGTGATGCCGGTTAAATAGCAGACCATTGAGCCGGCGGCTGAACCGCGTCCCGGTCCGACAACTATTTTATTGTCCTTGGCCCAGTTGACGAAATCAGAGACGATGAGGAAGTATGAAGGCCAGCCCATCTTTTCAATGACACCAAGCTCGTAATCAAGGCGGGACTTGACCGCTTCTAATTCTGCCGATGAAGCGTTAGGGAATCTCTTGACCACTCCCGCCTCACATAAATGGCGGAGATATGAATTGCCATCATAACCGGCCGGCACTTCAAAGTGAGGCAACTTGACTTCGCCTAGATCAAGATCTAAATCGCAAGCCGCGGCAATCTTCAGGGTGTTCTCTATCGCTTCGGGCACATGGGCAAAGGCGGCCATCATTTCTCGGTTGGAACGGAGCGAATAATCGCCCAGGCCCATCATCGTCATACGGTCGGTGTCGGAAAGCTTCTTCTTGTTCTGCAGGCAAAGAAGGATGTCCTGAGCCTGGGCATCATCTTTGCGGAAATAGTGGCTGTCGTTTGTCGCCACCAGCGGTACGCCAAGTTCTTTGGAGAAGGAGATTAATTCTCGGTTAACTTTATCCAAGCCAGGCAGTTCGGGATGATCCATCAGTTCCAGATAAAAATTGCCTTGGCCGAAAAGCTGATTATATTCCAAGATCCTCTTTCTGGCGCCGACCAGGTCATCGGCAAGAATGAGGCGGGGGATCTCTCCGGCCAGGCAGGCGCTTAGGGCAATCAATCCCTCATGATGCTGCTCTAAAAGCTCCCAGTCGATGCGGGGTTTGTAATAGAAGCCTTCCAAGTGAGCCAGAGAAACCAGCTTGACTAAATTCTTGTAGCCGCTTAGGTTCTTGGCCAAAAGGATGAGATGGGAACTGCGACCGTCGGATCGGGTATTCTTATCCAAACGGGAGCCGGGAGACAAATAAGCCTCCACCCCGATTATCGGCTTTATCCCCGCCTTCTTGGCCTTCTCATAGAACTCTATCGCCCCATACATCGCCCCATGGTCGGTCAAAGCCACGGCTGGCGATCCCTGCTCCTTGGCTTGCGAAACCAGCTCATCGATCTTAGTCAGACCGTCGAGCAAGGAATAATGGCTATGGTTGTGGAGATGGACAAAAGACATGCTTTGTGGCTTAAGAAAAACTAAGGTATAGATAAATTTTCACCTTTCCATTTTAGTATAGCCTTGCCTGATTGGCAAATCAAAAAAAGAGCCTGTTCCCAGGCTCTTTATCTTAAGCATCTTTTATATTAATTTCCTTTTATCCTTTTAATCAAATTGCCCAATTCCTCATCGGAATAAAAATCTATTATTAGCTTGCCCCCCTGTCTTTCACGCCTTATTTCCACTCTGGTTTCCAGCTGCTCGCTCAGCTCCTCTTCCCTGGCCCGATCAGCATAATCTTTCATCTTAGCCGCCTTCGTCCCGCCCAGGCGCTGAATTTCCCGATT